>Ga0137397_10003849_pt1 | contig 10469 bp, 10 predicted proteins | sample czorhiz116metaG_FD_106658 | JGI IMG/M metagenome (GOLD analysis project Ga0137397, IMG submission 106658) | Vadose zone soil microbial communities from Angelo Coast Range Reserve, California, USA - czorhiz1.16 metaG | ecosystem: Environmental > Terrestrial > Soil > Vadose zone | place: USA...
GCGAATTTGAAGTTCCTATCCCATCGCCGCAAACGCGTCTAGGAACTTCAAATTCAAAAGCCGCACTAGGAATCAATAAGTTGCTAGTGCACCTTTGATTCCGAAGTTCGCAAACGGATGTGCGGCAATGGGATGCGAACTTCGGAATCGGTGCACTAGTTTGACACCTGTGCTATTGGCGGTGCTCCAATAGCGCAGGTGGTCAGGTTCGGTTGCGTCGCCCACGTGCGAATCCGCACGTGATTGTTATTGTTGGCGCCGGTTCGGCACACAGAATCATCTTATTCCTACAACCAAACCGCGGTACACTTGAGCTAGGCCTTTGGTGGGACTAAGCCTACGGGCCAAAAGCCTACGGGCCAAAAGCCTACCGGCCAAGCCTTACTGTAATGGGAGAATAATAACACCTGCAAGGCATAAGGGAGATCGTCATGCGTGACCGCTTCTCAGGCTCGATCGTCACGACTGCCATTGCCGCCGCCATTGTGAGCGCTGTCAGTTCGGTGTCTGTCACCCAAACCGCTGCTCAGACTCCGGCGGTTTCCAGCTCGACTCTGAAGACTCCTTGGGGTGAACCCGATCTGCAGGGGATCTGGACCGACGAATTTGATACGCCCCTGCAGCGCTCGCCTCGATATGCGAGCCAGGAGTTTTTCACCGAACAGCAACGCGTTGACTTCGACAAAGAGCGAGGAGCGATCCTCACCCGGTTCGCGACCGAGCGTGAGATCAATGGCGCCTATAATGCCGCGACGTTCTTTTCCACCAAGCGGACCGGGGCGCGGACGTCGAAGATTGTCGATCCGTCCAATGGCCGGTTTCCGCCTTTGACGCCGGAGGCTCAGAAGAGGTTCGCAGCCGAACGGGAGTATCGTCTCGCTCTGGTGCGATCGACCGACACCTGCAAGAACAAATTGCCGGGCTGCGCCGGCGGGACATACGATCCAACGCCATCGCCGCGGCGCGTCGAGGCTCCGCCGCGCTACAATACCGCGCGGATGAATCGCAACGATGGTCCGGAGGACAGTGCGTTGGCGGAGCGCTGCCTCACCGCCGGACTGCCTGAATTTGGCGGCGCCACCGGCAGTTTTCGTCGGATCGTGCAGACCCCGGGCGGCATCTCGATCTTCTACGATGTGGGTCAGGGGCAGGGCTGGCAACGGAATATTGTGATGGACGGGCGTCCGCATTTGCCGGCCAGCATCCGTCAGTGGTTCGGTGATTCCCGCGGCCGTTGGGAGGGCGACACGCTCGTGATTGACGTGACCAACTTCAGTGCGAAAACCGAGGTCTTTGGATCGCGCGAAAACCTGCACCTGGTCGAGCGCTGGACCCGCACCGGTCCGAGGACACTCGCCTACGAGGTCACAGTCGAAGATCCGACGGTGTGGACCCGTCCTTGGACGGTCAAGCAGGAGTTCGGTCAGCAGAGCGATCAAGAGAACCGGTTTTATGTCGAGCCGCGCTGCCTCGAAGGCAACTATGGCCTGCCAGGGCTGCTGCATGGACGGCGCGTGGAAGATGCCGCCTTTGCGCAGGGACGAGGTCCCGATCCCGCAACCAGGGACAACGTGACCGGAGCTCTGACACTGGGTGAGGTTCCGGTGGACCCGTTGCAGCAGTAGCACGTATGGCTCTGTGTGGGGCTCGGGCTGAAAAGACCTGAGCCCCGGCCTTGCAGTTGTGGCGGCTCCAGCGGGGCGCCGGCGAATACGGTCTTGTGATAGCGTGCAAATGCGTACGATCCTCCTGCCAACAGAGAGATCGCGATGAAAATGCTGGCTGCAATACTGGGAACTGCCGTGATCCTGTCGCCGCCTCTTCATGCCCAGTTCACCGGCCCTAAAGTGGCTGATGCCAAGCCCGGCGATGTGCGCCTGATCGCGACCGCCGCGATCCGGGAACCGCTCAACGCCGTGCTGAAACAGGCGGAAGCGATCGTTGGCAAGCCGATCGTCGCGGAATACGGCTCGGCGCGGGGCAATCTGAAAGATCAAATCCTCAAGGGTCAGGATTTCGAGGTCGCGATGCTGCTGCCGGATGTCGATGACGAAATTCAGGCCGCGGGCAAGATTGTGCCTGGCAGGTTCGAGATCGCGCGCGTACCGGTGGCGCTTGGCTTGCGCGGCGCGGCGCCCAGTCCTGATGTCAGCTCCCCGGCTGCGATCAAAGCCGCGATGTTGAACGCGAAATCAGTCAAATACAGTCCGACCGGCGCGGCACTGATGACCGTCCGGAGAATCCTGTCGACGCTCGAGATCGGCGACAAGATTCACGATTCCAGCGCGGTGCGAGGGGAGGTGCCGCTTGCTGCCGGGGAATATGAAATCAACATCTACCCTTTGAGCGAGATCATCTCCAACACGAAGCTGAAAAATCTGGGCGCGGTGATTGCTCAATTGCAGGTGCCCGCCATCATCGAGGCGACGGTCGGCAAGAACGCGGCTGATCCCAAGATTGCGCTCGCTCTGATCAAGTTCCTGCAAGGGCCAGCCATCGACCAGTCGCTCAAGGACTACGGCATGGAGAAGGGCCAAATCGGCAAATAGGCCGGCGTAGCGAGATTGGCTCGTCGCCGGTGGATCCGTTGCAACGGTGACCTGAACCCTGGTCTGAATTGGCACGACAAATGGTTGTGCCGGGGAGCGGCACTCCGCTGGAGCCGCCCATGCTCTCCATGTCCATGTCATCGCTAAGACGTTTCGCCACAGCTGCGCTGGGGCTTGCCGCCATTCTGCTCGCCGTCACCAGTATGGTGCGGGCTGGCTCTGACGTGTTTGCCGTGATGATTCAGGCCTTGCTCCTGACCGGCGCCGCCTTTCTGCTATGGTTTGCGGCGCTGGGCAATCAGCCGTCGGAACGCACCAAGCTTGCGCGCACATTGCAGATCGGGGCAGTTGTCGGCGGTATCGCATTCGTCGCCGGCTTTTTTGGACCGCTCCTCTTCAGTCCCGGATCGAACCAGGGACCACTGCTCGGCATTTTCATCACCGGTCCCGCAGGCTTCGTCTTGGGCTGCATTGGTGGCCTGGTCTGGACCAAGTTTTGTTCAAAGTCCTGAGGGCGAAGCCGTAGGAGTTTGCTAAAAGCGGATTCCAATCAATTTGATGCATTCGCGGTCCCGATGAGCCGAACGGTCCCGTCGTTCAGCGTGGTGAGATCGATGACGCTCGCAGTCACGCCGACGCGATAGAGATACTCCGGCGCGGGATTATCGTCGGCACGTCTTTGGGTGACGGACAGGATACGTTCGTCGCCTGTATCAGATGTGAAACGCACGTGAGTATTTTCTCCACTGTGAACATGTTTTGTCCTGCGTGCGTCGGCCTTTTTATTCAATTATCTCGACATTCGAAATGGCATATTTCTACCAGCGCGGCGCGCCGCGGAACCATCCTCAAACTGAAAACGTTGGCTCCTAGCAAAAAACGGAGAACGGCATGCCTGTTGAACTCCGCGGGCGGAGCGGCTGGAGAGATCGCCTTCTCTTCACCTGTCAAGCGACCGTGCCTACACTCATACTTCTTATGACTACCGTGAGCTGTTCAAGGCCCGATATGCCAGAGCCGCGTGTTGGAATTTTCGGGCCGCTATTTTCAAGTCCAGTGATCGACACAGCGGACCAGCAGGTGGTTCAACGAGACAAAGGGCAACCAAAAGTTCAACGCGTGCAGCCCAGAACCTCTGCGCCGCCCAAGGTCGCGGCGGTGCACGCGCCGAAAGCGACCGGCGTTTCGCGCACCACTTCGAAGAAGACGGACACCCCGCCAAGGCTCAACTCTCAAAGAGAGCAGCAGCAGCTCTTCCAGGAATTTCTGGAATGGCGGAAGCGCCAAAAAAACCTACTGTGACGGCTGACCCCGATGCAGTAGCTCACTCATGTTACTGATAGTAATTCGACCGACCCGACGACGCGTATGGCGTCGATCAGTTCCTGTGGTATCGCGATAAAGTGCCATTCGGCTTGGCCGCTCGTTACAAGCGAGCGGATCGTTTCTGCTGCAATACGTTAGAGAAGTTTGTTGCATAGCCTCGTCAATTACGCCGCTTCTTGAAACACTGTATGCGCCACTTGGAAGTGCCATAAAGACACTTGCATAGGACGTCTACGTGCTTGTGCGGCGCCGGATGTGACAAGAAGACTTGCGGGTGTTTCACGCATCGTCCTGCTGCTATAATCGGAACGCCGTCGGGCAACCGCGGCGTTTCAAGCAACGATAGCAAGGAGAGGGAGCGACAATGTCAAAATCTCAATTCGCCCTGCTGGCGGGCGCCGCCGCGTTGACTGCGGCGGTGCTGGCGACGCCGGCGCTGACGCAACAGCCGCAACAGCCGCCGTTCGCGACCACCAAGGTCGAGGGCACCGATGGCGTCTATATTTTCCGCAACGGCGGCGCGCAGGCGATCTTCATCGTCACGCCGGACGGCGTCATCGCCACTGATCCGATCGGCTACGCGCGGCCGGAAGGCGTGCAGGACTACGTCAACGAGATCAAGAAAGTCACCAACCAGCCGATCCGCTACCTGGTCTACAGCCACCATCACTTCGACCACATTTCCGGCGGCAAGCCCTTCAAGGACGCCGGCGCCCGTGTGGTTGCGCACAAGCGCGCCAAGGAGCGGCTCGACCAGCTGCAGAACCCGCTGGTGGTGCCGGTCGACGAGGCCTTCGACACCACCAAGACCATCGAGCTCGGCGGCACCACGCTGGAGCTCAGCTATATCGGTCTCAACCACTCCGACTCCAACATCGTGATGCGGTTGCCGCGTGAGAAGATCGTATTTATCGTCGACACGATCCCGGTCGGGTCGGTGCCGGGCCGCGGCTTCATCGACATGTATCCGCTCGAAGCCGAGGATTTCATCAAGAAGGTGATCGCGATGGACTGGGAGCGGCTGATTCCCGGCCATCCCGGCGTCAACGGCCGGCTCGGCACCAAGCAGGACGCGCGCGACCAGCTCCGCCTGCTGGAGGAAGCCTCCGCAGAGATGAAGCCACTCGGCATTGCCGGCAAGTGCTGGGCCGCCGAGAAGGACCTGAAACTCTCGAACTTCAAGGACTGGCCGGGCTACCAGCAAGGCCTGGAATTCATCGGCCGGCGCTACTGCGGCGTCTGGGGCCGCGGCACGTAAGGCGCGAAATCGACAACGCTCGGACTTGAACGGCTTTCACCCCCTCCCGCCTGCCGGGAGAGGGTGAGGCCACTATGCCTAGCGTTCTGAAACCGGTCCGAAGTCGGGCGGCGCAATACGATGCCTTGTTGCGGCCTCGTAGGCGGAAGCGATTCGAAACAGCGTCGGCTCGGAGAAGGGTCTTCCGAAGAGCATGATCCCGACCGGAAGTTTGGCCGGGATGGGCCCTGCCAGGCGCGTCCCACCAGGAGCGGTGGCATCGCGGACTCGATCAAACACCTGCGTGGTGAAACCCGCCGGCGCGGACAGTGTGGGAAAACCGTGTTGCCCGAGCAGGCCCCAGACTGAATTCGTCCGGCCGGCCAACGGCGGCTCCATGGGTGCGCCCAGGACATAAGTCGGAATGTTTCCCGCCGGCGACACCAGGGCGTCGAGGTCGGCTTGCGCCATGCATTGTGAAACGATTTGCTGGGTGACAAAGCGCTCCTGAAAGAGGTTTGCCATATCGAGCGTCATGCTGCGGTTCATCTCCTCGAGCGCCGCTTTTCGATCCACGAAACCTGCGTCCGGACGGACATCCCGGTAGTATTTCGACTTGTCGATCAAATCCCTGATCGACTTGATATTCGCATCGCCACGCTCTCGCAGGTAGCGCGTGAGCATGTATTTGGTCACGCCATCATTGGATGCCCGCCCGATGGTCCGGATTGAGGATCCCGCCGGAACCAGCGATGGATCGTAAAACATGTCTATCAGCTGAGAGATCTGGTCGGTGGAGGGTTTCCCGTTGGCGTCGAGCGGAAAGAGCTTGGGAAACTGCTCGGTGAACACCCGGTTGCGATAGAGCGGAGCATACTTGTCGATGCAACCCTGAAACAGTGCTTCCCCCGGTCCCGGGTCGACGATCGTGGCGCCCAGCTGGCGCAGGTCGGCAATGGCACGTTCGGTGATTTCGATGGTTTCAGCGTCGGCGTCGTTGAACGCCTTCTTGTCCATATGCTCGCGAATGACGCCGATCCGCATTCCGGTCAATGTCCGCTCATTCGCGAAGCTTCGATAAGGCTCCGGGGGCAGCCGGCCAATGCTGAAAGCAGTCAACTCGTCCTTTGGATCGTAGCCGGCGATGACCTCGAGCAGGCGGGCGGCGTCCTTGACGGTGCGGCACAGCGGTCCCACGCGCGTATTCAGCCCCGCGCCAACCATTCCATCACGACTGACCAGCTCCTGTGTTGGCGCCAGTCCCACCAGGCTGTTGTTCTTGGCGGGGTGATGGATGGATCCACCGGTCTCCTCGCCGATGGAGCACGTCACTAGATTCGCGGCCGTCGATGATCCGGAGCCGCCGCTGGAGGTGCCTGGACTGCGTTCCGTATCGTAAGGGTTACAGAACGGCCCGCCGAAGGAGCTGCGCGAGTTCGGCGTTCCCATTTCTCCGAGGTTGGCCTTGCCGAGGATGATCGCACCCGCGTCGCGCAGGCGCTTGACGAACGTTGCGTCGTGCGGCGGACGATCGTTCGCATAAGCGACATCCATGCCGGCGGTCGTGCGCATATCGAAGGTGTCGTACTGATCCTTGATGGAGAGCACCACGCCGTGCAGCGGGCCGATGAGCTTGCCGGTGGATGCGAAGTAGGCGTCCTGCTGCGCCGCCATTTCCAGCGCATCGGGCATCGACGGATCGGCATCGACCGCATCGGTCATGCTGCGCGCCTTGCGGGGATCAAACCCCAGCTTCTCTCGTGTGGCTGGCCGCAAGTTCAGGGTCATCAGGGCATTGAGCTGATGCGCATGCTTGATGGGTGTGATCGGCGCCTGTCCGAGGACTCCATCCGGCTGATTGACGCACGGGCCGTTGTACGCCTTCACCCGCTCCAGATAGAGCCGCACCAGCCGCGTCGATGTCAGCTCGCCGCGCAGGATCGCTGCTTGAATATCCTCGATCGTCGCTTCCTCGATCTGGAATTTTGCAGTCTGCGCCGAAGCGAGCGATGACGTGAGGACGATGATTGATGCGAATGCCAAGTGACGAAGCATGGGAGTTTCTCCTTTATCTCTGCATCACGCAGAATTTTGCGCCAGCGCGTGATATGCTTTCGTTGTTCGCTCGAACCGTTCTCGATTGTCCTACAATGTTGAGTGAAAGGACACTCAAATTCGTGGTTGCCGACGATGATGTGATCAGCAAATGATGATGATGTGATCCGCAAACGATATGGCTACGGCACCCAACGCCGCGAAATTTCATTTTGATTTTGGTACGAAGCTTCGAACATGGGTGCAGCGATGGTTGATTGGACATGCAGCGTTACTGTGCCGGTATTGCGGAACCCGTGGTGCCGCCCCGCCGGTACGATCACCGACTGGCCAGCCGATACTGCGTTGCGCTCGTCCTCGATCCAGATTTCGGCCTGCCCTTCCAGGACGGTCAACACCTCTTCGACCGCATGTAAATGCGTCGGCGCTCCGCAGCCGGGGTCGCACCATTGCTCGAAGATGCAGAGTTGCGCCGCACCATTCACGGCAGACACTCGCATGCGAGTATTGACGCCGGCACGCCACTCTTCAGGTGATTGACGCTCATGATCGACGACACGCATGACTGCTCCCCCGGTTCTTGCCACCAAAAGTTCTTGCCGCCAAAACGAATAACCACGAACATTTTGCCGCCGGTCAGGCGCGGCAGAGCGTCGGAAGCAACCGCAACGCATTGTCGCGGCCGATCGCATCGAGCTCTTCCGGACTAAAGCCGAGCGAGCGCATCCCGTCCACGGTATCGCCGATTGGAACATACGGGTAGTCGCTGCCGAGCAGGATCTGCGAAACGGGAACGAGATTTCTGAGTGCAGCAATGGCCGGCGCAAAGGCCGTTCCTGCGATGTCGTAGTTGAGGCGCCGCAACGCATGCTCCACGCCATGTGGTGCGTTGGTGGCGAGGTCTGCAGGACCGTAGTGAGCGATGCGGCCTGCCACCATCGGCAACGTGCCTCCAGCGTGTGCGAACACGAATTGGATATTTGGATTGCGGTGCAATGTGCCAGTGACCAGGAGATTGATGATGGCGCGGGCGGTGTCTTGCGGGACCTCGGCCACGAGCGGCGCAACGTTCGGCAACAAATTCTGGCAGCAGGTGGGTGTAGTGGGATGAGCAAAGACGACGGCGCCTCGGCGATTCATCTCGTCGAACACCTCGGCGTAGGTTTCGTGGCCCAGCCATTGATTGTCATAGCTGGTGAGAACCCCCAGGCCCTCAGCGCCCAGAACATCGCACGCATATTCGATTTCGCGCAGGCTTCCCTCGACGTCAGGGAGCGGAATGGTCGCAAATCGGCCGAAGCGGCCTGGATATCGTCTGGCCAGATCAGCACTATATTCATTGCAGCGCCGGGCGGCATCACGCGCGCGTTGCGGGTCGCCGAACCAGATGCCGGGCGTGGCGAGCTCTATGCCGTTCCTGTCCATCTCCAGAAGCGCCGTCTCGGGCGTCCATTCGAGCCAGGCAGGGCTGATAAGCCCGCCGCGAGAAGACGCAATCCGATCGCCGTATTCGCTCAGATAGAATGGCGGCACGACATGATGATGAAGGTCGATCAAGCCAGGGTGGGCGCGCTTTGTGGAGTGTGTTGCCATGCCCATGGTTGCCTGCAAATAAGGTTCACATCTCGAATCTCGTCAACACCGCTGCACCAACGGCCACTAGGTTTTTTCCGCGAACGACTCCAGGTGCCCGCACTTCGTGCATCGATAGGTCTCGATAGGAATGCTGTTCTTTTAGGCTGTGAACCTCTTCCAAAAGGAAACAGGCGGGCCGGGCACCCAGATCTCCGGGCCTAATTGGGAATCGGGGATGAAGCCCTCTTCCATTCGACCCTGGCATCTTGAGCAATTCATCGGACTCTCCTTGACCAGCTATCTTCCTTGGCCGCCTGGTGTAGGGCGCAATAAGCGAAGCGCATTGCGCCGCCTGACGGACGGCTTGCCGCAAACGACTGTTTGGGGCTTGTCTCGAAGCGGCGCAATAAAGCGATTGCGCCCTACGACCTCACATCAGCTTCAGTCCTTTCAAGCTCGCATGCCCGTGCTTGCCGACGATGATGTGATCATGCACCGAAATCCCGAGCGGCCTGGCGATATCGACGATCGCCTTGGTCATGTCGATGTCGGCGCGCGACGGTGTCGGATCGCCGGATGGATGGTTGTGCACGACGCCATTGCAAGGACCTACTGCGTTGAGAACACAAGGATAAACGATCTATCGGGGGCGGCCTGGGGTTGGCGATTGGGAGCGGTTTCTGATGCTCCAGGGTGATCATCACGCGTCATCACGCGCATCCGCGCTGAGTCGCCTTGTCGCACGGCACGTCACTCTATTTCTTTGGTCCCAGACTTCAAGCTCGTCGATTGGATAGAGCACCGCCTTGCCGATCTTGATGAAGGTCGGTCCGATCCTCATGGCCCGCCAGTTTCGCAATGTACCAACCGAAATCCCACCGCGATAGCGCTCTGAGACTTCCTCGGCCGTCAGATATCTCCGGTCATCCATTGAGTTCTCCATAGTATCGTAAATCAGCGACGCTGATGGTGCCTTCCTTCGTCGGGAAGATCAGTTGGAGTTCGGAAACTCCTGCGCGTGCAGGCTCAGGAAACGGACGAGCCCTCGATCACGCTGCTGCACGGCCGTGAATGGCGTCCGTTCTGCGAAGGTGCAAGGGTTCAATGAGATGCGTGGTGGTTTCGAAAACGGCCGGATAGGAATCGGACGATTTGCAGGTCGGCCCAGAAATCGTCCGCACTACAGCGCCGCCTGACATCCAAACTTCGAATCTGGGGGTCGGGAATTCGAATCTCTCCGAGCGCGCCAGTGATTTCAATCATTTGTGCCCACCGCACCGTTCTAACGCGAAAAATAAAACGGTGTCTAAAACGGTGAAATTCTAAGTGCGTCTCCTGCGAGCGCCGTTGGCTTTGGTGGCTTCTCGAAAGCGAACATAGTCCGGGCTATAACTGTCTGGTTGGAGGTTCGAATCCTCCCGGGCCCACCACGCAGTCCCCCAATTGCTGAGATTTCCTGGCGGCTCGCGAATAGCCCCGGATTGGCGGCGTTGTCGTGCCGGCGCTTGGTCTCTGAGAAGCGCAATTGTCGCTGGGGCCGCTTTTTTGTGCTTTTGTCTCTAGCCCTCAAAAACACGTTTCCCGGAAACGGAGACTTGTGCTGCCGGAGACGCGGTTCGAATGCGACATCCCGATAGCCAAGCCATGGCCCGCGATCGTCAGAATCCGTGAAACTCCGGAGCCAATATGTTGCATGCGATGAGGTTGCTGCCTCCCGGCAAACCCCA
>Ga0137397_10003850_pt1 | contig 10469 bp, 6 predicted proteins | sample czorhiz116metaG_FD_106658 | JGI IMG/M metagenome (GOLD analysis project Ga0137397, IMG submission 106658) | Vadose zone soil microbial communities from Angelo Coast Range Reserve, California, USA - czorhiz1.16 metaG | ecosystem: Environmental > Terrestrial > Soil > Vadose zone | place: USA...
ACGCGCGATTTCCTCGCCGCGCTGCGCAAATTCTTTGTTGAATTGCGCTACGAGAGCCTCGGTGCGTTCCGCATCCAGCTCTTCGAACGCGGCCCGGGTGTAATGGGCCACGCCATAAGCCACGACGGTGACGGAGGCAAAAATTGTGAGCAGGACGATTAGCAACAATTTTGTTCGGAAGCTCATGGCTTGGCTCCGGGAGACGTAGCGTTCGAATTGCCGCGCTGTTCGGCGCTGGGTTCCGGAACATCAAGCCAGACCTCGGCGAGATGCCATTCGCCCCATTGCGCAGGCATCCAATCACGGACCTTCGGGCCGAGTCCGACATATTCGGGTAACACCACCAGAGGGAGCACGCGACGCTCCTCCAGCAATTTTTTCTCCCGCGCATAGAGCTGTTCGGGATCGGTCGAGGACACCGCACTGCCGGAAGTTTCCCCCAGATTAAGAGTGGACACGAACGACTCCAGTTCGACACGGGAAGAAAGCGACGAGTAGTGCCAGGCAAAAAGATGGAGACCGGGCGCAGGATCGGTTGACGTTGCAGTCGCGCTGCTGCTGCCACGCAATGCGGCGCGATTCACAACTTGCAGAGGAATCGCCGCTTGCCGGGCATTCACAGCGACACGTTCTCCGAGCAGCTTCGCCAAATCTCCGCTGGCGTCCACGCGCAGGCGCAACGGCTCCTTGCCCGCGGCCGCATGCGCCGGAAGCGCCGCTCGGATTTCCTTTGCGGGTTCGATGTCCTCCTCCATGGTGAAGAGGAAAGCATATCCCGAGAGCCACTGCGGCAAAAGGGCTGCTGCAGGTTCGGCTTGCTTCTGTAGCAACACGTTCGCCATGGTCTGGCGGTCGAGCGAGAGCGCTACCGCCTCGCGCAGCTTTGCGTCGGCCGCTGCAGGCTGCGCGTCATCAAATCGCAAGCCGTACAGCGTGACGGGCGCCGACGACCACACGCGCAGATTCTCTTGCATCGCGCGCCGCACCAAGTCGGGCGACAGCTCGACCAGATCGGCTCTTCCCAACTGCAAATCAAAAAGCTGCCGTAGCGGAGGCACGCCCAGCGTCACGTCAATGCCATCCAGAAATGGACGCCCCGACCAAGCTTCCTCATTCGCGCGAAATCGCAGATGCGATGGCGCGATCGCGCCGCTCACAGAAACCGGCGGCTTGCGTGCACCAACATTCGCTTCGGCAACGAAAAACGGCCCCGTTCCCATCAGCGTGCTATCGGATTGCACTCGATACACAAGGAATCGCCCGGATGCGAGTTCTTCAAGCAGATACGGCACGGCCACCGCCGATTGAATCACAACACTGTTCCCGGATCCCGCGATTTGTTGCCCGTTCGGAAGCAACGGCTGCAGCGCAGCCACGACATCCGCGGCGCTGAGGGCCGTACCATCCGAAAATTTGACGCTCGAACGCAACGTAAACTGCCACCGTTTGAATGCCGCATCATGCGACCACTCGGTCGCCAGTTGCGGCTGAAAACGCCCGTAATTGTCCAGCGCCACCAAGCGGTCAAAAACCAGCGCGGCCAGTTTTTCATTGGTCGCAGATGCCGTCATACCAGTCCCCCATTCGCGCGGGTCGAGCGAGACTGTCTGGGCATGTAGCTCCACCCTGAGAGTCCCACCACGCCTTGGGCTCAATGTGCCTCGGGAGGCCGGAACCATCAGGAGACACAGGCCCACCAGAAAAACTCTAGTCGCCGCAACTTGTCGTAAGCCGATAGACTTCATAGTTTCCAGTCGACAGATTCTTAACAACTGCGGCAACGGATTGGCCATCCAAGGATGCAAGCATATCCAGCACCGGCCCCGGCATGTAGACCGAACCCGAACGGAGCTCGTCCTCCGACAAGGGTGGGCGAGTGACGTTCGGGCCTGCTAATGTGATTCGATCTCTTTGCGCATGGTCGCCCGTGCCAGTACTCAGAATTTGGTAGGTTCCATCACATGTGGATGAAATGGCGGTGATTTTTCCGCCGATGTCCGTGCGTTTGCAGTTGAATGAAACGCGGCTGCCGAGTTCCACGCCGCATTCTTTCCCGTCCAGCAGAATCTCAAGCTGCGTATCGGGATAGCCGTAGACAAAATGCCCGCGCCCCAACCGCGACTGCTTCCCTGGCGGCAGTTCGCTCGAATCAACCGGGATCCACTCTCCATTCTCACGCCGCAACCGGACAAACAAACCCTCGCTCAATAGGAAAAGAAAATGCTGCTGTGAAGATTTGTCGAGCCACTCGACTGCGCTATTAACCGGTTTTTCTTGCTGCCACAACAGTTCCTTACGGAAATGAAGTGCGGGAGGAAGCTCGTTTGACGCAGCGAGAGCAGCGCGAGGCAACTCGATCATGCGGGCCGACCGAGAATCAATCGCTCCTCCGGCGTCGGCAATCAGTAGCAGCCTTGAAGGGGTGAATTGAACCGTGACATTGAGAATTGGAGCCTCGGGATTCTCAGTTGTCTCCATTCCACAGGCGGAAAGCTGGGCTAGAAAAGCTTTCTTTGCGGATGCAGAAAAGATACCAGGCTGTCCAGGCGATTCCTGCCAGTTCATCTGAACGGATTGCTTTCGTGAAGGCGCACAAACCTTCAGGGCGAGAGCCTTCAGGCCATCTTCAAGAGAATCGGCGTGTGTCGGGGTCGGACTGCACGCGAAAAGGAATGCAAGCAGAACACACGGTAAAGCGAGCCCGCGATAATGCGAGGGGGACAATTTTTGCTTGGCGTACACGGGGTTACGGGTTGATGATAACACGGCTACAAAATGAGGATTGTGCTGCGTCTGAGACTCAATCCCGGGATTGAGAATCTGCGTTCGAGGCCACGGAACTTTCTCGAGCCCCAGAAGGTATCTATCTCCTTAGAAACGAACCTATGGGGTCAGCCGTCCATCTAAGAAGCCGGAGACCCAGGTTCCATCCATTTCAGCGTTCAGGAGCGACCTTAATGAAGCCCATGCCCGTGCGGTTGAATGTCTTGTTGTGGATGAGTCTGGCGGCAATGGCCTGCCTGGCGGCAACGCCAGCGAAAGCGCCCGCCCGAGCTGGAGCGGCCAGCCCCGCGCCTGAGGGTCCCACCCGGCTCCTGCGGTTCGCCGATATCTCGAAGGACAGGGTGGTCTTTGCCTACGCGGGCGACCTGTGGGTCTCCTCGCGCGAAGGCGGCGCGGCACGACGGCTGACCTCCCACGTGGGCGACGAGATTTTTCCCAAATTCTCCCCTGACGGAAAATGGATTGCCTTCACCGGCGAGTACGACGGCAACCCGGACGTCTACGTCATCTCCGCGGAAGGCGGCGAGCCCAAGCGCCTGACCTTTCACCCTTCCAACGACATCGTCCTCGGGTGGACTCCCGACGGCAAAAACATTCTCTTCCGCTCGGACCGCTTCAGCGCGCCTCCGGGGCGCTACACCAAGTTGTTTCTCGTCTCTCCCCAAGGCGGCACGCCAAGAATGCTGCAAGTGCCGCGCGGGGACCTGACGAGCTTTTCTCCGGACGGCAACAAGATCGCGTACCTCGAAAGTTCCCAGGAATTCCGCACCTGGAAGCGCTACCGCGGCGGCTGGAGTCTGCCCATCGCCATCTTCGACCTCAAAAAGAACTCCTACGAAGAATTGCCAAAGACCGCCGGCATGGACCTCTTCCCCATGTGGCACGGCAACAGCATTTATTTCATCAGCGACCGCGACGGCGTGATGAACCTCTTCAGCTACGACCTCGGCTCCAAGCAAACGAAAAAACTCACCGACTACAAGGAGTACGACATCAAGTGGCCCAGCCTCGGTCCCGATGCTATCGTGTACGAGAACGGCGGCCTGCTCTACGAATACAATCTCGCGAGCGGGAAGGCGAGCAACATCCCCATCCAGGTCCACGCCGAAGATATCGAAGCACGGCCGGAAATCAAGAGCGTCGCACAATCCATCGGCAGCTTCTCGCTCTCTCCTTCAGCGGCTCGAGCGCTGGTGGAAGCCCGCGGCAACATTTTCACAGTCCCAGCCGAGCACGGCAGCATTCGAACGCTGACCACAAATCATTCCGGCGTTCACGAACTGAATCCCTCCTGGTCGCCTGATGGAAAGTGGGTCGCGTATCTCTCCGACAAAACAGGCGAGTTCGAGGTGTACACGCGCCCGCAAATGGGTGGCGAGGAAACGCGTATCACCACAGATGGCGGGGTCTATCGCTATGGGCCGCTGTGGTCGCCGGATAGCAAGAAGCTTCTTTACTGGGACAAAGCGCACCGGCTCTGGTGGATCGGCACCGACGAAAAGAAACCCGTTCAAATCGATCAAGGCGATTACGGGGACATCGCTGATGGGAGCTGGTCGCCCGACAGCCTGTGGATCGCCTACTCCAAGCCGCACCGCCGCGGCTCCAGTGACGTATTCCTTTATTCTCTCGGAACGAAAAAAATCACCGCGGTTTCCGCCGGCTTCTATAACGACGGCAATCCCGTCTTTGACGACAACGGCGAGTATCTCTATTTCATTTCCACGCGCTACTTCTATCCGAGCGTGGGCCAGCTCGATCAGCGCTTCAACTATTACTCCACCGATGGCGTTTTTGCCGTCACTCTGAAAGCCGATGAAGTTTCCGCGTTCAAACCGCAGAGCGACGAGGAAAAGGCTGCCGATGAAAAGAAAGATGAAAAAAAGGACGAGAAAAAAGACGACAAGAAGGGTGCCGACGCGAAACCCGGCGACAAGAAGCCGGACGAACAGAAAGAGGAAAAGAAGGACGAGAAGAAGGCCGAACCCGTCAAGCCCATTCAAGTCGACCTGGACGGCATCGGCTCGCGCGTCGCGCCCGTGCCGATCAGCGCTGGAATCCTCGGCAATCTGGCCGCGCGCAAAGACAAGTTCTTCTACATTTCCACGCCTCAGGAGGCGAGGCAGTTCGGCACGCCTGACCGCAGCCCGAAAAATGTTCTCCACGTTTACGACGTGACCAAGCGCGAAGACAAAGTGCTGCTCGAGGGAATCGACGGCTACGACCTCGACAAGGAAGGCAAGAAGGTCATCTACAAAGCCGGCCCGGTCTACGGCATTGCCGAAGCTGTTCCCGGCAAAGCCAAAGTCGGCGACGGCAAACTCAATCTCAGCGAACTCGAAGTGAAGATCGATCCGCGTGAAGAGTGGCGCGAAGTGTTTCACGAAGCCTGGCGCGTCGAGCGCGACTTTTATTGGGACCCCAACATGACCGGCCACAATTGGAAGAAGATCGGCGAGCGCTACGAAGCGCTGCTTCCGTGGGTCGCGCATCGCAGCGATCTGAACTACATCATCGGGGAAATGATCGCGGAGCTGAGCACTTCGCACACGTATGTCGGCGGCGGCGACCAACCGGCGAAGCCGCACATCAGCGTCGGAATGCTGGCTGCCGATTTCGAGCCCGATGGCGGCTACTTCCGCATCACAAAAATTTATCCGGGCGAAAACTGGAACGATACGACGCGCTCGCCGCTGACCGAACCGGGATTGAAAGTGAAAGCGGGCGACTACTTAATCGCCGTGGACGGCCTGGAAGCGCGTTCTAATCAGGACGTCTATTCGTATTTCCAAGGCCTCGCCGGAAAACTCATCACGCTGAAAATCAATTCCAAGTCCACTCCCGAAGGCGCATGGGAAATTACCGTAAAGCCGGCGAACGGAGATGCCGGTCCACGTTATCTTGATTGGATGGACGAGAACCGGCGCAAAGTCGCGGAAGCCACTGGCGGCCGCGTCGGGTATATGCACGTGCCGGACACCTCGTTCCCCGGCATCATCGCGTTCGACAAGCAGTTCACCGCGCAGCTCGACAAGGACGGCATCATCGTGGACGAGCGCTACAACTCCGGCGGGCAGATTCCGGATTTTTACACCGAGAAGCTCAAGCGCGAATTGCTCGCCGCGCTTGCCCCGCGCGAAGGAAAAGATGTCCCGTGGCCGCCCGTGGCGATTTACGGGCCAAAAGTAATGATCGTCAATGAGCTCGCGGGTTCCGGCGGCGACGCCTTCCCGTGGTTCTTCCATCGCCAGAAAATCGGCCCCATCGTCGGCACACGCACCTGGGGCGGCCTGGTGGGCATCGCGCGCGGAATTCCCTTGCACGATGGGGGCAACGTCACTGCACCGGAATTTGCATTTTGGTCAGCCGACAACGGTGGCGAATGGATCGTGGAAAATCACGGTGTGGATCCAGACTTCGTTGTGCCGCAACGTCCGGATCTTGTGGTCGGCGGCCACGACCCGCAGCTTGAAAAAGCGATCGAGCTCGCCAAGGAAGCTTTGAAAAACTACAAAGACCTTCCCCCGCGCCCCAAGTATCCGGTGGCCAAGGAATAGCGCGCGAGCCGGGAAACAGAATCATCGATGAAAACGAGAAGGGACAAGGGGCCCCGGAGTTGTCGGGGCCCTTCCGTTTCTCGCGTATTTCTGACCGCTAGCCGGGTGGCACGGAACACGTCGCTGGCGGAGAAGCAATCTCTTGCAGACTTGGCGAAGCGCGGCGGTGCTTGCCTTTGTGCGCATGATCTCTTCTCCTTTCCAGCGTCGCATCCCGTGCCACCCGCAGGGGTATTGGCTAGCGGAACCGGTTGCACAGGTTTCAGGCTGTGCAGATTTTTCGCGGCGTCAAGGCCTCTTCGATGGTTTGCGCTGCGCCGAAGCTGTTGCCGTTGGCGCCGGATCGTCGGAATCGCCGTCCGAGGAGCCGTTGCTGACACCGGAGAACGCCGAGCGCATCACGTCATTCGCGAAGAAATTTTTCCCGTCCATCGGTACCATCATGATTTGCAACTTGTCCGAAAGCCGCTCCGCGATGATCTTCTGGATGAGCATGGGATTGGACTTCAGGACGGACGCTTCGAATTTCATTCGTTCGGCGTCGGCGGCGGCGGTCACGCGGATGCGGTTCGCTTCCGCAACTGAGAGATTCTTCTGCCGCTCGACTTCCGCTTTGCTGTCAATGACTTTGGCCTGCGCGGCAGCTTCGGCGTTTTGCAGCGTTGATTCTTTGCGCGCCTGCGCTTCCAGCTTGGTCTGTTCGATCTGTTTCTGTTTCAGCGGCAGGGTGTACTGCATGGCGTCGGATTCCGCCTTGGCTTGCAGCACGCGCACCTGGGCTTGGGCTTCCGCCTGCTTGACGTCACGCGCTTTTTGAGCTTCCGCCTCCAGCTCCGCGATTTTCACTTGTTTTCCCTTGATCTCCTGCTCGGTGCCGAGGCGCTCGTTCTCCTGTTCCTTCAACAGAAGCCCTTCGAGACCTTTGGCGTACTCCGCCGGGAGCTGCAAATCGCGGAGCAGCACTTCCCGCACGATGATGCCGTCGCTCGCTAGACGCGAGCTGATGGCTTCCGCAGCTTTGGTGCGCAGCTCTTCGCGTTTTGTGGCGAAGATTTCGCGTGTCATGTAGTTCGGCGCGAGTTGCCGGTAGATCGTAGCAACAACGGGAGCCACCACTTGCTCGCCGACCGGTTGAGGCAAGTTCGTGTGAATGGAATCCAGGCGCTTGGGTTCCAAGCGGTACCGAACGGAGACCGCGAGGCCGATGTTCAAGCCTTCTCGGGCCTGCACTGTCAGCACATCACCTTTTTGCTTCGCGTTTTCCGACGCTACCGTCGAATACACTTGTTCCCGCGTGTCGTAGATCGTCACGGAATCCACGAGCGGTGTAACAATGTGCACGCCGGGATACAAAGTACCGGGCCGCGCGCCCCAGATTTGGCTGACGCGTACTCCCGCCGCTCCGTCGGGGATCACCACGACGCTGTCTGTAATCAGGATCGCCAGCGTGCCCGCAGCCGCCAGTTGGAGCGCCAGCCGCCACCTCACCGGCCGGAAAGGGCGGTGCGCCAGTGCTCCCACCTCCGCACCGGTTTCGTCCGTGGTGTTGCGCCGCAGCAGCCTGCGAAGCTGTGCGGATAGAAATACGTCGTAAGCAACCAGAGCTCCGGCACTGCCAAACAATCCAGCCCCCAGAATCATCAACAGATACTTCAAAGCCAGCATGGTGTTGCTCCCTTCCCTTTTTCCCGGTGTCACTCCGCCGAGCGTCGAGCAACCATCTCGCCGGATGCGTCGCGCCGGGGAATCCCGGTAGCACAGGCTTTAGCCTGTGCAGCAAGTCCCGCGATCAGCGATGAACCGCGTAGGCCCGCGCCAATGCGGTGGTGCCTCGCGCCAGTTCCGTGCGTGGCGCAATCCGGCGTGCGGTGGCAGGCCGCATCAGCAAGAAGGTCGCCCGCAGCAGCAGCCAATGGAATGCAACCGCTGCGGCGGCGGCAATCAGCGTGGCGCTTACGAGGGTGGCGAACTGCAGTATGGCGATCATGACGTGCCTCCTCTGTTGCGATTTTGGATATCGCACAGTCATGACCAATCTCAAGATATTGATAATGCATGACTTACAAGGCAGGCAGGGCGACTGTTTCGTGTGGGCTCTTACACGCTGTGGGCCCAAGCACGCACCGATTGGCGGTTTCACCCATCTAGAGGTAGTGTAGAAAGTGGGAGAGGCCGCCAGCGCAATTCAAGTCCGCGCTCGCGTCACACGCAAAAACTTTCGATGACGCCAGGCTCAGGATTCAAAGTTGCACGGATTTTCGGAATCCCCATTTATTTGCATTCCACTTGGGTGGTCATTTTTGCGCTGAGCACGTTTTCGCTCGGGAGTCTTTTCACCCAGAAGTATCCCCACTGGACGACGGTGCAACAGTGGGGCGTCGGGCTACTTACCAGTTTGCTCTTTTTCGGTTCGGTTCTGTTCCACGAGCTCGCGCACAGTGTCGTCGCTCAGCACTATAAGATCCGCGTCGTTTCCATCACGCTCTTCATTTTCGGCGGGCTTGCCCGCATTGCTCGCGATCCTTCGAAGGCGATTCAGGAATTCAACATCGCCGTCGCGGGGCCGGTGGCAAGTTTCTTCCTTTATGGCATGTTCAAGATTCTGGTGAAATCATTTCCGCAAATCGAAATGCTTGGTGCTCTTGCCGGCTGGCTCGCGTTTATCAATTTTCGATTGGCACTCTTCAATCTGATTCCTGGATTTCCCCTGGATGGCGGAAGAATTTTCCGCGCCATCGTCTGGGGAATAACGAAAGACCATTCGCGGGCGACACGTATCGCCGGTACGAGCGGAAAGCTCGTGGCCTATGGCTTGATGGCCTGCGGAGGGTTCTTCTTTCTGAAGGGAGATTGGCAATCCGGCATCTGGCTGGTTTTCATCGGTTGGTTCCTCCTCGACGCAGCCCAAGAAAGCGTCGCCCAGGTCGCCATTCGCGAAACGCTCTCCGGCCTCAGCGCCGCCGATGTGATGAGCCATGAGATTCCTACCGTGGACGGGCACATCACCCTGGAAGAATACGGCGCTGAGGTTCTGCGGACGGGCCGCCGCTGTCATCTCGTTCTCAGCGACGACCGCCTCGTCGGCATGATGAATGTCCACATGCTCAATTCCGTGCTTCGTGAAGAGTGGGCGCACAATTCCGTCCAATCCGCGATGATCCCACGGGAGCGCCTCCTTTGGGCTGCCCCTGAGGAACCGCTCCTCCGGTTGCTCGAGCGCTTGCTTGCTGCCGACATCAACCAAATGCCGGTCGTGAGCGGCACGGAGAATGGCGGTTCCCACGTCGTCGGCATGGTCACACGCGACTCCATACTGCGTGTCGTGCAAAACCGCGCAGAGTTGGGCCCGGTGGCCTCGAGTCGTTAGGCGCGTCAATTCCAAGTGGGTCGCGCCTTCCTGCGCGTCGCGTAATTCCCTGACAAAGGAAGCAACTAATCCGCGACCGCGGATTGGGCGCCAATTGACGCGTCGCAGGCGTCGTTAGCGCGGCGGCGCTCCAGCGTGACGCGCACTCCATGCCGCGGCCGCAGCGTAATGGAGGCCAGTGGTTCCACCCGATGATTCGCCACCAGCCGCAGCCGAAACTTCTGCGCAATCGTCGCCAGAATCAGCGATGCTTCCATCAACGCGAAGGCATTGCCGATGCATTGGCGCGGCCCGCCGCCAAAAGGGAAATAAGCGAACTTTGGCAATCGCTTGAGCAAATCGCCTTGCCAGCGGTCGGGCCGGAATTCTTCCGGCGCGTCGTACCAGCGCGGGTCGCGGTGAACCACCCACTGCGCCATGGCCACGCCCATTCCTTTTGTCACCGGGTAGCCTGCAATTTCATGGTCCTCGATGGCTAGCCGCGCCAATCCCCACGCCGGTGGATAGAGCCGCAGCGATTCGGTGATGACATGTCCGGTGTAGGAAAGGTTCGGCAAATCGACGAGTGTTGGTGAGCGGCTGCCGAGGACCGCGTCCAACTCCGCATGTAACTTTGCTTCCACGCGGGGATTCTGAGCGAGAAGCCACCAGGTCCAGGAAAGTGTGCTCGCGGTGGTTTCGTGGCCGGCGAGGAACAAAGTGACGGTCTCATCGCGAAGCTGCCGGTCCGTCATTCGCGAACCGTCCTCGTCCTGCGCCGA
>Ga0137397_10003853_pt1 | contig 10464 bp, 13 predicted proteins | sample czorhiz116metaG_FD_106658 | JGI IMG/M metagenome (GOLD analysis project Ga0137397, IMG submission 106658) | Vadose zone soil microbial communities from Angelo Coast Range Reserve, California, USA - czorhiz1.16 metaG | ecosystem: Environmental > Terrestrial > Soil > Vadose zone | place: USA...
GCCTTGCTGCTTCCAGTCAGGCATCCAGCAGATCTCGAATCCTGCTTTGCACGGGCCCCGCCGGCTTGAGCCTACCCTCGACCAGATCGCCCTCGATGGCTTCGCCTTCCAGCGGATCTTCCAGGCCAGCTTCGGCTTCCATGAAGACGTCCATGGCGCGCTGGAATCCCGGGTCCTGCTTCCGATAGGCCCGAAGGCCTGCCAGATTGGCTTCCAGGCTGCACTCTTTTCGGCCCCGGCTGAGAAGATAACCTTTGATTGCCTCGTTCAGAATCTGATGGATGGGCCGCCCTTCAATCTTGCTCAGGTTCTCCAGGGCGGCACGATCTTCAGCTTCAATTCTCAGGGTAAAAGGGGTTCGGGCCATGTTTAGAGGTTACAGCCGGGGGGGCAGAGTGATGTCAATATTCAATTTTGACATCACAGTGGAAGCGACTGGATGACTGAACGTCTGGCCCTACGCCAACAAAATTCATCAGTGTGAATCCGTGCTTTTATCAGTCCCGCCTTGCGGGATCAGTGGTAAGGTTTTCGGTCGACGGCGCGGCACTGCGACGGTTCAATCAGTAGAGTCCCTGGCCGCGCGAACGTCCGTCCCAGGCCTTTCATGATCGGCAGCGGGCCGCCCGGCGCGTTTACCATTACGGCCACGTGTTTGAGGCCCGCCACAGCTCAGGGCCGTCGGAAGCGATCAGGCCTGCAATCGTCTCAGGGCCTGTCATTGCACTTCAGTGTATTCCGGTTGAAGGGCCGGAGCCCGAAAACACGTGCGAGGAGGGGGCGCTAAACCAGAGAAAAACCAGGGCATTTGGGCGCAGACAAACGCGGACTGACGATTCTTTTGGAAACGAGCGCAAGCGAATCTTGGGATAAATCAATCCTATGGATTAGAAAGTTGCAATTAACCGAGCATAGCCGAGTCTGGCTTGCGAAGTAACAAGATCGGATGTCGCTTCCATCACCAGACAGCGTCTTGCTATCAGAATTATCTTGACGGATAGCTTGATCGGGGCTAGCCTGCAACTAAAGGAGGTTTATCCATGGCTGCAAAAAAGAAGGCGACAGATAGGCTAAGGGGCACAACAAAGAAAAAACATTGATTCACTATGTGTGAGCTTTTGCCCAGATGCGAAGGAGCAAGCGGTGGTGACCGAAAGTAGCCCCGAATCAAATGGCAGCAAAGACCCTGCTTTTCGCAAACGCAGAAGGCTGGTGAGGCTATTTAAATTGTTAAATAGCCCTCTCCTCGTTACAGTTGCTGGCGGCCTGTTTGTCTTCCTGATCTCAAGCTATATTCAGCATCGATATGCAATGTCTCAGGGTGCCATCCAGGCTGCGCAAAGCCGGCGCGTGCACAGAATCGACTCCGCTTCCGCCGCGGAAGAAGAAATCATCCAGTCCGTCAGCAAATGGTTCACAGGAAATGCAAATATTGCCGGAGCCTATCGGGCACATGTTAACCAGGCGCAGTACCGCGAAACCATGGATTACTCGATTGCCGCCGATCGCGAGTGGGATAATCTGAAGCCGATTCTGGCAATAAAAATCAGCATTTACTTCCCTGGCGAAGAAACGCAGCGCAGATGGAACCATCTCGTTGAAGAACTCAATGACTTTAATCAGACCGTCACAGATATTGATGAGCGGTTTAATGGTGTTACCAAAGCCTCTCCAAAACTTGCAGAAGCTTTGACGGTGGTTGATGAGAAAATCCGCCAAATTGAGATTGATCTTGCCGCATTTGCCCTTCAATTGAACGGGCTCATAAACTCAGAGGAAGCCCGTCCGCTTGCTCGAATCGTTTCAGCAAGTGCAGGACTTCGCGTGGTCGCGGAAAACTTGCAGAGACCGGTGGGCTATCTGCACAAGTCAGCGGCGAATATTTCCTCTAATTTCCTCTCTTGATTCAAAGGTGTACAACGCAACCTGAACTCTCGGCGACAACGTGCGACGGTCCGGGGTGAAGCAGACAGACGGTCGGCAATCTTCAGATCCTGTTTCTCCTTTGCTGCCAACAGAATGATCTGAGCGGTGAACAGCACGCTCTGCTTGCTGGCGCGCTTGCGCCAATCTCTGGAGCTTACGCGTCGGTCTTCCTCTTCCAGCAGGATCAGTTAAGGTGAAATCGACAAAGCGTCAAATCACGAACATGGTGATGTCAAACTTGTCTCCGTTGTTCGCCACGCATTCCAGTACCAGCTTGCCTTCTACTTTGGTAGAGTCGGAGTTGAGAAAAACCATCAACCGGGTGCCATTCCCATAACTCTTGAATTGCTGGCTGGTTCCGGTAAGGGAGACGTCGCTAATCATGTCCAGATATGTTCCCGACCATTCCACAGGACCGCGGTCGCCTTTTTGAATAGTTGGCGGCTTTTCGCTGGTATCAATTGCTGGTTTTACGGAAGATTGTTGCCTGCCAGGTATCGACTTCACATAAGGTTCGCCAGAGCCGATACGAACGATCATGTTTTCATACTGGGAAACAACAGGGTTAGGCAGCGTGAGCAGACAATCTGTCTCACTAGTTTTTACAAGGAAAGGCCCTAGCACATAGTTTTGATCCAGCTGAATACTGAAATCCGCACCAAATCCGAGGGGATAGTAAATACGAAAAGTTGTGGTTTGTGGATTGCCGCCAATGCGTGTCACGGTAAGCTCAGAAAAACTCAGGGGCTCTGATGCTTGGTAGTCCAACCCGCAAAAGGGAACGCGAAATGAAACAGACGGGTTTCTCGCCAGCATAGCTTGAGAAATCCAGGCTTCAATACCAATATATTTGGCTGTCGATTCAGTGGGCGAGGGCGCTCCTGGCAATGCCGCTTCCGGCGCGGGCACACCGGAGGTGGCCGCTGTGGAAGGATCAATGTCAAAGTAGTCATACGGCATAGGCACAGGTTCTGTCCCGATGAACAAAATGGGGTCAGGCCAGTCGCTATTTATCATGGCGATGGTCAGGTCCTTAAATTCACCGTCTGAATCAAGTCCTTTCACATCCACGCTGATGCGGAAAGCCTTTGAATGCTTGCTCGATTTGATGGATGCGCGCGAAATAGATAAAGATTCAAAAGAGCGCTTTTCCTGCGGCATCTTCAACTGAAAAGAAGGGCCGAATCGACCGCTCAAAACAGCGTCCCCGGTCACTAACGAGTCGAGCGACGTTTCAAACTCGAGAGCTTGATCGGATTTCAAAGTCAGCCTGCCATCTTCTTCGCGGTATATCTTTCCATCAATGACGACCTTGGTTCCGGAAAAAAAATTCTGACCCTTCACGATCACCGTTGCCTGGCCCCGACCGGAGTTTACCCACCTGATGTCACTGATCTTAGGAGCGAGCGCCTCCTGAATGTTGGCGGTGTTGGGTATCTCTAGTAACTGGACAGGAGAATCAGTTTTCCCAGAGCGATCAACGCGCCACGGCAGCCAACTCCACTTCGGCCCTGTGGTCTGTTTCTTTCGGTTATAATACCGCCAATACGAACGGGTTTGCACTTCCAGGATGAAAGTATTTGATACAGCCAAATCTACTTTCGGGAGTGCAATTACTGCAAGCATTTGGCGCGTTCCCGGCGATACAGCATCGCGACCCAGCACGGGACGGAACTCCCAACCGAATACCGTTGCGTTGGCATCGAGGAGACCGGGTTGACTGCTGGGCGCCCGCTCAAAGGCAATTGTGTCTGCATCCCGGTGAATGAATAGCTGCTGTGACTTGCCCCTTTGAGCGTAACCCATAGTTACTACTCTGACGACTGTTGATCCTTCGATGGAGCGTTCACTGTTGCTGATAGACTCGGCATTATAGGTCTTTTCCTGGGGCATCAGCGCTACTAACGACACGGGCTTGGGGTCAACGGGGCTTGGCGTCAACGGCTTGGGGTCAATGGGCGTGGCGTCAGGTGTGGCCATATCTTTTGATCGGACTGCCACTTCTATGACGGCGACGCAATTTTCATATCCCAAGGGCGGGGTAATGGACACCTGAAACCCGAGCACAGTCTGGAGGCGAGAGCTATTCTTGAGCATCCGGTCGGAAAGCGACCGTTCATAGAGCGTTTGGAGATTGAAGATCTGAGAGGCCAGGTTGAGCTGATCATTGAGTATTTCACCAGCGGCCAAGCCAACAGGCGCTTTGGCGTCTGGTCTTCCGCCATCTAGAGCACGAGGCGTGGAAGATTTTGGTTCGGCTATGCTCTTATCATTTGATTTTTCGTCCTTGTCTGCGCCCGTAGTCGATTTGATGGCAAGAGAAAATGCCCGGCCGGTGTCGGTTGTAGTTTGCATCTGGACATTGCGAAGATCGTCCGTAACGTTCTGGTTGACGATCTTTAGCGTTTCCAGCGCCGCATTGAGCCTTTCGATTTTAAGGGCCAGTGAGCGGTTATCAAAAGCCTTGGCCAGACCGACAACAATCCCATTGCCAATGTTCTCCGGAGGGCGGCGCGACCTTATCCAGAGCCCATAAACTAGCGCAAGAAGGGCTGCCGGGACTACGACGATGATGAGTGCGATCCAATGCATGTCACGCCCGATGGGCTTTCCATACGCGAGTTTTGCCGGGAGCACAGTCCTGCGGCTTAGGGAAGAGTACAAAAACGTGCACTCTCACGCGCACCTCCACTTTCCAAACGAACTCGATATTCGGAATTATATAATTGATTGCGGAAGAAGTGCTGGGAAACTGGGGATAGACTGGACGTTCCCGCCTGCTCTCTGCTTTGGCGGCCGCCAAGGACTTTCCGGAGAGTGCCCGGGGCACCCGTACTCCCTGCATTCTGAGCGGTCTTTAGCGGCTTATCTTGTGCTATCATCGCCCCCAGCCAGACCGGTAAGTCACCAAGTTGGCGAAGCAACCGGTCCCGCGCCACGCATCGCACTTCGGGTAGATCCGGCAGTTCGCATACTTGGAGAAATTCTCCCATATAGAAGTATCCGCGCATGCGCTTCAAATGTAGGATGGAAACGGTGACGGACAGGACGTTCCCGACTCATTTCTGATTCTGATGGCGAAGGCTGCGCGGTTGAAGCTGAGCTTATTCTGGCTCGCTCGATGAAACGTACCCCAGCCTGAGCAGCGGCCGCCGGCTCGTATTTTACCGTTAGAATGGCTGCAGAGGACTGCGATGAATGAAAATCAGACAACCGCGCTCTCCTTGAGGGCGGCTTATGCATTCGGAACTGCAAAAGGATTGGAGCACGAGGTAAACGAGATCCGCGACATGGTGATCGAGTGGGATTCCTCGTATACGTCCTCTCTTCGGCGCGGGTATGTGGTCGAGCTATTTGAAAAGCACGGCATATTCGACGAGTTTAAGACGCAGCATTGGGGGCTTGGCAATACTTCTCGGGGGGCCGGGAAGCGCAAGTTCTATCTTGGAATTAAGAAGCGATATGAGGATTTCCTGATGGGTAGTGGTTCCGAAATAGGCCCTGATCTGGGGAACGAGGACGAGGAGCAAGAGGACGACCAGCAATTCGCCGCAGAATCCGACCTGCGTGACTTTCTCGCAAAGAACCCAAGCTGTATCGAGCGGGGGTTACGGCTCTATGAAGCTGAAGGCCGGTCAGGGGTCGAGTTTCCGGTCGACGGCGGTTATATCGACATCCTGGCCATTTACCGAGACGAGCGTTTTGTTGTGATTGAGCTCAAAGTTGGCAGAGGCCGAAACAGGGCGATTGGTCAACTGCTTTATTACATGGGTTGGGTGGACAAGTATCTCGGCAAGGCACCGTGTCGCGGCATGATAATAGCCAAGGAGATCCCGGACGATCTGGTGCTCGCGGTGCAACGCGCCTCTGGAGTGTCACTCCTCCAATACAACCTCAGCGTCTCAGTAGAACTCATTTCACCGAAGCCTTAACTTACCGGACGGAGATTTGTCAGGGCGGCGACACTGTGCCACCCTGTGAGCATCTTTTTATCGGGGGCCAGAATGAAAATGAGACGTGTCAAATCTGCGAAGACGAAAAGGCCCAAGGTTAAAGGGGCCTGCACAATCCCTCCGCTTCCGACTGACAAACACTTCTTAAGCAGCTATACGCTCGATAGCCGCGCCGATGAGCTCTCGATTCGTGAATACGTAGAGTGGCAAGCCGCTGACGAAAAAGTGGAGCATGCAGAAAAAGTAAAAACAGAACGCGTTTTTGACCGGATTTATGATTGCTGGGATGTTCACACCGACAAGGATCGGTGGTGGGTAATCACGTCTCCGACAAATCTGTACTCGCATCGATATTTTCCCAGCCTTGATTACACGTTGTCATTTCATGTCGGCGTAATGGCACGGGTAGCTGCACGCGATTCCCGGAAACCGGCAGATGCATACCGGAAACGACTGAGCGCTCCCTGGCGCCGCTGGGAAGATGCGGCCGAGGCGCTGAACGGCTCTGAAGAAGCCGAAGAATTTCAGGCAATTGGGATGAGATGCCGCGAAGCCTTGATTCAACTTGTTCGCGCATTGGCAAAACCTGAAATGGTTCCGGAAGAGAAGGAAGCACCCAAAAAATGGGATGTGATCGGCTGGTCCGAAATTATTGCGAATGCGATTGCTGCCGGTTCAAGCTCAGACCATATTCGCGGCTATCTCAAAACAATTTCAAGACTCGGCTGGCAAGCGGCCAATTGGCTGACTCATTCCAGCAATGCGGCCCGGCATGATGCCTCTTTTGTGTTGGACACAACGCAGACCGTAATGGCCGCCTTTAGTACGGCGATAATGCGTTTCGAGAGCGACGCGCCGGATCGCTGCCCGGTTTGCGGTTCCTACAGGATTTCTGTCGGCTATAACCCGGATTCAAATCCTTCGTATATTTCTGCTTGCGAGAGATGCGACTGGAACACAATTCCTGACTCGCACGATTCAGAGGATCAGAGTGGCCCTAGCAAGAATCCTGGAGGTAAAGTCCGGCAATGATTGCCTCTGACAAATCCGCTCAGCTGCTCGTGCATTGAAAATGAATCGGATGTCGAGCGGCAGAACCTGCTTCCTGGCTCAGCAGTACAAAACCAGGTCAAATGGAGAGGGTCATCCTTAATAACTCGATGCTCTTTGGATGTGTGTTCTCACACCCGTTATACGAAGTCGATAATTCACAAGTGTTTTGCTGACGCCGAATTGCAGCGCAATATCTTCGATGGTGAGACGTTTACGGATTGCGAACATGAGCGCTTCACGAGGTAACAGCAAACACCAAGCGAGCCAATTTGCTTCTTCTTCCTGTTTCTCATTGAAGCTTCGCATAACCATGCCGCCGTCTTGAGAAAGAACCATCTTGCCGGGGTCGTGATCAAGTAAAAGATGCGCCACTTCATGGGCGATATCACTCGCTTGGCGCCCGACTGAGTGTCGCGAGTTGTAAACGATCAAAGGGCTTCCATCGATCGCGACAGTGATTGCTGACCAACCTTCAGGGTCGGTCTCGAGCAGTTGCCGAGTCGCCGCAGTTGATAGCCCAGGAATCTGATCAGGAGTCAAAATTCGTGCTCCGACAAAACGAGCTAAAGCTCGAGGATTCAGCGGTTCCGTTCCGGTTAGCCCCATTTCTTTTCTCAGGCTGAGAGAAAATCGTTCAGCCCACGTCTTGAAACCACGTTCAAGCAGGGGCATCTTTACTCCTGATTGGACTCATCAAATTGCGTGTTTGCAGCCACCAAAATCATTTGAGCAAGCGCTTTGATCGTTTCAGGTCGGGCTGTTCGATCAGCACGTAAATGGGCAGACACTTCTAATGTCCCGCTGGGAGAGGAAGAGACTTTTCGTTTTTGTGCTGTTTTGAGTTCTATCCCAAGAAAAACTCCCGGATCCAGTTCAAGCCATTTGCAAATCTTGCCAAATGTCGCGACGTCCGGAATTCTACCGCTCTCGACCCGAAGTAAGGTGGCTGCTCCAATTCCAATTTCCGCAGCTACTTCCCGGAGTTTTTTAGAACCACGCCGTTCCCGGAGCAGTGCTCCAAGACTCTCTAACGGCTTTTGTGGCATTCTTACCCCCTAAAAAAAATCTATGAAACAAGACTTGCATTGTGAAACAAAACGCGCTACCCTCCACATAGCATATCACTCTGCGAACCATTACTGCATGAGTGAAACAGAGTGACGATTTTGGGACACTTTTTCGGAGAGATAACCGAAAGGAATGCGAAAGTTGGAGCCTGCCGCAGATAGGGTGTTTTTTGAACCAGGGCTTAGAAGGGAGATTTCGATGGACAAAGCTTTAACAGCAATTGTTCTGATCGCAGCAGGCGTGATCCTCGTCTACTACGGCAAGGAGTTCATTGCCCAGGGAAAGCACTTATTGTTGGCGTAGAGCCAATCTGTGGGTGCAGTGTTAGTTGAAAATTTTTCAAGAGGTAAATCTAAATTTATGGCATTCGAAAAACATCAAAGGACCGAAAAGGGCACGTATCGCCGGGAGCGAAAGGACTCTTTAATGGAGAACCTCAAGAAGGAATATCCAGTATTGAACAAGCTCCACGGAAACATCAAAACTCTCGGTGGGGCCGAAAAAGCACTCGGCGTAGATTCACTTTCGCAAGTGATCAAAGAAGCCAGAAAACTCGACTGACGGTTTCTGGAAATCTGGCGTTTTGTCCTAACAGTGGAATGCATCCGGGATGCTGACGCAGGCTGGAGCGCGCAGCTAGGAGTTGCGGTTCTAAATCTGCCAAGGATTCAACATCGGTACTCCCGCGTTGATGAAGTCCGTGTTGTTCCGAGTAACGACTGTCAGCGTGTGCTCCAGCGCGGTTGTCGCGAGCAGGCCGTCAATGAACCGCCAGCGGCCTTCCGTTTCGCAGGGCGGCGGCGGCGAGCAAGCCCCAGCGATTGGCAAGCGCCTTATTGACGGGCAGGAGCCTTTTCTCGAACCATTCGTGCAGATCTTTTTCCAGCCATGTCTCCAAATGAGTGCGCCGTTTCCCAGGCTGAAGTTTTTCAATTCCTCTTCTGATCTCGCCAAAGGTCAGGACGCCGGCAAAGAGCGAGTCGGAGTCAGCAGCTTCAAGCCAGTGCTTCACCCGCTGATCGGGCTGGTTGTCTGGGCGAATTCTGAGATGACATTGGTGTCGAGCAGGGTCCCGCTCTTAGCTATATATTGCGACCCAGGTCTTTATCTCGCGTTGAGTCGTCAGGTCTAGGCCGGAGCTGGCCAGAGGGGATTCCATAAGGAATTGGGCGAGATTCTTGCGGGGCTGTCGCGGTTCAGATTGCAGGGCAGGGCCTTTCGCAAGCAGCGCGGCCAATGCATGATCGAGGACCTCTTCAACGCTGCGAAAGTGGCCGTTCCGAATTTCCTCTTCGATGATCCGCTCCTGCTCGGGATTGAGTTGGATAGTCATGAAGGCAGCGATCCTTGAACGCAACTCATATTATATTCGGAATCCGATGAAGGCTGAGTCGCTGCAGATTTGCGCAGATGAACGCAGATGAGGCGGCAATATCTGCTAACGAAGAGACGGCTCGGCGGCCGCAGCAGCATCAGCTCTCACTCTCACTCTCACCACACCTATTGTCATTCCGAACTTTCGGCGCTCGGGCCCCAGCCCGCGCGCCGAAGGTGAGGAATCTGCCCCGCCGTGCATGGAGTTTAACCAAACAGCCCGCGTCCGCATTCCGACATAACAAAAACCCGTATAGCGCAGACACCTGGCAAAAACATCTTTACGCGGCGGAGCAGTTTCCTCAGATTTCCGGACGCGGTGGGGCCGCGCCCGGGAACTTCGGAATGACAATGAGTGAGGTGGGAATGGCGTTCAATCTACCAACGCACTTTTCATGTTGCGCCCACCGCAATGCGGATTCGGAGGAAGGCAATATCTTTTTGTGATTATAAAATCGTCTTCTGAGAGATTTAGTTGACATAAATAACAATTTATTGCTATTTTATATATTGTTAATTGCCTTAGGAGAAATGTGTTTGCTGAAAAGAACAATCCGCCCCTGAAGACAATCGGCCCCCAGATGGCGCGACTTCTACGCGGACTCTATGATCGTTCGCAAACGACCTTCACGCTCGCTGATGCCGAGGAGATTACGCGTCTGCGGCCGGCGCTGGCCAGCAGTCTGCTGCACAAAGCCGCCAAACGCGGTGTGGTTTCCCGTCTCAAGCGCGGTGTCTTTATTCTGGTTCCGCCGGAACTGGGGAGCGCCACAGAGTACGCCGGGAATCCGTATCTGGTCGCGCGGCGGCTGGCCGGCGATACGCCCTGCTTCATCTCCCACGCTTCGGCGATGGAGATTCATCGCATGGTCACTCAGCCGCAGTTGGCGGTTTTCACTTCCGGCACGAAACGCATCCCGAACCGGACGCTGCAGGGCACCGAGTTTCGATTTGTTCTCATCCCGTCCAGGCATTTCTTCGGCACGACCAGACATTGGGTCACCAAACAGGAGTGGGTGGAAATCAGCGATCCGGAGCGGACCGTAATTGACGGCGTGCGGCAGCCGGAGTATTGCGGAGGCGTGACAGA
>Ga0137397_10003856_pt1 | contig 10462 bp, 9 predicted proteins | sample czorhiz116metaG_FD_106658 | JGI IMG/M metagenome (GOLD analysis project Ga0137397, IMG submission 106658) | Vadose zone soil microbial communities from Angelo Coast Range Reserve, California, USA - czorhiz1.16 metaG | ecosystem: Environmental > Terrestrial > Soil > Vadose zone | place: USA...
ATTGCTGCTCTCAGCCATGGCCAACGCCGCAGAAATCAAAGTGCTATCTACGCAGGCCACCCAGGAGGCCTATCTTGAACTGGTGGCGCAATTCGAGAAGGCGTCGGGGCACAAGGTCACGACGGTGTTCACGGGTACGCTCGGCGCCATGAAGAGGCTCTCGGACGGCGAGGCCTATGACCTCCTGATCATGTCGCGCCAGTCGATCGACGAGCTTGCGCAGAGCGGCAAAGTGGTCGCTGGCAGCCGCACCGACATTGCAAAGTCCGGCGTGGGCGTGGCAGTCGGCAAGGGCAAGCCGAAGCCCGACATCAGCACGGTCGACGCGCTCAAGAAGTCCCTGCTGGCGGCCAAGTCGATCGGCTACTCCACCGGCCCGAGCGGCATCTATGTTGTCACGATGTTCCAGAAGATGGGCATCGCCGACGAGATCAAAACCAAGCTCAAGCAGACCCCGACCGGCGTGTTTGTCGGCAGCACCATCGCCAGCGGGGAAGCCGAGATCGGCTTCCAGCAGGTGAGCGAGCTCAGCTTCTTTCCGGGCATCGACTACGTCGGGCCAATACCCGCCGAAGTTCAGCTGATCACCATCTTTTCCGCCGGAATTCCGGCGGGCACGAAACAAGCCGATGCAGCCAAGGCACTGGTGAGCTTCATCACTGCGCCGGCGGCCGCGGTCATCTTCAAGAAGCACGCGCTCGATCCCGGCTGATGTGCGGCACTCCCACGCGGCATAGCGACGCTTCGAAGGACAAAGCCGATTGTCGCTCCTGACTTGGCGCGATAGCCTCAACGGCAGCAAGCGCGGCCGCCCGCCGGAGCGGGTGGCCGCAGTTGCATACGCCTGCCAGGGAGGACGCCAGATGTTGACCCGCCGCTCATTGGCCGGTTTTTGCGCGGCCGCCGCATGCGCGCCAGCTCTCGTTGGGCTTGCGCGCGCACAATCCTGGCCGAGCCGTCATGTCCGGCTGATCGTTCCGTTCCCCGCCGGCGGCGGCACCGACGTGGTGGCGCGCATCCTCGCCAACCGGCTGTCCGAAGTCTGGGGACAGCAGATGGTGATCGAGAACAAGGGCGGCGCCGGTAGCAATATCGGTGCCGAGGCAGTCGCGCGCGCCGAACCCGATGGCTACACGCTGCTCATCGGCTCGCTGCCAGTTGCGGTCAACCGGTTCCTCTATTCATCGCTCAACTACGATTCCGTCACCGACTTCGCGCCGGTCTCGCAGATCTGTACCTACCCCAACCTCATGGTCGTGCCAAACTCCTCGCCGGCGAAGTCGGTGATGGAGTTTGTGGCCCATGCCAAGGCCAACCGAGGCAAGATCACCTTCGCGTCCTCCGGCACCGGAACCTCGACGCATCTCTCCGGCGAACTGTTCAAGCGCATGACGGGCATCGAGATGACGCATGTGCCGTACCGGGGCGTTGCACCCGCTCTCAACGACATCATTCCCGGCCGCGTCGACGTCATGTTCAACACCATGGCCGGCGTCCTGCAACAAGCCCGCACCGGTCAGCTGCGGGGGCTTGCCGTAACCTCGGCCAAGCGCTTCCCGACCGCCATGGAATTTCCGAGCGTCGCAGAGGCTGGCGTGCCGGACTTCGATGTGCAGGCGTGGTACGCGTTCTTCGCTCCGGCCAAGACGCCGCCCGAGATTGTGAGCAAGCTCAACGCTGACACGGTTGCGATCCTGCGCGAGCCGGCCGTCATCGCCGCCCTGGAAAAAACCGGCGTCGCCGTGGCCGGCTCGACGCCAGCCGAGCTCGCCAGGATGCTCAAGGCCGAAATCGACCTCTGGGGACCGGTCATCAAGGCTGCGGGCATCAAGGTTGAGGAATGACATCATGCTTGATCGCCGCCGTCTCATCGGCTTGGCAGGCGCCTCGGCGCTCGTCCCCTTCGCCAGTCGCACCGCGTTCGCGCAAGGCTGGCCAAACCGCGTCGTCAAGCTCGTGGTGCCATTCACGCCCGGCGGCGGCATCGATGCGGTCGGCCGCATCATCGGCGCACGGCTCTCGGAAATGTGGGGCCAGCAGGTCGTCGTCGACAACAAGCCGGGCGCCGGCGGCAATATCGCGTCCGAATTCGTCGCCCGTTCCGCCCCCGATGGCTACACGCTCTACATCACGGCCGGCGGTCTCGCGGTCAATCGCTTCCTGTTTCCGTCGATCAACTACGATCCGGTCGCCGACTTCGCACCGGTGACGCTCATCTGCCTGTTCCCCAATCTCCTTGTGGTGCCGAACGCGTCGCCCTTCCGCTCGGTTGGCGATCTGCTCGCGCATGCGCGGGCCAATCCGGGAAAGGTCACCTTCGCGTCGCCGGGCCACGGCAGCTCGCCGCATATGAGCGCGGAGCTGTTCAAGTACATGGCCAAGGTCGAGATGGTGCATGTGCCCTATCGCGGCGCGGCCCCGGCCGCGACCGATCTGATCGCGGGTCGCGTCGACTGCACCTTCGCGGTCATGGCGTCGGGCCTTCCGCTCGTCCAGAACGGCCAGCTGCGCGCACTCGGCGTCAGCACCGCGAGCCGCCAGCCGACGGCCGCCGACGTGCCGACCATCGCGGAGGCCGGCGTGCCCGGCTACGACACCTCCTCGTGGTTCGCGTTCTTCCTGCCAGCCAAGACGCCGCCCGAGGTCATCCGGAAAATACAAGCCGACACCGTTGCGGTGATGGCCGAGCCTGCCATCAAGGCCAAGCTCGACGCACTCGGCGTCGTGATCGTCGGCTCGACGCCCGCAGCGCTCGCGACCCATCTCAAGGACGAGACGGACAAGTGGGGACCGGTCATCAAGGCCGCCAACATCAAGGTCAACGAGTGAGGCCGACAGGCGCGGCAGCAATCGCGTGAGCGCCCTCACAGCATGGGCGGCCTGTAACGCCAGGGTGTTGCGGCGAGCACCAGCGCTGCGGAAAAACCGACGAAAAAGCCCAGCGAGCCGGCGTAAGGCCACGGCGAATAGGCCGACATCTGGGAGCGAGATCGGGCGAGCAGAAATCGATCATCTGCATCCCAGTCCCAGACCAGGCGAATGCCCAACCAAATGGCAAGCACAAGGGCGACGCTCAACCATGACAGCGCTCGCCCCGCCAACCATCGGGTGACCAGCATGGCCGCGAGGCCGGTCGCAAGCCCGTAGACGATCCAGGAGCCCCAGGCCCGCGCCGATGCGACGGCATGGAACCCAGCATCTGAACCCGTCAGGGAGAACAGGACATCACTGCGGCTGACGGCGCGGTCGACCAACCAGCGGAGCGCGCGTGCGGCTTCATCGCCGAGCAACCAAGCGGGCCACACCAGCAGGCTGCACACGGCAGCCGCACCGAGAGGGCGCGCAATGATTTCTCTCCAAGCCGTCATTCCGCTTCGCCCATCGCTGCCGCTCACGAAGCCCTGCCGTGCGGCGTTCTCTCCCAGGTGACATGCGCCAAGATTACGCACACAATATGCGCCTGAGAGGCCGCGATAATCATAACCAGCGCGCGAGCGGCGTGAACGTTGGATCGAACGGGAGAAACGCCATGATCAGCCGCCGCCGCGTCATTGCGCTCTCGGCCGCCTCAGCGCTCGGCCTCGTCAGCGGGGCGCGGGCGCAGACCTCAGGTTGGCCAAACCGGTATGTGCGCCTCGTCGTGCCTTTCCCGCCCGGTGGCGGCACCGATGCCATCGCGCGCGTCGTCGCTGGCAAGCTGTCGGAGATCTGGGGCCAGCAGGTCGTGGTCGAGAACCGCGGCGGCGGCGCCACCAATATCGGCACCGAGGCGGTCTCGCGGGCCGAGCCTGACGGCTACACCATGCTGCTGCACTCGATGCCGCTCGCCGTGAACAAGTTCCTGTTCGCGTCGCTCCCTTACGATCCGGTCGCCGACCTCGCACCGGTGTCGCTCTTATGCGACTACCCCAATATCATGGCCGTGCCGACCAACTCCCCGGCGCATTCGGTCAACGACTTCATCGTGCACGCCAAGGCCAATCGCGGCAAGATTTCGTTCGCCTCCTCCGGCCACGGCACCTCGGTGCATCTCTCTGGCGAGCTGTTCAAACGCATGGCTGGCATCGAGATGCTGCACGTGCCCTATCGCGGCGCTGGGCCGGCACTTAATGATCTCATCCCCGGCCGCGTCGACGTGATGTTCAACAATATCGGCGCGGTGCTGCCCTTGATCCAGGGCGGCAAGCTGCGCGGCCTGGCGGTGACCACGGCCAAGCGCACGCCAGCGGCGCCCGACCTGCCGCCGATCGCGGAAGCGGGGGTGCCCGGCTTTGACGTCTCATCGTGGTACGCTTTCCTGGTGCCGGCGAAGACCCCGCCGGAGATCGTCCGCAAGATGCACGCCGATACGGTTGCGGCGCTGGGCGATCCCGCCACCAAGCAGAAGCTCGAGGCGCTCGGCGTCGTGGTGCGCGGCTCCTCGCCGGTCGAGCTCGCCGCCTTCCTGAAGGCCGAAATGGACAAATGGGGACCGCTGATCAGGGAAGCGGGCATCACCGGCGCCGAGTGAGCTGCCGACGATCAAGACATCGGATTTCGTCAAGGAGTAGCACAATGCGTTGGTCAATCATGCGTGCGGTCGCGATCGGGCTGCTGACGGGGCTCAGCGTGACTGCGCAGGCGCAGCCTGCCGACACCATCCTGGTCAACGGCAAGATCGTTACGGTTGATGACCGCTTCGCCATTGCCGAATCGCTTGCGATCCGCGGCAGCCGAATCGTCGCGGTTGGCACCGCGGCCGATACGGAAAAGCTAAAGGGACCGCAGACGCGGATCATCGACCTCAATCGACGCACCGTGATTCCCGGACTGATCGACAATCATGCCCATTGGGTGCGTGCCGCCGAGCATGACGAGCTGCGCTTCGACGGCGTCACGTCACGCCAGCGCGCGCTGCAGCTCCTGGCCGAGCGGGTGCGCACAGCCAAGCCGGGCGAATGGATCGCGGTGCTCGGGGGCTGGTCGGAAGAGCAGTTCACCGACGACCCGCGTGGCTTCCCGCTCGAGGAGCTCGACCGCATTGCTCCCAACAATCCGGTGGCAGTTCAGGCGGTCTATAACCACACCTATCTCAACAGCGTCGGCCTTGCGGCCGCCAAGATCGACGCCTCGACGCCCAATCCGCAGGGCGGCACGATCGAGAAGGACGCGAGCGGCAAGCCGAGCGGGCTCATACGCGGCGCCGGCGGCGTCGCCTTTGTGGCAGCGCGCATTCCCCTGGAGACGCAGGAGGCTTGGCTCGCCAACACCCGCAGACTCGTCAGCTATCTCAACTCGCTGGGGCTGACCGCCTGGCTCGATGCCGGCGGGCGCGGCATGGGGGCCAAGCACTACGAACCTTACAAGCAGCTCGCCGACCGCGGCGAGCTCAATATCCGCGTGTTCTGGACCACGATCCGGCAGCCGGCGACGCCGACGCAGGTCGACGCGGTGCTGCCGGAAATCGCCCAACAGAAGCCGTTCCAGGGCAATGCCTATTTTGACCAGGTTGGCTGGGGCGAGTCGGTCTATGCGCCGGTGACCACGCAGCTCCTGCGCGTCGAGAGCAACACCAAGCCCGAAGACCTGGCACAGATGCGCCGCCTCCTGGTCGCGCTCGCCGAGCGCGGCCTCTACGTCAACTCCCACGTCGAGATGCAGGGCGCAATCGACGCCTTCCTCGACGTCTACGAGAGCATCAACAAGGAACGCCCGATCAAGGGGCTGCACTGGTCGTTCTCGCATCTCGATCAGGTCACCGATGTACAGCTCGATCGCATGAAGCGGCTCGGCATGTCGGCGCAGATCCACAGCCGGCCGCTCATCCAGGGTGCACTGATGCACAAGGTGCACGGCGACAAGGCCTGGGACATGCCGCCGTTCCGCCGCATCCAGGATTCCGGCATCCATTGGGGGCTTGGCTCGGATGCAACCGCGGTGACGACCTCGAACCCGTTCTACACCTTGAGCCTCGCCGTGACCGGCAAAATGATCGGCGGCCGGGAGGTCAACCGCCAGACCATCACGCGCGAGGAGGCGCTGATCGCCCACACGCGCTCGAACGCGCGCTTCCTGTTTCAGGAAGGCGACCTCGGCTCGCTCGCGCGCGGCAAGTACGCCGACCTCCTGGTGCTCGACCGTGACTATCTCACGGTGCCGGCCGACGAGATCAAGGACATCAAGCCGCTGATGACAATGGTCGGGGGCAAGGTCGTGTACGACGCGACGGCGAAGTGACTAGCGCGTGCGGCGCCCGACGGACGTGGACGTACGCGCCTCCGCCTCGGCGCGCTGTGGAGCCGGCTTGTTCTGGTAGCGCGCGACCAGGGCTTCGTCATCCAGACCTTTGGCGCAGTCGACCACCAATCGCTGCGACTCGGTATGTAGACCGTGAAAATTCTTGGCCCCCGAGTCGGCGCTGATCTGCAGGATCGGAATGGCCTTGGCCTTGACGCGCTCCACGAACTCCCGTTGCGAGCGGAACGAGACAATCTGATCATCGGGATCAGATATTACGATCAAGCGCCGGCCCGGCTGATGTTGCATGCTCTCAACCGCATCAATTGGGTCATAGAACACTCCGGAGCTGATCGCTTTTCCCAGATCTCGCGATCGAGATTTGACCGAGATGACGCCCGCTGCCATGACTGCGCAGTCGACATCTGTCCGCCGCTGTACGAGCGCAGCGACTGTATGACCACCGCCGGACTGGCCAGCTAGATGGAATCGCTTGAGACCGTAAGTTTCCTTCAGCACATCTAGCGCAGCTGCGGCCACACGGACTTCGAGTAGCGTTCGCCGCTTCCGGTGGTCGCCCGAGGAGCCAAGCGCGCCGAGACGACCAATGGCGATGTATGGCCCGCCATAGATGCGCGACAGGCGGTGCACATCACGTTGCACGCGACCCCCCGTTATGAAAGCGGCATATTGGTTGAGCGTGTTCGGCTTTTTGAAATCGCCAATATCGCCATGCACAAAAACAATCGCTTCGTCCTTGGAGCCTCCTGCCTTCGAGATCCAGTACCGCACACAATAGCCCGTGCCATCGACCCGCACCCAGGCCGCAGTCCGCAGACTTTTGCATTGCGATTCAGTGACCGTGACGCTGCGGGTCAGCAAATTCGGCGGATGGAGCGGAGGATCATCGGCGTCCGGCGGCGTCTCCGGCACCTTGTTCTGAAATTTCGCGACAATGGCATCGTCCGCCGTTCCCTTGGCACACGCAGCCAGCACTTGCCGCGCCTGGCTGTCGAGCAGATGGGCAGATTCATCAGTGGCAGCGGCAAAAATCTGGCGGACCGGGAGCTTGGCTTCGGCGAGCCGCTTGACATAGGTGGTCTGGGAACGAGCCGAGATGACGGTGTCATCAGGATCAGTCAGGACAAAGATGCGAAGATCAGGGCGTGCGGTGATCTGATTGACGAGGGCGATCGGATCAACAGGATTCTTGTTGCCGGTCCAGTCCTCGCTGCGGCCGAATTCGGCGAGATAGCTGCGAACCGACAGCAGAGCAGAGGAAAGTACAACACAGCCCAGATCGGTGCGCCGGGCCATGAGCGCCGCCGCGCTATGTCCACCGGTCGACCATCCGAGAAGGTGAAAACGGGTATAGCCATGGCGAGCCTTGATGGCATCGAGCGCGGCAGAGATGAGGGCAATCTCTCCCGGCGTGCGGCGTTTACCATGCTCGCCCGAGGAGCCGTAGGTACCGGGCCTGCCCAAATGCAAGTACGGAAGCCCAAAATTCCGCGACCAAGTTGCCGTCAAGTCCTGCGTCTGCGCAGGTGTCGCCTTGATGTAATAGTCGTGAGGCTTTACCTCGCCGCGCCCGTTGGTCGAGACCAAATCCTGCGACAGCCTGACGATCACTTCGGATCCGCCGCCGGCAGCGGCCGAGTGAAAGTAGCGGATGCATTCCCGCTGCCCGTCGGCGACCACCCACACGGCGCTTGGCAGCGCCGCGCACTCGGCTTCAGTGATCTTTTTTCCATGAATGAGATCAGAGCCTGAGAATGGCTCGGTCTCGAAAGCGGGCGCCGCCGTGGGCGCAGTGCGCTGGGCTTGAACAGGTCCCATCGCAAGTGCGAGCGCAGCAATCGCGGCTGCGCAGGCCGCTCCAACATGATGCATGGCCGCCTCACCGAGCCGCAATGCGCCGAATGAAGCAGATCGGGCGTGAGATTACAACCAAAGCTAGCAGGCGCGGAGCAGCGACTCATTGCTCCGCGGACAGGAGCGTCTGCGCAATGGTCTCGTATTCAGTCTCGAGCGCGCCCGACGCCGCGGGTTTGCCGGCCTGCCGGTACCAATAGCGGGCGTTCTCGAGATCGCCCTCGACGCGATGCAGATAGGCGTGCACCCAGGCACAATCCTTGCCGCCTTCGTCCATGACGACCTTATGTGCCTTGTCCCAGTCGTCCTTGCCGGCCCACCAGAGACCTGCAAGCGCGGCCGCCAAGCCTTCCGGCGGGCGCGATTTCGATAGACTACGCTTGAATTCGGCGAGGGTCATGGCTCCGCTTCCCTCGAAAAGTTTACCACCACTTCTCCGGCGTGAAGCGGCCCGCCGTGTCCTCGATCACCTGGCCAAGCGAAAACAGCGTCTCTTCGTCGAACGGGCGGCCGATCAGCTGCAGCGCGAGCGGCAGCCCCTGCGGCGACAATCCGGCCGGTACCGCCATTCCGGGCAACCCCGCCATGTTCACCGTCACCGTGAATACGTCGTTGAGATACATCTCAATCGGATCGGCCTGCCCCTTCTCGCCAATGCCGAACGCGGGCGACGGCGTCGCGGGCGTGAGGATTGCATGAATGTCCTGCGCGAAGCAGTCCTCGAAATCGCGCTTGATCAGCATGCGCACTTTTTGCGCCCGCAGATAATAGGCGTCGTAATAGCCGGCCGAGAGCACATAGGTGCCGATCATCACGCGCCGGCGAACCTCCTTGCCGAAGCCCTCCGCCCGCGTCCTCTGGTACATGTCGACGACGTCGCGCCCCGGCACGCGCAGCCCGTAGCGCACGCCGTCATAGCGGGCGAGGTTCGACGACGCCTCTGCGGGCGCGACGATGTAATAGGCCGGCAGCGCGTACTTGGTATGCGGCAGCGAGATCTCAACGATCTCGGCGCCCGCAGCCTTCAACCAACCTACGCCCTGCTCCCACAGTGTCTCAATCTCCGGCGCCATGCCATCGACGCGGTATTCCTTCGGCACGCCTATCTTGAGGCCCTTGATCGATCTGCCAACCGCAGCCTCATAATCCGGCACCGGACGATCGACCGACGTGGTGTCCTTCGGATCGTGACCTGCCATCGAGCGCAGCAGGATCGCACTGTCGCGTACCGTGCGCGCGATCGGCCCGGCCTGATCGAGCGATGAGGCGTACGCAATGATGCCCCAGCGCGAGCAGCGGCCATAGGTGGGCTTGATCCCGACTGTGCCTGTGAACGCAGCAGGTTGGCGGATCGAGCCACCGGTGTCGGTTGCGGTCGCGCCGATGCAGAGTCGCGCCGCGACCGCTGCCGCCGAGCCACCGGACGAGCCGCCCGGCACCAGCCCCTCGTCGTTGGCACCGCGCCGCCGCCAAGGATTGACCACCGACCCAAAGCACGAGCTCTCGTTCGACGAGCCCATCGCGAACTCGTCGTTGTTGAGCTTGCCGAGCATCACCGCGCCATCGCGCCAGAGATTGGCGGTGACGGTCGACTCGTAAGGCGGCGCGAAATCGCCGAGGATGCGCGAGCAGGCGGTGGCGCGCACATCAAGCGTGGCGAACAGATCCTTGACGCCGAGCGGAATGCCTTCGAGCGGACGGGCATCGCCTGTTGCAAGGCGTGCATCCGCCGCGCTCGCCATGGCGCGCGCCGCGTCCGGCGTCTCCAGCACATAGGCATTGAGCGCACGCGCGGTTTCCATTGCGGCAAGATGCGCGTCCGCAAGCTCGACGGCAGAGAAACGCCTGCTGCGAAGCCCGTCGCGCGCCTCGCCGAGCGTCAGCGAAGTCAGCTCGGTCATTCGTTGTCCGGGGTGTCGCAGACGAAGGGGCTTGCGGGCTTGGTGCCCTTGGCGCTCTTGGCGTCCTTGGTGGGCTCGGATGACACCTGCGATTTGCCAGGCACCGGCAGGCCGGCCGCCTCGAAATCGGCTGCCGCGAAGCCCTCGGGCATCACGTTGCGCGCCACCGCCATCTCGAGCTCGTAGCGGTACATCAGATCCTGTTCTTCACACGCCCAGCACATTTGGCCCAACCCGCTACGCCGCGCTCATCACGAGATGTATCATTTCTCCGTAGGTCAACACCTAAGACATTGAACCAATTGTAATTTCCTTTCCCGGGGTCGCTTTGCCAAAACCATGGCAGACCCGAATTTTGAACCAGTCGCAGGCATTTCCGTTGCTGTTTCGACGTCAAACAATTGATTCCACAATACTATCTGGATTCCTGGGTTGATTTTGGCAAGGCTCCCCACTCCTTATATGTAGCA
>Ga0137397_10003857_pt1 | contig 10462 bp, 5 predicted proteins | sample czorhiz116metaG_FD_106658 | JGI IMG/M metagenome (GOLD analysis project Ga0137397, IMG submission 106658) | Vadose zone soil microbial communities from Angelo Coast Range Reserve, California, USA - czorhiz1.16 metaG | ecosystem: Environmental > Terrestrial > Soil > Vadose zone | place: USA...
GATGGCGCACCCATTCCCCCATTGCCGCCCCCGAAGGGCACACTCGTAGCCGATGGAGCGCCAATTCCTCCGCTGCCTCCGCCAAAGAACGCGGATAGCTTCTCCACTCTGGTCGCTGACGGCGCGCCGATCCCCCCGCTCCCTCCACCAAAGGGCAGCAACAGCCGTGCCATTCAACTCTCGGCTTAAGCGGCGCTCCCGGCGGGCCGATATATAAGAATTATCCTATCTTGGCAGTGTATTGGCTGGCCAGGTTACAGTACTAACTATCAAACTGCGAAGTGCATCCTCGGTATTTACTACATTCTAAGAGCGTGCTAGGATGCCGTTCGCAATGGCAAGCATGGCCAATGTTTTGAAAATCTTGTGGGGTTGTTCATTGGCACTCCAGTTGTCTGTTCTCCTCTTAATCGTTGCGAAAAAGCATTATCAGACCTTCCCTGCAACATTTTCGTATCTTCTGATTGGCCTTCTCCAATCCCCCGTTGTTTACGTGGTTTATTCCATTTGGGGCTATGAATCGTGGCAGGCGTTTCGAGTCGGGTGGATCTCACAAGCCATCGTCACGATCATCAGATGGATCGCCGTGTGCGAACTGTGCCATTTGATTTTGGGGCAATTCCGCGGCATTTGGGGGATCACCTGGAGAGCTCTGGCCCTTTCGGGAGGAATAGTTCTCCTGCTCACTTTGCTTCTTGGCCAACACGACTTTGTGCGGATAATCAACACGTTCGACCTTGGACTGGAATGTTCGATGGCGACCGTGCTCGTGGTGTTTTTCCTTTTTGCGCGGTACTACCGAGTTCTGATTCATCCATCCCTACAATCCATTGGGATTGCGTTTTGTCTTTACTCTTGCTTCAGAACTCTTAATGACATGCTCCTGCAGACTTTGCTAAGGAACTATGCAGCTACCTGGAACCTCGTTGACGAAGTGACGTATCTGGCTACTTTGGTGCTCCTTGCAAGCGCGGTATTGGCCTTACAGCCGAGGCCTGTGCAAAAAGTCGCACTTCTTCCCAGTGCGGTATATGCGGAATTCATTCCGCAGGTGAATGACCGGCTTATTGCACTGAATAACCGATTGAGCCAGTTTTTGAAAACATGAACCTGGTACTGATCGCACTCGGAATTTTTGTGGCTACGTTGCTGGGACTATTGGTGTGGTCAGTAGGCAGAAAAAATGCAACAGGCAAGTCACCACCAAGTCAACGGGAGAGTCTTTCCCTGGCTTGCAAGCACCTGACCAACCTTCCTCAAATTCGACAGGCGCTCGAACCGGGTGATCTTACCTACATTGCAAATCGCTCAAACCGCGCAATTGCTAGAACCGTACGCCACGAGCGTCGGCGCATTGCGTCGCTGTACCTGGAATCGCTGCGGGAGGATTTCGAGCAATTAATTGAGGCAGCTCAGGTTGTTGCCTCCTTGTCTCCAAAGGTGGAAGCGGGACAGGAATGGAAACGCTTTCGGCTCACTCTGGAATTTAGGTGGAAGTATCAGCTGGTGCGCGCCAGGTTCACGATTGGCCCCCCAGCTTTTGCGGCGTTGAGCAGCCTCGCGCTTCTTGTGAGCTCCTTGGCGCTGGATATTGAGAGAGCCGTCGCCAAGATTGGCGAGGCAGCCGTCCTTACGTCCCAACCTTCGTCATCAGCGGATCGTTGAAAGTTTTGCCCGGCTCAGCACGGAATCAATCGCACCAAGTAGTTGGAGAGCGTCAAAGGGCTTCTGGAGCTTGATTCCGTCCGTGCCCTCAACCACGTCGGATTGTGAACTCTCCGCCAGCGCGCTCATGACAATCACGCGGTCCGCGAAAGCGGGGCGTTCGCGTTCTATCCATTCGCGGAGTCCCTTGCTCCCTTTACGGCCGGCAACTTCAACGTCGGTTAGAACAAGGTCGAATTCCCGGATGCGGAGAAGAGCTTGCGCCTCTTCCAGACTCCTCGCGGGAAATACCTGGTGATCGCGGTTTTTCAGAATCGCCTGCACAGCTTCCAGCACCGAAGTCTCCGGATCAACCAAGAGAATTCTGGCGCGATCTCCATTCGTGGAAGGCTTTAGCGCTTCTGCTTCCTTAACGGCGACTATGTCCTGGCATGGAATTTCAATCAGGAACGAAGCGCCCTTCGGCGGTACGTTCTTTACGCGAATCGTCCCACCGTGCTCCGTGACGATTCCGTAGCAGATGCTCAATCCGAGGCCTGTGCCCTTGCCCACCGGTTTTGTGGTGTAAAACGGATCGAACACTCGCGTTGGATCCTTCACTCCGGGTCCGCTGTCCGTAAATTCCACGAATAATTTCTGTTCTCTGCCTCCCGTGGAAACCCATAAGTCTCCGTCTGGGGATGTTTCCAAAATCGCATCCACGGCGTTATTCACCATATTCAGAAATACTTGCTGTAGCTGATGCGGGTCTGCCGCGGTCGTCGGAAGATCGGAGGCCAGATCGAGGTGTACACGGATATTGTTCATGCGCAAATCATAATCGCGCAGCGCGAGCGTATCTTCGACAATCTTGTTGAGCGAGACAGGAATGCGTTCCGGCTTGTGCTGGCGCGCGAAGCTGAGAAGATTTTGCACAATGCGATGCGTGCGCTGCGCCTGTTTGTATAGCTTTTCCGAATACTCAACGCCTTGTGCATTCATTTGGCCGCTTGACGTCAGAAGCTGGCTGTAGCCAAGGATGGCGGTTAGTGGATTGTTCAGTTCGTGCGCGACACCGGAAATGAGCTGGCCGACCGCGGCCATTTTTTCGCTGTGCAGGAGTTGCTCCTGCGTTTTTCTTAAGTCTTCGTAGGCTTGGCGCGTCTGCTCATAAAGTAGCGAGCGCTCGATGGCATTCGACGTCTGGCTTCCCACGGCAATCAGCAGGTTCACATCGGAAGGAGTGAATTCGCGTGACGTACGGCTGCCGATTACGAGAGCGCCCATAACGCGGTCTTTCGACCAAAGGATAACCACATAGGAAGTTACGATCTGTTCCTTGCGTTGCGCGTCGCGAAAAACTTGCGGCAGCGGCAATCCCTGCGCGGAAAGAAATGTCGCGTGGACCGCTTTAATGTGATGCAGCAACTCCTGCGGAACTTTTGACGGCGGGAATGCGCGGGCGTATTCCGTACGATGGCCAACGGCGGCGACGCGTCGAATGGTTTCTTCGTTCTCGTCAAAAAGGTAAAGAGAAGTAGCGTCGAGATTGAAGAGCTCCGCTATCTGCCGCAGGGTGCGGTGCAACGAATCGGAGAGGTCCATCGATTCCGTTAGCGTTTTTGCGATGGAGTTCAAAACCAGGAGTTCACGGTTGCGCCGGCGAATCTCGTGTTCCGCCCGTTTGCGCTCGGTGATGTCGAGGAGAAAGCCCTGATAGGCCGTGACTGCGCCGGACGCTTCCCTGACCGCGATGGAGGACTCCATTACCGTCCGCACTTCTCCATCTCGCGTACGCAACTCGAATTCAAAATCCGCCACTGTTCCGTGATCTTCCAAGAGTTTTTTCAAACGATCGCGGTCTTGCGGATTTACGTAGAGCGAAGGAATCTCAATCGCCAGAAGCGATTCTCTTGTGGGATAGCCACAAATCCGCAGGAACGCTTCGTTGAAGTCCAGAAAGTGGCCCTGGGGCGTGGAAATGAAGACGCCTTCCTGAACGTTGGAAACCAAAGTACGGTATTTTTCTTCGGCGCGCTTGCGTTCCGTAATGTCTTTCAGAACATGCACTGTGCCGAGCGCGCGTCCTGACGGATCGGAAAAGGTTGAATTCGACGCCAGAAAATATCCTGGCAGCCAGGGATCCGGATCGTCCCCTTCGCCGGCGCGTCCCTCGCAGTACGGGCAATTTTCGTAGGTGAGATTTTTTTGCGGAAAAAGATCACGAACGCTGCGGCCAACGTGAGCAGCCGCATCGCGCCCCGTCATGTGCCGCAATCGTTGATTCAGGCGAACGACGCGAAATTGCTGGTCGTGAACGAGAATCGGATCGCCGATGGAATCGAACGTGTACTCCCATTGCCGGTGCACGCTATCCACTTGCTCGAACAATCGCACATTCTGCAGCGTCAATCCAAGAAGGTTTGCGATGTTCGTAAGATAGGCGATTTCGTCCGCTTCATACTTGATGAAGCTGCTCGAGCCAAGGGCAATGATGCCGAGCGTGCCGTCTTTCCCACGCAGCGGAAGCGTGACGATCTCTTGCACGGCGCTTTCGGACATTCTTCGGCGCTCATTTTCGTCCTGCTCGTCTTCGTAGTGGAAAACGCTGTATTCCTTTTGCAGGACGCGTTTCGCCCAGTTTTCTTCAACGGAAATTGCGTGGTTTTTTTTGAGATAGGCTTCCGGGAAACCGACCGCGGCATGAATCGCGAGCTTCGCTTTCCCGGCCTCGCCTTCCAGCAGGCGCACCAAACCGTGAGTCGCTCCAACGCTCTCCACAACTTGCTTCAGAACGCTATCGAGTAATTCTTTCGCCGAAAGAGTCTGCGTGCTGGCGGCGGTAAGCAGAGTCAGGCGGCGCAGCTTGGCGTTCAGCTCTTCGTTTCTGGAGCGAGCGCCTTCCAGGACCAGAACGATCATTGCGATGCCTAGCGCGACGCCGAGCAGATCATCAAACGCGATGCGCATCAAAAAGAAAGGGCTCGCTGGCCAAAACGGGCGATCGACGCCGTGCACGGCGCTCAAGAGAAACAAACCAGCAAGAATTTTGGCGCCATACCCTTTGCCCGCCACACGCCAAAGCAACCAGCCACACGCCAGACTCAGCACGCAAAGAAGAATGGAGCTTTCCCAACGGATAAAACCGAGGCTGGCAGCGGACGCGCGCCCCAGATAGACCAGGGTCATCACCGAGACCACGGAAAGCGGCCAAATAGCGAGAAAACGCTTTCTTGTGCCGATTCGGAAATTCAGAACAGCGCTTAGAAATGCGAAATGGCCGACCAGGCTGAGCCCGAGCGTCAATCCGTTTAGCGGCTGGTAAGACCAGGAAAGAAAGAAAAGCTTGGAAATCGCTGACCCCGTCAGTGCCAGCCACCCAGTCAGCCAGTGGCGAAAATAGGAAGAGTTGTGGTCCCTCTTCAAAAGGGCAAACAGCGCCAGGAGAACGACGTAGGCGGTCGCTTCGAAGAAAGCGATAGCGAGCAAGTCCTGATTTTGCAGCACGATGCGACGCCTCCCGGTTTCAGCAGCTGTGAGCAAGCGCCGTTCCGCCAGCGGGACCGAAGCTGCAAAACGCGTTGCCTAGAGAGAGAACCGTTATCCGTGACGCTAACATGCTGTTTTCTGAATGGGCAAGGGTACCCCATGTCTTGTGTGACCTCTCGTATAATGACGACTGGGAGCCGCTCAACCGTGGACACCGAAAAAATACTGGTCGTGGATGACGAAGAAGCAATCCGAGAAGTTGTTTCCACCATGTTGCAGGCAAAAGGCTATGACTGCGCTGCAGTCAACAATGGCCGCGCGGCCCAGGACTACGTCAAACGCGTCACCCCAGACCTAGTACTCAGTGACATGATCATGCCGGAGATGGACGGGATAAAGTTGCTGGATTGGCTGCGCGAATACGATCCTGAAGTTCCCGTAATTATGGTCACCGCGATTCATGATATTTCCACGGCGCTCGAAGCGATTCGCCGGGGCGCCTACGACTACATTCTAAAGCCATTCGAAAAGGATCAGCTCTTCCTGGGCGTCGGGCGCGCGCTGCAACACCGCCGCCTCATCATGGAAAACCGGAATTATCAGCGCAACCTCGAGCAGCTCGTCGAGGAACGTACGGCGCAATTGAGCGGAACACTTGCGCAGCTCGAACAATCCTACGACGATACGCTCGAAGCTCTAGGCAGCGCGCTCGACTTAAAGGATGCCGAGACCGAAGGCCATTGCCAGCGGGTCACGGCGTTTACGATTTCCATCGCGAAGACGATGCCCGTGCCGAATCCCTATTTGCCCGTGCTGGCACGCGCGGCGTTCTTGCATGACATCGGCAAGATGGCGATTCCAGACAGCATTTTGCGTAAGCCTGGTCCGTTGAACGACGACGAAAAACAGGTCATGCGTAAGCACTGCCAGATCGGTTACGACATGCTGATTCGAATTCCTTTTTTGCGTGACGCTGCGGAAATCGTCTTGGCGCACCAGGAATTTTTTGATGGTACGGGCTATCCGCGCGGATTGAAGGGTGAGCAGATTCCTCTAGGCGCACGCATATTTACCGTTGCAGATTCGTTGGACGCGATGATCAGCGACCGACCCTACCGCAAGGCTTTGCCCATTACCCACGCCCGCGAAGAGATTCGCCGCTGCGCCGGAACGCAATTCGACCCCAAAGTAGTGGACGTGTTTCTTTCCATTCCAGAGCAGCATTGGCTCGATTTGCGCGAAAGCCTCGGTTCCCCATTCCGCCTCGCGCATTTGAAGAGCCTGCAAACAACATAAGCTCTGCACGAAAAAATCGGTGCAACAAAAACGGGAGGCTGAAGTTCAGCCTCCCTTCTTGTTGCTGATGTTTGGAAATTCCTTAGAACAAGAGCTTCAGCGCAAACTGAAGTTGACGAGCGCCAGATGTACCGTCCGGGCGGCCAATCTGCGAGGTTGACTCTCCGAATGTGCCCGTATTCGCGATGGCGTTCCCGGGTTGGCCAAAATTCGCATGGTTAAAGAGGTTGTAGGCTTCGGTCCGGAAAACGACCTTCACCCTTTCCGTCACCGTCGTCGTCTTTTGTGCAACGGTGTCAAAATCAATGAAGTTCGGCCCATAGAAGCGGTTACGACCGAGATTCGACGCAGTGTCAAACGCAGCGAAGTCAAAGTCTGAAAGCGGCGGTCCAGTAAAGGTCTTATCCGCTCCCGACGGCTGTTTTGTAGTCGCAACCAGTTGGGCACGATCGCTAAGTCCCGTGTGCTGATTGTCCTGATTTCCGAATATATCGTACGGGATGCCCGTCGACAGCGTCGTGATGCCGCTGATTTGCCATCCCTCCAGCGCCTTGCCCACGAATCCGTGGTTCAAATGGGCTTTGTTCAACCCAAAAGGCAACTCATAGAGGTAGTTGATCACGCCACGTTGGCGTACGTCGAAGTCCGAGTTGCCGCGTTCGGCGCGAAGGTTGAAGGAATTGCGCGGGAATCCGCGGTTGCCGGCAGCCGGCGTAAGCGGGTCGGACGCATCGTCGATCGCATGCGAGAACGTGTACGCTCCGCCAATCTGCAAGCCATGCCACATTCTCTGGCTAACTTTGACCTGCAGACCGTGGTACGTTGCGTTCGCAATCGACTTCTGCAAAAACGCTTGGAAGAAGGCATTGTTATTCACTGCGTTGAATGGAATGTTGCCAAAGAAATCCGCACCGAACCAGAGCGTTGTGAATTGCAGCGTTCGAGTCGTGCAACCAAATGCGTTGGGTACTGAACAGAAAGCCACCAATTGAGCAACGAGGTCCGGCTGAGGCGGATTACCATCAACCTCCCGGAACAGGTGCGTGGAATGCGAACCGACGTAATTCACTTCGATGGTCGTATTCGCAAGGAATTCCCGCTGTACGCCGAGGTTCCAGGACTGGGTCGCGGGCGTACGGAAATTCTTGTCGAAGAGAATCGGAGTAATACCCGTTTCATCTTGAACGCTCGCCGACGGAGTCTGGGTCCCCGGAAGTCCGACATTCTCAACCAAATCGCCCGGGAAGGTCTGCGAATCCTGTTCGAAAGGGACGTTGCCACGCGCATTTCCGACAAGGTTTCCGAAGACACGGTCATGGAAGATGCCGTAGCCCGCCCGAATCGACATCTTGCCCGTCTTGGTCGGATCCCAGGCGATACCGATCCGTGGCTCAAAATCCTTGTAGTAGTCGTTGAACAACTGGGTATGAGTGCCCGGTCCGACAATCGTAAATGTGAACGGCGCCGTCCCGCTTGGATCTTGAAAAAGATTCGAGAGATTGTTGTTCACTTCGAATGGCACGCCGTAGTACTGCCAGGCAAGGCCATAGCTCAATGTCAGGTTCGATTTGATCTTCCAGGCATCCTGCGCGAACAGACGAAGTTCACGTTGCCGGAAGCCGCGTAAGTCATTCGCGGTCCGATCACCTGTACGGTTGAAAAACTGGCCCTGGAATTGGCTGTCCACGACGCCCGTCAACATCCAGCCCATATTCTGTAAAGTCGTCGAACCGCACCACGCGACAAATTCGGCCTGGGTGGCCGCGTTCGCGCACGGATTCGCCGGATCAAGGTTGATGGAGGATGCGCCAAACGTCGAAAACACGTTGAACGATTCCGACGTCCTTGACCCGAACGAATTAAAGCTGTTCGAGTACACCCGCGCGTGCGTCCCACCAAACTTCACGTTGTGATTCCCATGAATCCAACTCAACGAATCACTGATCGTGTAAGTTCCAGTGAAGCGCGATTGCCCATTGCTGTCTCCGAGCGTGCCGCAACCGAAAGTGTTGAGTCCGGCGAGCCCGTAGTCGATACTCCGACCAAATGAATCCGTTGGCCCGAACCCATCAAACGTGCTGGTTCCAGTGCAGGTGAAATCCAGATGTGTCCGGTTCCCTCCTGCGTGGAACTCGTTCACAAGCCGCGAATTGAGCGTGGAAGTCAGGCTGGCAGCCAAATTTTGGGTCCGCTGATAAGTCCCCACCGCATCCAATCCGGGCAGGAAATCCGAGTGAAATGGGTTCGGATCCGTGAAGCGATTATATGTGTAGCGCACAGAGAAAAGTTCGTTCTGGCTGAAATTGTGGTCAATTTTTGTCGTGAAGTTGTCGCCGTTTGCCCGCGAAGAACTTCCGAATCGGTACAGTCCGCGAACATCATCGATGGCCGTTGCTCCCGCATTCGCCGCTGGATAGAGGGCCAAAATGCCAGCGGTTGTCGAATTCAAGGGCAGTCCGGTGGCGTTCTGCGGTGAACTGGGGGAGCTGATATCTACCGGAGTTCCATTAAAGGTAAAAATACCGGACTTGAATCCGGGCGTTGCGACGGCAGTCTCGTTTGTCAACGTCGTCACAAACCGGCTTCCATCGTAGTTCGCGAACCAAAATGTCTTGTCCTTGATGATCCTCCCTTTGGCCGACCCGCCAAAAATGTTCCGGACGAAAGGATTTTGCGCTTCCGTCGTATCGGTCAGATTGTCAATGTTATGATTGAAGAAATCCCTCGCCGCGGTCGCATTGTAACGGCCAAACCAGTAAGCATCGCCGTGGAAGTCGTTCGAACCGCTTTTCGTAATCACTTCAATAATTGCGCCCGTGTTGCGGCCATATTCAGGTAGAAAGTTGTTTGTAATGACCCGAAACTCCTGCGTCGAATCGGGATTGAGCGCCGTGATGCCGGAAGGAATGCCCGGTACATCTGAGTCGTTGTTATCAACGCCGTCCAGTAAAAAGTTATTATTCCGGTCACGCTGGCCGTTCACCGAAAAGCCGCCGTTCGACGTGTTGCTCTGAATTACGCCCGGGGACAAAAGAACCAACTGATACGGATCGCGAGTAATCAAGGGGAGGTCTGTGATATGCCGTTCATCCACCACATTGCTGATCGAGGCGTTGTCCAATTCAATCGAAGGTGCAGACTCCCCGACGACCTCGATCGTCGTGGCTTGCGATGTAACCTCCAGCTTCGCATCAATTGTTAGAACCTGGCTGACCGTCAAGACAAGGTTGGCGTAGTGCAGCACTTTGAAACCAGATTTCTCGATAGTTACTTCATACGCGCCGGGCTGGAGCTCTACGACGCGATAATAGCCGGAGTCATTCGAGGTTGCCGAACGAACGGCGCCCGTCTGAGTGCTTCTCGCCGTGACGTTAGCACCCCCGATAGGCGAACCAGACCCATCCATAATTGTGCCTGTAATTGATGCGTTCTGAGCGCGGGCCGGGCTGCTCACGACAAAAAATGCTGTGAAAGCCAAGGCTACAAACAGCAGAAACTTTTTCACGAATCCTCCGGGACACTTGCTTGGCAGAGAACTAATTCATTGACTGCGGGAGTCTATGGAGCAAGTATTCGTCCAAGACGAAGAAAATGTGAACGGTAGTTTCCACCGTATCTTGCTGAAATTACTTATGTTATTGACATGGCAAACGCGGGGGCAAGGGAAAGTACAGAATTTATATTTGGGTTTGCGTACTCTCTCTTAAATTTAGAATACTTCGAAACGAGGGCTTTGAATTTAGGTCTATTCGAAAGCAGTTCTTCCAGACAAATTTTCCGGTAAAACGCATCGTTGTGCTGCTACGTCTCATATCCAAGGTGGAATAGCGAACCGCAGTAGAATCCCACAACGCTGTCGTATACTGGGTGCACTCACAAGGAAATGACTTTACCCGTACCATCGGCGGTTTCCTCGGAGCCCATCAGCCAGTTTGATTTGAGCGGGCAGTATGCCGCCATCGGCGGAGAAATTCGCGCGGCTGTGGAGCGCGTGCTCGCTTCGCAACAGCTTGTGCTTGGCTCGGAAGGCTCC
>Ga0137397_10003860_pt1 | contig 10449 bp, 10 predicted proteins | sample czorhiz116metaG_FD_106658 | JGI IMG/M metagenome (GOLD analysis project Ga0137397, IMG submission 106658) | Vadose zone soil microbial communities from Angelo Coast Range Reserve, California, USA - czorhiz1.16 metaG | ecosystem: Environmental > Terrestrial > Soil > Vadose zone | place: USA...
AAGTCGGCGCAGATCCCGTTGTACGTGTGGCTGCCGGACGCGATGGCGGGCCCGACGCCGGTGTCGGCCCTGATCCACGCCGCGACGATGGTGACGGCGGGCGTCTACGTCACCTGCCGGATGGCGCCGCTCTATCTGATGTCGCAGACGGCGATGACCACGGTCGCCGTGATCGGGGCGCTGACCGCCCTGTTCGCGGCGAGCATCGGCCTGGCCCAGACCGATATCAAGAAGGTGCTGGCGTACTCGACGGTGTCGCAGCTCGGCTACATGATGCTGGCGGCGGGTGTCGGGGCGTTCTCGGCTTCGATCTTCCACCTCATGACGCACGCCTTCTTCAAGGCTCTCCTGTTCCTCGCCGCCGGCTCGGTCATCCACGCTCTGTCGGGAGAGCAGGACATCCGCAAGATGGGCGGGCTGGAACGCCACATTCCCTGGACGCACGGAACCTTCCTCATCGCGACGCTCGCGATCTCGGGAATCGTCCCGTTCAGCGGCTTCTTCTCCAAGGACGAGATTCTCTGGGCGGCCTGGGAGAGGAACCCGCTCCTGTGGGTGATCGGCGTCGGGACGGCCGGCCTGACCGCCTTCTACATGGCGCGGCTGTATACCCTGGTGTTCAAGGGGAAAGGACGCTTCGACGAAAAGACCCGCCACCACCTGCACGAGTCGCCGCGCACGATGACAGGACCGCTCGTCGTCCTGGCGGTCCTGTCGGCCGTCGGCGGTTTCCTGGGAATCCCCGAGGTGCTGCGCCTCCCCAACGTCCTTGCGGGATACCTGGCCCCCGTGTTCCGCACCGGGGCCGAGACGGCCGGCCATGCCCCCGGGCTCGAGATCCTTCTGATGCTGGTGTCGCTCCTCGTCGCCTTCTTCTCGCTCGCCTTCGGGTGGGCCTGCTACGCGCGCTGGCCGGAGATCCCGGAGCGGTTCGCGGACAACGCCAGCGGACTGTACCGTCTGATCGTCAACAAGTATTTCGTGGACGAGCTGTACGACCGGATCGTTCTGCGCCCGTACGCCGCCCTGTGCCGGGCGGCCGCCTGGTTCGACCAGTGGATCGTGGACGGTCTCGTGAACGCCTCCGCCTACGTCACGCTGGCCGTCTCCTACACCTCGGTCGGGTTCGACACGTACGTCGTCGACGGCCTGGTCAACCTGGCCGGTTACAGCGTGCGCGGAGCATCCTGGATGCTCCGGAAGCTTCAGACCGGCGTCGTGCAGTCCTATGCCACGGCCATGATCCTGGGGGTCTTCATCCTGGTGAGCGTGTACCTGCTCACCTCGAGTCACTGAACGCGGGGGACCGAAGATGTCGCAATGGTATGCCGATCACGCGCTGAACCTGATCACCTATCTGCCGCTGTTCGGGGCCCTGGCGCTTCTCCTCCTCGACAAGGAGAAGAAGACGCTGATCATCCAGGCGGCCACCGGGATCGCCCTCGTCGACTTCCTGCTGTCGGTGCCGCTGTTCTTCATGTACGACGCGTCGCAGGGAGGCTTCCAGTTCCAGAACAAGGCCTCGTGGATCCCGTCCATCGGCGTGCAGTACTACGTCGGCATCGACGGCATCTCGCTCCTGCTGCTGCTTCTGACCACCTTCCTCGGGTTCATCGCGATCCTGTCGTCCTGGACGGCCATCACCGACCGGGTGAAGGAGTACTACGTCTTCATGCTGATCCTCCAGACCGGGATGCTGGGCGTCTTCATCTCCCTCGACTTCTTCCTGTTCTACATCTTCTGGGAGGTGATGCTGGTGCCGATGTACTTCCTGATCGGCATCTGGGGCGGGCCGCGCAAGCTCTACGCTGCCATCAAGTTCTTCCTGTACACGCTGCTCGGGTCGGTCCTGATGCTGCTCGGCATCCTGGCGATCTACTTCTACTATCCCAAAGTGACGGGCAGCTCCTACAGTTTCGACATCCCCGAGCTGATCCGTGTCCTCGGACCGCTGACCAATCCCGAGTGGCTCGAGATGCAGAAGTGGGTCTTCCTGGCCTTCTTCATCGGCTTCGCCATCAAGGTGCCGATGTTCCCGTTCCACACCTGGCTGCCGGACGCGCACGTCGAAGCCCCCACCGCCGGGTCGGTCATCCTGGCGGGTGTCTTGCTGAAGATGGGGACGTACGGCTTCGTGCGTTTCTCCCTGCCGATGCTCCCCTTCGCCACGAAGTACTACCTGCCGTACATGCTGGGGCTGTCCGTCATCGGCATCATATACGGAGCCCTCGTCGCCATGGTGCAGAAGGACTGGAAGAAGCTGGTGGCGTACTCGTCCGTCAGCCATCTCGGCTTCTGCATGCTGGGCGTGTTCGCGCTGAACCAGCCCGGGCTGAACGGCGGTATTTTGCAGATGATCAACCACGGCCTGTCGACCGGGGCGCTCTTCCTGATCGTGGGTCTCATCTATGAGAGACGGCACACCCGGATGATCTCGGATTACGGCGGGCTGTCGAAGCAGATGCCGGTGTACGCCACGCTCTTCATGATCATCACCATGTCGTCCATCGGCCTGCCCACCCTGAACGGCTTCATCGGCGAGTTCACCATCCTGGTCGGGGCGTTCCGCATCCCGGGCGAATACGCTCTCACGCTCTACCCGTGGCTGGGCGGCGTGCGTCTGGGCGGCATGTTCTGGGCCGTGTGCGGCGCTCTGGGGATCGTGCTGGGGGCCGCCTACATGCTGTGGCTGTACCAGCGCACCATGTTCGGCAAGCTGGACAACCCGGAGAACGCCAAGCTCAAGGACCTGAACTTCCGGGAGATCATGACGCTCGTCCCGATCGTGATCTGCTGCTTCTGGATCGGCCTCTACCCGAAGCCGTTCTTCCGCATCCTCGAGAAGCCCGTGGCCGACATCGCGCAGCGCCTGTCCGCGGGCGAGCCGTCGAGCCAGACGGCGGCCCTCCCGGCCGCCCCGGCCCCCTCCTCCACGATCGCCGCCACCGCGGCGGCGGAGGGTCGATGATCTCGCTGTTCAACGCGGGCGACGTCCGTCTGATCACGCCCGAGCTGGTGCTCGCGCTGGGCGCCTTCTTCGTGCTCGGCATCTCGGCGTTGCCTGAGGCCGGGCGCAAGCTCTGGGCCCCCGTCCTCGCGGGTCTCACGTGCCTGATGACCCTCCTGTCCGTCCTGTCCTTCGTGTGGAGGTTCGGATTTGAGGCGCTTCGGGCGCCCGACGTGACGATCGGCTTCAGCGGCCTGTTCATCCTCGACGCGTTCAGCGTCTTCTTCAAGGTGGTGTTCCTCCTGGCGGCGATCCTGACCATCCTGGTGTCGTCCCGCTACCTGGACGTGGAGCGCGCCAACGCGGGGGAGTTCTACGCCCTGATCCTGTTCGCGGTCCTCGGCATGATGTTCCTGGCCTCCGCCGGCGACTTCATCACGATCTTCGTGTCGATCGAGACGATGGCCCTGTCGTTCTACATCCTGGTCGGGTTCCTCAAGACCAACCGCAAGTCGAACGAGGCGGGGCTCAAGTATTTTCTCCTCGGGTCGTTCTCGACCGGCATCTTCCTGTACGGCATCTCCCTGGTCTACGGGTCGACCGGGACCACGGTCCTGGGGCTCATCGGCATGTCGCGCTCCAAGATGGCGCTCGCGGGACCCGAGGCGCCGATCTTCGTCCTGGGGGTCATCCTGGTGACCGTCGGTCTGGGCTTCAAGATCGCGGCCGTGCCGTTCCACATGTGGGCGCCGGATGCCTACGAGGGGGCGCCGACCCCGGTGACCGCCTTCCTGTCGACCGGGTCGAAAGCGGCGGCGTTCGTGGCCCTGGCGCGCATCTTCTCCATGGCCTTCCTGCCGCTGGGGCACCGCTGGGCGACGCTCCTGGCGATCCTTTCGGTCGGCAGCATGACCCTGGGAAACGTCGCCGCCATCCTGCAGGACAACATCAAAAGGATGCTGGCGTACTCGTCGATCGCGCACGCGGGGTACGTCCTTCTCGGCCTGGTCGCGGTCGGGCTGGGGGACACGGTGGAGACGCGCGAGTACGGGCTGCAGGCGGTCCTTCTCTACCTTCTCATCTACACCTTCGTGAACATCGGCGCCTTCGCGATGATCATCATCCTGCGGCGCGAGCAGGTCGCCGGCGATCGCGTGGCGGATTTCGCGGGGCTGGCGCGGCGCGCGCCGGGGGCGGCCTTCGCCATGCTGGTGTTCATGCTGTCGCTCGCCGGCATCCCGGCGACCGCCGGCTTCATCGGCAAGTGGTACCTGTTCGGCGCCGCCGTGAAGGCCCATTACGCCTGGCTCGCGGTGGTGGCGGTGATCAACAGCGCCATCTCGCTCTACTATTACATCCGCGTCGTGGTGAACATGTACATGAAGGCGCCGGAGGACGCCGGTGCGTTCGCGCCGTCCTGGGGACAGCGCGTCGCCGTCGGAATCTGCATCGCTTTCACGCTGGTGTTCGGTCTCTACCCGCAGCCGATCATCGCCTTCGCGGAGAAATCGATCCTGTCCCTGGCGCCCTGGGCGTCGTGAGCGCGCCCCGGGAGCCTGGCCGGAAGGAGGATTCGGGGGATTGCCCGAGCCGCGTGGTTCTCTGCCTGATGCGATAAAGTACGCGCAGATCAGCGGCATGCTGATCGGACCGATGCTGGCGTTCGGGGGGATCGGCTTCCTGCTGGACAGGCATTTCGGAACCAAGCCGTGGTTTCTGCTGGCGGGGCTCATCCTGGGGATGGTCGGAGGGTTCGTGAACTTCTTCCGGCTGGTCCTGCCGCCGCGCGGCGGGGACCGGGGCCCGGGAGAGGGGAAGCGCTGATGCGGCGCTACGCGCTGGCCGTGGCCCTGATCGCCGCGGCCGGCTCGGCGGGAGTGGCCGCATCCGGCGGACGCCTCGAGGGGCCGACGGTGCGCGGCGCGATCCTGGGGACGATGGTGGCGGCGCTCGGCGCCGTCCTCGGGATGCCCCTTCTCGCCCGGTCGATCGGGCGTGGGACGCGTGAGTTCGTCGGGGCCGTGGTGTTCGGGATGCTCGGGAGGCTGGTGTTGTTCTGCGGGGTCCTGATCTTCGTGGGGTTGAGCCGGCCGGCGGGCTGCAGCATCACGGCGGTGGCCGCCTCGCTCCTGGGCTTCTATTTCGTGTTCCAGGCGCTGGAGGTGTTGTTCGTGACGAAGCGACTGAAGGGTGCCAGGGCATGAGCCTGCCGGTCAAGGAGGCGGCCGAATCGGCCGGCGAGGCGTTCAGCCCCTCGGAGCTGATCGCCCACCACATCCTGGACTCGCGGACGCTGGAGGTGCCGTTCGTCGGGGAGATCCACCTGCCGGTGCTCCATATCCTGGGTCGGGAGCTGCCGATCACCAAGTACGTGGTGATGATGTGGATCGCCTCGGCGCTCATCGTGTTCATCGCCTGGCTGGCGACGCGGCGGCGGAGCCTGGCGCCGCGCGGGATGCAGAACGTGCTCGAGGCGATCGTGGTGTTCGTGCGCGACGACCTGGCCCGCAAGAACATCGGCCCGCACGGCGACCGCTACGTGCCGTACCTCCTCAGCACGTTCGTCTTCATCCTGTTCTGCAACGGCCTGGGGCTCCTGCCGTACGGCGCCACCGCCACCTCGAACATCAGCGTCACCGCGGGGCTCGCGGGGATGGCGTTCGTGATGATCCAGTGGAGCGGCGTGCGCGAGTACGGCCTCTACGGCCACTTCCGGAACCTGGTGCCGCACGGCATGCCGATGTGGCTGCTGCCGATCATGATCCCGGTCGAGATCGTCGGGATGTTCACCAAGCCGTTCGCGCTCTGCATCCGGCTGTTCGCCAACATGACCGCGGGGCACGTGGCGATCCTGTCCCTGTTCAGCCTGGTCTTCATCTTGAAGATGGTCTGGGTCGGGGCCGTCCTGTCGGTGCCTTTGGCCCTGTTCATCAGCGGGATCGAAATCCTGGTCGTCTTCCTGCAGGCATACATTTTCACGATGCTGACATCGCTGTTCATCGGCATGTCGGTGCATCCACAGCACTGAAGCGTTGTTCATCCCGGGGGGCGCTCGGTCCCCCGGCACTCGGGGTCCAAGGAGGGATCGGGCATGGAGCTGGGCAACGGACTGGCGTATTTCGCGGCGGGCATCGGTGCGGGGCTCGCCGTCGTGGGCGGGGCCGCGGGGATCGGACGCCTGGCGGCGGCGGCGATGGAAGGAAGCGCGCGACAGCCGCAGGCCGCCGGCGACATCCGCACGGGGATGATCATCGCCGCGGCGCTCATCGAAGGGGCGACGCTGTTCGCCCTGGTGATCTGCGTCCTGCTGGCGTTCAAGTAGAGAGGCGGTCGTCATGGGCTCAAACCTGATCACACCCGACCCCGGGACCGTCCTCTGGACGGTCATCACATTCATCGTTCTGGCCGGCCTGCTGGCGAAGTTCGCCTGGAAGCCTCTCCTGACGACGCTCCAGGAGAGGGAGAGAACCATCCGGGAATCGCTGGAGCAGGCGCAGAAGGCCCGCGCCGAGGGGGAGGAGACCCAGCGCAGGAACCAGGAGATCCTGTCCCAGGCGCGGCGCGAGACCGCGGCCATCCTCGAGCAGGGGAAGCGCGAGGCCGAGACGCTGCGGGCGGAGATCCTCGCCCAGGCGCGCAAGGAGGCCCAGGATCTCGTGGAGCAGGGGAAGAGGCAGGTGCAGTTCGAGCAGAAGCAGGCGATGGAGCAGCTCCGGAGGCAGGTGGCCGACCTGGCGATCCAGGCCGCGGAGCGCCTCATCACCCGCTCCCTCGACGACAGCGCGCAGCGCCAGCTGGTGGACGATTACGTGCGCGGCCTGACCGACCTGCAGCCGGGGGAGACCCGCCGGTAACGTGATCCGAGTCCCGATCCATCTGCGCAAGGGCGCGGACGAATCGTACGACGTCCGCATCGGCCGCGGTCTCGCTCCGCGCATGACCGTGGCCCTGCGCAAGAGCCGCCTCGGCCAGCGCTACGTCATCATCACCGACTCGCATCTCGAGCGCCAGGGGGAATCCCTCCAGGCCGCCTTCAGGCGGCGCGGGCTGACCTGCGATTTCATCTCCTTCCCGGCCGGGGAAGGGAGCAAGTCGCGCCGGGTGCGGGACGAGATCGAGGACGGCATCATCCGCCTGGGGGCCGGCCGCGACACGGCCCTGGTGGCCCTGGGCGGCGGCGTCGTCGGCGACCTCGTCGGCTTCGTGGCGGCCACCTTCAAGCGCGGCGTCCCGTACGTGCAGGTGCCGACCACCCTCATCGGCATGGTCGACTCGTCGATCGGCGGCAAGACCGGCATCAATCACCCCGCCGGCAAGAATCTCATCGGGGCCTTCCACCAGCCGTCCGCGGTGTACATCGACGTCGATTACCTGAAGACGCTGCCCGATCGTCATTACGCCTCGGGGCTGGCCGAGGTGATCAAGTGCGGCGTGATCGCCGATCGGACGCTATTCGCGTCGCTCGAGACCCACCTGGACCGGATCCTCAGCCGCGAGCCGGACCTCATGTCGCGCGTCATCGAGGCCTGCTGCCTGATCAAGGCCAAGGTGGTGATGGACGACCCGCGCGAATCGAGCCGGCGCAAGATCCTCAACTTCGGCCATACCATCGGCCACGCCATCGAGACGCTGTCCGGCTTCCGCCTGGCGCACGGCGAGGCCGTGGCGATCGGCATGGTCGCCGAGGCCCGCGTCGCGGCGCGTCTGGGGATGCTGTCGGCCGCGGCGCTGGCGCGCATCGCGCGGCTGTGCGACGCCACCGGTCTCCCGACGTCGGTGCCGCCGGCCTTCACGCCGGGCGCGATCCTCCAGGTGGCGCGCCACGACAAGAAGAACCGCCAGGGCCGGATCGCCTACGCCCTGCCGACCCGGATCGGCGGCATGGCGAGCGAGGGGGGGGATTACGCGGTCCCGGTGAACGACACCCTGGTGACCGAGATCCTGCAGGACATGCGGCGCCTGCGGCCGAAGCCGCGCAGCCTCATGGCGGCGGAGGTCTAGGAGACTAGATGGGAACCTGGCCGATCGCCTACTCCGACGTCCTGAAGGCGCGCGACCGCATCCGCCCCCACCTCCAGAAGACGCCGCTGCGCGCCTATGCTCCGCTCGACGCCGAGGTCGGGCACGGCGTGCGCGTCCTCGTCAAGCACGAGAACCACAACCCGACCAACTCGTTCAAGGTGCGCAACGGGCTGTCGTTCATGACCGCCCAGACCGACGACGTGCGCCGGCGCGGTGTCGTGGCGGCCACGCGCGGCAACCACGGCCTGGGGCTGGCGTTTGCCGGCAGCCTGCTGGGAGGGCGCGTGACCATCTGCGTGCCGCGCGGCAACAATCCGGAGAAGAACGAGGCGATGCGGGGGTACGGCGTCGAGATCGTCGAGCAAGGACGCGATTACGACGAGGTGGTGCGTCTGGCGGAGGCCCTCGTTCGCGAGCGCGGTCTCGTCATGGCCCACTCGACCAACGAGCCCCTGGTCATCGCCGGCGCGGCCACGCTGACGCTCGAGATCCTGGAGGAGAGCCCGGGTCTCCAGGCGCTGGTCATCGCCGTCGGGGGCGGGTCGCAGGCGGTGGGCGCCCTCACGGTCGCGCGCGAGCTGCGCCCGGATCTGAAAGTCTACGGTGTCCAGGCGGAGCGGGCCTCGGCCATCCACGATTCCTGGCACGCCGGACGCGCCATCGCCAAGGATTCGGCCGACACCTTCGCCGACGGCCTGGCGACCCGTAACGTCTACGACCTGACCTTTCCCGCCCTGCGCGAGGGGCTGGCCGGCTTCGTGACGGTGACGGAGGGGGAGATCGCCGAGGCGTTGCGACTCCTGCTGCGCACCACCCACAACCTCGCCGAAGGGGCGGGGGCTGCCGGGCTGGCGGGGCTCCTCAAGCTGCGCGACACCCTGGCCGGCAAGACCGTCGGGGTCATCCTGTCGGGCGCAAACATCGATGCCGTGACCCTCCGGCGCGTCCTGGACGGGGAGATCTAGCCTCCCGCTGTCGCGCCGCTGGTCCTCTCCCTTCATCCCGACCGTCAAAACGCTGGCGCGATCTCGATCCTTGCGACGCGGCGCAACTTCCTTATATTGGCCGGGTAACCCCGCAGGCGCGGGGGCCGGCCCGTTCGGCGGGAACGAGGATACGAGCGCGTGGCGAAGAAACATTCCGGGCAGAAGACCGGCGGCAACGTGCGCGGCGCAAAGAGGCAGCCGGATGCGGACTCGCCTTCGAGCCATGCGCACCACGAGATGGACTGCCTCGGCGCGGCCGTCGTGGTCGTCGACCGAGCCGGGTCGGTCCTCCGGGCGAGCGGCTGGCGGAGAATCGTCGACGCCCCCGCGCCGTCGCGCATCCCCCCCTCGGACGACATGCCCGACCAGCTCCTCGACGGCATCGGCGCCGCCATCGACGAGGCGCGCCGGCTGTGCGCCCCGACCCGCCGCGTGGTCGCCGTCGAGCTCGACAAGAGACGCTTCTACTCGGTCTCGGCCGGGCCGCTCGGCGCCGGCGGCGACGGTCAGGCGGCGGCGCTGGTCCTGGAGATCACCGACGCCTTCGGTCTCGGCCCGCGAGAGGGGGATTCGATCCGCGAGCTGGCGCACGACCTGCGCACGCCCCTGGCGTCGATGAGCGGCGCCGTCGAGCTCCTGGAGTCCGGCCGCCTCGGGCAGCTGACGCCCGAGCAGGTCCGGCTCCTGGGGATGCTGGGGAAGGGGATGCTGATGATGCTGTCGTTGATCGACGACGCGACGGCGCGCGCCAAGGCCGCCCAGGCGGCGGACGGCCGCGGCCGCGCCACGGCCTGAGATGGAGACACAACATGCCCGGTAAGATCCTGGTCGCCGACGACTCGCCGAACATCCGGGAGATCCTGAAGATCAGCCTCGAGGGGGACGGCTACACCGTCGTCCTCGCCGAGGACGGCGAGATGGCCCTGTCCGTGGTGGCGCAGGAGAAGCCCGACCTTCTCATCATGGACGTCATGATGCCGAAGGTGAACGGCTTCCAGGTCTGCCGCCGCGTGAAGACCGATCGCGCGACCCACGACGTGCCGGTGATCATGCTGACCGCCAAGAGCGCGCAGCAGGACGTCTTCTGGGGGAAGGACTGCGGGGCCGACGAGTATCTGACCAAGCCGTTCAGCACGAAGGAGCTGGTCAAGACGATCGATCGCCTCCTGAAGGTGAGGCAGCAGCAACAGCAGCAGCAAACGGTCCACGCCTCCGGGGTGGCCGAGGAGCTGCTCAAAAGACACGAGCGCGGCGAGGACGGCCGGGTCGTACACCTCGAGTGGGACCCGCGCGCCATGGACATCTTCCGCAAGAAGTACGGGGAGTTCAAGCTGGGCGAGGCGTACCGGCAGTTCCGCGTCGCCGCCGAGGAGTTCCTGAAGGACCATGACGATCCGGGGCCGGTCGAGCTGCACGACGTGAACGGCCTCACGCTGGTCCTGCGCGGCGGCGAGCCGGAGGCGAAGAAGGCGGCCGCCAAGCTGGTCAAGCGCC
>Ga0137397_10003862_pt1 | contig 10446 bp, 10 predicted proteins | sample czorhiz116metaG_FD_106658 | JGI IMG/M metagenome (GOLD analysis project Ga0137397, IMG submission 106658) | Vadose zone soil microbial communities from Angelo Coast Range Reserve, California, USA - czorhiz1.16 metaG | ecosystem: Environmental > Terrestrial > Soil > Vadose zone | place: USA...
TAGATCGACGATCTCACCACACAGCGGCCGAAAGAGAGGACGGGTATCTGTAACCGGAAGCGGCATCAGAATCTTGGGGGTGAATGGCGACCGAGACGAATCAGTCTACCTCGCGGCGACGAGCACCCGACCCGAGGAATCGAGACGCCCCTGAAAACTGACCTTCACCCGCCAGCGATACAAGTGTCTCCGTGCTGCGAGGACCTCCAGACGCCATGCCGCCTCTCGAGAATGTGCTTGAGGTGGACCCTGAGCGCACACCCTGGCATCTTTTGGACTGCCTGGCGGGATTTGGCGGTTCGAGTCCACGTTTAACCGGCGAGATCGCAGAGAGCGCAGCGGGTTTGTTTTTTTGGCTCTGCGTGCTCCGCGCGCTCTGCGGTTAAGCGTCGTCGTTGTGCGGTCCGGCCGGCGGTATCATTCCGAAAAGCAAACCAGGTCTGCGCGCTGGGAGACGATATGAGGAATGCGATAGTGGTCGCTGTTGTGCTCGCGGTTGCGGCGCCGGCATTTGCGGCCGACCGCGTCAAGACGGCAAACGGCACCGTCGAAGGCGTCACGACCGAGAGCGGCATCCACGTCTACCTGGGCATCCCGTTCGCGGCGCCGCCCCTGGGCGATCTGCGGTGGAAGCCGCCGCAGCCGGTCAAGAACTGGACGGGCACGCGCAGCGCGGCGCAGTTCGGCCCGCGCTGTGTCCAGGCCTCGATCTTTGGCGACATGAACTTCCGGTCAAACGGCATGAGCGAGGATTGCCTCTATCTGAACGTCTGGACTCCAGCGACCTCCGGCAGCCAGCGGTTGCCGGTGCTCGTGTACTTCTTTGGCGGTGGTTTTGTCGCGGGCGACGGCTCCGAGCCGAGGTACGACGGCGAACGCATGGCGCGCGAGGGTATCGTCTCATTGACGGTCAATTACAGGCTCGGCGTCTTCGGTTTCCTGGCGCATCCGGACTTGACGAAGGAATCGCCGCACCACGCGTCGGGTAACTACGCGCTGCTCGATCAGCACGCCGCGTTGCAGTGGGTACAGAAGAACATCGTGGCGTTCGGAGGAGATCCGAAAAAAGTGACGATTGCGGGCGAATCGGCAGGATCCATTGCGGTCAGCGCACAGATGGCGTCTCCGCTTTCGAAGCATCTCATCGCCGGCGCCATCGGCGAGAGCGGCGCATTGATTGCGCCGACGCTGCCGCCCGTACCTCTGGCGCAAGGGGAAGAGGAAGGGACGAAGTTCGCGACCAGCGTCGGTGCGACGTCGCTCGCGGCGCTGCGCGCGATGGCCACGGCGCAAATACAGGAGGCCGCCGCGAAGCTGCCCATCGGACGGTTCGCATCGACAGTCGATGGGTACTTTCTCCCGAAGCTCCCGGTAGAGATATTCGCGGCGGGCGAGCAGGCCCGCGTTCCGTTGCTCGTTGGATGGAATACGGAGGAGGGTAACGCGCGCGCCATCCTCGCTACGAGCGACCCGACGCCCGAGAATCTCGCGAAGGCGCTGCAGAATATTTACGGCGATCGCGCCAGCGATGCGTTGAAGGTCTATGCCGGCTCGACCCCTGACGAAGTGTGGCAGGCGGCGACGGACCTCGCGAGCGACAGGTTCATCGCCTATAGTACCTGGAAGTGGAGCGATCTTCACGGCAAGACCAGTGAGAAGCCTGTTTATCGTTATCTCTACGCGCACCCGCGGCCGCAGACGAACGTCGTCACGGGTGGCGCGACGTCGGGCGCCAGCGCGGCCGCCCGGCCAACCCGCCCGCGTGGCGCGGCGCATTCCGCCGAGATCGAGTACGCGTTGGGAAACCTCGCCACCAACAAGGTCTATGCATGGACGCCGGACGACTACAAGATCTCTGAAGCGATGCAGGCCTTCTTTGCCAACTTCGTGAAGACTGGAAATCCGAATGGCCCTGCCGTGCCTCAATGGCCGGCGGCCAACAGCGGCCCGCTCATCCAGTTCATGCGCATCGACGTCGATTCGCGCGCGGAGACCGACAAAACCCGCGAGCGATATCTCTTCCTCGACACGCTGTATGTCAGGCCCCGGAAGGAAGGGACCCGCTAGCCATGATCGTCGCACCCCTTGTTCTGCTGGTTCCTCTGTCTGGGCGTTCGGTCGCTGGTCCACCGGCCGCGTTCCAATCACCTCGAGGCGGCGGCTGCACGGAGTGGCGCGACTGCCGTCAACTGGCCCTTGCCGCCGCCGATCGTGGCGAGTACGAAACGTTCCACGACCTGGCGTGGCGGGCGGTCCAGACCGGTCCCCCGAAGGATCCGGCGCTGATGTTACTGCTCGCTCGCGCTCAAGCGCTGAGCGGGCGCCCGCACGACGCGCTGGTCATGATCCAGCGCCTCGCGGAGATGGGGGTGCCTTCGGATGCGGATACCAACCAGGACTTCAGCCGCACGCGGCAACTGCCCGGCTGGCCGGAGGTGTCGGCGCTTATCGATCGCGTGATGCATCCAGACCCGCCACGTGGCGCCCCCGCGCCCGCCGCCGCACCCAACTCACCGTCGACGGCGCCGGCCCTGGAAGCCGTGCGGTTCTCGACCGAAGGTTTTGCGCTGGGCGGCCTGGCCTACGACGCGGTCTCGCACAGGTTCGTGTTCGGCGATCGGCTCGGGCGCAAGCTGATCGTGGTGGGCGAGGGCTCGAATCATGCGGTGGACTTCGTCCGCGCCGACTCCGCGGGATTTCACGAGATCTCGGCGGTCGAGATCGATGCGAGGCGTGGAGACCTCTGGGTGGCCAGCGCCGCCGCTGCCGCCGGCGCCGGAACGTTGCACAAGCTGCAGCTGGTCTCTGGCCGCCCTTTGAGATCGTTCCCTGTTGCCGCCGATCTCGAACCGGTCACGCTCGTCGATCTTGCCGTCACGCCTGCCGGCGCTGTCCTCGTCCTCGATTCGGCAGGCCGGCAGCTGCTCGAGCTGCGTCCCGGCGGGACATCCCTCGAACGCGTCATGCGGATTGATGCTCAAGAACCAGCGAGTCTTGCCGCCGGCGGTGACGACGGAATTGCCTATGTGGCGCATCGCGACGGCGTGTCGCGAATCGACCTGCGGGCGCGAACCGCGACGCGGGTCGCCGCCCCCAGCTCGGTCTCCCTTGCTCATCTCGAGCGGATCCGGTGGAGCCCTCACGCGCTCGTCGCCGTCCGGGTCGATGATGACGGCTCGCGTCGCATCATCCGGCTCGAGCTGAATGCCAGCGGACGCGCGGTCACACGGGCGATGACGCTCGAAGGCTCGGTACCAACCGACGGGCAGACATTTGTGACCATCTCCGGCGACGAGCTCGTCTACCTGGTGGACGGTTCCAGCCCTGCCGCCGGCCGTCCGCCTCGCGACGGGTCGGGCATCGCGGAAGTCGTTGCGTACCGCGTACGTTTACGCTGACCGAGCTTCCCAATTCAACGGCTCGGCACCGCCAGCCGCCGCCGCCGAACGAGCGCCAGTCTTCAGCTAATCGATCGCCCGCGGTTCCGCCGTGGTGCCACGCGCCTTTTTTCGTTCGCCGTCCGCAAGCCACGCAAGCACTGCCATTCGCGCGAACCTCCACTCTTTCCCGAAACGGCGGCCGGGCAATTCGCCCTCCTCGGCGCGGGACCGGACGGCGTCGGCTGACACTTTCAGCAGCTTCGCAACCTCCGCCAGGGTGAGCACCTCGTCGCCCGCCTCGGAAGTGTTGGTGACCTCGATTCGGCCAACCGGAAGCGGACGAGCAACGGTCAGGCGGTCCGCAAGCAGTTCACTGACCACGGACTGTTTACGGCGCCCCGTCGCGCCGGCGAGGCGGTCGAGGGCCGCGGCCTGGTTTCGCGGCAGCCTCACGAATAGCGGCGTTCGCTCGTTGGACACATCGCAGATGATATCACGTGCTATCCTGAGATATCAACCGGTTTTCTCGACGGTCAGAGTCATCGGAGGAGACCCGAGATACTGCCGGAAGCCGATCGCCGTCGTCTGGAAGAAAGAGCGTTCCCGAGAGCGCACGCCGCCGTTGCGAAAGGTGACCGGGACATCGCGGACGCCTTCCCCGTGTCTCGAGCCGTTTCCTGCGGGGACTGCGCCGCGCGATGATATGGATCACCGGGCACTGTCTCTCCGCCCAATACTGATGCCGCGCGCCGCATTGCCGCCTCGTTTCGCCTCGACCACGAGGCAGTGTCTCGCGGGGATAGTCCTGCTGGGTGCGGTTCTCCGGTTCGTTCCGATCTGGTTCGGTCTCCCGTTCGATGAGGCGCGTCCCGACGAAGCGACGGCCATCGGACGCGCCGCGGCCATGCTCGATGGTGATCTCAATCCTGGCTTCTTCCACTGGCCGTCGCTGACCTTCTACTTGTTCGCCGGATGCTTCTCAATCGCGTCCCGGATCCACCGCCTGCTCGGCTTCAATCCGGTCCTGACGGTGAACGAGCAGTACGTCATCGGGCGCGCTGTCGTCGCGTTCGCAGGCGCGCTGACGATCGTCGTGTTGTACTCACTGACGCGACAGGTCGCCGACGAGATCACGGCGTTGGTCGCGTCGTTCTTCCTGGCCATCGCGACGCTTCACGTGAGGGATTCACATTTCGCGGTGACCGACGTGCTCATGACGCTGCTCGTCACGGCCTCACTCGCGCTGCTCCTCCGGGCCTTGGATGCGGCGCAAACCGAGCGGCTTCGGGCGCGCGCTATGGGGTGGTTCGCTGCCGCCGGTCTGGCTTCCGGTCTTGCGACGTCGACCAAGTACAGCGCCGCGGCGATGGCCGCCGCAATGACGGCGGCACAGTGTGGTCTGGTACTCCGTTCGCGCAGCGGACCCTGGCAGTGGCGCGTTTGGATGCCGTCCGGCGTCTTCTTCCTCGCGCTCGCGCTCGGTTTCGTTTTGGCGACCCCGTACGCGCTGCTCGATTACCAGTCGTTCGCGGCCGGAGTGGCTTTCGACTTCACACATTTGTCGAGCGGACACGGCGCCGACCTCGGCGTCGGGTGGATCTTCCACCTGAGGCGATCGTTGCCGAACGGAGTGAGCGCACCGATATTGGTTGCGGCGATCCCCGGCATCATCCTTATGGTGAGGCGCCAAGCGTGGGCCACGCTCGTTGTCGGCGCGTTCTGCGCCGCGTCCTATGCGGCCATCGCCAATGGACACACGGTATTTTTCCGCTACGTGCTGCCGCTCGTGCCGTGCATCTGCCTGTCAGCAGCCGTGGCGGCGAGATATGCCGGGGAGTGGCTCACGCCGCGCATCCATCTCTCGCGCGGCGTCAGCGTCGGGCTGGTCGCGGCCTCGATCGGCGTCGCCGCGCTCGTGAACAGCGTCTGGCTCGACGTGCTGCTGGCAAGGACTGATACCAGGGTGCTGGCGGGCCGCTGGCTGGCGGCGCACGTGAAACCGGAGCAGTCGCTCTATGATGCCGGAGGCCTCTACGCGCACGCATGCCTGGTGGGCGTTCAGGTACACCGCTGGACCATCGAGACATTCGACGCGGCGTCGAACTCGTTCAAGGAGGCCAACGGACAGATCCCCGATTGGCTCGTCCTGCCGCAGTCCCCCCTGGACATGTACACCGCGGTCGCGCCAGGGCTTCACCGCCTCGCGCGCGAGCAGTACGAGCTTGCCGACACAGTCCCCGCCACGCGTGAGTCCGCCGATCCCGGCACCTACGATTCGCAAGATGCGTTTTTTCTGCCGATGTCCGGGTTCAACGCGGTCCTGCGCCCCGGTCCGACACTTCTGATTTACCGCCGCTCAGGGAATCCGAAAGAGTAAAGGACGGAGAAACACGCCTTGTTCCAGAAGCGGTCCTGCGGTGGTATTCCGAGTACTGCTTGTCGAGGAGCGTTTGACTCCGCCATGTGCACACCTGGGAAGCTCGACGTTAATCGTCGGCATGGTTTGCCGTCAGCGGTTGTGCAGATGCCCTTTTGGCCGGCGCCGGCAGAACATCAGGTTCGATTGTTGACGGTTGATCGCGCCGTGCCAGTTCAGTTGCGATCACGCGGCGCCGATCCTGACGCTCCAGAAAACGCGAATACGGAACCAGGATGTTCACACGCGAGTCAGTCATAGAACAAGTCCAAGAGCACCCATGGCGAGCGTTCGCATCTTGATCATGATCGAGCTTTCTTTGCAGGTCCGTGGACGGAATACGCCACCTCCGCGACGATGATTGACCGAGCGCTGCGCCAGACGAGTAGCATGACCGCCGGCGGCACCAGGCAGGCCACCAACAACAATTCACCATTGCTGATCGTGATGGCCGCCCCCGCGACGATGCTGCACGCGCCCATCGTCATCACCGTCAAGCACCACGCTCCGATCAACCGCGCCAGAGAAAGATCGTTCAACATAGCTTGTGTCCTCTTTCGGTTCTGTTATGAAGACGAAGAGCGTTCAGGAAGTGAGTGAACAACCCCAAGTTCACCGTTCCAGCCATTCGACGAACACCTGTGGAATGTCGTTGCGAACGATCATGACGCGGAGCACGCGGTCCTCTCGCAAAAGCTCAGCGGCTCCTTCTCGAGCCGCTTCGATCGAAGCGTAGCGGGCCCAGGCCTGTGCCATGCCTGACGCCGACCCGCGTCTCATCGTCGCAACAAGCTTAAACATCGATTTCAACCTTCCTTCGCGTCCGGTTCAGCGTCGCGAATCCTGTCCTGAGCCAGGCCGGTGTTCAGCAGTCCATTGATCGCTGACGGCTAAAGGCCCGGGCTCGTCGATTAACGTGGACGGCCCGTGAATACCGGGCCGAGCAAGAATTCAGAAAGCGCATCAGCGGTCGCGAACACCTGTCCAGTCCCCTGGTGCATCAAGTGCAGGGGCTCGCAACCTTCACCGGCGAACATCATGTGGATGCGAACCTCACGTGGCGGAAGGCCATTGGTCGGCGCGAAGCTGTAGTGGCAGACTATGGCTGCCGCCTCCAGATACGGCGCGACCGTGAGAGACGCGGCTGCAGGTGCGGGCTTGTCAACCGCGAACCCGCCGCCGGGTGCCGAGGCGTCCATGACAATGTCGTGCGCCCGGTCTCCCGGAAACTCGCCGCGGAAGGCTTCAACGTCGCGCGTCACCGTTTCTCGGAGTTCGTCGATGAGTCGGCGACCATTTCGACGGACGAGCTCAGCCTTTCGAGCAGCCGTCTCGTCCTCCTGGACACGCACTGTCTCCCGACGTCGCTCGTCATCGGCAATCCGCTTGATCCAATTCGCGACTGCCACACTCGTAGACATATCAACGACCTTCATACCGACGAGTTGGGTTCCGCCGTTCGATCGCGGTCAAGCGGCGACCGCGCCGCCAAGTTGCTAATTCGGATGTGAACCGCGTGAGACGCGCTCGACCCGGGGACCAAAGTTGGGCCGGTCGGCGCGCATCCTTCAGGGATCGCAGGGAGGACGCACTACGCAGACGCTGGCTGGCTCAGTTCTGGATGACAAGCTCCACTATACACGATCGGCTGCAGGCACGCGTCAATCCTGATGCGATTTCACGGACGTCTTCGTCGGGTTGAGTCGCTGTTCCGCGGCGTCGCCTGCGCGCGCACGAGCCGTTTCGCCGCTGTGTCAACGAGCGCGTTCAGTCGTTTCCGCTCAGCCGAAGGTTCCGCGATTTCTTCAGTGACCCGGTGATCGGCGCAGTGCACCGCGAACGGGTCCGCCGCGCTCACCCTTGTATACTAGCGCTCGCTTTCCTGAGCCTGCGGCCTCGGCCTCGGCCTCACCAAAGCCACTTCTCGGAGGGCGCATGCAACAGACGGTTTCGAGCGCTCCGGCTCCCGGCGGCGTCCATGACGATTCGGCCGAGCAGCTTCGGCTCGAAGCCGACTTCGAAGCGCATTGGGCCGCATGGCAAGCACCATGCAAGATTCACGACCGTACGATTCGTCACAAGCTCCTCATTGCGGCTCCAGCCATGACCGTTACTGCAGCGATCGTCAATCTCGTCATGATCGGGTGACCGGACTCTTGCGCCAACTCTGGCATACCAGGGCGCTGTCGCCGGAGAAGCCGTTTCGCGACGAGCTGCTCAGCATCGAGCGACTGGAAGAGCGCGCGCTGGCCCTTGCGGCGAGCTTCACCATCGACCCGAGCCCGCGGCGCCGTGCCCGGAACATCTTTCCTCGGTTCGATGACAACGCCCGCGTGCTGCGCGGCGCGTACCGAACCCTGGCGGACGATGTCCGAAGCGGGCAGTTCGTCACTGCCGCGGCAGAATGGCTGCTCGACAACTTCCACCTGGTGACGTCAGAGATCCGGGACATTAAGCAGCATCTGCCCGGCACCTACTACCGGCAACTGCCCACGCTCGCATCGCGTGAGCAGAAGCGTCACACGCGGATCTACGCGATGGCCGTCGAGCTGTTGCGTCACAGCGACAGCCGGATCGATCGTCAGCAGCTCACGGTGTTCGTCAACAGCTACCAGCGCGTCGCCCCGTTGACGATCGGCGAGCTCTGGGCGTGGCCCAGCATGCTGAAGCTGGCGCTCATCGAGAACCTCAGACGTCTGGCCGCAGAGACGCTGGAGTCGCGCCGCGCGCGCCTGGCCGCCGACGCGTACGTATCACGGATCGAAGGCGAAGCCGGAGACCCCGCGCGACCCTTGCCGCCAGCCCTCGATATCGCCTCTGTCGTCCAACTCCTGCATCGGGTCCGCGAGTATGGTCTTCGGCTGTCGTCGATCCGTACGGCAGTCGAGGAGCACCTCGCGTCGAATGAGACGACTGCAGAAGCGGCGATTCGCGGCGAGCATCAACGGCAGGCGGCAGACCAGGTGTCGGTGGCCAATGCCATCAACAGCCTGCGCCTGTGCTCCACGCTTGATTGGCGCCAATATGTCGAGTCCGTGAGTCTGGTCGAGCAAGTCCTGCAGCGCGATCCCGCCGGTGCGTACGGGCGGATGGACTTCCTCAGCCGGGATCGACTGCGCCACGCGGTTGAGGAGCTCGCGCCGCCGAGCGGAGACACTCAGGTGAGGGTCGCACTGAGGGCGGTCGAAAGCGCCCGTCAGGCGGCCGCTCGTGGATCACCTGCTGACCGGGCCGCCCACGTCGGGTACCACCTGATCGATCAGGGGCGGCGCAAGCTCGAGGTCGACGTCGCGTATCGACCGCGGCTCGCGGCCCGGGTCAGACGTCTGGTGTTCGCTCACTCGACGCTCCTCTACTTCGGGCCCATCGCGGTCCTGACGGCCATGCTGCTGACCGGGAGTGCTGCGTATGCCCGGCACGAGGGCGCCTCCGCACGCGTCCTGGTGGCCCTGGTGCTGCTCCTGCTGATACCGGCGGCTGACGTCGCGATCGCGCTCGCTCAACGCGTGATCGCCTGGGCGATCCCGCCTCGCCGCCTGCCTCGCCTCGACTTCTCCGATCGCCTTCCAGACGACGCCCGGACGATGGTGGTCGTGCCCACGCTGCTGACAAGCGAGGCATCGGTGGCGGCATTGCTGGCGAACGTCGAGGTGCTCGCGCTGGGCAACCTCGATCAGCATATCCATTTCGCCATCCTCAGCGATTTCACCGACGCGGATTCGGCCCAGCTGCCGGGCGATGCCCCGATTCTTGCCGCCGCACGCGCGGGTATCGAGAGTCTCAATCGACGGTTCGGCCCCGAGCATGCGGATCGCTTTTTCCTGTTCCATCGCGCACGGCGCTGGAATGCTCGAGAGAACGCGTGGATGGGATGGGAGCGCAAACGCGGCAAGATCGAAGAGTTCAATCGGCTGCTGAGAGGCGCCGCCGACACGAGCTTCAGCGTGCAAGTCGGCGAATTGGCCATCCTCCCCTCGGTGCGGTATTGCATCACGCTTGATACCGACACACGTCTGCCGCGCGGCGCAGCGAAGGAGCTCGTCGGCATCATTTCGCATCCCCTGAATCGTCCGCGCTTCAACGCGCGCGTCGGCCGCGTCATGGAAGGCTACGGGATTCTGCAGCCTCGAGTCAGCGTCACGATGGCAAGCGCAGCCCGATCGCTGTTCGCCCGGACGTACGCCGGCCATACCGGCGTCGACCCGTACACGACCGCGGTCTCCGACGTGTACCAGGATCTCTTCAAGGAAGGCATCTTTACGGGCAAGGGCCTCTATGACGTCGACGCGTTCGTGGCATCGCTCCAGGGGCGGGTGCCGGAGAACGCCTTGCTGTCGCATGACCTCTTCGAGGGCCTCTATGCGCGCACGGCCCTGGTCACGGATGTCGAGGTCGTGGACGACTATCCGTCGAGCGTTCTCGCGCACGCGAGACGCCAGCACCGCTGGGTACGCGGTGACTGGCAGATCCTGCGGTGGCTTTTTCCTTTTGTACCGTCTCCGACGGGTCTTCAACGCAATCGCCTCCCGCTCGTGTCGCGCTGGAAGATCCTCGACAATCTGCGCCGCAGCCTGATGGCGCCGGCGACGGTTGCCGTGTTTCTTCTTGGCTGGACCGTCCTGCCGGGTACTCCGGCCGCGTGGACAGCGA
>Ga0137397_10003863_pt1 | contig 10445 bp, 13 predicted proteins | sample czorhiz116metaG_FD_106658 | JGI IMG/M metagenome (GOLD analysis project Ga0137397, IMG submission 106658) | Vadose zone soil microbial communities from Angelo Coast Range Reserve, California, USA - czorhiz1.16 metaG | ecosystem: Environmental > Terrestrial > Soil > Vadose zone | place: USA...
CGATCGATCCGGCGAGCCCGGTGGCGGACCAGGAGCTTCGCAAGACAATCGAAATGATCGCGGAGAAAAACCGCGCCGCCGACGCGGCGGCTGAGCCGCCTGCTGATTCGAACGAGACACCCCTGGCAGCGATGCCGCCGGAAATCAAGCGGCTATCGAGTGCTTCCATTAGTTTGACGATGGACAATGACGCGAAGATCGTTTTCGAGACGATCGGGAAACTGGCGGGGCTTACGGTGATTTTTGACCCGGATTTCCCTGCCCGGCGCATCCCGGCGCATTTGAACAATGTGACGATGGAGCAGGCGCTGGAAATCGTGTCGCTGGAGAGTAAAGCGTTCTGGAAGCCGGTCACGGAAAACATCATCCTCGTGATCCCCGACCAGCCGCAAAAGCGCCGCGACTACGAAGAACAAGTCGTCAAGACTATCTATCTTTCGAATACCTTTCAGCCTCAGGATATTACTGAAATTATGACCGGGCTGCGCCAACTGCTGGACCTGAAGCGCATTCAGCAGCTCAACTCGCAAAACGCCATCATTGTCCGCGACACACCGGACAAGCTGCTGCTTGCGGAGAAGATCATCCGCGACATCGACAAGGCCAAGCCTGAGGTGGTGGTGCAGGTCGAAGTGCTGGAGGCGCGCACCGATCGCCTGCGGGATCTGGGTATCCTGCCCGGGCAAACTGCCACCATTGCGATCAACCCGAACAACAGCACCACGAGCAGCTCGACGACAACCACCGCCGCAACCACTCTAAACCAGCTGCGCCACCTGAATGCGACCGACTACGTCGTTACGCTGCCGAGCCTGACGGCGAACGCCGTCCTGAGTGATACGAGCACGAAGATTATCCAAAACCCGGAAGTTCGCTCGGTGGACGGCCAGACCGCCAAACTGCGAATTGGCGATCGCATCCCTATCGCCACCGGCAGTTTTTCGTCGGGCCTTGGAATCGCCGCGGGAGCCGCGGGCGGCATCAATCCGCTGGTGAATACGCAGTTCACCTATCTGGATGTTGGAGTGAATATAGATCTTACGCCTCGCGTACATCCGAATCGCGACGTCAGCTTGAAATTAAAAGTGGAAGTCTCCGCACATACCAACGACGTATCCATCGGCGGAATTACTCAGCCCGTCATAAGCCAGAGGGTCATCGAACATGACATCCGCTTGAAGGAAGGCGAGGTCAGTATTCTTGGCGGCTTGGTCCAGCGGTCCGACAGCAAAACCTTGGAAGGCTGGCCGGGCCTGGCAAGGCTCCCCCTGTTGAGGTATCTCTTCTCACACGATAAGACGAACCACCAGGAAGATGAAGTGCTGATCGTCTTGACGCCACGGATCGTGCGGATTCCGGAATGGACGAAGGCGAATCTGCGGCCTCTGTACTCGGGCTCCGAGACAAACGTGCAAGTGAAGCGGGAGAGCGAGACGCGCGCACCTGCGCAGCCGCCTCCTGCAACGCCAGCGCAACCGCCAGCCTCGAATCAAAATATCGGAGCGGGAACGCCAGCGACTGCGCCAGGCTCCACGGCGCCTGCGGGTGGGGCGGCTCAGGGGGCTGCGACGGCGAAGATTCGGTTTGAACCGCAGAGCTTGTCGTTGAAAGCGGGGCAGACGGCCACGATCGGGGTTGTAGTTGAGAACGTGAATGACCTCTTCTCGATCCCGCTATTGCTGCAGTACAATCCGGCGGTAATCAGCGTAGAAGAAGTGCAGCACGGCGGATTCCTCTCGGGAGGAACGCAGGAAATCGCGATCGTGCAGCAGGTCTTCAAGGATAAAGGGCAGGCGATTATTTCCGCGACGCGCCAGCCGAACACGCCAGGAGTGAGCGGGAGCGGAACGCTGATCGGAATCGTCGTCAAGGGGCTGACACCCGGCTCATCGAACCTGTCGATCGTTCAGGTGAATGCGAAAGATTCGCAGCAGAAGCTGATACAGCTGATAACCAGCGAAGCGACGCTACAAGTCCAGCCGTAGTCGAATTGTGCGAGCGATGTTGCGCGACACTTCATACAACGGGCAAAACCGCAGACATATCCCGCGGAGGCCGTTTTCCTCAGAGACGGGGATGACGCTGCTGGAGTTGATCATTGCCTGCGCCATTTTGCTGATTTTGTCTTCCGCTGCATTGCCTATCGCGAAGTACACGATCGTTCGGCAGAAAGAGGCGGAACTTCGCCGCGATCTCCGGGAGATGAAGGATGCGATCGACCGCTACAAAGATACGGCCGACCGGAACCAGATCCGCGTGGAAATCGGGAGCGAAGGGTACCCGCCGGACCTGGAAACGCTGGTAAAGGGAGTGCAACTCGGCGCAAGCAGCGATCGGAAGATTCGTTTTCTGCGGAGGATTCCAGTAGACCCCATGACCGGGCAGGCCGATTGGGGACTACGTGCCGTTCAGGACGATCCGGATTCGACGAGCTGGGGGGGCAAGAACGTGTTCGACGTATACTCGAAGTCGACGGGTACGGCACTCGACGGGACCAAGTATTCGGATTGGTAGTTCGCGCGAGGATTCGAAATGGAAATGATGTCGCGAATTCGAACGGGCAGGCCCTCGTTGGGGAAACGCCGCGGCGTGCTGTTCGAGGCGGGATTTACGATGATCGAGTTGATGATCGTCATTACGATCATCCTCATCCTCATTGGGATGGCGGCGCAGAATTACGGCAAAACCGTGCAGCACGCGCGCGAAACAACATTGCACCATGACCTGTCGGTCATGCGGCAGGCGATCGATAACTACACGTTGGACAAACAGGCCGCGCCACAATCCTTGGAAGATTTAGTGCAGGGGGGGTACTTGCGCAAGGTGCCAGTGGACCCGATTACTGGGGTGGCGGACTGGGTGCCGCAATTCGATAGTTTGGTGCTGACTCCGGATCAATCGACGACGGGGATGGTCGACGTTCATTCGAATTCGACCCGGGTTTCGCCTTTCGAGAACACGCCTTACAACGAGTGGTAGTTATTCGCTTCCTGATTCACAAATCATGGCGCCAGTTTGCAATGGTTTGACGGAAACGTGCACGTCCGATATAGTGGTCGTGCGGGGTGGAGCAGCCTGGTAGCTCGTCGGGCTCATAACCCGAAGGTCGTCAGTTCAAATCTGACCCCCGCAACCATGGGCGCTTAAGAGGAAAATCCTCTAAGCGCCCTTCTTATTTATGGTTACGAGCTGAACCGTAACAATTCCTTTTCTTAATTTAGCGCCGCAAAGTTGTTCCTGTTCTCGATATTGGGAACAACTGGGAACAAATCGCCATAGATTGCCCGTTCTAGAGCGATTGCAGCGCCGCGTTCCGCTTCCGCAGAGGTGTGCGTGTAGATGTCTGCGGTCATCTTGATTGTGGAGTGGCCGAGGAACTTTTGCGCCAGCTTCAGGTTTCCCGTCTGCTCGTTAACAATACTCCCAGCCGAATGCCTGAATGTGTGAAAGCCTGACGCGCCTTTCTTTCGCGGAATCCCTAGCCTGTCCAAAATTGGGTAAAGGGCGTCCTTTCGAAGCACGTCCGGGTCTAGTGCCGACCCGTCCTTCTTGCAGAACACGAAGTCAACGCGTCCGAAGCGGCGCGGGCTTGCGCCACTTTGTTCCTGGGCCTTGGTTTTCGTAGGCGGCTTCTAGGCTTTGGGGTTGTGTCCTTCAGAGCTTGCTTGAGGACTACGTTCTCCTTTTCCTGTTCCGGCTTTAGGAACTGGACAAGAGCTGGTTCGCCCATTTTCTTCCGCTGGTCTTCGACGAAACGCACGAGCTTGTAAATCTCGTCGTTGTCGAGGGGGTCGTCGGAGAGCCAGCGATTGAATTCCTCTTCGAAGAAAGAGGCGTTGTCCTCTTCCTCGCCGCTCATCTCGTGCATGAACTGGCCGTTGATGAGGGCGCGGCGGCGTTCCAGGCCAGCTACGGACTTGTAGTAGACCTCCCTAAACGCGTGAGGCGACTTCTTCAAGCGCTGCACTCCGCGAACGGCTTCGTCGATCCCGTGATTCACCAGGTACAGCGCTTCGTAGAGATGTGCTTTCTGCATGAGCAAATATCCTTTCTGCGGTGCGATGGCCGCGATTTCGAAGGTTGACGTGGCGTCGGGACACACATCTCCGACGGAGTCGAAGGCCGACTCGGTTGGACGCACGACATCAGCTAGATGAGATTACGGCGGGGGATGCGCGACGCGTTGCGGGATAGAGCGAGGGACGGAAAGAAAACAGAGATGGGTGAGTTGCACCCACGGGGCGAACCCGATACTTTCTATTGCAGCCATCGTTGCCTCTAATCCAGGCGACTTGGTTAGGGGCGCGTTGGTGCTAGTAACACCTGCGCGTCCCGCTTGCGATGCGCTACGAGATCGTGTTTATGCTTGGAGCGCAGCAAGCATAAGGCTAACCACTTAAAGCAATGTTGTCAAGTGCCGTTTATTGGCAGAACTAGAGGCTACCCGGTAGAATCCTACTCATGGATCCCAATCTGATTTCCAAAGTCATGCAGGAAATGGGTCGCAAGGGTGGCAAAAAGGGCGGGAAAAAGGGCGCGAAAATGAGGGCAGAGGCTTTGACGCCCGAGCAGCGGAGTCAGATTGCCCGAAAAGCGGCAAAGAGTCGATGGGCCAAAGCAAAGAAGAAAATCAAAAAGCCCTAAAGTTCGAGGAATAGCCGAAAGCAGTTTCTTAAATTAGCCCTAACTCCTTAAAGGCTCCGTTCCTTCACTTAGAATACTTAGGTATCGCGGATAGGCAAACAGACGGTCTCTGCGTTTGCCGGTAGATTCCTTCGCAACTTTAAGCTTGGTCAGCGTTTCGAGAGCACTCGTGACAGTCGGTATGGATAGTTTTAGATCTTTCGCTGCCGGTCCAATCTTGGTCAATGGATGTGCTTGCAGGTATTCGTGAACGGCCAAGCTCGACGCAGCCTTGCGTCCCATCGCTCGAATCTTTTTCCGGTCCGATTCGAATAGATCAAGAATTTGAACGGCTGTGTCGGCTGCCTGGCGAGCCGTAGTCTCGGTTCCTTCGAGAAAAAACTCGATCCATTCTTCCCAGACCCCCTCCGTTCGGACCCGCTGAAGGAGATCGTAGTAACGTTGGCGGTGAGCCTTGAAATAAAGACTCAGATACAGAAGTGGTTCGCGCAAGACACCTTTGGCGCAAAGAAGCAGTGTAATTAGCAAACGACCAAGACGCCCGTTTCCATCAAGAAATGGGTGAATCGTTTCGAACTGCACATGGATCAATCCGGCCTCGACGAGAACAGGCAGCTTGTGTTTTTCATCGTGAAGGAAATGTTCAAAGCGGTCGAGACATTCCATCATTCGTTCTGGGGGAGGCGGCACGAATGCAGCATTTCCCGGTCGGCTACCGCCAATCCAGTTCTGCGACCGGCGAAAGTCGCCCGGTGTTTTGTTCGCTCCCCGTCCGCCGCGCAACAGGATTGCGTGAATCTCTCGAATCAGGCGCAACGAAAGAGGAAAGCCTCCTTTAATGCGACGGAGACCATGTTGCATCGCAGCCACGTAGTTCGAGACCTCTTCAACGTCGTCGATGGGCACACCAGGCACTGCTTCATTTTCAAACAGAAGCAAATCCGAGAAAGACGACTTGGTCCCTTCAATCTGTGACGAAAGAAGGGCTTCTTTGCGGACATAGAGGTATAAAAATAGTCTTGTATCCGGCAGGAGCGTCGTCAGGCCATCTAGCCGCCCAAGCGCTTGATTTGCTCGGTCAAGATTTTGGTAAAGCCCGCTAAGATCGAGGCGAGGCTCCGGGGGCAACGGTGGAGGTACGAATGCCCTTACTGTTTCTCCGGCGGTCGTCGACGAGATATAGCTGCCTAACCTTGAGGTTTTCTCGTTGGGCACGGACGTATTCAAACTCCCTTTAATAAGCGCTGTTCCTATTAAAACATAGGCCCTCTTACTTTAATAGCCCTTTTCGGCAGGGACATTCACAAGGTCTCGGGGAGCGATTTCATAAGATGTCCGTTGTGCTGTCCTGAAATCTCATTCAACAACCACGCGACCATGACGCAGAAGAACGCGACGGGTTTGCTTCGTCTGCTTGTTGATTTTATCGAACAACGTTTGAACCGCACCTGAGTTGAATGGGGCATACAACTGACCATCGGCGCGGGTAGCCAACGGCTCTCCATCGAGGACATGCATAGGCTTGCAAGAAAACGAGGTGGAAAGTGCCTTTCACGGTCCTACAAAAATGCCAGCACAAAGTTAGAATGGCGGTGCCTTGATGGCCACACGTGGTGGGCCGTGCCAAACAGCATTCAGCAAGGAAGTTGGTGTCCGGCTTGCCGCGAGCCAAGGACATAACCAAATGAACGGTGATTCCGTTGCAACTGGGAACAAATCGGGAACAGATTGGGAACAGACTACCGAAGAACAGGGGTGAAATAGGTAGAACAACAAGTACGTAAGTCATTGAGAAGCAAAGACGGGCCTATTCAAAGTTGGGCTCATAACCCGAAGGTCGTCAGTTCAAATCTGACCTCCGCAACCAAAAGGGTCTTCGGTTTCAATAGGTTCCGTACACCCTGCAACCATCCGAATTTGTATGCCGCAGTGGAGTTTCAAGAAAGGCACTCGAAGGCCAGTCCTTGCCAGCGATGCCCACATCTATCTTGCCATGCCTTGTGAGTGCCCTAGCGACAGGAGGGCAGTGCCAAAGCGCCGACCTAACGCCTTCCTCAAGGCCGCCAGTGTCGCCTTCTCGCGCTGCGTCGTGTCCTCGGCGCGGAACTTCGCGATGCGTTCGATCAACTTCACGGGGATCGGTGCGCAGAGTGGAAAACGGATTGTGCCCTTGCTGATCTTATACGACGCGAGTTGGTCCTTGAACGCCCTGACCAGATGCTCGCCCGCAGGGTACAACGAGTAGTGTTTCTTCCAGCCAGGGAAGTACGGCACGATTTCACCATGCAGTCTGTAAGCAGGGATCTTGTAGGAGATCACTTCCTCCGCTCCTGGCAGGGCTTTACGAAGCGTGCTTCTCACACGCTGTAGCACGATTTGCGCAGTCTCTGGCTGCACGGAAATGTATTCATCCACGTTAGTGAAATCAGCTTTTCGCATGGTGACTTCACCCTTTTGTCTGGAGTTCGGTAGTGGCTCTACGGCTGCACCTGGTCGCCTGCCAACCTAAGATTACGACCCACAGCATGTACGTGAGAAATGCGAATCGCGGGGGCCAGCCGATGTTAACGCCCGGGCCATATGCGTTCGGTTCCAAGGGAAATACAAAAAGTGCGGAGTAACCTGCAAAACTTAGAAAGCCAAACAACGGTAATGCAGCGGTCCAGAGTAGAATTCCCCGCGTCGGCCTCCATGCTTCGTTATAGCGAGCCAGGCTGAGGTTGATAAGCAGCGCTGCAAATGGAAGAAGCACCATCTGACTGGTGCCGAATATCACGTGAAGTGTTCCCCTGGCGGACAGCGGAGAGTGCAGCGGCATTGGATCGGTGGTTCATATTCCTACTCCAGTCGCGCCGATTACGCAGGTCAGGAGTATGCAGAGTCCGATTCGGCCCATGGGTCCATGCAGCTGGGATTTCAGCAGCACGAATAAAGCCGCATAGCTCAACGCCGAAATAAGAAACCCGCATGACATAATCCAGCCGTATGGCCGTATGGCCGTATGGCCCCATCGCCCATTCGCTGATTGTGTGCCAGGAAGGAGCCAGATCCGGTCTTAGAAAAATCAGCGCGATTAGCAGGATTTGATATGAAACGATCGCGACTATCGCGAGCCGCGCCGCTCTGGTTGAAATTGCTCCCGACATCGCTTCTGGTGTTGCGCTTGTCTTAGCAAGTCTCCTAAGCGGGCCAAATCGACCGTTCCAGTCGACTATAGTCCCGCTTCCATTCCGCATGCCGTACCGGGCCTCAAGCTTGGGCCGCCCGCATCCGAATGCTTTCGACGCACCTGAGTCGCATGGTACGCAGCAACGAGTACCCACGCACAGTTGGACAGTACGATCAGGCGGTCCGCCCATCCATCCAGTGCAAGCACTCCAGGCGGCAGCGATTTCGGCGCATGTTGAGGCAAATGGCCTCCATTGCTCCGGGCCATCTGCATGGTCAGGATTGCCAGTGTCGCCGCGAGCAGGGCGACACTGATCCAGCTTAGGTTCGCGATCCAGAGGAGCGGTCTTCGTGCCGCATTCCAGGTTTGGTTGTGACCGAGAGCAACGCTCAGCAGCAAGGCGGCAATGGGGAAGCCGATAACCCCGAGGAGACCTGCGATTCCATGCCCTATGGGATGCGTGATGTCAAAAACGGAAGCCATTGCCTCGCCAGCACCAGCGATCATCAAAAACCACAACCCCACCATTCCCGCCTTGGTGTGAACCTGGGACCAGATGGCGACCACCAATGCCCACGAGCCGATGCCCCAAGACAAAAACATGAACGACAGCACCCAGGCATAATGACCGAACGCATATTCGCTGATCATGCGCCAGGAGGGCGAAAATTCAGGGCTCAGGGCATGCAGGCTAACCAGCAGAAACATCGTCGCAGCAGTCGCGAGAATGGCTAGCCAAGCTGCCAACTCCGCGACCTGAGTCGGATTCCTCGTCGATACAAGGGACCCTTTCGCTGAATTGTTCATTCAGTCCTCCAAAGCAGTTAGTCGAGCAACTAGATCATCCCTTCCAGTCGCACGTAACTCGCTTCCATTCCACGTTCCATTCCGGTTGCAAGCATCGCCGCCCGTGTCTGAGCATCGGGCAATGTCATTCGCACCGTCATCAATGTGCCCGTACCGTCAGCATCAAATCTCGTTTCAACATGGTTGTCGGGCGTAGTATCTGGCAGGTGCATGCGCTCCACATGAACGAGTCTGCTATAAGGCTCAAGTTCCAGATATTCGCCCGTGAGGTGGAATCCCGCGCCTTTGCCATTGCTCCACTCGTAACGGATCTTGCCACCGGGCTTTGCCTCACTGATGCATACGGGCATCGTCCAACCTTCCGGGCCGAGCATCCATTTCTGGACCAGCTTCGGATCGGTGTGGGCGCGGTACACGGCCTCGGGAGGCGCGGCGAAGCGCCTGGTGACGACTACGTGGGTATCTCCTTCGGTCTGCAACGTGATCTTGCTCATCGTTTTTCTCCTCTTTTCTGTTTTTCCATGCTGGCGAGGACCTCGTCCAGCCGGTCATAGCTTTTCTCCAGTGCCTTTCGCAGCATTGCCAGCCATTGGTCCATTGCTTCGACGCCGGCTTTGGCGAGTCGACGAGGGCGCTTCGTGCCATCGACGCGACGCACGACAAGTCCTGCGTCTTCGAGCACCTTCAAGTGTTGAGAGATTGCCGGTTGCGTCATCTCAAAGGGCGCGGCTAGCTCCATCACGGTCGCTTCTCCCGTGGCGAGACGGGCAAGAATTGCTCGCCGCGTTGGGTCGGCCAAGGCTGAAAAAGCGGCATCGAGATTCGAAGCGACATTCATAAGTGTTACATTATATAAGCACTGACTTATTGTCAAGACCAAAATTTCACTGCGACTTCGACGGCAGCCGAGCTTTGGAAAACTGATTGGTAGGGACCCTTCTTGTCCGACAGAGCATCGACTGGCGGGATCGACGGGACTGATTGAGGGCGAGTTCTCGGGGAAGCCGAAAGTTATGGATTCGTCCCTCGGATTCGTACCGACAAACGGCTTGTGTCCACGAATTGGAGTAGTTCTCGGCTGGTCGGTTATAGGGAAGCAATCACCTTTGACCTCTCACGCTGCCTAGGCTGCGAGTCGGATGAGTTCCAACCTAAAAGGCAGCACTAAACAATTCGGATGGTTGCAGGCCCCCGCAACCATTTGGTGATTCACAAGGCCGGAATCCAGGATTCCGGCTTTTTTTCGTGCGACCGGTGGCGGAATATTTGTTGCCTCGCAACTTCCCACAAGCCGGCTTCTGGCCCGTAATCACTTCCCGGTTGCCCGTGATCTGGGAGTTGTCGAGCGGATGCTTCGAAGTCAAGTCCGCGCCGCAATTTTCACGGTCGGGTTACCATGACCTAGATGCACAGAAGATACAGGCTCTGGCTGTTAAGAAACCGTGTCAAAGGAGTGCTTCATTGTTACTGTGTGACCGGAAACTCTAGGTGGAGATTAGCTGTTGAATCCTCTCCGGCCAAACGTCACACTCCGACGTTACACGACCCACTGCTTCTGCCGCGGACTGCAAAACTGTGCTCGTCGTTTACAAGAGGAGATCGTGCGTTCAAGCTGCGATTCGTCGACGTTGGCGAACGCAGAATCTCCCTGAAACGCATGTTTCTGTCCTCCCCCCAACCCTGTGTCGCTGCAGGACGCGCCTCAATAGATGAGCTTTAAAGAAAACTGAATTTGCCGTGAAGTTCCGGCGGTCTTGCTGATCATGCCAAACCCTGTGCCCTCGATGATGTTCGCAGGTAGTCCCATGTTGACGATGTTAAACAG
>Ga0137397_10003864_pt1 | contig 10445 bp, 13 predicted proteins | sample czorhiz116metaG_FD_106658 | JGI IMG/M metagenome (GOLD analysis project Ga0137397, IMG submission 106658) | Vadose zone soil microbial communities from Angelo Coast Range Reserve, California, USA - czorhiz1.16 metaG | ecosystem: Environmental > Terrestrial > Soil > Vadose zone | place: USA...
AACTCTTGCGCGCCTGGGCATCAAGCCGGAAGAGTTTGTAGAGAATCAGAAGAAAGGGCTTGTTTAATGGCTGACTCCTTCGACCCCTCCGTCCCGCAAAGTTTCATCAAAGGATTGCGCGACAGCGAAACTTCCATCAATGCTTCCGATGAACTGAAAGACCTTCTAAATCCTTCCATCTCAGCGCGGCAGATGAGTCCGCCAATTTCAGGAACAATCAAAAAGCGCTTGAACCGGGAATATGAATACTTCTGGGCGCGCGACCTCAACGGGCAAGATGCCGACCATTCGCGCGTCGAACAGTTGCGCGGTGATGGCTGGGAATATGCAACCACGAAAGATGTGCAGATGGCGACAGAAGATACCGTGAAGGGCCGCGACATAGAAGGATTTTCAAACGAGATTCGCTCTGGCGACCGACGACTGATGAAGATTCCCATGATGCGTTGGCGCGAGATGCGCAAAGCGCAGAACCTAGAAGCCATAGCGCAAACGCATCCAGCAGGCCGCGGCGGAGAAGGCTCACCAATGGGAGTGGGCAATACGCTTCCGGGAGTGCGCACGTATCTATCCGATGAAACCGTGGAACAGATTCGCGGACGCGCAGTAACTGGCGAAGGCGGCAACGCTTCCGTAGCCCGAGTTCAGAAGTAGCGAGGAGAAACAATCATGGCAGCTTTCGCTGACGCAATCGAACCGAATCAGGACTTGGGCGGAGCAGTGTCCTTTCCAATCTCCTACGCTGTGGAAGAAGCGGCGCAAACGTTCGTCTATGGCGTGCCCGTGCAAATCAACTCGACCGGCATCGGCACAGCGGACGGCGGCGTAGCTATTTGGGATGGCGCTGGACTTGTCGCGCAAATCGCTGGCTTCTCCGCGCAGGCGGCAAACAATCTGGCATCCACTGGCGCCGGCGCTCCCGTTGGATTCTCGCCCATTCTTGGGCCAGGCTCAGTGATTGGCAGCTACGCAGCGAATGCGAATCAGCCGCTTGCAGTCATTACTCCGCCGATGGTTCCCATAACCGATGGTTTCAGCTATTTCTTTGTCGCTGCGCCCACCACCGTATTCATCGGGAAGCTGGGCACCAGCGCGACAGTAACGCCGGTTGCGACCACAAATGCGCAAGTGGGCTTGGCGTTCGGACTGACAAAAGACACTGGCAACCCCTTCTGGTATGTGGACACCAACAAGACCGGCGCAAACGCTGCGGTGCGCATCGTCGGGCTTTCTCCACTTGACCCCGTTGGCACCGTTGGCGGGCACGTCCTGTTTGTTGTGCTGAACGCAGTTGCGCAAATCTTCGATTAGTGAAGCGGAAAGGATTTAAGGAGCAGCTATGGCAAACAACTTAATGAGTCGCAACATGTTTCCGCCGCTTCTCGCGCCTGGTATGAGACACATTTTCGTTCAGTTCTTCGATTTGAAGGAGCATGCGCCGCAGTACACGCATTACATGAACGAGATGACCAGCGAAGATGCCTACGAGATTGACTACGAACTTTCCGGCACTGGGCCGATGCCCTTGATGCCGGAAGGAACGCGGCCTCAAACAGACGGCATCTTGCAGGGCGGCACCAAGAAGTATGTGCACCTGCAATACGGGCTGCTCTCGGAAGTTACGCGGCAACTCATCGCCGACGATAAGTACGGAATCATCAAGCGCGTTCCTTCCGCTCACGCGCGCGGCGGATTGTTTGGGCGCGAAGCGGCAGCGGCTTCCCTTTTCAACCTTGGTGGGACTTCCATCACCACTACCAACGGCGCAACGCTGTTCAATACCGCGCAGCCGCTCATGGGCGGGTCAAGCGCAACGACTACCGCGCCGAACATTTCAACGATTATCAATTCTCCCGGCACCTATCCGAATCGCCCCACGCCGGACACCGATGAGAGCTTTACAGCGATTCAGCAAGCCATCAACATGTTTACGTTGCAACCGGATGACCGCGGAATTCCCGTGCACGTCCGCCCGAAGTGGCTGATTCATGCGCCGCAAAACCGCTGGATTACGCGCGAGATTCTAGGCTCCCCAGGGAAGCCCAACACCGCGAACAATGACCTGAACTCGCTGATTGCAGAGAACCTGCAAGGGCTGGAACTGAACTATCTGACCTCGCCTTCCGGCTGGGGACTGGTCGCCAACAAGGAAGGGCATCAAATGAAGTTTTACGACCGCGAGCCGCTGATGGCGCAGACCGACGATGACTTCAAGACGCAAGTGCTTTTGTTCTTGAGCACACAGCGCTTCAGTGTGGGAGCAAGCAGTTGGCGTGGAGTTTTCTTTTCATATGGCCCATAAATGGAAGACAACGGACACAAGGCGCAACTTCCAAGCACCACGCTTACGTTGGTCATCGTCTTTGACCAGATGACCGGAGCGGTGAACGTGAATGGGCCGGTAGAGAACGCACTCGTTTGTTACGGGATGCTGGAAGCGGCAAAGGATGCCGTGCGCTATCACGCTATGGAACGAGCGAAAGGCCAAAGGATTCTGCCAGCGACAGCGGTGCCGTTTTTGAAGCAATAGGAGCGCAGAGATGGGATTTACGAACTTTCCAAATGGAGTGACTTCTTTCGGCATCCCGCTCTTGGGCGGCAATCCTGTCTCTGTGCCCATCGGCTCACAAGGCACCACGTGGATAGTGGATGGCACCAACGGCAACAACGGAAACAGCGGCACCGACCCCAGCAATGCGTTCAAAACCATTACCAAGGCTCATGCGGTAGCGACTTCAGGCGATACCATCTTCATCCAGCCCGGCTCCTACGCGGAGAACGTAGTCATCACCAAGGACTACATCTCTTTGATTGGCGCACAACTCGGCGGCTACGGGCGACCTGACATTGGTGGCGCGGCAGGTGTTGCGCTCTCCGTCAGTGGGCAAGGCTTCGTAGCGCGTAACTGTCGGTTTTTCGCAACCGGCAACGCTGACGCGGTGATTCAAACGGGAAACGGTTACGAGTATTCCAACTGCGTTTTCGACGGCGCTGCGGCACAGGCAGCGAAAGCGCTTTTGCGCTTGCTGCCTTCGAGCACAGATACCCATTTGACGGCCAGCGAAGGGCTTATTGCCAACAATTATTTCAGAGGAGCGCCAGCCGCCGCTTTTGCGCTTATCTTCGACACCGGCGCGGCTCCTGTTGGCGTTGGTTCCAGCGACAATTTCATCGTGGGCAATCGCTTCAGCCAGAATGCGGGTATAGACATTGAAACCGCCAAGAGCGGCGCGGCGGGAACGTATTCCGTAACGTTTGTGGTCATCCACGGAAACATCTTCGAGGACAAGAACAAAGCGACGTACATCGACATCACCACCAACAGAGATGGCGCCGCGGGCAACCAGAGCGGTACAGTGAGCGGAAACTACTTCGCTACCGACACCATGACCACCACGAAAATCAAAGCTGTGGGCACCGCCTTCACGTTCATTGGAAACTACGATACCGTGGGCATCTTCGACGGTTCCGGCCTCGACTAAAGGAGTCTCATGCGCTGGCGCGGGTTCGGGGATTCGGTTTACGTAACATGTCAACGCTGCCAAAGGAAAGTCCCTATTGCCGACTGCGCTTGGGATGCTGGCCTTTTGGTGTGCACCGATTCTCTTTACGGTTGCAAAGACAAAGCTATCAACGGGTCATTCGAGTTTCGGGAAGCGCGCGAAGCGAGTCGAGACAGACAAGAACTTACACCTGACCCGAAACTGATTCATCCTGTGGATGTTTCGAGTCAGCTTGAAAACTTGCCGGCGAGTGCGGGGACTTACGAATGAGCCAGGTCGCAGCTAATCCTTGGAACTTCACTAACGCTGACCAAGCCTCCAGCTTTGCGATTACTAGCATTGTGCGCAATGGATTCGCTTCCGCACTTGTAACTTGTGCGGCTCACGGATTCGTTGGCAACGAGCAAATCAGTATCCAAGGAACTACGGTAACAGGTTGGCGCGGAGGATACCGCGTGCTGGCCGTGCCTTCAGCGACTACGTTCTTGATTGCCATTCCTGGATACAAGAGCACGCTGGCGAACAACGGAGCGAATGGCAACGTTCTTACTGCGGCGTACCTTGACATCATCCGCGCAGAACAAATCCTGTGGGACAAAACCGGAGCGGGAGAAACGCTCTTGCTCACCGACGTGAGCGGCAACACCGTCTGGAATCCGCACACCACGATTGCTGATGCGCCCTACACTTATGGGAAAGTGTTCTACATCCGCGGGCTAGTCATCAACACGCTTCCCGGAGCAGGCAACGTGCAGATTACCGTGAACTAGGAAGAGGCATGTGGGAATCCAGGTCAATTCGGATGGTTATTTTGAGGTCAGCTACCAAGGGCCGTACTCTGGGCTTCACGTCCAACTCCCCGAAACTCTAATCCCCGATAGCGCTTCTCCCAACACCAATAATTTCATGCTGCGCAATGGTGAATTGCGCTCTCGCCCGAAACTCCAGCTCGAATTTATCAATCCTGACCAGAAGAATCCCGGTCTTGGCACGTTCAGCTTCCTGGATGTCAACGCTGTCTGGCACACCGTGCTCTTTACTGCGCGTGCGCTGTGGCAACTCAAGGGCAACGCACAGACTCTCGCCGCACAACCTTGGGATTATCTCGGAGGGCCAACCCTTGTTAATGGAAACCCCGTCGCGTATCAAGCGTTTGCGAACGTGCTGTACTACACCAATGGCGGGCCGCAACTGGTTTCCTGGGATGGCCTCGCGCAGATTCCCACGTTTGCGAATGCTGGCGCTCCGGGAGCTACATCGGTCGCGGCGATACCCATTGCCGATGCTCCGACAGTGGTACCCGGCTCGACAGGGCCGCTTTCGATTGGCGCACTGTACCTTGGAGAACTGAATAATCAGATTCTTTTGGCGAATGTCTCTGTACTGGACAACGGCACGGGAGCGACATTCCAGTTTCCTCAGAGACTCTGGTGGGGCGCGAATGGCATCCCTACGCAGTGGAATCCATTGGCAAATTCTAGCGCGGGATTCAATGACTTCCTCGACGTACCGGATATTCTTACCGGGTTAATGACCATCGGCGTGCAAGGGTTTCTGTTTCGCTCAAACGGCATCACGCAATTCACTCCCACAGGAAGGACGCTCACTCCGTATCAATTTGACCATCTCTGGGCCTCAACACATGGCATCGGCAACGTTTTTCCGTGGAGCATCGCGCAGTATGGGCCATCAGGATTCTTTGCTTCCACAGAGCAAGTCTACCGGATGAGCGTTAACAGTTTCGAGCCTATCGGCGGCACAGCGCGAGACGCCATTTACGCGGACTTGGCAGCGGCCAGCGATACCCCAGTAGGCTCCTTCATCCCGAGCTTGGGACTTGGATACAACTATCCGCTCTATACAATTTCGATTCCGCTCACAACGTTTACGCGGCACTACCAATTCGCGCAAGAAGAGAACAACTGGGCACCGTGGGACACGCAAGGATTGCTCATCATGGGACGCCCGGAAACGGTGTTCACCGGGCAGCTTCCTTCGTTTGGCATTCCGGGAGTTTTTCCGCCCTCGGTTTCTGTAGGCGGCAGTGGAACATCGGGCGGCAGTGGTGGGACTGGCGGCGGAGGTGGACATGCTCCACGTCCTGGCACTGGTCCTGGAGGAAGAGAAACTTGAGCGCTCTGTCCAATGGCGGAATCTCACAGCTTGCCAGTGTCGCATTGATGCCGATGCAAGACGCTACGACAGGCGCGTGCGGGCTATACGCTTTTGACCCACTGTTCGGATTCAATGACCCCGTGAATGCTTCCGTACACTCCTACAAAGTGGAAGAGATTATGCATGGGCGCACGCCGACAGTGACGCGCCTGCTTGTGACCTACCGGGACTTGGGCATCGTGCGCGTTATTTTTGCATTCACGTTCACAGATGACAGCGGAGCAACACAGAGTTCTCATATTCCCGCAGAGCTTGGCAACGCGCAGCAAACTAACAAACTCATCACTAAGATGCTGTTTCCCAACTCCGCTATCACCGGGCAGAATCTTCAGTTGACTATCAATCGCGCTGCGAATGCCGGGCCACTCTCGATTGTGAAGATAACCATTTGCGGGAAAGTAGAAAGGCAGGAATACGCTTGAAAGTTCCGCGCACACTTCCGGGAGCTACCCACACGCCAGAGAATCATGCGCGCTGGACAGAGCAGATTGCGCAAGCCGTGGGAGGAAACCTTTCCTATGGGAGTTCGATGGCCAATACCGATGAGGATTTGAATTTGCTGATTTGGAAACACAGTGGAATTTCTCCTGGAGTAGCCGATACGGACTTCACCATCACTCACAGTTTAGGCAAAGTGCCCATCACCATTGTGGGACAAGACACAAACAACGGCGGAGTGCTCTATCGCGGAAGCGTTCCTTGGACAATCACGACCGTCACGCTGCGAAGCACAAAAGCAACATCAACTTACAACGTGGTGCTTGCGTGACGGTGTATAGTACTAGTACGGTGTGGAGGTAGCGATGCCGAATCTCTCAATCATCTTGCAGGCGCAATGGGTCACGACGGATACAACACTTTCTCCTTCGCCGCAAATCATTCAGCGCTCGCTGAATAATCCCACGCTCGCGGCCACCGTGGAGTACTACGACCCATTTTTCCAGACCATCAATGGCACGAAGGTTGTCACTTTGCCAGCAGCAACAGTTTGGTCTGTGTATGTCAGGAATCTGAGCAATACTGGGCCGATTACCGTCAATTTCACTCCGACTGGGCAACCCGCTTGCAGCATCATTCTCCTTCAGGGCGCAACGGCTGGCAATGGAGGAATTTTCATCTACCATCAGCCAGCGGAAACTTCCGGTGGAATCACGGCACTGACCATCACGGCGGCGGCAGTTCTGCCAGCTTGCGTGAAAGTGGCAGCATGAAATGGCAAATCCAACTACAGTTCCAACTACAACCGTAACATCTACAATCTCTATCACTCTGCAAGATATTCTGAGTGGCATTCAAGCATTCAGTCGCATTACTCCCCCAGTAAGTTTTGAAGCTCTCCAGGTTCAATATCAGGGGAATATAAATCTTCCGGTAAACAGTTCCCCTTCCAACTTTACGCCTTTCGGCTCAGTCACATTATGGAATGTCGTGTATGTCAGGAACATCGGGCCTAGTCCTGTTTTCTTGGTGGCATTGAACAGCAGCACAGGAGTTTCCTTGGTAATAGATGTGGGCGGGATGTTTCTGTATACATCTCCGCATTTAAGTTCTACTGTCGTGAGCGGAACAACTCCGGGATTCACCGGCGTAGGTTTGGCAACCAGCACGACGACCGCAGCGAACGTGGAGATATTGCTGGCAGGATGAACAACCCCGGCTCACCTACGGTTACGATTGCCGACCTCATTCCCAAGGTGCAGGCTGCGCTACAGAACAATCCAAACGCGAATGAGAAGCAGTTGAATCCAGAGATGCGCCCTTCTGCGTGGTTGAGAGATTCACTGCGCGAGATTACTGCTAACTATCCCTTTGAGGAATTGCGCACTACCGGGCCACTTGTCACCATCGGGCCGGGGCTGGGCTATCAGGGCTCCAACTATGCGTACCTCGTCAGTTTCTTTATCAATCCGGCTGATGATGTAACGCTGATGGAAGACCCTGTGATTTTCCTGAACTCCAACCAAGCGCAGGCTGCGGGAATCTCTGTGTTCAATGTCACAGGAAGCACTGTGGGATATTCGATGGACTATCTCACGCCCAAAGCGATTCAGCCGCTTCTCTTCATTCAAGGCGGTGTGCCGTTCAAATATACGCGCTACGGGACGCAGTTCTGGTTTGGGTCGCAACCCGGAACAAATTTCAACGTGTACTTGCCTTACCAGATTCGACATCAGTTTGTAGACACCGACTTGAAAAGTTCTCCGGTATTTGTGCCTCCCGATTGGTTTGACATCGTAGCGTATGCGGCAGCGGAGCGCGGAGCGATTGCGAATCGCTGGAATGAGCAAGCGAACTTTATCCATTCTACTTTATACGGCGACCCTGCGAGTCAGATGAAAGATGGCCAATTAGCACGCCCCGGACTCATCGCCGCACGCGTCTTTCAAATGGAGCGCGACCGCAGACTTTCTACTGTACAAATGACACCTTTTGCCTCACGGTACTGACATGAGCACCGTCTCCAACCCGCTTTACAAAGATTTGATTCCGGGAGGGATGAATCCCACGGGCAATCAAATATCTATCAGCGGTTCTGTTCCCGGCGCAAAGGGCGGTGCGAACGACTTTCTTCCCATGTCCGCTACAAGCCTCTCTTCCTCTGGCCCCGTAAGCGGTAATCCTTTCGCTGGCGGCGCTGTTCCGGGACTCCCCGGTACGCCCTTCACGGCGCAGACACCAACTCCGGGAATCAATGCGGGCGGCTTCACCAGTTCAGGCGGAGCGCTCTTGCCGGGCGGTGGCGGAACGAATGCTACGGGCGGCTCTGCGTCTGACCCATTTGGAATGGGCAGAATGACGGCTAAGGATGGTGCGCGGCTATTCAAATCGCTGAAGATGACTTACGGCGACGGCATGGCGCACATGATTCTGGATTTTCTCCAGAGTGGCGCAGGCTACAACCAGCAGGCTATCAACAATCTTCTCGCTTCGCTTCAACCGGGCATCGAGCGCGGCCAAGAAAACCTCATGGAGCAGTTCAGTGTGAGTGGGAACCGCTTCGGAAGCGGTGCGCAAATCGGCTTGGCGGATTATCTCTCGCAAGTGAACCTGAACGAAGGGCAACTCATCACGCAGATGTACGAGAAGGCGCTCGACAACTTCATGAACGTGATGATGGGAACTAGTTCGCAGCACGCGGAATTAGAGGCAGGGAAGCCTAGTATTTGGGACCAAATTTCTGGTGGCATGGGCATGTTACAAAACGCTGGAGGTAAAGCACTAGGAGCACTGGGACTCGGATGAGCACACAGCCTAATCCGATTACGATGGCCGGTCCTGTAGTTCCGGGGCAGACTCCGGGAACTACTCCGCCTTTTCAAGCGGGCGGCGGCACGCCTGACCCTGCCGAACAAGTACGCACCATGACGCAGCGCATTATGCAGGCTCTCGCGCAAGCCTCGCAGCGCAAACAGTTCGCTGGCACCGCTGTGCCTGGAAAGATTCCTGGACAAACTGACCCGAACGATGCGCGCAGCATCGGAATGAACACCAGAAATCCGAACGCATGGGGCGGACAGCGCTTCATGGCCGGTGTTCAAGGAATGATTCAGAACGCTGTCGCAAAGAAAAAAGAGAGCGAACTTCTCAAAGCGGAAGGCGACTGGACGTATTTGCAATCTTCGCTGAATGAACTCTACGCCGCGCAAGCTAGCAAAGACCCGCAAGCGATTCAGCAAGCGCAAGCCAAAGTAGACGTGGTGATGAGCGACCCGAAGAAACTAAAAAACATGGCGAAGGCGCTGAATCAGGACTGGCTGAATCCGGAAAAAACCACGGTGTACGGCGAAGCGCTAAAGAAAGTGAACGCCAAAACTCAGCAGACGGACGCGCAGAAACAGCAAGCGCAGACAGGAATCAAGGCGTTATTCCGTTCGCTGATTGAACGTCAGAAGCAACCGCAACTCACTCCCGAACAGCAGCAAGCCGCGGGCCGCGAAGTGCAAGCCAAAGCGCCTACGACTACTGGCGGCGCAAGTCTGAAGGACCAAACCGAAGCAGCGAAGGGAATCCTAGACCTGGAGAAAGCGGCAAAGGAAGCGCGCGAGAATTATGCGGTTGTCACCAGTCCTGACGGCAAGGTGTGGGCTTACAACAAAACTAATCCCAAGGATGCCTTCCAACTCAGGGACCATGAAACGGGAGAAGAAATAAAAGGGCAGACGAAAACCACTTCCGCTCCAAAGGTTGCGGTTAATGGAGGAGTTCCATACGCAGTAGTGCGCGGCGGAAAAACCGTAACACCAGAAAGTCCCGACTGGACAAAGGAAGACCAAACACTTTTCAGCGCAGCGATGGGCGCGGCGAAGGAAAAACAGCAACTCCGCATTGACCCGATTATCTCCGACCAGATTGGCGAACCTCCTAATCCAGTAGATTATGCGAAGGGCAGGTCTGACCCGGCATATGGCAAAGCGCTCGCGGAGTACGGAAACAAAGCGGAACAAATCAAGAATCGCATGGCAGCGATGAGCGGAGAAGCCCGCGCCAAGGCATTCAACGAGTACCGCCCCGTGCAGGTCATGGACGCTGACGGTAACGTGTATTATACGACGGCGAAAACGGCGGTCGAGGGCGGACTCTCTGGAGCCAGCGAAGGCGTAAAACTTCGCCCACGCGAAGCGCAAATCAAGGATATTCAAGTTGCCTCGAAGAAAACGCGCGAAGCCATCAACGACTTGGACAAGCCATTCTCACCAGCGCAGATTGCTAAACTGCATCTTGCGATGACTACAGAGGATGACACGATTGCGAATGCGGAAATGGCTA
>Ga0137397_10003867_pt1 | contig 10443 bp, 15 predicted proteins | sample czorhiz116metaG_FD_106658 | JGI IMG/M metagenome (GOLD analysis project Ga0137397, IMG submission 106658) | Vadose zone soil microbial communities from Angelo Coast Range Reserve, California, USA - czorhiz1.16 metaG | ecosystem: Environmental > Terrestrial > Soil > Vadose zone | place: USA...
AACCTCAGTCTCGGAAGAAAAAGACTGAGGGACTACTGTACGAGAAAAAAGGTTCTTTTATGTATTTCGAAGGTATGAATTCCAACGGCAAACACATGCCAATGTCAGTCTGAATCTGTTAATCCATCTTCCTCTTTCGTCTCAACCATCCGGCCGTTGCCTGCGCAGCCGCGTGGCCAGCGCACTTCCAACATACTGTACTCAAGCTGTATAGCCTCTGTACTCAGGCTGGGTACTTGCGCCAGATTCGATCTAGGTGCAGTTCCCATTGTCACCGATGTGTTGGCTACGCGGCTGGAGGGTAATAATTTAAATCGAATGAGTCGGAGGGCTGGAAAGGTATCATCAATTCTCCTCCCCCTCCGGATTCAGCGGAAGGATATGTCCGATTCGCGTACTCATACTCAAGACAGCGGACTATTCTCGCTTTCTCACCGCGTCTCTACTCCCAGTGAAGGTATGTCGTCCGTGAACGGAGATCATCACACCTCCTTATGACACTTGTAACAGTCGAGGAAGGTTCAGTAAGCAAGATGTGGTCCGCGTACATGAAGGAGGCTGGAGAGCAGGACAAACTTATGACCGACACCTGGAAAGAACACGCCATGGGAATCTTCATGTTTGTAGGTATCAAACTGCTTATCCAATGCTGTTATCGTGATCATAACATCACCAGACTGGTTTTTTCTGCGCAATCGTTGCGACCTTCCTCATCGAGAGCTCCAAGATGTTGTCCTCCAATGATGGCGACCGGCGCATGTTTCATCTTCTACAGATCCCACAGCAACTTGGCACTCTCATAAATATCACATACGTCCCTCTTCAAGCCTACTCTTCGACCCCTCCTACCGCCTCCATCGTCTGGGTCAACACACTGTGGCTGCTAAGCCTTGTATTCAGCCTCGCCTCCGCTCTGTCTGCATTGTTGATGCAGCAGTGGGAACACAGTTATACGGAACTGCCTCGAATTCCCAGGTCGTCGAGCGAGCGAGCGCGCGTCCGTTCTTTCCTGTTCCTTGGCACCCTTGAATATGACATCCGCCTTCCCGTCGATGTGGTTCTCACGCTCCTTCATACCTCTGTGTTCTTGTTTCTTGTCGGCCTTGTGCTATTCTTTTCAAGCACGCACAAGACCGTCACCACCGTTCTCTCAATTTCCGTCGGACTACTTGGAATGGCGTACGTCACCCTGACAATCCTTCCTTGCGTATATCGCAGCTGCCCATATCGAACCCCCATGACCGGAATATCTTGGCACTTATGGCACGCCATTTCCTTCCTCACAGTGTTCTGCCTTCACTGGATCCTGAAGAGACTTCATGTGCCCCCATTCCCATACAATTTAGGGGACGTCAATTCACCGAGACAGCGCAAGCTCACGGAATGGTTGGACGGTATCGAGAATGTCCTAAATAAGCATAGGCAACGCCTCAAGGACGGTTTCCGGAAGAGCATCGTCAGGGCTGCCCTTGACGCGCCTGAGGTCGTCGATCTCAATGTGCTTGCCTTGGTAAGTTGACCCTTGACCGGTTAAACCACGATGTTTATCACATACTTATTCCTCCCTCCACTGTTCGACAGGAAAGCCCACCATCGCCCTGGACCGCTTGCGCATGACAAAATAATTCAACCCGCGGACTTTCTTGTTCTTCTCCTCACCCCACCGCCGGCCTCACTGCCCCTTTCCTTCCATCGCTCTCGCCCCTGGATAACAACGCTTAACGCACTGCCACCATGCGAGGGTTGCACGCCCCCTTTCGTATATTTTCTACGCTCGCCGGTACCACGGCGTACTTCTCGCATGCGTCCTTATTCCAACCACCTGCGTCTCTGTAATAGTCTACCTCCTTTCACTATTTGGGGTTTGAGGTCACGTGAAAGGCACATTCGCTTGCTAAATCTTAGATCTATGACGTTCCTCGAAAACAGGCGTCTAAGAGGTACGAGGTTTCAGGTGCAGCCGTGGTACTTCATCTACACAATCCAAGGCGTGCTCTCTGACCTGAACATATTGGGAGAAAGGCACATCATGGCTTGGATATCTCTTCCTTGGGGTTCATTATTTCGCACCTAGTAGTTTCCTTCCAAAATCGCGTTGTATCTATGATTCATTCAATGCTTGACCTCCGGTCTTTATCTTACATAAGAGACACCCGCTGGCCCACACCTCCCGCGTCAGGGGGGACGGGCAGTTCGCCGCTGCGATCCGAGACAAACGCGGCATATCTGGAGGGAGTGATGAGTGGTAGAGAAACTTAGTACATTTGGAGATCAACTTGGGGCGTACATTCTAGTCAAGCGCGCGATCTCCTCGGCGGAAACGGACGGTCTCGTGTTCTTCAGTACGCGCCTGAGATGTTCGTCGCGGATCTCGTGCTAAGAGAGAAAGGAAACGTCAGAGCTGAGATGGAACGGGGCCGACCAAGATGAAAATTTGAATCACCTTTGGACGATCCTCGACGACCTGGCGGTCCGAACTTGCTGCGGAGCCGCCGCGTTGCGAAGAAGAAACGATCTGGCGCAACTAAAAGCCCGCGAAGGAACCGAATTCAAAGTCAGAATTCCGCCCGGGCGAAAAGGGAAAAAAAGGCTATATCGTATCTATCGCCTCACCCGACGCTGCATGGCCATCTGCTCTGCGCGCGACTTGACTTTGTTCTGCGCGGGCCCTCCAAACGACATGTACTCGATCGGAAAATCGTCGTCGCGGTCTTCGCTGTTGCTACTGTTGCCGTCGCGGCCACTACCCAGCGTTGCTGAAGCCGAAATTTCGCCAACGCTCGCGTGCACGACCTCCAGATGTGCATTGTACAACAGCGCCTGGAGATCCGCGCCCGAGAAACCCTCCGTGGCGCCTGCGAGGTGATCAAAGTCGACGTCGGGTGACACGGGGACCTTTCGCGCGTGGGCTTGTAGAATCTATGACAAAAAAGGAAAGAAAATCAGGGGACACGGGGAATCAGAAGGGGTACATAAGGTGTTAGATTGCCCTACTTCTTTGCGTTCTTCTCTTGTAGGTATGTTGCACAGCAACGACTTGTCGAGTCGCCCTGGCCGGAGAAGAGCGGAATCAATCAGGTCAGGACGACTGGAAGAAGAGTAAGTCATGGATCATTGCCAGGATGAGCAGGATGTAGAAAATCCCTGACCTTGTAGCAGCAAGGACATAAACACCATCGAGACCCTCCGCGCCATCCATCAATGTCAGGAGCTGATTCACAACTCGATCGGTTACCCCGGTACTGTCATGTCCACTTTTAAAAGAAAGAGAAAAGACTTGGTGTTAGAATTATCAAGGGGAAGCGAGGGAAATTCATACCGTTTGGGCGCAATCGAGTCGAATTCATCGAAGAACAGCACGCATGGTTTGGCGGCACTAGCCCTCTCAAAAATATCCCGAACCGACTTTTCGCTCGCACCAATATATTTGTTCAGAAGCTCCGGGCCCTTGATACTGATAAAATTCAAGCCACATTCCTTCGCGGCTGCTGAGGCGAGCAGCGTCTTCCCACAGCCAGGGTAACCGTAGAGTAGCAGCCTACAGTCGAGGGTTGGGGTACAGTGAGTATACTGAAGAAGAGTTGACGTACCCAGAACGTAGTCGCAAAGGCGACTGTGCGAAGATCGCGGCGTATTTCGTTGGCCACTCTAAGGTTTCGCGGAGCATGCGCCGCGTCTCGGCCAAACCTAGATTACGGTCAACATGTCAATCGAGTTTCATCGATATTTTCCGCACCTCCGATGTCAGCCCATTCTACTGTGGACTTCTGCAACGGAACATCCCTCAACGAAAGAGGTACAAAGTCAACTTGAGCAGCCTTGAAGTCTGCTGCGATCAGGGACACCTAGACGAGCCATCTCAACTCATCCGGACCACGGTCAACTTTTCGGAAACTTCACCTTATCACTCTTACCGGACGATCTGACCACCGCCTGGTGGACAGCACGTGCGACCAAGTCTTGCAAATCAGTGGCAGAGTACCCCTCCGTTTCCGTCGCCAATGCGACAAAATTTAGCGATCGTTCAGCGTCGATCTCGAGGTTCCTCGCGGCCTCGAGCCTCCGTTGCACCACCTGAGTAAGGATCTGTTTGCGCGCATTCTTGTCTGGGGGCTTTAGATGCACGATTTGTTTGAACAGGTGTGACGCGCTGAGGAGCGGGTGCAAAGCCGATTGCGACTCGGCCGCTGCGATAAGGATGATGCCAGACAGGTCAGGTGCAAGATCGTGAGCAGAGGTAGAAGAGAACATCGACAGGAAGATCTCGGTGAGATGGCGGGTACGGAAGGAGTCAGCGTGCTACACATCGCGCGTCAGCGGGCGGAAGATCAGTACGACAAGCCAAGCACCTCGAGCTCCGGCCCTAACAACTTTCCAAGGTTATCGAATACAAGGACACTAGGTCGATGCCACATCGCCTTGTCTAGCCAGAATTGGAACTGCGCTCGTACGGACTGGACAGGTTTTTCCGTATAGCGAGAAAGGTCGACATAAAGCACGACTGCCACGTCTGTGAGACGACCGACCGGGCGCATGGACATTCTACTTACAAGCGTGCACATGAGGATCCCACTGCAATGATTTTGAGGTTGCCTGCACGACTGAAGTCTTGCCCGCACCCGCTCGGCCAGTCACGAGAAGACCCGAAACTTTAAAGTCAGGTCTGTCAGATGTCGTACACTACGCGACAAAACAGCTAACATACGTCCAGCCACCGCACTAGCTTCGTACAGTGTAAACATACGTCTGCCAAAGTCGTAGCACTTTGAAAGTATGTCGTCCACACCGGCCAGTGCATGAGTAGGCGGAGACCGCCGACGTCTACCGCGACAGATGAACATCATGATGGGGAACAGTTGAGTCGTGCTACGCACGGAGATCCAGGTGTAGGTATTTCCGAAGCGGCCTTAGTTGATTCTGAGTCAGCCGAGATGATTAGCCTGTACAGACAGGTCATGCATGAATTCCGGCTGTCATTCTGCCCCCTGTGCGTAGAACTTACTGGACGACATCCCAATCCTCTACCCCGTGCACCCCCCCAACAATAATCATCTGATCTTCTGGCACACAAGCAAACCCGACGACCTTCAGGTGCTCTGCCTTCGAAGCCTCTTCTTTGACATCTTCCCGCTTCGTGACCTCACTGGGATTAAGTACCCTTACAACTGCGGGTGCGTCCGATGGGGGCAGGTTTGTCGCATCTGCAGGGTCTGGTGGAGGGACAAGGCGCTTCACGTGGGCAATAAGGGTCGCATTTGGGTCATGTGGAAGTGAACCTTCCAAACGCGCAACGCTGAGCATCTGTTCAGACACATAGATTACAGACGTGAGATCTGATGGGCTGGGTAAATCGTGCAGAAACACAGAAAGGGGTAGTACACGGAGCAAGACCCTATGCGATGGTTTGCCGGCGGAAGGATATTTTGTTGCAGGATCGGACTTCACCACTGGGTTCTCCCAATTTACGAGGCGCTCATTTTCGGAGTTTTGCTGGCGGCGGGTCTTGGGCGCGACCGAGAGCTCAGTATCATTGGCAAGCAAGACAGCTTTCGCGGAGGATGGTTCGAATGAAACTAAAAATGGTTTCGGTTTCGGCATCATTAGGATGAGAGCATATGCAACTACGTACGGACACGTAAACGAATACGAGTGCGACCGAGAACCCAAACATCCACTTCCTGGTTAGATGGGGCGACGCGAACCTGAGACAAAAGCGTGGACTCTACGTGTTCCGCGTGCAATTCCTGAGAGACAACGTGAGTAATTGGTCTAGATGCTATAAAGAGCACATGCACCAGTATTTCCCAGTCGTCTGGAGTTAGAGGTTCTGTAGCCACGGACTTGGCTATGGGTAGATCATAGAGCAGTCCTACCTCAACCTTCGCGACGTGAGGAGCAAAATAATGGAGGAGGGACACGACTCATACTATATCTCCTTGCTTGAAACCAAGACCCTCCGCATATTGTGGGTCAATCTCTACTGTCTCGAGAGAGTTGTCGGAAGAAGTGGAATTGAAATGGGCTAAGGATGAAGCAGAAACCATGCCTGTCCACCCAACATATGCATGAGTTTTCTTTCCATCCAACCCGAGAGATGGTACGATAGCCGTGAGCAGGACAGCAACATGTTGTGGACGCTGATTGAATGGAATACAATATGATTAGTGTGTAGTGGATGAGAAGAGAATGACGGACTTGCGATATTACGTTCGAGAAGAGGCCCAAATAGTGATACTGGGAGGTTTACCAGGGAAGATTTGAGGGAGAGAAAGTGAAGACGGGCTTGCCTGGGCATTCCACTCGGACTTTGTGCACTCGACCGAGTGTCCTGCCCTCTTTTATATGACCGGCTATTCCGGTCCGGACCGCCTGGGCACTTCATTCTTTCTGACATTCCGCAATGAACGTGAGCGAATATCTGGATTGTGACACCGTGACCCAAGCTGCGACCACAGCTCGTCGATATGCAGCATTCCATTGTTCGGCTTGCAAGCCAAGCGGAGCATAAACTACCTGTAAATGGCGAGTGGCGTGGCGGCGAGCGCCCAAGGGCAGTACGGGCGCCTTGGCCCACTCCCTCCTTTCTCCTTTTGGCCTTTGTGGACACAGATTTCGCATTGTCCCCCATCTCCGCTCGATCGCAACTGCGACCCATAAGAACATCCCGACAAGTCCGTCATTGGTCGGGCACGCTGTGATCATCCCGCCTATGCCACAATTTCTGGATTCGTCCATGGGGTCTGCCACCGCAGTCGCTGGGGCCTCTCACACCGTCGACGACGTCTTGCATTTGGATCCCCGACAGACAGTTTGGCCCCGGGTGCGAACGCTATAAAACGGGCCCAGTAGCTAGCTTCAGGTAGCTACAGCCACCGACCCTACCCATCGACTACACAACTACCAGATGCTTTTGTTCGATCTCTTCAGTGATTTTGCGCGTCCCTTCCGGAACGCCCGCCCGCAGATTGAGGATAGCGAGAATGAAGCGGTTGGTGATACTATATTTGTGCCCATCCTTTGTTGCTAACGCCTCTACCCCACAAAGGATGATGAATCCATGTCTTTGACTGACGATGCTTCAGAAACAAGTCTCGCTGACATCTTAGAAGCCAGTTCCGATATTCCCATGTCAGCCCCCGCTTACGTTCCAAATACCGTAGCTACTCCCAACACAGAGCCTACCTACCCACCCACCCCTCCACCTTCGCCATACTCCCCACCCCAGTTTCCCGAGCTATCTGTGTTGGCCGATCACGCTACCCAGGTCTCTAAGAGTCACTGCGTTCTCCGCCATACAAGGTCATCCGCCCGCCACAAGGCTTATTCGCTTCCTTCGCCGGAACAGCGACAGGCGTACAAGAGGCATTCCCGTCGCAGGAAGGATATGTTCGTCGAGGGCCCCCACCTCCCTTCTGTTCCTCCTATCAAACCAACCACCGTTTCCCCCACAGCTGATCTAGTCCTACCTAGTGTGCACGCAGAGGTGGCTGCAACATTAGTAAACCCGGTTGAGATACAACTTTCATCACGTTTCGCTGCCCAATGCAACGTCGTGGAGAGCCAACATATCATGACGGACACTCTCTTGCCCTCGATGCTGACGCCTCGCGACGCGCCCCGCGCAACCCAAAAGACCGGCCTGACCATCAAGATACCCGGCCTCGTAGATCGTCTTGCCCTTCGGCTCCTGGGTTCGTGCAGCGTGACAGAACAAACAGAAGACGAAGAGGACGTCGACGGTTCATCGCTCAATGGATATTCTACTTCGGAATCGTCCTCCGAAGGTGACATCGATGATGACGACGATCCCGCTTCCCACTCTTCTGACCGCTCATCTCGTCGCAAGTCTCGTCGCAAGTCTCGTCGCAGTGCTGCCGCGCCGTACCACCGCGCAGGAGGAAAACCAAAGCGCAAGGAGTTGTGGGCGGACGCCGACACCCGGGCAGGAGGCGTGGTGCCCGTCTTTCTGCTTCGGCCACCCACCATAGATCGTCCTCGTACTCGAGTTCTGCGCTCCGGTTGTATTTATTAGTCGCATCTCTTCTCCATTCTGTTTTTTTTTTGAATTTCTTACGCTCTATTTTTTATATACCCCAGAAAAGCTCACACTCTATCTTTGAGTGCACGGTGAGGTCCTTGCTCTGCTACGCCGCATAGCGTACGTATTGATGGACGCCATTCCTACCATCCGGTTCATTTGTCTCGTGTTTTCGCCATCAGGGTTTTACCTGTATCCATATCCTGTTTCTCGTCTGTTCACAACACTCTTCTTTCTGTTGTAAAAGGAATCGCTATCCACATTCTCCGCAGAGCTCGACTGTTCGCTTGGTGGGTGACCGCACTGGCACGTGCCAGGAAATTCCGTTCCGCTGACGTCGGTTTCTCGCCACGTGCACCGCCACATCAGGTCCGAGAAGCCCCTCAGGCACGGCCTTTTATCGACTCTTTTATGCAGCTCTGCTGTAGCGGCGGTGCTCCGCAGATGGTCCAATTCTTCTTCCCCGTCTCCCCCATTACGACCTTCATTGTTCTCCAAGTCAGTGAGTTAGCAAGTGTGAACCATTACAAAAATGTGGCCGTCGTCGTTTATTCAAAACGGTACCGGCGTGTCACCGTCTATTTGATCCACTTTTGCCTAGCTGTGTGGGGTGGCGCACGTCCTCATCGACCTTGTTCTTTCCGTTCCCCGACCTGAGACATCCTGTACGCCTCCCCCGACAATAGCGTAAGTTAACCTGTGCCGCCATTGGCTCGGCGAACGTCCTGTGGCACAAATTGCCTGGTTCGAGTTGTCCTCCAACAACCACATTCACATATCCCATCAGCTCCAATCCTGGGACGGTTCGGTCACGATGGTTGCCCGGTGCAGCTTCGACACCACTCCTTCGGTGGTACTCTCCTCCGTTCCCAGCATCCAGGCGGTTGCACAGGGATACCATGTCGTGAGTCTTCGTCGTTTCAGTGCTACTTGTAGCGTGACCTGTGGGCGGCGCCACTCATTCGTTCGCATTTAAACACAGGGCCTACCCATGTACGCTGTTGAACACAACAACCCTTGGAACCCACCCCCTGTCGAGAGGGACGTCATCGGCGTGGATTGTTTCCCCCACCTCCGTGTCACAGAACCCCCGATCGGGCACCCACCCGCAGGCGCATGTTTCACTGACAATTACATCGCGAGCCCTCTGCCTTTTCCCGAAGATCCAGCTACTAACATCATGCCACCACTACCACCACCGCCATCATCGCCATCGCCATCGCCATCGCCGTCACCGCACGACCATCGCATCCCCCGCGCATGCCATGGTGTCGAGCGGCGCCAGCGCTCACGGCCCTCTTCACGTGGCGGGACAGATAACTTCTCGAAGCTGACGCGTGCCGAGCGCGCCGCAGCCAAGAATGCCTCCTCGCGCCGTGTGACCTTTGCTCAACACACTCATCAGATCGCCTCCTCTTCTTTGTGGTCCCCCCCCAATGACGCACCGCTAGCCCACACTGCCACTCCCAAGCCCAAGCGCCACCGCGCCCCAACACCTTTGCCCATACCCGCCGGACATGTTACCAACCTCAGCCGCGCATGCGCTTCTTTTGGTTTTGAACGTGACATGTCTCCGGGTTTTGATGCTGATGTCGAGTTCGAGCCCGCGGAGATGACACCGCGCCATCATCGCGCGCACGTTGGTACCAAAGAGCGCCTCACCATCATCGTTCCGGGTGGTAAATCCGAGGCTTATGTCGCTATGGCATTCGAACGGTCGTGCAGCCTCGCCGGCGACAACGGCGACAACGATGATGTCGCGAGCACCGACGGCATGTCGTCGTCGTTCATCCCTTCGCTGTCTTCGGAGCGTCTTTTACTGGCGTCAGAGGAGGTGACTTCCAGAGATAAGGGGAAGGGAAAGACAGGCCTTAAGATCAAGATCCCCGTGCCAAATCCGCTCTTCATGCTCTCCCTGCGACTGGCCAGCTCATGTCGCGTCTCGGACCAGGCGGCAATGGCTGAATGCCCGCCATACCCGGGAACACGAACCCGTTTCCTTGAATCGGGATACTCCTCCCCCACGGGCACGTTGTCCTCCGGCTCGGGCTCAAGCTCGGATAACGTGATGATGATGGTGTCGCAAGACCGTGGTCAGGGTCCGGATTCCACCAGTGTTGCCTCTCGCTCCCTCTCGCCCGAGGGCCGTGTGGCACGCCGCGTTGCCCGACGTGCTGCTCTGGCGCCGTACTGTGTGAACGATCGTCTGCACGTTGTCCCCAACCAAAATGCCCTGCCTCGTCCCGCACTAACATATTAATGTCACACTCCGTCTTCTCTCTATCCCTCTTTCTCTTCCCCCCCCCCCCCCCCCCCCCCCCCCCCTCCCCCCCCCCCCCCCCCCACCCCACCCCCCCCCCTTTTCTTTTCCCTCTTTCTCTTCCCTCCTTTCCTCTCCTCTCTCT
>Ga0137397_10003868_pt1 | contig 10442 bp, 7 predicted proteins | sample czorhiz116metaG_FD_106658 | JGI IMG/M metagenome (GOLD analysis project Ga0137397, IMG submission 106658) | Vadose zone soil microbial communities from Angelo Coast Range Reserve, California, USA - czorhiz1.16 metaG | ecosystem: Environmental > Terrestrial > Soil > Vadose zone | place: USA...
CTTCGAGGCGGCGTTGGCGGAATTCAGCTCCGTGTTTCCCGACACGTTCTACGTGCGCGAGTGCGGCCGCTTCTATCCCGACGAGTCGGAAGACAACGGGCGCCTGCTCAGCGCGGGCTTCCACAACGTGATGGGCTACACGCGCGACGATGCGCCGCTCAGCGACCTGATTCTGGACGAGAAGGGACGGAAGGAGCTGGAGGCGCTCTGGGATCAGTTCGAGTTCGTCGCGGACTACACCGCGCGGACCTACGTGCAGTTCTACTTCAACCAGAGCGGCGAGGTTCTCGGAAATGGCCCCGAGTCGGGCACGCTGCGCCCATCCGACAGGGAAGTCACGGCCCAAGCGGTCATCCTGAATTTCAAAACATCGTATCTGGCCAGGGCTGCGGCCGACGACACGAACAATCCTGCCGCCATGCGGGCAATCGCCGACCACTTCGATCGCGTGAACGCCACGCTTCGCGCAGTCGAGCGGGAACGGCTCGAAGCCGAGCCGCGCCAGCTGGACGCGCTCGTGACATTTGCGGCGCGCGCGTACCGCAGACCGCTGCCACAGTCCGAGCGCGCGGATCTTCTGGCGTTCTATCGCTCGTTGCGCGACCGGAACAATCTGACTCACGAAGAGGCGATGCGCGACACGATCGTCAGCGTGCTGCTGTCGCCGCATTTCTGTTATCGCCTCGACCTGGCCGAAGGCGCGCGTCACTCCGCGCGTTCCGCTCCGTCGCGCGTGGCAGGCGGCAGGACGAGCCTGGCTTCTGTGAATGCTGTCCAGGGCACTCCCCTCTCCGACAATGCTTTGGCGAACCGACTGAGCTACTTTCTCTGGTCCACCATGCCCGACGCCGAGCTTCTGGCGCGGGCGGCTGCCCGCAGTCTGCGGACAGACACGGTCCTCCGCGCGCAGATTCGCCGGATGCTGCGAGCTGACCGCGCGCGTGGACTGGCGACCGAGTTCGGAGGCCACTGGCTCGATTTCCGAAGCTTCGAGGAAAGCAACACCGTGGATCGCGAGCGCTTTCCCGACTTCACCAACGAGCTGAGACAGGCGATGTTCGAGGAACCGATCCGGTTCATCGGCGACATGATCCGCAACGATCGGCCGGTGCTGGACATGCTGTATGGCGGCTACACCTTCGTCAATCCCGTGCTGGCCAGATACTACGGGATGCCCGAGGTCACGGGCGGGCCGGACGACTGGGTGCGGCTGGACAACGCACGCGACTACCAGCGCGGCGGGCTGCTGCCAATGGCCGTATTCCTCACGCAAAATGCGCCCGGGTTGCGCACCAGTCCGGTGAAGCGGGGATACTGGGTGGCGCGACGCGTGCTCGGCGAAGTGATTCCCCCACCGCCCGCGTCCGTCCCGGAACTGCCGAACGACGAGGCGAAGCTGGACTCGCCGTTGCGGGACGTGCTGGCGCAGCACCGAAAAAATCCCGCGTGCGCCGCCTGTCACGCGCGGTTCGATGCGTTTGGGCTGACGCTGGAAAACTATGGCCCGGTGGGCGAGGTGCGGACGAAGGATCTGGCCGGACATCCGGTCGAGATGCAGGCCACGTTCCCTGGAGGCAGCCAGGGTACAGGTCTGAGCGGATTGCAGGCCTACATCCGCGCGAACCGGGAAAAGGATTTTCTGGACAATATCAGCCGTAAACTGCTGGTATACGCGCTGGGGCGCTCGGTGCTGCTCTCGGATGAGCCGCTGATCCAGCGGATGAACACCAGGCTCGCCGCGAGTGGATACCAATTCAGTGCGTTGATCGACGCGATCGTGACCAGCCCGCAGTTCTTGAACAGACGCAGCGCAGGCTCCACGAGCAGAAAGGTCGCGAACTAGATGTCTCGGATTGATCGCCGGACGGTGCTTCGCGGCGTGGGCGTCACGATGGGCCTGCCGTGGCTCGATTCCTTGGCCGCCTTCGCGGCGACACCCTCGAGCCCGTCTTTCCCGAAGCGGTTCGCGGTGCTCTTCATGGGCAACGGCGTGAACGAGAATCACTGGGGCGCCGAAGGATCGGGAGCCGGCATGAAGCTCAGCCTGAGCCTGTCGCCGCTCGAGCCGTTGAAGAAAAAGATCAATGTCATCAACGGCCTCTTCAACAAGAACTCCACCGGTCAGGGCATCCACCCCGCGCAGACCGGCAGCCTGCTGACCGGCGCACCCATTACCAAGGGCCCCGTCATCCACTCCGGCATCTCGGTTGACCAGATGATCGCCAGCCGAATCGGCCAGAACACGCTGCAGCCCAGCATGGTGCTGGCGTGCGAACAGCCGATGACGGGCTACCACGAAACCAACTTCTCGATGGCATACAGCTCGCACATCTCCTGGCAGAGCGCCGAGTCGCCCGTGCCAAACGAGGTCTACCCGGCGCTGGCGTTCGACACGCTCTTCGAGAATCGCGGCAGCCTTCGTAATCTGAGCATCCTGGATCGGGTTCGGGACGCGACGCTGACGCTCGGCCGCCAGGTCAGCTCCACCGATCAGCAGAAGCTGGATGAGTACTTGACCAGCGTGCGCGAAGTGGAGAAGCGCATCGACGGCATGCGGAAGAACCAGGAGAAAGCGGAAGACCTCGCGAAGTTGAAGAATCGTCCCGCGCTCTCGATGGAGCGGCCGGCGAACGGCCTGCCCGAAGATTTTCGCGATCACGCGCGGCTGATGTGCGACATCATCGCGCTGGCGTTTCAGACGGACAAGACGCGCGTGGCGTCGCTGCTGCTGGCTCGTGACCTGTCTGCGCTGTACTACCCGTTCCTCGACGTGAAGGAAGGGCACCATGCAGCCTCGCACAACAACCTGTCCGACGGTTACGAGCGCATCGCACGCTTCCATCTGAGTCAGCTCGCCTACCTTGCTACGAAGCTGGACTCCATGCCCGAGGGCGATGGGACGGTGCTCGACAATTCGTGTCTGATGTTTCTGTCCAACCTGTGGGCAGGCAGAGTGCACATCAGCTCGCGGCTGCCTGTGGTGCTCGCCGGTGGTCTCGGCGGAACGCTCGAAACAGGGCGATCGCTCGACTATCTTGAAGCCGGCGACGAGAATCGGAAGATGTGCAGTCTGTACCTCGGGATCATGGACAGGATGGGAATCACGCTCGACCGGTTCGGTGACGCCGAGGCGCGCCTGGCAAATCTGTAGTCAGCAGCGTCATCGAAACCCGGCGGCGACGCACCTGCGATCCGCAAAAACGCCTCTGAGGCGCTCATTCGCCGATGGCGAGGGAGCGGGGCGACTCGGTGGACCGGGCAGCGCTTCGTCGCGGCCATTTGAGCATGCTCGGCTGAATGAGACGGAGCACGTCCTCCGGCAGGAACGGTTTCCGCAGCACAGGGAAGTCCTGCCGCTGGCAGATCGCGGCTTCATCGGGCGACAGTTCCATACCCGTCATCAGTACGACACGCAGCCACGGCCAGATCCGGAGCAGCTCGAAAGCGATCGACAAGCCATCGCCGTCGGGGAGCAGCAGGTCCACGATCGCGAGATCAAGCCGCCGGCCGGTCGCGATTTCGCGCCCGCGCTGAGCGGTCATCGCCGAAACGGCCGTCACTCCGGCCGCGGCCAGCAGGCGTTCCACCTGGCCGACCAGCTCTGCGTTGTCGTCGAGCACCAGCACCACCGGGCTCGACCGTTGCATCGTCAGCGCCATCGTACGTTCAGATCGGAGAGTCAGCTGCTCGCCATCCTCCGCACGATCGACGATCACCCGTGCGCCGGGCTGCACCTCTCCGGCCACGACGAGCGCCGCGAGCGGCTGGGTCAGCATGCCGTGAATCGTCCGCTTGAGTTCGCGGGCGCCGTACTCGCTGCTTGCGCCTTTCACCAGCAGCAGGTGACGCGCAGCCGGGCTGACCTCGATCTCGAACGACCGCTCGCCGAGGCGCCGGTGCACGTGCCGCTGGAGTTCGCCGATGTTGTAGTCGAGAATCCGGGCAAGCGAATCGGCGTCCAGTGGCTGGTACGTGATCACGACGTCGAGCCGGTTGACGAACTCCGGCGAGAAGCGCTTGCGCACCGCGGCGAGCCCGATGCTCTCCAGTCTGCTGGCAATCTGGGTGGCTGTCCGAAGATCGGGCGTCGCGAATCCCATCTCCGGCCGGACATCTCTGAACATCTCACGTGCGCCAAGATTGCTCGTGAGGAAGATCAGGGTCTTTTCGAAGTTGACGATGGTATTGTCGCCCTCGCGCAGCGTCGCCCTGTCGAGAATGCCCAGCAGGAGCGAGGTCAGCGCCGGCGCTGCCTTCTCGATTTCATCGAACAGGACGAGGGCGAGATCGCATTGTGGGCTGATCACGCCGAGCAGCCGCTCCTGCGTGAGCAGCGGCTTCGTCTCGCGGTGGCCGATGTACCCGGGTGGCGCGCCAATCAGCTTGGCGACTTCGTGATCCGATTGGTACTCAGCGCAGTCGATTTTGAGCAGGTGCTTGGAAGTGCCGTGGAGGATTTCGGCGAGCGCCTCGGCAGTACGGGTCTTCCCCGTGCCGGTGGGACCGAGCAGGAGGAAGATGCCCGCCGGCCGGTCGCCCGGACTGAGACCGGCTTGGTACATCTGTACGTAAGGCGCGATGTACTGCAGCGCGCTCGTTTGACCGACGACCTTGCGCGACAGCAGCTCAACAAGGTCGTCGCCCGCCTGTTGCGACGGGTACGGCGGCCGCCCCTGCTCGGCCTCCATCGAAGAGTCTCCTGCGCGGCATTATAGCGCCGCGCGGTTGGACCGTCGTCCGTCCCGTCCACGTTTAACCGTCCACGTTTGAAACTCAGCAATGCAAAAATCTTGGGCGCTCGGACTATCGAGGGGTATAAGGGAGTTCTCCCGTCGGATCCGGTCCACATTCGGATCTCGCTGAGACGACAGTAACAGGAAGGAGCCGGTATGTCCGAGAAACATGAGGCAATCGCCCGTCGTGTCATCGAGGAAGTATGGAACAAAGGGAAACTTGACGCGATCGCCGAGCTGTTCACTCCTGATTACGTGAACCACGATCCCGTCAACCGAACCAAGGGGCTGGAGGCCTACAAGGACTTCGTCAAGAAGTATCGCGACGCGTTTCCGGACTGCCGGCTCGAGATCGATGAGGTGTTCTCGGCTGGCGAGAGGGTCGCCGTGCGGTGGCGTTACAGCGGGACCCACAAAGGCCAGCTTGAAGGCATGCCGCCGACCGGGCGCCACGTAACCGGCACCGGAATTTCGATCGACCATTTCTCTGGCGAACGAATCCGGGAAGCGTTCACCGACTGGGACGCGCTCGGCCTGATGCAGCAGATTGGCGTCGTGACGCTGCCCGGTAAGGCCTCCCGAGCAGGCGTGTAGCTACTCCAATGGCTGTGCGCGTCTGCTCCGGGGCGCGCACGGCTATTGTCCCCGCCAGCAAGCCAATCTGTTTGCCGATCAGCAGCGCGTTCAACCGAACGCACGCGCCTTCTAGAAGCCCGTCGCCAACCCGAATTCGATGGGATCGAGTGTTTGGCAGGCACAGGATGTGACGCCCGAGTGTGTGTGTCTCGTGACAACGAGCACTCCCGGAGGCGGTGCCTGGACGCGGAACGAGTAGACTCGGAGTACATGTCGTCATTCGACGGGCGCGCGAAAAAGGTCTTTCTAGCCGCCCTGAGCCATCCGGCGGCCGAGCGCCAGGCGTTCGTTGAGGCGGCGTGCGGGGATGTTGAAGAGCTGCGGTTCGAGGTCGAGTCGCTCCTGGCGTCGCACGGCGACAACGAAGGGGCCGACCGTGAGGCGTCTCTCGTCAAGCCGCCGCCAGATCCATTCGCGGCGGGCGAGATGTTCGCCGGCCGCTACCGGATGATCGCTCGTCTGGGCCAGGGCGGCATGGGCGACGTCTGGAGCGCAGACGATCTCGTGCTCGGAATTCCGGTCGCGCTCAAGCTGATGCAGTCAACGAGCGCGGCTGGGCGGTCTCTCCTCCTCAACGAAGCGCGGCTTGCGCGACGGATCACGCATCCCGCTGTCTGCCGCGTGTTCGATGTCGGCGAGGAGCGCGGACAGGTCTTCCTGTCGATGGAGTTCGTGCAGGGCGAAGACCTCGAGGCACTCATCCATCACGTCGGCCGACTCCCATCTGAAAAGGTCGCCGAGATCGGCGGTCAACTATGCGACGCGCTGGCGGCGGCGCACGCGCAGGGCATCCTTCACCGCGATCTCAAGCCCGCGAACATCCTCATCGACGAGAACGGCGCGGTGCGGATCACCGATTTCGGAATCGCCATCATGCGCGACGCCGGCGGTCACAACACCGGCATCGGCCCCCCCGGGTACATGGCGCCGGAACAGCTGGCGAGCGGCGCGTCGGTCTCGGAGCGGACCGACATCTACGCACTGGGCCTGGTGCTGTACGAGCTCCTGGTCGGGCGAGGCACGCTCGACCGGGCGGTATCTGGCCGTCAGTTGCCTCGTCCATCGACGATCGTTCCAGGTGTGGACCCGCGGCTCGAGCGCATCGTGATGCAAGCCCTTTCGCACGACCCGAAGGATCGCCCGTCCTCAGCTGCCGAAATGGGCGCGCGTCTGGCGGTGAATGCGGGAAGAGGCGCGTCGCGTTACCGGTTGTGGCTCGTGGCCGCGGCCGTCGTGACGGCCGCTGCGATGATCGCGCTGCTGTTGCCATTCGTCGCGCTCAGCGGGGCTCGCCGGTTGACCGAGCAGGACACAATCCTGCTGGCAGACTTCACGAACACGACCGGGGAGCCGGTGTTCGACGGAACGCTGAAGGTCGCGCTGGCCGTCGCCTTGGAGCAATCGCCATTCATCAAGGTTTTCTCCGACGACCGTGTTCGGGACGCGCTGCGGCTGATGAACCATCCGACGGACGAACGCATCACCCGACCCCGTGGCCCGGGAGATCGCCCAGCGTGAGCGGCTGAAAGCGGTCCTGACCGGGTCGATTGCCAGCCTTGGACGCAACTACGTGGTCGCGGTCGAAGCCGTCAACTCGCAGAGCGGCGACGTGATGGCGCGCGAACAGGTCGAGGTGACCGCCAAAGAGCACGTGCTGGCGTCGCTGGGGCAAGCCGCCGCGCGCTTGCGCGAGAAGCTCGGCGAGTCGCTCGCCTCCGTTCAGAAGTTCGACGTATCGCTGCCGAGAGCCACCACATCGTCGCTCGAGGCGCTCCACTCGTACGCCCTCGCCCTCGATCAAGACCGACTCGTCGCTCGAGTGGGCGCCGTTCCGCATCTCAAACGCGCAATCGAGCTCGACCCTGACTTCGCCCTGGCTCAGGCGCTGCTGTCAGGTGTCTATGCCAACACGCGACGTTCGACGCTCGCCCCGACGTTTTCCCGCCAGGCGTTCGAGCTTCGGGACCGAGTCAGCGAGCGCGAGCGGTTTTTCATTTCCTGGCGCTACTAGCACGATGCCACGCAAGACTGGGACAAAGCCCTCGAGCTCGCCCGAACCTGGACGGCCACGTATCCCCGGGAGGCATTTGCGTTCAACAGCCTCGGGGTCGCGTTCAACGCATTCGGTCAATCCGAGCAGGCGATCCAACCCTTTCAGACCGCGACCCGTCTGGATCCGAGCTTTGTCGCGTCAATCGAGAACCTCGGCTCGACTTTTATGGCGCTCAACCGGTTCGCCGATGTGAAGGACGTCGTTCGGCGGGCAGGCGTCCTGCGGCCCGACCTCCTGAGCCTTCGGCGATTCGTGTATCTCGTCGCATTCGTGGAAGGCGATTCGACGGCGATGACCCGCGAGCTGGAAGCCGCGCGACGCCTGCCGGATGCGGTCGTAGCGTCCGATTGGAAGGCGCGCGTGTCCGCCTTCGCGGGGCGCGTGCAAGCCGCGCACGATCGGTTTCGCCGCGCCGTTCACGCCGCGACGCAGGCGGAGCAGGAGGAAACGGCGGCGCAGTGGTCGGCCGTTGACGCCGAAACCCATGCGCTTGTCGGCCAGTGCGACATGACGCGCAGCGAGGCGGCCGCCGCACTGGCCTCGGGCCGCGACAATTTCACGCTCGAACGAACGGCTCGCGCGCTCGCGCTGTGTGGCGCCCGCGTCGAGGCATCGAAACTGTCGAGGGAATTGACCGATCGGTTTCCGAACGCGACGTTCACCCAGCGAATCCAGCTGCCGGTCACGGCGGCGGCGCTCGCGATCGAGGCAGGCGATTCGACGCGCGCACTGGCGCTTCTCGAGCCTGTCAGGCCGTACGACAATGCCCGAGGCAGCGAATTCTGGCCGGCGTACCTCAGGGGCCAGGCATATCTGATGTCGAAGAACGGGACGGAAGCGAGCAAACAGTTCGAAACCATCCTGAACCGCCGCGGCGACGCTCCCGACTCTCCGCTGTACCCGCTCGCGCAACTCGGTGCGGCTCGTGCGGCAGCCTCGATGGGAGAGCTCGAGAAGGCGAGACAGGCGTACGACGCCTTCTTTGTTCTCTAGCGCGATGCCGACGCCGATCTTCGCCCGTTGCAGGAGGCGCGCACCGAATACGCGCGGCTCCACTAGCGGGATTACGCCCCCGTGCTCTCTTCCCCTGAAAAGCTCACGCTCGAGCGTGCTCGGGCGAACGTCCAGTCGCTCTCGACCGTCCGCAAAAAACCCCCGCACATGGTCAGGGCTGCCTTGTGAGCGTCAGCTGTCCATTCGCGTAGAAGCCCTCGCAGGTGTCCGTCCCGCTGTAGGTGCCGGTGAGTTGATTGCCAGCCAGCGCGGCGGTGCCGCTCAGGTCAGTGACGCAGATTGGCGTCGGGACGTCACCACCCGCAGGGAAGCTCATTCGCACCGTCAGCAGGGTGGCGCCGTCGAAGATTCCGCTGAACGTCCCTTTCCTCAGTTTGTGGCAGGACGCGCACGAGCCGTCGCGCGGATCGACCGGCGCCAACTCCGCGGTCCCGGTGACGTTCGAACCGGATTGCGCGAGCACCCACATGACTCGCTCGGCGCTGAACGAATCCGAACCGGTTCCGCTCCACGTGCCGGTCAGATCGGTCCTCGCTGCCGGGGCGGGAGTCGCAGGCGCCGGCGCGGAGGGCGCGGCCGGCGGCATTTGCGAGGCGCACGCGAAATTAATGACGCCGGCAACGGTGAGGGCAGCAACCGATGTGCGCATGCAAAGCGCAGTATACGGCGTTTCCGCAGCGCTTCCGACGCGCTCGGGTGTGGATACCGCTCTAGTAACAATCGATGGAGCTGACGCGGTTCAGGCTCCATCGAGGGACACACGCGTTACCAGGCAAACTCCGCGTTCAAGCGCACGACGCGCGGGTTCATGTAGGTCGTCGGCGTCAGCCAGCCCGTCGTCGTCGGAGAGAAGGCCTGGTTGAACGCCAGCGTGACGTTGTTGTTCACCAGGTTGTAGAGGTCGACACCGACCATCAACCGACGGCCGGCAAACCGGACGATCTTCTTCGCGGACACGTCGAGCTGGCGAATGCGATCGCCATACAGCGTCCCAGGGGCCACCAGGTTGATCGTCGGCGCAGTCACGGCCGTCAGCGGGCGACTGAGTTGCGCCGCCGCAGCCGCGAGGTCGGCGGCGTTCATCGTGTAATTCGATGAGAGCGCCACGAGCTGGTCGGTGCCGATGTTGTTCTTGTCCTGATACACCGTGCTGAGTACCACGTCGATGTGCGGAACGATGTAGGTGGCGAGCGCACGGAACTGCGTCTGGAACGGCGACTCCTGATGGCAATAGGGGGTCAGGAGGAGGTTGGTGAACCCAAGGCTCGCCTCCGGAACCTTCGCACGGATGTCGCACCAGTCGTTGACCACTTTGCCCGTGCTGGTGCCGCCCGAGAAGGTGAAGCCACGCGTGCCGCGCACGTTGAACGTCACGTCCACGCCGTTGAACACACGCGTGTCGTTGCCCACTTTGTCAGTCGGCTCGATCAGCTGGTTGACCTGACCGAACACGCTCGGGTTCAGATCGTAGATCGTGCCCACCTCGTAGCCGCCGCCGCCCGGCAAACGCGGATCGCTCGGCGCGCGCAGCGTAAAGGCAGTGACGTCGCTGGGGGAGACCAGGAGGTTATCGGTCACCGTCCCGCCCGTCGTGTACATCGTGAACGTCCGGCGGTAGTAGCCGACCTCCACCGACGCACGCGGGAAGATCTGCTGCTGCACCGACGCGCCGAACGACCAGTCCGACGGACGGACGCCCCAGCCGCTGAGCAGGTCCGGATCGAAGTTTGCTCCGACGAGCTGGTTGGAACCGAACAGCAGATTGTTGATCGCGCCGCACGTGTCGATACTGCCGGTCGTCGCCGGGCTTTGGGCCAGCGGACTCGTCAGGTTGCAGTCCGGCACGAAGTTGCGGTTGGTGTCGGCCCACGCCCGGCTGACGGCAGGGGCGGTGATGCCGCCGCCGCCCAGCCCTGGACCGAACGGGATGCGGAGCGCCGGATTCGAGTTGTACGCCAGATTGCTCACGCTGGCGCCCTGCAGATACTTGCCGATATTCACCTTGA
>Ga0137397_10003869_pt1 | contig 10442 bp, 9 predicted proteins | sample czorhiz116metaG_FD_106658 | JGI IMG/M metagenome (GOLD analysis project Ga0137397, IMG submission 106658) | Vadose zone soil microbial communities from Angelo Coast Range Reserve, California, USA - czorhiz1.16 metaG | ecosystem: Environmental > Terrestrial > Soil > Vadose zone | place: USA...
CGTCCGCCAGTTCCCGATCGATTGCCGCCGCAGGAGCTTGGCCGCATCCGAAATAATCTGGCCTCGCGCGGGATTGTTCTCCGGGACACGCCTGCTGCAGAAGAGAAGTTGAACCTGTTACGCCGAATGTATGAACCCTATGTCAACGCGCTTTCCCAGCACCTGCTCATGCCGCTTCCCGCCTGGGACGTCGCCGCTACCGCGGCCGACAACTGGCAGACAAGCGCGTGGGAACGTGTCGCGAAAGTGACTACAGACCATTTCTAAATATGAAAGACAAGCTCACCCAACCCTTTGCGTTCGTAATCTTTGGCGGCAGCGGCGATCTGAGCCGGCGAAAATTGCTGCCGGCGCTCCACCACCTTGCGGCTCTGGGGTACATGCCCGAGAAATACGCAGTTGTCGGCGTATCGCGGACACCGATGAGCGATGAAGACTATCGAGAATTCGTGCGAACGGCCATCGAAGAACACGAGCAGGCCGAGCACGAAAGCCCGGCGGCGGACAGTTTGCTCAAGTCTGTCTACTACCTTGCCGGAGATACTGCGAAGCCTGAAACTTTCATCGATCTCCAGCGGAGGCTCGACGCATTGGATAAGGACCTCGGCCTCGGCGGCAACCGCGCCTACTATCTCGCCGTCGCGCCGGATCTAACGCCGATGATCGTTAAGAACCTGGCCGCCCGTGGAATGTTGACGCAGCGTGAAGGCTCATGGATCCGAGTGGTTTTCGAAAAGCCTTTCGGCCGGGATCTCGAGAGCGCCCGGAAACTGAACGAGGAGATCAGGCAGGTTCTGAGCGAGGAGCAGATCTATCGAATCGATCATTATCTGGGAAAGGAAACGGTTCAAAACATCCTCAGTTTCCGTTTCGGCAACTCGATCTTCGAACCGTTGTTCAACCGGACTCATGTGAACAGCATTCGAATCACCGTTGCGGAAAGTGAAGGTATGGGCGGACGGCGCGGCGAGTACTACGACACGGCGGGCGCGCTCCGCGACATCGTTCAGAACCACATTCTGCAGTTGCTGTGTTTAATTGCCATGGAACCGCCTGCCTCATTCCGCGCGGAATCCATTCGGGATGAAAAAGTGAAAGTGCTTCACGCTCTACCGGCGATGAGCCCCAAAGAAGTTGCCGAATCGACAGTGCGCGGTCAGTACCACGGTTATCGAAACGAAAAAGGAGTGAATCCCAATTCAACAACCGAAACGTACGTGGCGATTCGAACCAGCATCGATAACTGGCGCTGGTCGGGCGTGCCAGTCTTCATCCAGACCGGCAAACGGCTCTGGACGCGCCTGACGGACATCGAGATCGACTTCAACCAGGTGCCGCTCTGCCTGTTCCGTCAGTTCGCGGACTGCCCCCCGAGCGCGAACAGACTTGTCATGCGGATTCAGCCCGATGAAGGAATCAGCCTTTCGTTCGTGGCCAAACAGCCCGGCACAAGCTTCGTGCTCCAGGACGTAAACATGGATTTTTCCTACGGGAAAACTTTTGGACAGCGGCTGCCGGAAGCCTACGAACGGCTGCTTCTCGATGTGCTCCGCGGCGACCCGTCACTCTTCACGCGGTCCGACGAGGTTGAGCTGGCCTGGCAGTTCGTTACGAAGATTCTTGAAGGCTGGTCCAAATTGCCACCTCCCGAATTCCCCAATTACGAACCCGGCAGCCGGGGTCCGGCCGAAGCCAGCCGTCTTCTCAATCCGTCCCAAATCCGCCGCCAATAAGGAGTTGTGTCCGGAAGGCGCGGTCCGTCATCGTCGATGTGATAGCTGCGGTTTTTCGCGAGTTGTTTCACCGTATCGTGGTAGGCAAAGACGTTGCAATGGATACAGCGAAGCAATGGGACAGTGACTTCAAGTATCGGAACAAACAGATGATCCGAGGACTTGCAGATCGGTCGATCACTCATCGATGGGCCAATGTTACCACAATCGTAGTGAACGCGGGCTAAAGCCCGCGACTACATTTGGATCCATCTTGTTCTCCAATGTAGTCGCGGGCTTTAGCCCGCGTTCATCACCCATGTCTCTCGAATTTGAATCAGGATTTCATAAAGAAGTGATAAAAAAACTGTATTGACAACTGATCGAACTGTGGTTTAAATAAGCCTCACCGCACAGCGTTGTGCGGGTTTGACGATGAAGTCTTCGATCCTGACGGGTCGGAGGCTTTTTTTGTTGGTGTGACTCTGCTGTCTTTTTGACGACGACGTCCAGAAGCACGAATTTCGCTCGTGGCTTCCTGGGCGTTTTTTTTTAGCGCAGTTTGCAGCGAAAACTAAATCTCCATCAATGGTGAACAAATGAGAATGAGACGACTTTTGACGCTTTTGCTAATCCTTGGAATTGGATGTTGCGTAGCGTTTGCGCAGGATAAAGGGCCAGACCCGGGCGGCGGCAGCACGGGTGCGGCGGCCGATGTGCCGGTGAAGACTGCCGGCCAGCCGACTCCTGGAGAACTGCTGGACGCCATTGGCCATAACAAAGTAGCGATCAACATGATGTGGACTCTGATTACAGGATTCCTGGTCATGTTCATGCAGGCCGGTTTCGCAATGGTGGAGACGGGTTTGACGCAGGCAAAAAACGCGGCTCACACATTTGCAATGAACTTCCTGGTCTATCCACTCGGAATGCTCGGGTTCTACGTGCTCGGCTTTGGAATCATGTTTGGAGGCATGGGCGCAATAGGAACCATGGGAGGCTACGCTGGGCTAAACCACGAAATTTCCATAAGTCTATTCGGCAAGGACTTCGGACTCTTCGGCGGCACGGGATTCTTCCTTACGGGAGGCGCGTACGACGTAGGCGTCTTCGCACTGTTCCTGTTCCAGATGGTTTTCATGGATACCACTGCGACAATCCCAACGGGCGCAATGGCGGAACGGTGGAAATACTCCGCGTTCGTGATCTATGGCCTCCTGGTCGGATCGATCATTTATCCCCTCTTCGGAAACTGGGTTTGGGGAGGAGGCTGGCTGTCCACGTTGGGAAAGAATTTCGGTATTGGACACGGGCATGTGGATTTCGCCGGATCGTCGGTGGTGCACTTGACGGGCGGGGTGATCGCCCTGGTCGGCGCATGGATGATCGGGCCGCGCCTTGGGAAATTCAAGAAAGACGGGACACCAGTCCCAATTCCGGCCCACAGCATTCCGATGGCGATGATCGGAACTTTCATTCTGGCTTTCGGATGGTTTGGGTTTAACCCGGGCTCGACATTAGCCGGCACAGACTTGCGTATTGCCGTAGTGGCGGTCAACACCATGCTTGCCAGCGCGACTGGAGCCTTCGCTGCGACGCTGTGGATGTGGTGGGTCCGCGCTGGGAAACCTGATCCCAGCATGATGTGCAACGGAATGCTTGCGGGACTTGTGGCAATCACGGCGCCATGCGCTTTCGTGAACGCACCAGCCGCCTGCCTCATTGGTCTTATCTCGGGTATCCTGGTTGTGGAAGCGGCGCTCTTCATCGAAGGTAAGCTGAAGATCGATGATCCAGTCGGTGCTATTGCAGTCCACGGGGTGAATGGAGCCTGGGGCTGCCTGTCTCTCGGCTTATTTGCAGACGGAACGTACGGTGACGGCTGGAATGGCGTGCCGGGAACCGTGACGGGTCTTTTCTATGGAAACCCTTCACAGTTCCTTGCCGAATGCATCGGGGTGGCTACAAACTTTGTTGCCGTAGGGGCACTCGCCTTTATCATGTTCAAAGCGATCGATCTGGTCGTTGGACTCCGTGTCGATGCGGAGACCGAAGCTGTAGGACTCGACATTCCCGAAATGGGTGTTGCGGGCTACGTCGGCGTGACTGACAGTCTCGCGATGCCGGAGCTTGCGGAGCACCATAAGCTGGCGGCCAAGGTTCTGCCCGCTCAGCGGTAGACCTCGAATGGCGCAGTCAGCGACGAAATTGCCGGCTGCGCCATGAAATTTGATGAAATGCGCTATCCAACCGGGCAAACCGTGTCCGATCATCATCCCAACATCCTGCTGATCGGAGATGATTCCGAACTACGCCGGCTGTTGCGAAAAAACCTTTCCACAGAACGTTATCGTTTGAGCGAGGCAGCCACCGCCATGAACGGATTAGCGCAGGTGGAGGCTTTGCGGCCGGACTTGATTCTTCTGGAATTTAACCTCTCCGGCATGAATGGCATCGACGTGATCCGCCACGTGCGCCGGCAAAGGCACGGCGTTCCAATCATCGCTTTATCCGGCGAATCCAGCGTGCGTGACCGGATTGCGGCGTTGGACGCGGGCGCGGATGATTTTGTCTGCAGACCCTTTTCGATCGGCGAATTCCTGGCTCGCCTTCGGGCCGCTCTTCGCCGTGCGGCCGCCACGGCCGCCACGGCCGATGATGGAGATTCGGCGATCTTTCGGGCCGGCAACATCGAAGTCGACTTTGAACGGCGGAGAGTACGCGTGTCCGGCCGGGAAGTCCATCTAACCCCCAGGGAATACCGGTTGCTGCAGCTTTTGATTCATAATGCAGACCGCGTGTTAACTCACAGCGATCTTCTCCACGAGGTCTGGACATCGAAGAAGAACCGCCACGCCCACCACCTGCGGGTATTTATGGTGCAGCTTCGCAAAAAGCTGGAAGTGGATCCGGGACGGCCCCGTCATTTGCGAACCGAACCCGGCGTGGGTTACCGCTTCCAGACCGAGTCGTGAGGCTCGTCAGGAGGCGGAAAATACAAGGCGTCGGGAACAGGGTATTCTCCTCTCGGAACGGGATGGGTGGACGGGCATCAAGAAAATGCCGCGAAGCCTCCTTTTGAAAACCGCGGCCGGGGTGGTCAGTTGCGAAAAACATCTCGTTATGACTGACCACCCCCGTCTGCGCCGCTTCGGAGGCGGTCTTTTTATTCATGGCGCAGCCACCCCTCCTGTATCAGCTGTCCCAGGAGGGAAACACCCTGCCTGCAATTCGACTTCATTTATAGACGAAGAGTAAATATGGTTTTTCCCTTATGGAGCGTCCTGCCATTCATCCTGATGCTGGTTTCGATCGCGGTCGTGCCGTTACTCGTGCCCAAATGGTGGGACAAGAACACGAATAAGCTCCTCTTAAGTGCCGCTGTTTCAATTCCGGTCCTCGTGGTCGTGATGCCGGCCGGCCTTCACTTGTTGCTCGATTCGCTGCTGGACTATTTCTCGTTCATCGTGCTTCTGGGCGCGCTGTTCGTCATATCGGGCGGGATCTACATCCGGGGGGAATTTGCCGGAACCCCGCTGGTCAATACCGGGTTTCTGGCAATCGGCGCCTTGCTGGCCAACCTCATCGGAACGACGGGCGCGTCAATGCTTTTGATTCGTCCCTTCCTTCGCGCGAACCACGCACGAAAGCGCCGGGCGCACCTGGCCGTGTTCTACATCTTTATTGTCAGCAACATCGGCGGCTTGCTGACTCCGCTGGGCGACCCACCGCTCTTTCTGGGATTCCTGAGAGGCGTGCCTTTCGCCTGGACTCTGACGCTGTTTCCGATCTGGGCCACGACGGTCGGGGCGGTACTGCTCGTGTTCAACCTCTACGATCAATACGTTTTCCTCCGCGAGGATGTCGAGACGCCCGGCGCCCTGGCTGAAGAAGTTCAGCCGCGCCGTCGCTTGCATGTCCAGGGTAAACGAAGTTTCCTGTACCTGATCGGCGTGATGACGGCTGCCGTTCTAAGCGGTTACTTCCAGTGGCCAAGGGGAATTCAGGAAGCTGTGATGATCGCGATGGCCCTCCTGTCCTGGTTCACGACCCCGCGTTCGATCCACGAAGCGAATCACTTTCACTTCCACCCGATCGCCGAAGTCGCGGCCCTGTTTGCCGGCATCTTCGTAACCATGGTTCCGGCCCTCGAAATCCTGCACGACCGTGCGTCCCACTTTAATCTGCACGCACCATGGCAGTACTTCTGGCTGTCGGGAATATTGTCGAGTTTCCTGGATAACGCCCCAACGTACCTCACATTTACGGCAATGGCGTCCGGACTCGCCGGAACATCCGCAGAGAATCTGGGCGGCTTACTCCATTCGGATTTAGGTGCCTCTCTCTTACGGGCAGTCTCCGCCGGCGCGGTCTTCATGGGAGCGAACAGTTACATCGGCAATGGTCCGAATTTCATGGTCAAGAGCATTGCGGAACGCCATGGCGTCGAGATGCCTTCTTTCGGCGGCTACCTGCTGTACTCGACGGCGGTGCTCCTTCCTATCTTTGTTGTTGTCACTCTGGTCTTTTTCGGATGATTTCTTCCTGGACGGGAAATGCTTACGGTGGAACCAGGAACGAAACGCAGTGGAACGGAAGTCCCCGAATAGTGTCAAAAACAAACCATCGCCGAGAAGAGAATGCACAAAGGACACAAATCGAACCGCCGGACGCACGCCTCGTTAATGAGCCGCGGACGACACTGGGTAGCGGTCTTCTTTCCACTTGTGTCCCAGCCCTTGGGCATCGGCAATAGCAGTATCGCCAAAGACAAGAACATCATAAGGAGCAGATGACGTCCGGCCTGAAACCGGGAGTGGGTGCGGATTTTCGCCTCCAGGCCGGCAATCCGGCCGCAAACGTTGCGCCCGGAAAAATGGAAGGAATGTTGCTCACCAAACTGGCGGATGGAAATCATGGAGGCACGTTGTGAACAGGTGGGTCAGCATTTCAGCTGGAGTCATCATCGCAGTAGCACTGGCTGTGCTGCTGGTCATCGGACCAAAAACAGGTAGCGTCGAGAATCTGCGCGCCACGCTGCTGAGTTTCGGGTCGTGGGCAATTGTTATCTCGGCGCTGTTGATGGTGGCACAAGCCATCATTGCCCCGCTTCCGGCAAATGTGGTGACGATCACCAATGCCCTGGTGTTCGGTCCTATATGGGGAAGCCTTCTGTCGTGGGCCACAACCGTTCTGGGAGCGTCGCTGTGCTTTCTGCTCTCAAAAACCCTCGGAAAGCCCTTCGCCCAAAAGATCGTGGGCGGCTCCATTCAGAAAGCTGAAAACTTCTTCAAGAAATACGGACTCCAGGCGATGTTCGTTGTCCGGATCATGCCTTTCGTTCCGTTCGATGCGGTCAGCTACGGCGCCGGTCTGGTGGGAGTGCCGTATACCCGATTCCTTTTGGCGACGGCAGTCGGAATCATACCCTCCATTCTTGTTTATTCGTATCTCGGTACCCTGATCGCGGGAATCTACTGGTGGGTGCTGATCGGCATGCTGAGTGTTGCGCTGATCGCGGTGATTGTGGCCGCTACGAAGTTCAATCTGCGAAATCCGCAGAGCGCTCCAGAGACAGTTACGTCTTCTGCTTCGTAAGGAAAAAGATCAGGTCGGCCCTGGTGATGATGTCGAAGCCGGAGGCGTTTCGAACCAGGACGGCGCCCGTATCGCGATCGAGTTGATTTGAGACGTCGGTAAGCGACGCGTCTTCCACAACCACGGGGAATGGTTTCTCCATATACTCGGCCACGGGCTTCCGCTTGGCGCCGGAATCGGCAACCAGAATTTTCAGGATGCGGGTCTCGCTCAGACTCCCGACAACTTCGCCGCTTTCAATGATCGGAAGCTGCGAGATATCGTGCTCGCGCATGAGGTTTGCGGCGTCCTCCACGGCAAGACCGAGGGGGATGGAAACAAGTTTTCCGGTCCGCCGGACCTTGTCCTGTACAACCTGGCCCGCCTTTACGTCGAGGCGCGGCGCCAGGAACTGATTCTCCCGCATCCAGTTGTCGTTGTAGATCTTACTGAGGTATCGCGTGCCGGAGTCCGCAACGATGATCACCACGGTGTCGTTTTCCGTCAGCTTCTCCGCGCATTTCAACGCCACGTGCAGAACGGCTCCGGACGACCCCCCGGCGAAGATTCCTTCGGCCCGCGCGAGCTGGCGGGTGCGCAGGAAGGCGTCCCGGTCCGAGACGGAGTGAATTTCGTCGATAACGGAGAAATCCACGTTTGCGGGCATCTCATCCTGTCCGATGCCCTCCATCTTGTACGGCTGTACCTGCGGCTTGCGGCCCGTCTTGAACATCTCCGCAAAGATCGAACCCTCCGGATCCGCCCCGATAACCCGGACGTTTGGATTCTTTTCCTTGAGAAACCGGGCGATGCCTGTGATCGTGCCGCCTGTGCCGACACCGATCACAACGTGCGTCAATTTGCCCTCGGTCTGATTCCAGATTTCCGGCCCCGTGGTCTGGTAGTGCGCTTCGGCATTTGCGGGATTTTCATACTGGTTCGGGAAAATGCTGTTCGGAATTTCGCGGCTGAGACGAAGCGCCACGGAATGGTAGCTGCGCGGATCATTGTGTTCGACCTGGCTCGGCGTGACAATGACTTCGGCACCCAGCGCCCGCAGCGCATCGATCTTTTCCTGGCTCATCTTGTCCGGCATCGTGAAGATGCACTGATAACCCTTGATCGCCGCGGCCAATGCCAGGCCCATGCCCGTGTTCCCGGACGTGCCCTCGATGACGGTGCCGCCCGGCCTGATCTGGCCCGACTTTTCAGCTTCTTCCAGCATCGCCACGCCGATGCGATCCTTCACGCTGCCACCAGGATTCAGGTACTCGAGCTTCGCCAGGAGCGTCGGCCGCACTGTTCGGGTGACGCGATTCAACCGGACCATCGGCGTGTTACCGATGACCTGCAAGATGTTGTTATGCCACATGGGTTGAAGGAAGCCAGAAGCCAGAAGCCAGAAGCCAGAATGGGGAACGGAGAGCTCGCTTTGGATTCTTCATTCTGCCTTCTGTCGTCTTCATTCTGGCTTCTGGCTTCTTCTTAACTTTAACTTCGGCGGGCCCCCGCTGCAGCAGCCTTTTTGGAGTCGACTTTTTTGGATTTTCTTGGGGCGACGGTTACTTCCGTCCGGTAATTTTCGAGGGCCCGGCCAAGCTCGGCTTCCACGCGCCGGCGGAGACGCTCGGGCGAAACGACGGTAGCCGAAGGCCCAAAGCTGAGGATCCAGGAGCCCAGCTCGAATTCGCCGCCAACGTGCATCTTCATCGTGATACGGCCGCCCCCAATCTCGCGCACCACCTGCGACGGGTGCCAGACCCGGGACCGCACGTACTCGGCGATGTCCTTATTGAAGATGATCTCGACGTCGAAAGGATCTTCCTTCACGACTCCGAACGCGGATTCCAGGTAACTCTCGACGGAAAAGTCGGGCGGTTTTTCGAATTCGTCCCTGGTCTTCTCGATACTCTCGATGCGCTCGACAGCAAATGTTCGAATCTGGTTGTACTCTTCGACACGCGCAAACAGGTAAAGCCCTCCCCGAAAGTACATCAAACGATACGGATCGATCGTGTACGTCTTCTTCTGCTGGCTGTGGACGGAGTAGTACTGCATCTTGACGCGCACTTCTTCGCCGATCGCTTCCATCAAAATCCGGATCGTGTTCTTGGAATGATCCAGATCTTTCGGCGCGTCGGCCCGGACACTGATCATGGCATCGAGGCTGTCCAGAAACTGGATGTTGCGCTCGGGAAGCGCGCTCTCGATCTTCTTGAAAGCCGATGCAATATCGTTGGAAAAGGGAGGGGCCGCCAGATTGACGACGAGTTTCTTGCTGAAGTAGAGCGCAGCAGTCTCTGAAAGCGAAAGGCTCGCCAGAGGAAGTCCTTTGTATTCCTCGTTGAGCCGCCAGTAGACCTTGCCGTCGTAACGTTCGTCGTAGAGCGGAAAGCCGGCCTCCATGAGCGCCGCAAGGTCCCGGCGAATGGTCTTCGTCGAAACCACGTGCTGCCCGGCGATGTCCAGAATCGTTGTCCAGCGGTTCGTTTCAATCTGCTTCAGGATTGCCCACTGCCGGATCAATTGCGCGTTTCGCCCCATCGTTTTCCCTCTCTTTGCTTTTTGATTATGGACGGGGTGTCATGAAAACAAGTAATACCAAATCGCCGGCGGAAGCATTCTTCACGCCGTGATCGTCGCCGGGCCTCGCGATCACGGTCTCGCCTGTTTCGAGCTCCTTCTCTTCGCCGGCGATGTGAAACACACCCTTGCCTCGAAGAACGAAATAAATCTTATCCGATTCCGCGTGACTATGAACCCGCTGTTCCTGTCCCGGCTTCAGGCAATACAGGTCGCAGAAGTACTTCGTCGAGTCGAACAAAGGAATCTTCTGCATCTTGTCGTCTGAAAAGCGGATCAACTCCTGAATGTTCCTGGTCTCCATAAATCAGCGATCTAATTGTTTCCGGTGAGTCTTTCCAGGATACGGTCGAGTCGAGCAATTGATTCTTCGTGCTTCCTTTGAGCTTCGTGTTGGAAGTCCCGTTGCCAATTTTCAAATCGGCGATGCTCTTCGTCGTTGCGATCCAGGCGACGCGATTGGATCTCGATTAACTCAACCACTCGCGCCTGAAGGCTCGCGATGTTCCCTGTCATTTGTTCATGTTCAGCCGCCCGCGCGAGCCGTTCTTCCCGCTCACGGTCAAGCGA
>Ga0137397_10003871_pt1 | contig 10437 bp, 6 predicted proteins | sample czorhiz116metaG_FD_106658 | JGI IMG/M metagenome (GOLD analysis project Ga0137397, IMG submission 106658) | Vadose zone soil microbial communities from Angelo Coast Range Reserve, California, USA - czorhiz1.16 metaG | ecosystem: Environmental > Terrestrial > Soil > Vadose zone | place: USA...
CGTTTCGTCGACGTGGGATCTGGGTGAAGTTGAGCGCGAGTGGAAGGAAAAGATTGTGGCGCAAAATGGCCTGGTCAACAAGCTTTCCATCCCAGTCTGATGGCGTGGGTTACGGTGGGTTACCATGGGTATTAGACCCAGATTGCTCGCTGACCTGATCATGATTCTCTTAGGGATTGTACGAGTAGGACGATTGTTACCGAGCATTCCGTCGAAGTTTGACGAATTTGACTGTTTCCGTCTTCAGCGTCCTAATAACCCATGTTTGTAAGCGACCATCAGCATCGCGGCCATCATGCGGCGATGGGCCCCGCGTTCCGTGGCTTCGAGAGAGACCATCAAACCTAACCTAGTCGAAAACGGAGCACTGGCAGTTCACCCCAATCGCGGCCCCTCTCGTCATTTTTCAAATGCATGCGTAATTCCCCGTTGTTTCTATCACCGAAGATGCGAAGCTGCCTGGCCAAAACCTTTCACTTAACGTGTTCGGGGTCGACATCTGACAGTCTGTCATCCACGGGGCGTTGAACCAGCAGCACCTTCCGCCGTCCAGGATGATATCAGTACCGTACACACCCAATTCTGGCACGCAGTGATTTTTCCTCTGGACGCATTGGCGACCAAATCCTCCTCCCGCGCGGCGTTTTCACTCCGACATTGTGGGCTGAGGTTCGCCTTGCGATAATTGCATCGAGTTGTTGCGGCCAAGTCACACTGATGTCCAGACACGCAGTGGGCACAGACGACTTACTCGCCGGGTGGTAATGTACAGTATGCATGGTTATGCAAACTGGGGACGCCCGAGATCTAACTTGGAAGCACTCCCGCCCCCATTTGCAGGGCGGCATCCCCTCTGTGAACTTATTCACAACCAGCTCATCGTCCTCAACACCATCCCAATGCTTCCGCGACGCGAGCGGTATCTTATACTGACGGGTTGCTGTCCGAACGACCTGAGCTCACCACTCTCGGTGATCCCCGCCACATGATTACACTTTTGCGACCTTGGCGTCAATACTGGTACATATCGCGGGGTGACGTCGCACGTATACCCATCTTCCTCGACTGCGGGTCTCTTTTTCGCCTTCACATTTCCCGGAAAATAGTGCCATGAGGACCGTCCGAGAAAAATGAAGTTATTGAATGGCTGATCTGCCAGTGAGGGCCAATCACCCATTGTTCCATCATATAGTGAAAGTGAGCACCTGGGGATAGCTAAGAAATTTTGGGGACAAGTGGCTCGGGAATGCGTATCCTTGCAGCAGAGTATGTATTGTGCCGGGTGCCCAATATCCCAATCTTTTGTCATCCGATCGCGTCCTTGTCCAGACCTCGGCCTAAATACAGGATAATTGCATGGTGACAGGGGGGCTAATCGATAGGCGTTGCGTTGCATTTTAAATGAGAGGACGGCGCGGTTAACGGTGTACAGAGGGGCAAACCAGGGAAAATCGTTCTTGGCGCCGAAGGAGGTCGACAGAGATAAATCGTGGGAGGCTATCGGTATGAGGTGGACGGCCCGGGCTCTTCATAGTGCAGGCAGTTCGCAGACCGTCGAGCATGCCATCAAACGTTGATACCACATCCCGGGAAACTGATTCACTTGACAAAGGCCTGGCCTGTGATAAGGCCCACGAGTGTGGCGGAGCGTGTCTTGAGCCTCCTGATGCGCCTTTGATAACCGGCGCGAGTCTCCCGTTTGGAGGCGCAGGAAGGGCTAGGTAGGCTTGTGTTCGTTGAGGCGCTTGGTGCCATCTGGCTTGCCAGGCCGAAATGGTAAGCCCCTTTGCGGATTCGGCTTGGTGGGCCAGCGTGTGCGGCGCTTGGTGATTCGGTGGAAACGGATTGGCCGCGTTGGCTTGGGCAAGCTCGAAGCATCGCTTCACTCCTGGGAGCGCGGGTTTGGAGGGGCACCATTCGAGAGGGAAAGGGTTTAGGTCAGCTTGGTGCAGAACTCTCGAGAAAAAAAATTGGCCCACGTGAGGCCGGAGGTTGGCTATCGCTCGAATGGCCGTTGGGTCGGGAGAGAGTATGGTGATTTTGTGGGATGGATGATGCCGGTTAAAGGTGGTCTTGGGCGAGGCATATAGCTAAGACTGGGGTGCCCATGTCTGCCGCGTCGTAGGCTGTCGTGCCGAGGTTGCGGACGGCGTGGGCGGTTTCGATGCCTCCAGAGAAGGCGACAGTAGCGCATTTCAGTTGGCCAGGAGCTGTCCGTCTTTGCGGTCCCAGTTTGACTTGGAGCCCTCAGCCTCTAGGGAAGATAGTGAGGTGTCGTTTTCGTCTGTTTTGGGGGCGGACGAAGGCGAGCCACTGTTTGCGCTGATCGCCATGTCGGACTCTGTGGTTGGAGAAGAAGCGCGCCGGGGGTAGTCTAGAGCCCAAGGAGGGCTGCTACTAGCGATGTGGAGGTTGACGAAAAGGCGGGGTTGAACAAACAAATCCCTGGATCGTGAAAGCAGTAAGCCGGGCCGAAATGGTTTGGCGCCTACGGCCGGGCTTACAATCGCCGCCTCCAATCTTTCCATGTCGTCGCCCGCCCTCTCGGCAACAGAGCTTCAATTATGATTCTTTTGCGCATGGCGCATGGGATCGTCATGCGTTTCAAGTGATATGGAGAACTTGGTTACGGTACGTTATCCCACTATTCTCAGCGTACGTGCCTTTTCCGTGCCATCGGACGCTTTTCCCCTCATTCTAAATGGGGAACATCAAATGGTTCGGCGCTGGAGAAATGCTAATGTGTTTACTGTTACGCCAGTTGCTGATAGCCAATAAATTACGTTACTTCGAGCTCGTCAATCAGGGGATCTCCGTAAGGTTAGTCTGGGCACTGCGTAGTCGTTGTCGACAGATTTCGGGTACATCCGTTCATTGGCACTATTTTTGATGCATACTCTGTAGCACATCTGAGTTCATGTCTGATGTCTCCTGAAATTTTTGGTGGCTTTTGGATTCGGAGGTCTAAAGTTTTCTGTCATCTCTGAGAAATCAACTTTGACGAGATGGGCTCAGCTCACTTGCTGGAGCAATTTGGGGTGTATCATTCAGTTCGTGCCACTATCCCAGCACTGCTTGCTGAGGACCTTGAGCTTCTTGTGGGTTCCCAGGCCAGCGGGGCAAGGAAAACAAGACATTCCGAGACATTCTAGCCTTCTAGGAGGACGACTACGGGTCTAGGGTCCCGAATATATTGTAGTTCAAAGGTAATAAACTGGTAATAAGTGTGTTATGCCATTGAGCGCCCATACGGGCACGCACGCGTGGCGACAACTGACTGCGGCATGCCGAGGGATCTCAGCGACTATTCCCAGATAGGAGTATGGTTTCTGGGGTAGCCGACTTGGTACAATGCGTAGAGACTCGAGAGCGTCAGTCACGGTGCTGGCCAGGGCTTTTGGTGCCTTGGTCAGCAAGCATTTTCACGACCTGTTTCATGACCTTTTGGGCACCTTGTTTGGTGCTCTCGTAAAACCTTTGCAACCTTACTTGTCCAAATTTACGCCCGTATGGAGATACAAATGCTGAAGATGTCTCGATCACAGCAAATCAGATCTGAAAAATTACTCGGGCGTTTTCGACCTTCTGCCGTTCCCACTTGCCAGGAACCATTTCTCATGGCAGGAGGAGCCGCCGCCTGCCGGTGTTTCCATACAATTGGATCTTGAACTCTGCCCTCAAATACTGTGCCCCCATATGCTCCTTTGTATCCGGTCCTCTCCTCCGTTCTCTTCTGCCACATACAGTTTGACTTGACACGTCGGCATGTCTGGCTCGGCTGTAGCGGACCTACGAGATACCTACGGGATCGCCTTCATAGGGCTAATTTTCAGTACAATGTGCGTCTTCTCCCTTTGCTTCTCATTCCCTTGCCCATTTTGCCAACGAGTAGCCTTTATGGTGTCACGATAACCCAGACGTGAGTGACTCGCCTTCCAGAGCCGTTGACTTATCGCTGAAAACTCGGGTCATCCAGATGGATTTACTACTGGTAACCAATTGTCATTCTTTCACATCGCTGCACGACACTGAGCAGCTCCAGCCGCTATCGTGGCAGAGACCCGATGATACTCAAAGGATTCATCGCCTTTTCATTGTACGTGGGACATTGGGTCCACTAATAAACGTCTCGGAGATAATTTGTTTTCTCAGTCTCCTTGATACACTGCACACAATTCTGTGTATCTATTCGATGTATTGGTGAGACACAATCTATCCTCGTTCTCCCCCTTGCTTATTATACCAGGTATCTAATCCTGAATTTTGGCAATGTCGCCAACCTTGATCTCATCATGTGGTAGGTCGGCTCATTCTGTCAGGTGCTGTCTCTGATTCGGAGCCCAGGGCGATAAACGTACGCTGTCTTTTAACAAACGTCCTTTGTTTATACGGCACATCAAACCTTCCTAACATTTCATAGGTTCAAACAGACATCAATGTATGCTCCGCTCTCGCTGGTTCACTGACAGCTCACTGATGATTGCGATAGGGTCTCATCGGCTTTTTGGTACAAGTGTCTGTTCTCTCTTCTTGTCCCCTCGCTCGCGAGTTCCTCTGATATAGAGTAGGTTTTATGCGAGACGAGTGTATATCAGTAAACATTTCGCTTTTGACCTTTCAGGGTGCCATTCATGACACGATTGCCTAACAGTGAGCAAGAGCATCGCTGTCCCACTGGTCATTGTAAGTACGTCGGCTACTTTAATTGGCACTTCCTAAGTTCATTCCTAGGTAATGCTCAGTGGGCTTTGCTTCGGTAAGCAATTTCCTGCCACCTGAGTGCTAAGTGATGACCTTGGCGACGTCCCTATAGCCCTAGGATTTGGTGAGTTTCTCGTTTCCGCTTCTTGTCTGTAAATGCGTCTTAACTCCTATATAATATATAATAGTGTTCACCGTCAAATCGTGTGTATAATGTACCAGATTTTGCCTGGTTACTGATATCCAAAATCAGATTTGCGCTCGAGCGATTCTCTCGTTTAAACCCCTTGATTGTACGACCCTACGTCTGCTTGTGGTTACGCCCACTGATGGTCCGGCCTGAGTAGTGGGTGACATGCGTAGGAATGAGTGCAGCCGCTTTGGCAGACGTCATAATTGCCCTGGCGATGTGTCGGTATCTCTATCGCAAAAGAACAGGCTATACAAAGTGAGTTTTTGGTTTCTCCTCACAGCAGCGTTTTAACATCCATGTATATAGTACGGACTCGATGATTATTACCCTGATGACCTACAGTATCAACTCTGGGCTGTTGACAAGGTGAGAATTTATGCTAGGTGTTCGATCACATTAACGAACCAAAGTAGCGTCCTTGCCACCGGCATGCTTGTCTCTGTAAGATATCTCGATCGTGATGTTGTGCCTGGATGTTTTCTCACAGCACGATCAGTTTGTAGCCTGGCGCTCTAGTTTATTTTATTTGGCACTCTTCTGGTTGATGGGTAAATGTATGTTCGCACTGATCTCTGGTGCAAAGACGATGCATTGACGGTTTTAAAGGCTACCTGAACTCTTTGCTTGCTATGTAAGGAAAAAAATCATCGCTTTCGGAGCGGGTTTTGACTTTCGTCACCTTTAGGTTGAACAGTCGCGACACTCTCCGAGAACGATCTTCCAATGATAACTCGGGCAACGCCTTCCACATGCCGTCGATCCGACTGAGCAAAGCTCCCTACAACTTCAAGTCCCAGACAGGGTCAACCGCTGTCGCTGTCACCGTGCACCAGACGGCCACTACGGACTTCGCAGCGAGCGAGCATGATTACAATGAGTCAGAACTGGAGAAATCGGGAAGCCTCTCCCACACTGTTGCGGTGCTCCGGAATTGAAAATCGTTTCTGGAAGGAATAGCCTTCTCAGTACATGACGGATCACCGGCATCGACTGTATACGATTGCGTGGTCGGTCCAAGGTTATTTGTACGGAGTATGAATAGGATAATGTTATATCACCGCTACGCGATGGCGAGTTTAAATACAGCAATCACATACTGAAAAGGGAGTGAGCCGCAAGGCCCAGTCACTTTGGACATGATGCCATGACAACTTCTCATCAGCAAAACACGAGGTTGGACGTGCACCCCTCCCACGAAAACGACAAGGTTACGCAGATTCGCATTATTCATACCACGACAATGGGTGACTGCGCCTACAACATTTTCTCGCAACTAATCGATAGTTCCTGAGTTCGATTCATGGCACAATTGTTCAAGTTCGGGAGCTACATCGTATGAACAAAGTGAGACCCTGTGAACCATACTGAAGGTACGGTAATTGCAATTGGATGGTTGCCACACAACCCTATTCTTTCACCGCGCCATGCTCTAACAACAACTGCGCGACTTCGACATGTTGCCCATTTGTTGCAAGCTGGAATGGACTCTGGCCCTCAAAGCCCCGGATGTGCAGGTCCGCTCCGTGCCTAAGTAGCAGCCGTACGACCTCCAGTTGACCACAGGACGATGCAACACAGAGGGGTGTGTTATTGACCGTGGACTGTGCACTGATCTCAGCACTGTGATCCAGGAAGAGTTGAACGAGCTTCGTATATCCTTTCCACGATGCAAAGTGCAACGGCATCCAGTCATAAAAGCCGGCGCACCTGACGTTAACGTCGGCATTGTGCCGAAGTAGCAGACATACAACTTCAGCGTGGCCGAAGCCCGATGCCACATGCAGCGGGGCTCCCAAATTACGATAATGGGCATTGACGTCCTTTGTGTGAGTTAGAATGAGGTATTCGACGACCCCACTGAACCCACACAGCGCTGAATAAAACAATGCAGCTGCCTCGGGCAGTGACGAGTCGGTGGATCCATCAGCGAGGATGTATTCTTGTATCCAATCCTGAGCCACGTCGTGTAGCGAGATCCAGGATGCGAGATGGGGTTTCTTTGGGTTGAATAAGTCTTCCATGAAGCCTTGCACTCGTGATGCCACGTCCTTGTACTTCGCGTGTTTGACCCAGTTCTGAGCAGCATATAACGCCAAAGGGGACGTTTCGACGCGGTTCTCAACGTCTAATTCCAATAGTACTGCGAGGCACGCTCGCGCGAGAAGAGTGTGTGCAGAGTCCAAGGGAATGTGGTAGTCGCGGATGCTTCCGACTTCGGACGTCCGAAGGCGATCAGAAGTTAGGAATTCTTTCACTGAAAAATGAGAAAATTGAATTGTTCTTGAACCTTCGTCCTCGATGACGGTGATTAAAGTCGAACACGTGGAGAGCACAGCCTCTTCAGGATTCTCGGGACGCCAGCCCTCCATGACGTTACACGGCGCATCCTCTTCAAAATCGATCGCGAATATCTCTGCTAATTCTTCAGCACGAAGCGGTCGAAGAGCCGCGACGAGGCACTGAAAAAGCCGACGCGCATGGTGTCGCTTCTCTCTCGGGATCCCTTGCAACGCCCGTTCATATGTGTCGTCTAGCGTGGTAGGCAGTTCCTCCAGGGCCTTCCGAATGCTTGACGGCATACATCGACGGAGCGTGTCCAACTGGCAAAACACCCATCTAAACCTGTCCGAGACGATCAGCAATGATAATCATGTACTGTATCGGATAACTCACATGCCATTGGCTCGTTCAGAAAGCGTATTGATAACGAGTTCTTTGTCCTCTTCTTTCCATCTCCGCATGGCTCTGTCCGTTTGAACGAACGAGCGAAGGTACTTATTGATATCCTCTCTTTGACCGACTTCCTCATGAAGAGAGACCCGACGAAAAGGCGATGTTAAGGGGTTAAAGACAGATTGTATGTCTTGCTCGGGACGACTTGTAATACAAATGAAGAGATTTGCATGTTCAGACCCAACGAGATCGCCCAGAAAGTTCAACACCTTTTCGCGGGCAGACGGTGTTTCGGTGGTATTCGGACACTCATCCAGAGCGTCCAAAATAATGAAAATAGGAAGTTGTCTTGGTAACTCGAGCATATTCCCGAGACATTCTGCTAGAGCGGCATTACTGGGCTGGACGGAGCCGTTGTGGCACTTGATGTACAGTTGATAAAGAACACTCCAGCAACGGAGAGAGTCGCCACCGAGTTGGAAGACAAGGGACGCCAACAAGCCGCGGATGTCGCGCTTCGAAGTGTCCTTATAGTCGAAGTGATAATATGCGACCAACGCCGACCTGGCCTCTATTTTGTTCTGAATATCCTCGATAATGGCAGAGCTTATCGAGAATATGACTTTCATATCGCAGAAATAGACAGGAAACCGCGTACCAAAGTATGCTTTTCCCGGCACCGGCTACGAATTCGAGGAAAGATTAACAGTCGCATAGATAGAAAGGGCGGGAGAAACTTACGATTGCCACGTATCCAGAGGAGAGAACCGCTCTCCTTCCATTCCCGGAACGTGTTCCCTTGGATAAACCACGTCGCGGTGCCATCATGCTGAATTTCGCAGGCAGTATTATGATTCATAGAAGGACTTGGAGGAGAGAGCCATGTTCGGAGTTTATCTTGTAACTGGTTCCCTGCGGACGTGTGTCAGTTTTGACGTCCAAGGATGGTACCGTTAGAAAGTGACAAACGTTGAACTTCGTCTGTTACTGTTGGGGCACAATGATCAGTGCGTGGATGAAGATGGATAGAAAACCTTGCGTACCATCTCTGGTGGCCTTTACATCGTCACCGATATCCTCGGCGAGGGCCGAGGTTGCCTTTACATTGTTGCTGACATCCTCAGTGAGGGCCTTTGTCGCATTTACATTGTCGCCGATATCCTCAGTGAGAGCCTTGGTAGCTTTTACATTGTCGTCTACGTCCTCGGTAAGGGCGATGGTCGCCTTTACGTTGTTGTCGATATTTTCAGTAAGCACCTTGCTTGCTTCAACGTTCCCATCGACACGGTGCGTAATTTCCAAGTTCCGGGCCGCAATCATTACATTCTCTTCTTTCGTGAGAGTATCCAATCGTAAAACCGCGTCTTCGACCTCCTTTCTTCCCACCAGCCGCTTCAGAACCTTCTCTGTGTCAGAGTCAGCCACGAAGGAATGGGATAGTAAATGGCCCAACTTACTTATTCGTCCGTTCATCATTGCCTTGGTCGAAAGCGCAAGAATCAAAAGTAACTGAGCCATGATCTTCCCGAGTATCTCCGTCAAATCGTCCGTCAAAGGTATCCCAGTGTAACGGTCCAGTCGTTGGAGGAACAAGTGGATGCACTCGAAAAGGTGCATAATTGCATCATGGCTCGCTGCAACGTCTCTCGCAGCCTGAGGGTTGGGTGTCACAGATGGGTTATAAGGGACTTAGAGAGACTTACCCCGAGAAGAACGCCGATTCCGATAAAGATTGTCTTGGCCGGTGAGAACGGCTGCGAATCAGATGATGTCAGAGAACAGTCATACCGAAAGGATTGAGGGGGCTTACCAGACAGATCCCCTCTCCAAGCGTTGCTGAAAATGTGAATAGGACATGGACTATCGGATCCAACCAAGCCATTAACTTCTCATCGCCCTTGCGAAACGAACTAAAAGCTTGCGCTTGCGTTCGGAGTAAGTCCGAGACGGCTTTGGGACCGTGGCAGGTGTAAAGTTGGGTGGCAAAGGGATGGGTGTCTAGACATTTTCCTGTCACCCTCTGATACTCGATTGATGAGGCATTAAATATTGCAGTAAAGTTGCCGGTCGACGTCGAAACTGATGGTCCGGCTGTTTGATCGCTTCTTGAAGACATTGGGATAGCGGGCGGAAATTAGAAGGGTATGCAAGTTGCGGATGACGATGGGTTGAGGAAAACGGTCGAGCAGACACAGCCTCGATTCCTCGAAGCGCAACATGAGAGCACCCTGAAAAGAGGAGGGTCCCGGAAAAGGTAATAAATTCATCAGCAGTTCTGTAAAAGGAGAAAAGTCGGCCCAAAAAGGATATTTTCTTTGTCAGGCTCCTTCCTTGAAAGGCAGGTCTTAGAATCGTACCCTACGCTGACTTGTCGAATAATCCGACCGTAATCATACCTTATCCTGAAATTCCATTTTGGGTGTGAGTTTTCTCGAAAGACAGCTTGGATTTACAGCCATGACTTTCATCTAATCGTTTCCCCACCCTCTCTTTTTTTCCATTCACACACTCTTAAACCAACCTCAAGCTGACATGGGTTAGAGCCCCTGATTGTTTTTTTGACTCCGCCAAGCATTAGTTGTGTGTCCCTCATTTTTTTTTTCTCCAAGTCACTCACCGCTAACCATCACCTGGCATCAGGGCTTTTTTCTCATGCTCCCAAGACAAATACTCTATGCCATTCCCACCCCATCTGTCATCGCCTCCTATTGATGTTTTGATGTCTGGGCCGTGAATGGGCGAAAGCATAAGAGCCCAGGTGATTAAAGAGTTTCCATTGTCTGTACCGCTATTGTTTGTCTCTTATTGTTCTGAACTTTATTGTTCACAAACCTATTATCTCGTATCATACAATAGCAAGTACTGGTTTA
>Ga0137397_10003872_pt1 | contig 10435 bp, 3 predicted proteins | sample czorhiz116metaG_FD_106658 | JGI IMG/M metagenome (GOLD analysis project Ga0137397, IMG submission 106658) | Vadose zone soil microbial communities from Angelo Coast Range Reserve, California, USA - czorhiz1.16 metaG | ecosystem: Environmental > Terrestrial > Soil > Vadose zone | place: USA...
AGCGCCGGCACGAGCAGATTGGAAGCGGTCGTAAACGTGACGTTCACCGATCAGTCCTCGTGGAAACAGTACACCGGATCTCGAGCGCGGGGTTCGTACAGGGGGCTTCCATCGGGAGGAGTGCGTGAGAAAAATACGAAAACCCGAACGTGGCGTCAAGCGGGAAAAGGAAAACGCCCCGCACGCATCGTGCGAGGCGGACGAGCCGAGGCGAGGCGGGAGCTAGCTTCTCGTGATGCCCGAGGTCGTGTGCCCTTTCGCGTAGGCCTCGCGGCGCTCCCGCGTATCGAGCTCCAGCTTGCGGAGGAGCACGTAGAGCTGAACCGGATTCATCTCGCGTCCACCCAGCTCCGGACGGCGCAATTCTTTCTGGATCCGCATGAGGCCGTAGTCGGGATGCTTCCGGGCGATCTCGCGCACGAGATCCTCGTCCGAGAGGATCGTCTCGCTGCGCTGAAGCTCCATGCGATCCTCGGAGCCGAACTCCGAGCCCGCCGGCGATCCGGCAGCGGAAGAAGCGGGCGGCTCCGCGTTGGCGGGAACGATCGGTCCGAAGGAGGCGACCGCCAGGTCGGAGTCGGTGTAGGCCTGGAGGATGTTCTCGAATTCGAGGAGGTCGAAGACCTCCCGCACGTCGGGCGCCATGCCGGACAACTTGAGATCGCCGCCGTGCTCGCGGATCTCGCGGATCTCGCTGATGAAGATCCCCCACCCGGCGCTGGAGATGTATTCCACGCGAGCGAGATCCACCACCACGTGAAAGCGCTTCTCGCGGAGCAGGGCCTGCAGCCGCCGCTCCAGATCGGGGCTCGTCGTGGTGTCCACATAACCCGAGACGCGGAGGATGGAGACTCCCCGGTTCTGCGGCGCCTCTTCGACGTAGACATCGATTCCCTTCATGTGCCCCCTCCTGGTTCTTCTCCTGTTGGGTCGGGAGAGCGGTCGGGCCGGGCGGTCTCCGAGAGTGCCCGGGCCAGCCTTGCCATACGTCTATCGGTGCCGTTCTGGGCGAACTCAAGCCTTTTTTCCCGGGTGTTGAGTCCGTTCCTCCTTAGAGTTACGTAGATCATGGCCTCGGTCAGGCCGGGTCCCGCCTGGCCCGTTGCGCGGAGCAGATCGCCCATTTTCTTGGCGCCGAGAAGAGGCTCCGCCTTCACGAGCGCGAGGATCACGGCCTCTTCCTCGAGGCTGGCCTTCTGCATTCCGGTTCGCGGCCGGATGCTCTTCAGACCCTCTTCGCCGCCCACCTCGGCGACGCGGCGCCGGTAGCGGTAGTAGGTGGACGGCGCGACTTGGAGACGCTCGCATGCCTCCGCCACCGGGACCTTCTCCTCCTCGATCAGGCGGAAGAGCTCGCGGCGCGCGGACTCCAGGCGCACCTCGGGCTGCACCTTCTCCTTGATCGCCACGAGCGTGATGTCGTCGTTCTGGGCCGCTCCCGACGTGAACTCGTGGATTTCCCGATCCAGGGCCTCGGTGAACTCCTGCGCCGTCAGATGCCCGTACTTCTTGATCGCGGCCAGGAGCCTCGGCTCCCCGAACTGGTCGCGCCCCGGGTTCATGGCTTCGGTGATCCCGTCGGTGTAGATCACCAGCATGTCGTCCTGCTTGAGCGTGAGCCGCTCGACCGAGATGGTCCGGCGAAAGAGATCCGCGTCCGGCGCGTCGATTCCCACCGGGATGCCCTTGGGCTTCAGGAAATAGGTGGCATCCGACTCTCCGCGATACAGGATCATCGGATTGTGCCCCGCGCTGGCGTAGGTCACGATGCGGTTCACCGAATCCAGCACCACGTAGAACATGGTCACGAACATTCCCTTCTTCATGTCCTCCGTCACGAACGTATTCATGCGGGCCATGACGTCGGAAGCGGATCGATTCCCGCGCGCTTCCATCCGGAGCGCGGTCCGGATCATGGTCATGACCAGGGAGCCCGGCACGCCCTTGCCGGAGACGTCCGCGACCACGACGCCGATGGTCCGCTCGTCGACGTGGAGAAAGTCGTAGTAGTCCCCTCCCACTTCCTTCGCGGCGCGATAGAGCGCCCCGATCTCGTAGCCCTCGAGCTCGGGCACGTTCCGCGGAAGCAGGCTCTGCTGGATCTCCTGCGCGACCTGCATCTCCTTCTGCAGCCGCTCCTGCTCCACGAGGTTTCCCTGCGCGGCGCGGAACTTGGCCGTGATCTCGTTGAAGGCGCGCGCGATCTCGTCGATCTCCTCGTTCCCGGACACTCCCACCTCCGCCACCATCGACCCCTCCCCGATGGCGCGCACGTTGTCGGAGAGGACCTGGATGGGCCGGACGAACACGCCGATCAGGATCACGGAGAGGCCGCAGCCCAGAAAGAGCGTGAGGAGCGCGATCCCGGCCAGCTCGGCCCGCGCGGCGAGGATCCTGCCCTCGACCGCCTGCTCGCTGACGCTCAGCACCACGTAGCCCAGGATGGCGCCCGGCGTGCCGGTGGCTCCGGCGCGCACCGGCTCCGTCACGGTGCCGCGCAGGCCGTGCTGCGTCGTGAAGAGCTCCTCGAAGCGGTCGCTCCCCCACACGCGCCCGGTCGTGTCGAGGACCCGGACCGAGACGTATTCCGGATTCGCCTTGACTGCGGCGCGGATGGATTGATTCAGGAGCGTCTGCTCGATGGACATGGGCTCGGGGCGCGAGAGAAGACCGGAGGCCGGAAGCGCCAGGCTGCGCGCCACGCTGCGCGCGCGCGACTGCGTCTCCTCCCGCACGCTCTGGATCTGTCGGGCGTGGATCCCCGTGAACGCGACCGCCACGAGGAAGGTCATCGCGCCGAAGGCCTGGAGCGTGTAGGTGACCCGGAGCGATCTCGGCTTCGCTCCGCGCCCGCCCACGCGCCGGCGGCGCCGGCCGAGACGCTTCGACATCGAGAGGACGTTGCCTTCCGGGCTTCCCCGGTAGCGCACCTCGTCCATGAGCTGGTTCATGAGGAAGACGCCCAGCCCGCCGCGCTTGCGCGTCTCGACGTACATCTTGAGATCGGGGCTCTTGACGTTGCGGAGGTCGAAGCTCTCGCCCTGATCCTGGATCTCGATCGAGAATTCTTTCTGGTTCCCCGTCACGACCACTTCGAGGTAGCCGGTCCGGCCCTTGTAGCCGTGCTTCACGACGTTCGTGCACGCCTCGTCGACGGCGAGCTTGGTGTTCGCGAGGATCTTTCCGGGGATCTGGATCTTCTCGCCGACCTCCTGGATGAAGTCGCGGATCTCGGCCAGGTGCCGGTCTTCGGCGGGGACGCGAAGCTGGAATCTGCGGGTCGGGCGCGTCTTGCCGCTCATCGGTGCGCCTCGGACTTCATGCGCTCCCGGGCCTCGAGCACGTTCCGACGCGCGCTCTCGTTCAGGGGATCCAACACCAGAATTTGCTCCCAGTTGCGGAGCGCTTCCCGATAGTCACCCGACGTGAACGCCTCCATGCCCTTGATGTAGAGCTGCTTGATACGCGCATCCAGCTCAGGCTTGGGCGTGGAAAGCCTGCGCTGGATGCGATCGCGCCAGTCGCGCGCCTCGGTGCTCGAAGGATCCAGCGCCAGCGCGCGCTGCACCTGGGCGCTCGCGTCGGTGTAGCGTCCCTCGGCGAACGCGCGCGCCACCTCGTTGAGCGCGGTGAGCGCCTCGAGCTTCCGTCCCAGGATCTGCGCTTCCGCGGCGCTCTTTCCCATGGAGGTCTGGAGCTGATTCCAGCGATTCCTCGCGCGAGGATCGTCGGGGGTGAGGCGCATCGCGAGCGCCACCTGATCCGCGGCCTCGAAGGCCCGCGCCTTCGCCCAGAGCGAGTCCGCCCGCGCCAGAGCCCGCGCCGCGGCTTGGTCGCGCGCCGCCGCGACGTCGCGCTCGAGGGAGGCGATCGTGTCGCGCGAGGCGCCGCCCTGGGCTCCGGGCGCCCGGATCGCGCGCATGAGCCCCGTGGCTTCCTCGGCGTCGCCCCGCGCGAGCGCCTGGCGGGCCATGTCCGCGAGTGCCTTGGCCGTCCGCCTGCCGCTCTCGGCGGCGATCTCCGCCTGGGCGCTCCGCTCGATCTCGACTCGTGCGCGCTCCGCGCGGGCCGAGTACGTGGGCTTGCCGGGATCGGAGCGCTCGAGCACCTCCCAGAGCACGAACGCGGTCTCCCAGTCGCCCGAGGTCTCGGAGGCTTCGGCCTTCTCCCGGTCGCGCGCGATCTCCTGGGCGCGCTGGACGCGGATCGAGTCCACCGCCGCCTTGCGCAGCTCCACGATCCTCTGCGCGTCCCAGCGGCTGATGGGAACGCCCCACGCCAGCCGGAACGCGAACTGCTGCGTCGCCTCCACCTTCCCGCTCTGGTAGGCGTAATCGAATCCGTAGCGGCGGAATCGAAGCCCGAGCCCGAGCACGGGCCCGCCTTCGGCGTACCCGGCGCGCAGGGAGCCGACGCCCTGGCGCGTGAGCTCCGCTCCGAGACGTGGCTTCATGCCCTCCTTCCCGCGCGTCGCCAGATCCAGGACGACGCGCGCGGCGGAGAGCGCATTGAGCCTCCACTCGGGTCCGCCGAGACCCAGCCGATAGGAGCGGTCCAGCGAGGGAGACGCGCCCCCGAGGTCCAGCGAGCCCGCGAGGACGTTCTGCGCCGAGAACCCGACCTGGGCCCCGCGAAGAGCCGCGGGACGCGCGAGGATTCCCAGATCCACGGCGGGCGCCGACGCGGAAACATCCCCGAGCGATTGCCCGAGGATCTTGAAGGTGGCGCCCGCCCAGATCGCGCCGCGCACCCTTCGGGCCACGCTGGCCGCGGCCGCGGTCTCGCGATAGGTGATGGATCCCGTCGGACGATTCTGCGCGTCGTATCCCTCGATGCCCCCGGTTCCGATGCGCGCAAACCCCAGACCCACGCCGCCCAGGCCGGGCACGGGATAGGACACGGCGGCCAGATCCCAGGTCGTCTGGAACTGGAGCATGCCGTGATGCACGAAGAGCGAGCGCTCGTCCTGCGCCGCGAGACCCGCCGGGTTCACGTAGATCGCGAGCGGATCGAGCGCCAATCCGGTGTAGCCCGTGACCGCGCCGGTGCTGGGCCATCCCGCCGGGGTGGACATGAGGCTGGACGTGCCCGCGGTCTGGGCGCGCGCGCGCGATGCGAAGAACGCGGCGACGAGGAGCGAGGCCGCGAGCAGCGCCCGGACCACGCGCCGCGTGGGGAAATTCCGGAAGAGGCGGCGGCGCGTGACGCAGCCGCGCTGGAGCCGGCTTCGCTCCCTTCGCCTCATCGCAGCACCCCCACCTTGATGCGCTCGCTCACACCGGGACCGTCGATCCGGGCCACGTAGACTCCGGGACGCACCAGATCGCCCTTTCCGTTCCGCCCGTCCCAGGGCACCTCGTTCAGTCCTCCCGTGCCTCCGGGTGCTCCCGCCGCCAGGGACAACTCACGCACCAGGTCGCCCAGGAGCGTGTAGATCGAAACCTTCACGGCCACGTCCTGCCCCAGCACGTAGGAGAGAAGGACCGCCTCGCTCCCCGCGTGGAAGGGATTCGGGTATCCGTGCGGCTTCTCGAAGAAGGTGATGTCGCGCGAGGTGAGCGGGGCGAACGGCAGCCCGCCTCCCCCGACCACGGGGACGCGTCCTCCCGTGAACACGTCCACCGCGATGACGTCCGTCGCCTGTCCCAGCTGGAACGCGACGCGCTGCGCCTGAGTCCCCGCGCGGAAGGCCGCGTCGATGAAGAGCGATTCCGGAGCGCCCCCCATCGCGAGCGCGGGGGCGATCGTGAGGAGAATCGGATTCGCCGACACCGGAGTGGGCACGGCCCGGACGAGGAGCGCGCCAAACCGGTCGCGCAGCGCGATCGAGGCGATGGACCCCGCCGGGGCGGGCCCGGCGGAGCCGTCGGTGAGCACCGTGATCGCGACGGAGCGGAGCGAGTCGCCGGTCGCGCTTCCGGTCGCCGCGAGCGCCTGGAGCTCGATTCCCCAGACCCGCGCGGGCGCGCTTCCGGTCGCGACCTGGATCGGAGGCGCCGTGTCGATGGCGCGCGCCTGGATGGCCGCCAACGCCTCGAGCACCACGAGCTCGCTGTCGGGGGAGCTCACGGCCGCGCTCCCCCCCAGTCCCCATTCCGTTCCCTGGAGCGTGAGATCCACGCGATAGGGCTGGCTCGCCATCGAGGACGGCACGGAGAGCGCCGGGAAGGTGACCGTGGCGGCGGCACCGGGCGCGAGGGAGAAGGCGCTCCCCGAGCCGAGACCGGTCATCACGTCCACGCCGTCGGTCACGGTGAGCCGCGAGGATGCCGGGTCGAGAACGAAGGGCGAGCCGCCGCCGTTCCGGACGTCCAGAGTCACGTCGATCGTCTGCCCGGGGCGTGTCTGGCTGGGAGATGTGGAGCGGCCCACGAACTGGAGCGCCGCGGGCGCCATCACTTCGAGCGGATCGCCGGGGAGACTCTGGGCGCGCAAGACGCCGTCCTCCATCCCAAACACGTCGAGGGTCGTGGCCGTAGCACCCGGAGGGGACCCCGATCCCAGCGCTCCGCCGGTAAAGGAGAGCGCGAGCGACTGCCCCGCGTTCAGCGTGGGAGCGGTACCCAGCGTGCGCGTCAGCGAGAGCGGCGGCCCGAAGCGGAGGGCGGTGGACGCATCGAGCACGAGCGGGACATCCCCGGTGTTCCGGAGCGTGATCGCGACGGGGCGCGTCTGGCCCGAGCTCACCGTATCCGGAAAGAGCGATCCGGCCAGGACGGAGAGAAGTGCGGGGTCCAGAACGTCCACGCTGTCGGGCGCGAAGGGGATCGTGGCGGCGAAAGGTTGCCCCGATTCCACGCCGTCGAGGACGAGCTGCGCCGGATGCCGTCCCTTGGCCGCGCCCACGGGGACCGCGAGCGAATCGAAGGCCAGCGTCGCCGGGTCCGACGGCGCGACCGCGGTGTTCGCGGAAAGGGCCGTGCTCAGGGTCGAGCCTCCGAGATCGATGACGAGCCGCGTCGTCCCGCGGTTCAGCGTCACGGCCGCGGCTCCGGAGTTGGAGACGCGTACGGTAGGTCTCGAGGTTCTGCCGCGGAGGAAGCGGCCCGGCGCGCTACTCCCCGCCACCGCGGCGATCTGCGCCGCCGAGACCACCTGGAAGTCGAGCGTCGGCGCGTTCGAGGCGGCCACCGAATTCGATCCGAAGGCGACCGTGGCCAGGAGCGTGGCGTGCACGACGGTGCCCGAGGGGATCCCGCTCTCGGGCACTTGAACCGGGAACGTGAACCGCGTGGTTCCGCCGGCGGGGATTACCGTCCCCAGGGCGGGAGCCGGCGAGCCCGTGATGAAAGCGCCCGTGGAATAGCCCACGCTGGCACCGCTCAGGGTCCCCGGGGATCCCGAGGGGTTCGTCACGTCGAAGACGAGCGAGAGGGCCAAGTACCCCAGCGGCACGGGATCGGGCGCGGCGCTCACCGCGGCGATCAAGGCGCCGAGGACGCTGACCTGCGCCCCCGCGAGGCTGGGGTAAAAGTCGAACGCGGCGCCGGTGCCATCCAGCCCCAGCGCGCGGAAGCTGGGAGCGTAGGAGCCCGGGGTGAGTGCAGCTGGAATGGTGGCCGCCGCGAGGGAGAGGGTCGCGGTGGCGCCCGGGCCGATCGTTGCGCCGGCGCCGAGCGTCGCGGAGAACGTCGTGGCGCCCGCACCAAAACTGAAGCTCGAGCCCGCGCTCAGCTGGATCGATCCCGTGCCGGTATTCCCGGCCTGGAGCGAGAAGCTCTGGGAGCTGCCCGGCAGGACGATTCCGGGCGAGAGCGAGCCCGCGACGTACGTGAGCGACGGGGGAGGCACGTAGGTGAAAGCGTGCGTGCCCAAGGCGCTCCCAAGCCGCGTAGTGGCGGAGAGCGTGTCCGGGCCCGGCGTGACCGGCGCCAGGAGCAGGACCGATGCCTTGCTGTCGGCTCCCGTCGCCAGGTCCAGTCCGGGGTAGGCCGCGCTCTGGTCCGAAGCCACGAGGGTGCCCTGCAAGGCACTCACGCCGATGAGCGTGCCCGCGCCGACCATATTCCCGAACGCGTCCCGCACCGGACCCAGCGTCACGGTGGACGCGCTCCGGCCGTCCGCGGTGAGGCTGTCGCGCGTGGCGGTGCTCGGGATCGTGCCCGCGGCCAGGGCGGGAGCGACCGTCGCGCTGCCACCCGAGCCGGTTCCTCCACCGGCCCGGTCGGCTGCGATCGACACCGTTTCCGCGACCGTGTCGCGGCCCGACGTGAAGAACTGCCCGTTCACCAGCGGTCCCGAAGCCGGCGACCACACGACGGCGCCGGAGGGACGCAGGGTCACGACGGCCGCGTCCGCGGTGGCGAGATTGCCGAACGAGTCGAGCGCCTGAACGCTGACGCTCTCCGGTACCCCGGCCGTCCACGCAACCGTCGACGGCGTGACACGAAGCGACGCGGCCGGCCCGGGACTGATCGTGGCGCGAATCCCGGCAGGCGAAGGCGCGCCGCCGCTCACGAAGATGGAGTCCGCAGCAGGCGCCGCGCTGGGCGCGCGGTAGCGCACCGCCAGCCGGCCCGACCCATTCGTGAAGCCGCTCTGGGATCCCGGCCCTCCTGTCGTGCCTCCGATGGATTCCAGCGAGCCCGCCGTGGCGGGTCCTCCGAGGTAGAACGTGACGGCATCGCCCGCGATCCGATTCCCGGCGGAATCCTGGACCGTGACCGTGACGATGCCGAACTGGGCCGGCGTGAGCGAGAGCGAGGAGGGCGTGAGGGTCACCGTGGCCGCTCCGGATGGATTGACCGCGACGGGACCGTACGTGACCGCGGGGCGCGCACCGTCACTCACCTGGATCGTGAGCGGCGCCGCCTGCGTCGGCGTGAACGGAATGGCCGCGGTGCCGTTCGTGAGCGTGACCGAGGGAGGCACGCTCGCGGCGCCCGACGTCATGGTGGGCGTCAGCGTCTCCCCGCTCTCGCCGGGAAGCGGATTCCCGAAGCTGTCGAACGCATTCACGGTGAGCGTGGCTCCGGTGCCCGAAGTGAGCGGCCCGGGGGGACCCGAGACCGTGTAGTGATCGAGCGCGCCGGGCTGGTAGACGATCGCGGGCTGCGCGGCGAGCGCCATGCCCCGCGCGGTCACGTGCGCGGTGCCGGTGCCCGCGGTGCTCGTGGTCGCGCGAACGTCGAGCCTTCCCGCGGCATCCGTGGCCGAACCGAGCGGGGTCAGGCTGGCCGAGAGCCCGGTGATCGTGACCGCGATCGAGTCCGACGGGACGCCGGGGAGCGGGTGGTCCTGGCCGTCACGGAGCGTGATCGAGATCGTGCTTCCCGTCGGGCCGACCGGCGCGGGGGAGCCGGCGGCGACGCTCGAGCGCGCGGCGCTCACAGCGCCGGGAACCAGGCGGACGCCCAGCGCGCCGTTGGAGTTCGAATCGCGCACCGAGGTCGCGGTGACGTTCGCGAGGCCCAGCACGTCCCCTGCCCGGATCGTGAACGCGATCGCGCCCCTGGTGGAGAGAACCTGAACGCCCGGCGTGCCCGCGTCCTGATCGGCTGTCTGGATCGTGGCGAGCGTGGTCGCGACGGTGTACTTCTCGCCATCCTGGACCGGGTTCATGTGCGCGTCGTGGAGGCCGCTCGCGGAGATCGCCAGCGTCGCGACGCTGTCCGCGGCCAGGGAATCCGCCGGCGCTAAGAGCGGGATGAAGCCATCGGGAGTGCCCGCCAGGAGACGCACCGCGGCGGACGCGCTCGCGGGGCCGCCCGGTCCCGCGCGCTCCGCCGTCAGAGCCGCGCTTCCCGCGCCCGCGACAACTCCCGCGCGCACGGAGCCGCTCAGGGCGCCCGTCGAGTCCGCGAGGAGCTGGGCTCCGGGAGCGCCCGGGTCCTGATCGGTTGCCGCGACGACGAGCGTGCCCGTGAGCGTGAAGCGCTCCCCGGCCGCGACCGCGTTTCCGTACGCATCCTGTGCCATGCCCGTGACCGCGGCGGTATCGGTGTTGTTGGCGACGATCGTGTCGGGAGCCGCGGCCAGCGTGATCGATGCCGGAGTGCCGGGTCCCGTGAACACGGGTGCGCCGGCCGTGCCCAGGAAGGGAGACTGGCCGTTCGCGTCGATGGCGCGGATGCGTCCCTCCGAGGCCGTCGTGCGCGTGTCCGTGAAGGTGAATCGCGCCGAGTCGGACCCGGCGGGCACCGTGACCTCGAAGATGGGAGCGCTTCCGCCCACGCTCCGGAACGTCCCACTCTGCCGGTCGGTCCAGAGCGTGAGCGTCTCGGACGTCAGGACCGCGGCGCGATTCCCGAAGGCGTCGAAGACGCGGACGGCCACGGTGTCGGGAATCCCCGCGGCCAGCCGGAGCGTGTCCGGAGAGAGCGCGATCCGGTCCGGGCCCGCCGGAGCCACGTCCAGCCGGTGCCGCTCCGACGTGAATCCGGTGGCGGTGTCGCGCGCGGCGATCCAGTACGTGCCCACGCGGCGCGCCGTGAGC
>Ga0137397_10003875_pt1 | contig 10431 bp, 10 predicted proteins | sample czorhiz116metaG_FD_106658 | JGI IMG/M metagenome (GOLD analysis project Ga0137397, IMG submission 106658) | Vadose zone soil microbial communities from Angelo Coast Range Reserve, California, USA - czorhiz1.16 metaG | ecosystem: Environmental > Terrestrial > Soil > Vadose zone | place: USA...
GTCCATCAGCTGCTTCGAGCAGGCGTAGATCCAGCGCTGCTTGTGGATCGGGCCGTAGACGAGCGGCGAGGCCTCCGGGTCGAACTGCCGGTCGGGCGACATGCCGTAGACCTCGGAGGTCGACGGAAACACCAGCCGCTTCTTGTGCCGCACGCAGGCGCGCACGATCGGCAGGTTCGCCTCGAAGTCGAGCTCGAAGACCCGCAGCGGCTCCTTCACATACGTGGCCGGGGTTGCTATGGCCACCAGGGGCAGCACGGTGTCGCACTTCCGGATGTGGTACTCGATCCACTCGCGGTTGATGGTGATGTCGCCCTCGAAGAAGTGGAAGCGCGGCTCCTCGAGCACGTCCTCGATGCGGTCGGCCTGCATGTCCATGCCGAACACGTCCCAGTCGGTGGTCGCGAGGATGCGCTTCGACAGGTGATGGCCGATGAAGCCGTTGACGCCGAGGATCAGTATCCGCTTCACGTTTTTTCCTGAACTTCGAGGAGGCGCAGGACTTTACCATCGCCGCACACCGCGAACCATTCGGCCCCCTCGCGGTACGGGCCGACCGGCTTGCCTCGGGCAGTGCGGTCGGTCATCTGGGTACGATGCACTTTCAGCCGGTCGCAGAATGCGCCGGGAAAGGGCGGCGCCACGGCGCGCACCAGGTTGTGGATCTCCTGGGCGCTGCGCGACCAGTCGATGCGGCCATCCTCGGGGCGGCGGCGGCCGTAGTAGCTGCCGCGCGCAAGATCGTTCGGCCTGAACCGCGCTTCGCCTTTGACCAGCGCCGGAAGGCTGCGCTTCAGCACCGCCTCGGCGGCAGCGGTCATGCGGTGGAACACTTCGACCGCCGTGTCGTCGGGCCCGATCGGCACGGCCTCCTGGTCGACGATGCGCCCGGCGTCGGGCTTCTCGACCATCTCGTGCAGCGTCACGCCGGTCTCGCGCTCGCCCTTGACGATCGCCCAGTTGAGGGGCGCGCGGCCGCGGTACTTCGGCAGGAGCGACCCATGCATGTTGAAGGCGCCGAGGCGCGCGTGCCGCAGCACCGGCATCGGCAGCATGCTGCGGTAGTAGAAGGAGAAGATCAGGTCGGGCTTTGCCGCGGCCACCGTGCGCTCGAGCAACGCCGGCTCGGCATCGGCGAGCACCCGCAGGCGCCGCTCCCGCGAAAAGTCGAGCAGGCTCGCATACCAGCGCGCCTCGTTCGGGTCGTCGACGTGGGTGACGACGAGCGGCACCTCGAGCCCGGCGTCGAGGAGGGTGCCGAGGCCGCGGACCCCTATGTCCCCGTAGCCGAAGACGACCGCTTTGCTTCCCAGGAGGAATCCTTTTCCAGCACGGCCTGCACCAGGTAGCGCGGCCGCTGCCGCACCTGCTGGTAGATGCGCCCGACGTATTCGCCGACCAGGCCCACGCCGAAGAGCACGATGCCGGTGAGGAAGAACTGCAGGATGTCGCGGTCCCAGAAGGTGGCCAGCGTGCCGAGCGGCTCGCCGGCGAGCACGCGCTCGACCATCACCACGAGGTACACGAGCACCGAGCCGACGGCCACCAGGATGCCGAAGAACGAAAAGACCTGCAGCGGCACGACCGAGAAGCCGGTCACGAGGTCGAAGTTGAGGCGGATCAGGCTGTAGAGCGAGTACTTCGACGTGCCCGCCGCGCGCGGCTCGTGCGCCACCTCGACCTCGGCCGGGGCGCTCGCGAAGGTATAGGCGAGAGCGGGGATGAACGTGCTCACCTCGCGGCAGGCGTTGATCGCGTCGACGATGTCGCGGCTGTAGGCGCGCAGCATGCAGCCCTGGTCGGTCATGCGGATCCTCGTGATGCGCTCGCGCAGCCGGTTCATGGCGCGCGAACCGAAGCGCCGGAACGCGTTGTCGTGCCGCTCGCTCCTCACGCCGCCGACGTAGTCGTACCCCTCGTCCATCTTGGCGAGGAGCTTCGCGATTTCCTCGGGCGGGTTCTGCAGGTCGGCATCCAGCGTCACGATGCGCTCGCCGCGGCAGCGCTCGAACCCGGCCATGATCGCCATGTGCTGGCCGAAGTTGCCGTTCAGCAGCACCACGCGCGTGACGTCCGGGCGCTTGGCGAACTGCTCGCGCAGCAGCGCCGCCGAGCGGTCGCGGCTGCCGTCGTTGACGAAGATCACCTCGTAGCCGACCCCGAGCGCGTCGAGGGCCGGATACAGCCTCGCGAAGAGGGAGGCGAGTCCTGACTCTTCGTTGTAAACGGGAATGACTACGGAAAGGTTCATGCGCTTTGCTTTGCCGCCCCCTGATTTCGGGTCATGAGAGGACCTTCTTCGCCGCCTCGCAGACGCGATCGACGTCGGAATCCGCCATCCGCGGGAACAGCGGCAGCGTGGCGATGCTGCGGCCGATGCGCTCGGCGTGCGGGAACTGGCCCTCGTGCCAGCCCAGGCGCCGGTAGAGCTTGAAGAGATGCATCACCGGGTAGTGCACGCCGACGCCGATGCCGTGGTCGCGCATGCGCGCGATGAACCGGGCGCGCTCGACCCGCTCGGGCAGCACGATCTGGAACATGTGCCAGTTCGACTGCCCGTAGTCCTCCGGCGGCAGCTCGCAACCGAGATTGCGGTCCCAGACCTTGAAATAGCGGCGCACCAGCGCGCGGCGCCTTTGCGTGAAGGCTTCGAGGTGCGGCAGCTGCCCGAGCCCGATCCGTGCCGCGACGTCGGTCAGGTTGAATTTGCCGCCGGCCACCTCGACGTCCATGCCGTCCTCGCCGCTGCGGATCACGCCCTGCAGCCTGAGCTGCTCGCACAGCGGCACCAGGCCCTCGTCGGGCAGGACGAGCGCGCCGCCTTCGGCGGAGGTCACGTTCTTGTTGGCATGGAAGCTGAACGAGATGAGGTCGCCGAACGTGCCGAGCGGCTGCCCGCGCCAGTTGGCGCCGAAGGATTGCGCGGCGTCCTCGACGACGCGCAGCTTCTTGCGCCGCGCGAGGTCGTAGAGCGCGTCGCGGTCGACCGGGAGGCCGGCGAGATCGACGGGAATGATGGCGCGCGTCGCCGGTGTGACGGCGGCTTCGGCCGCCTGGAGATCGATGTTGCGCGTGCGCGGATCGACGTCGACGAACACCGGCCGCGCGCGCACTTCGAGCACGACGTTCGCGGTCGCCACCCAGGAAAGCGGCGAGGTGATGACTTCGTCGCCTTCGCCGATGCCCGCCAGGCGCAGCCCGACCTCGAGCGTCGCGGTACCGGAATTTAACACGCGCACCGGCCGCCCGTCGCAGAGGCGCGACAGCGCCGCCTCGAAGGCTTTGACCTGCGGCCCCGAGGTGATCCATCCCGAGCGCAGCACTTCGGCGACGCCGGCGATGGTCGCCTCGTCGATATCGGGACGCGTGAAGGGAAGAAAGTCCGGCACCGCCCGATGATACCGATTCCGGCTCAGGGCTTTCTGACGATGGCGTATTGCGGGCCGCGCGCCATCACCTGCACGCGGATGCCGAGCTCGCGCGGCAGCTTCTCCGCTTCGCCCACCGGCAGGAAGGCCCACGCCTGCGGCGCCGCTCTCCAGCGCTCGGCGAAGGTCATCAGGTCGGGCACGAACTTTTCGCGCTCCCAGTCCACCGCGTCGCCGAGCTCGTCGCGGTAGCCGACCATGGTCACGGTGCGCTTCAGCGACCAAGGCAGCGTGTGGTCGTACATGTCCACGGCGAACACCGGCGCGCCGGCGGGCGGCAGCTCCGGCAGCGCGGCGACCGTCGAGGCGACGCTGAAGCGATCGGAGAGCGTCCGATGGCCTGCGATCCCGATCTGGCTGGCTACCAGGCCGCCGAGTGCCAGCGCGAGCACTGCAGGTGCAAGGCGGTGGCGCCACGCCATGAAGAGCGCCGCTGCGGCGCAGGCCGCGAGGACGAGGGCGGCGATGAGGATCCATTCGGCGTAGGACGCGTAAGGGCCCGTGGCGGCAAGCCGATGGACAGCCAGGCCGGCGCCGATCGCAAGGGGAAGCATCACGAGCGATTGCGCGATCAGCACGCCGCGCGTGAGCGAGCGCGCAGCGAGCACGGCGAGCGCCGGGAAGATCGGCAGGATGTAGGGCGGCAGCTTCGAGCCGGAGGCGGAGAAGAAAACGAACACCACGAGCGCCCAGATCCAGAGCAGGAGCTCAGCGTCGGTCCGCTGCCCCGTGGGCCCCCTGAGGGCGCGCGCAGCCGCATGGCCCAGGGGCACGAGCCACGGCGCCATGCCCGCCGCCAGGATCGGAATGAAATACCAGGCCGGCGCCGCGCGGTGGTGGATCTCGCTGGTGAAGCGCTGGAAGTGCTCCTGCACGAAAAAGAAGTGCGCGAATTCCGGGTTTACCGCCGAGACGGCGATGAACCACGGTGCCGTGATGACGAGGAATAGCGCGCCGCCGGCAAGCGGGCGTACGCGGCGGATGAGCGACCAGTCGCGCTTCGCCAGCAGGTAGACGAAGAGCGCTGCGCCCGGCAGCACGATGCCGATCAGGCCTTTGCTCAAGACCGCCAGCGCGCACGCCGCCCAGAACACCATCACGTGGCCGAGGGCGAAGGCGAAGATCGCGGCGGCGAGGAAGACGCTCACGCTCATGTCGAGCGTGTTCACCTGGCCGAGCAGCGCGTACAGCGGGCTGCCGGCGAGCACGGCGGCGGCGTAGACGCCGATCGGAGGGCCGAAGAGCCGATTGCCGGCGTAAAGCACCAGCGCAATGCCGGCGAAGCCGAGGAGCGCGCTCCACAGGCGGGCCACCCAGTCGTGGGCGCCGAACATTTTGAAAAACACCGCGGTGGCCCAGTACTGCAGCGGCGGCTTCTCGAAATACTTGAAGCCGTTCAGCCGCGGCGTAACCCAGTCGCCGCTCGCCACCATCTCGCGCGAGATCTCGCCGTAGCGGCTCTCGTCCGCCTTATAGAGCGGGCGGACGCCGAGCGTGCCGAACCAGAGCACCGCGAGCAGTGCCCAGAGGGCGGCAGCGCGCGCGCTCACCCGAAGAGCAGAGCGAGCGCGACCTTGCGCTCTTCAGCGACGAGGATGTTGTAGGTGCGGCAGGCCGCCTTGACGTCCATCACCTCGAGGCCGATGCGCTTCGCGCCGAGCGAGGCGGTGAGGCGCGGATGCGGGAAGCGCTGCCGCCGGCCGGTGCCGAGCAGCACGATTTCAACGCCGAGATTGCTCAATTCCTGGAAATGCTCTGCCGTCAGCGCGTCGAAGCTGCCGGCGCTCCAGGGCTGCACGGCCTCGGCGGTGATGACGACGCTCGAGTCGCGCCGCGTGCCGTTCACCATCACGTAGTCGTCGCCGTAAGCGGTGATGGTGTTGGCGGCGCCGGGGCTGGAGGCGTGAAGTTTCACGCTACAATTTTACAATGCGTGAATTTTCAAGGATTAAGCGGCTTCCGCCGTACGTCTTCAACATCACCAACGAGCTGAAGATGGCGGCGCGGCGGGGCGGCGAGGACGTGATCGACCTGTCGATGGGCAATCCCGACGGGCCGACGCCGAAGCACATCGTCGACAAGCTGGTCGAAGCCTCGCAGCGCCTGGACACGCATGGCTACTCCGTCTCGCGCGGCATCCCGCGCCTGCGGCGCGCGATCTGCGAGTGGTACCGGCGCCGCTACGCCGTCGAGCTCGATCCCGACGCCGAGGCGATCGTCACCATCGGCTCGAAGGAAGGCCTGGCGCATCTCATGCTCGCCTGCCTCGAGCGCGGCGACACGGTGCTGGTTCCCAATCCTTCCTACCCGATCCACATCTACGGCGCCATCATCGCCGGCGCCGACATCCGCTCGGTGCGCATGACGCCGGGCGTCGATTTCTTCGCCGAGCTCGAGCGCGCGATCCGCGAGCTGACGCCCAAGCCGAAGATGCTGGTGCTCGGCTTCCCGTCGAACCCCACCGCGCAGTGCGTCGATCTGGGCTTCTTTGAACGGGTGATCGCGATTGCCAAAGAGCACGACATCCTCGTGGTGCACGACCTCGCGTATGCCGACATCGTGTTCGACGACTACCAGGCGCCTTCGATCATGCAGGTGCCCGGCGCGCGCGACGTCGCGGTCGAGTTCTTCACCATGTCGAAGAGCTACAACATGGCGGGCTGGCGCATCGGTTTCATGGTCGGCAACCGCGACCTGGTGCACGCGCTCGCGCGCATCAAGAGCTACCACGACTACGGCAGCTTCACGCCGGTGCAGGTGGCGGCGATCGTGGCGCTGGAAGGGCCGCAGGACTGCGTCGCCGAGATCCGCAGCACGTACGAGAAGCGGCGCAACGTGATGGTCAAGGCGCTGCACGACATCGGCTGGATGGTGGAGAAGCCGAAGGCCTCGATGTACGTGTGGGCGAAGATCCCCGAGTTCTACGGCAAGCTCGGCTCGATCGAGTTCACCAAGCGCCTGCTCGCGCAAGCGAAGATCGCCGTGGCGCCCGGCATCGGCTTCGGCGACTACGGCGACGACCACGTGCGGATCGCGCTGATCGAGAACGAGCACCGCCTGCGCCAGGCGGCGCGCGGCATACGCGACATGTTCCGCAAGGACGGCCTGCTCCGCGGCGCAGCGTGATGCGGCCCATCCGCGTAGGGCTCCTGGGCATCGGCACCGTCGGCGGGGGTACCTGGGACGTCCTGCAGCGCAACGCGGACGAGATCCAGCGCCGCGCGGGCCGGGCGATCCAGATCACGCAGGTCGCCGACCAGGACCTTGCCCGGGCAAAAAAACTAACCCAGGGAAAGGCAAAGCTCACCGGCGACGCTTTCGAGGTGGCGCGCGCGCCGGACGTCGACATCGTGATCGAGCTGATCGGCGGCTACACGGTGGCCAAGGACCTGCAGCTCGAGGCGATCCGCCACGGCAAGCACGTGGTGACCGCGAACAAGGCGCTGCTCGCCACCCACGGCAACGAAATATTCGCCGCCGCCCAGAAGAAGGGCGTGATGGTCGCCTTCGAGGCCGCGGTCGCGGGCGGCGTGCCGATCATCAAGGCGCTGCGCGAGGGGCTGACGGCAAACCGCATCGAGTGGATCGCCGGCATCATCAACGGCACGTCGAACTTCATCCTCTCTGAAATGAGGGAGAAAGGCCTCTCGTTCGACGCGGCGCTCAAGGACGCGCAGGCGCGCGGCTACGCCGAGGCCGATCCGACCTTCGACATCGAGGGCATCGACGCCGCGCACAAGCTGAGCATCCTCTCGGCCATCGCCTTCGGCATCCCGATGCAGTTCAAGCGCGTCTATACGGAAGGCATCGCGCGGCTCACGCCGGAGGACATCCGCTACGCGGAGGAGCTCGGCTACCGCATCAAGCTGCTCGGCATCACCAAGCGGACGGAAAGAGGCATCGAGCTTCGCGTGCATCCGACTCTCGTGCCGACCAAGCGCCTCATCGCCAACGTCGAGGGCGTGATGAACGCGATCCTCGTGAAGGGCGACGTGGTCGGGCCGACCCTCTACTACGGCGCCGGCGCGGGCAGCCTGCCGACCGCGAGCGCGGTGGTGGCCGACCTCGTGGACGTCACGCGGCTCATCACCGCCGACCCGGAGCACCGCGTGCCGCACCTCGCCTTTCAGCCCGACCAGCTGTCGGACACGCCCGTCCTGCCGATCGGTGACGTGGAAACGTCGTACTACCTGCGCATGCGCGTGGCGGACCAGCCCGGCGTGCTCGCCGACATCACGCGCATCCTCGCCGACTGCCGCATCTCGATCGAGGCGATGGTGCAGAAGCAGCCCGCCGGGCAGGTGCGCGAGGTCGACATCGTCATGCTCACGCACCACGCGCTCGAGCGCGACGTCGACGAGGCGATGGCGAAGATGGCGAAGCTCAAGACCGTGCTGGGCGGCATCATCCGCCTGCGGCAGGAAGCGCTGCTGTGAGAAGCTGCGTCCTCCTGCTGGCGCTGGCGCTCGCCCAGCCGGCGATGCCCCAGGACAAGCCGCCGGCGAAGAAAAAGCCGGCGGCCGTGAAGCAGGCGGCGCACAAGAAGGCCACGCCGGAGCAGATCCGCAAGTTCAACGACCTCGAGAAGAAGAAGACCACCCCGAAGAAGTAGCGCCGTGCTCTACGTCAGCACCAGAGGCGGCGGCAAGCCGCAGCGTTTTTCCGGCATCCTGCTCGAGGGCCTGGCGGCCGACGGCGGGCTGTACGTGCCCGAGCGCTTTCCCGAAGCCGATCTCGGGCGCTGGCGCGCGCTGTCCTTCCCGCAGCTCGCGAGCGCCATCCTGGCGGAGTTCATGGACGACGTGCCCGGGCTGGCCGCGCTGGTGCAGCGCACCTACAGCGCGCGCATCTTCGGCGGCGACGAGATCACGCCGCTCAGGACGCTGGAGCCGGGTCTGCATCTGCTGGCGCTGTCGAACGGCCCGAGCGCGGCGTTCAAGGACATCGCGATGCAGCTGCTCGGTAATCTGTTCGAAGGCAAGCGCCTCAAGATCCTCGGCGCGACCTCCGGCGATACGGGCACAGCGGCGGAGTATGCGCTGCGGGGAAAGCAGGGCATCCACGTGTTCATGCTCTCGCCGCACAGGCGCATGACGCCTTTCCAGCGCGCGCAGATGTACTCGCTGCAGGACCGCAACATCCACAACCTGGCGGTGAAGGGCGTGTTCGACGACTGCCAGGACCTGGTGAAGCAGGTGAACGCCGACGCTGCCTTCAAGGAGCGCCAGCACATTGGCGCGGTCAACTCGATCAACTGGGCGCGCGTCGCGGCGCAGGTGGTGTATTACTTCAAGGGCTACTTTGCGGCCACCAAGACCAACCAGGAGCAGGTCAGCTTCGCCGTGCCCACCGGAAACTTCGGCAACATCTACGCCGGCTATGTCGCGCGGCGCATGGGGCTGCCGATCCGGCGGCTGATCCTGGCGACGAACGAGAACGACGTGCTCGATGAGTACTTCCGCAGCGGGCGCTACCGCGTGCGCAAGAAGGCGAAGAAGACCTCGAGCCCTTCGATGGACATTTCCAAGGCGTCCAATTTGGAGCGTTACATCTACGAGCTCGTCGGCCGCGATCCGTCGCGCCTGCGGCTGCTCTGGCGCGAGCTCGAGGCGAAGGGCGGGTTCACGCTCAAGCCGGGCGCCGAGTTCGTCTCCGGGCGCAGCACGCATGCCGAGCGGCTGGGTACGATTCGCGCTATACACTCGAAGTACGGCGCGATGATCGATCCGCACACCGCCGCCGGCGTGTACGTCGGCCTGCAATACCGGGAGCCCGGCGTGCCGCTCGTCTGCCTGGAGACGGCGCTGCCGGTCAAGTTCGCCGAGACGATGCGCGAGGCGCTCGGGCGCGAGCCCGAGCGGCCGGCGGAGTTCGCGGGCCTGGAGGAGCGGCCGCAGCGGGTGAAAGTGATCGAGCCCGACGTGGCGCTGCTCAAACGACTGATCGCCAATGAAAGCTGAGAAGAACGTCCTCGGCGGCGAGCTGCGCGCGTGCAGCTACGCGCCGCTCACCGGCTACTTCCGCGACGGCTGCTGCGCGACGCACGACCAGGACGGCGTCGCGCATCTGGTGTGCGTGCAGGTAACGGACGAATTCCTGGAGTTCAGCGTCGCGCGAGGCAACGACCTCGTCACGCCGCGTCCCGAGATGCGCTTCCGCGGCCTGAAGCACGGCGACCGCTGGTGCCTGCACGTCCTGCGCTGGATCGAGGCCTGGGAGGCGGGCAAGGCGCCGCGCGTGGTCCTCGAGGCGACGCACGAGAACGTCCTCAAGTACGCGCCGCTCTCAGCCCTCAAGCGGCACGCGCTAGATCCGAATTAGCGCTCTCGGCGCGTGGCGGCGAGGGATTGGCCCACTGGGCGAGATAGGCCTTGAGGAACTTGCCGAAGTCGGGAACCTCGGGCGGGAGCTTGCGCCCGCGGCTCACGAGCTGCGAGAGGTCGATCGGCACCACGGGGTCCACCAGCGGATGCATCGCGATCTTGCGCGCAAGGCAGGCGCGCATGGCGAAGGTCGGGATCACCGCGGCGCCGGCGCCCGCCTCGACCATGGCGATCTGCGTCTCCCAGTAGGTGAAGACGCGGTCCGGCGCATCGCGGCGGCCGAAGCGCCGCAGGTTCTGGTCGATGATCTGCTGGATCGGGTTGTCGGCGGGCGAGGAGAGCAGCTTCCGCTGCGCGATCTCCTCCCAGCGCCGCGGCGCGAGCGGCGGCAGTCCGGCCTGCGCCGCCGGCTCGATCAGCATCAGGGTAAAGCGGTAGAGCGGCGCGCGCCGCAGCTCGGGCACGGGCTGCAGGAAGCAGCCGAGCCCGATGTCGAGCTCGCCCGAGCGCAGCATCGCGAGAAGGCGCACGCGCTCGCCGTCGTACAGCACGACGTGCACCTCGGGATTCGAGAGCGAATACCCGGCGATCGCGCCGGGCAGGAGCTGCGCGGCGATGAGCGGCGTCGCGCCGATGGCGAGACGATGCTTCGCCGCATCGGCCGAGCGGCCGATGCTGGA
>Ga0137397_10003876_pt1 | contig 10428 bp, 17 predicted proteins | sample czorhiz116metaG_FD_106658 | JGI IMG/M metagenome (GOLD analysis project Ga0137397, IMG submission 106658) | Vadose zone soil microbial communities from Angelo Coast Range Reserve, California, USA - czorhiz1.16 metaG | ecosystem: Environmental > Terrestrial > Soil > Vadose zone | place: USA...
GGCTTGGACGCAGCACATCAACTGGCTTCGCAACGACGCGGTCGCGGTCGTCTGGTTTGTACGCGCTCCTCGGCGGCGCAACGGCAACAGACCTGGCAACTCGACCCCAAGACTGAAAGGACGCGGGCTGTATAACTGACAAGACGACTCTGAGCCTTCTCACGAACGAGTGGCCCCGTGTTCACGCAAATTTTGCACGGAAATTTGGGGACATGTCATGCTGGATAACATGCGGTATCATATGCATCAGGTCGCTGTTCTTCTCGGAGTCGCATATCAATTGGACGTCTGAGAGATCAGGAGCCTGGGGGGCCTCTAGTATATTGCGCTCGTAGTACTTAACGTGCAATGTGCACCTTGAATGACAGGATTGTCTGCTCCTCGAAGCCCCTCTGTGTGCCCTTAAGTCCACTTGCCTGCTCCAGCCGCCCTTCCCCTTCCACTCGCGCTCCACTTCACTGCCGTGCTACCAGCTGCCACTACTCATTCACCCTTCTTTACACTATACCTAGACAATCATTTCCACATCTATCTTTTTGTTTCCATACACTTTATCTCAATATCGGTCGATGACCGCTTCCCCACCTATTCCTATTGGCCATTTTCCCACCCGCATCTATCAGCACACAGCATACCAGTTTACATTGAATTCCCATTGGACACTCACCAGTCGTACACATGTCATCGTAGCATAGCGGACAACGTTTATTAATTGATTTTGTTGGACTTATTATCGAAAATTTAATTATCAAAATTATCATCCTCTAGCGAAGATAATTTATCGATAAATTATGGGGGGGCATGAATAATCGGATAATATAAGATTATTGATAATTTGTGCTAGCGAGCATAATTTATCACTAGATTACCTAAATTACTAAAGTATGTTTTTCCTGATGTCAACACTTCAACCGCCCAGTGAACGCGCAAATTGTCAATGCCCTCGGCAAGAAAGCACGGATCCGCGCTCGCCTATGTGGACTGTACCGTGGTGGCTGGGTGATCCTAATGTACTGACGTGCCCACTGCTGTAATAACGTGGCCAGAAGAGGTAAGGCCGATAGCCATAGCCAAAAACCAGAGCGAGTCGACAAAGACGGCATATCTCGGTGGAGAGAAGGCGGGTGGCTTGGCCAGACCACGAGGTCCTGTATCAAGACAGAGACCGGTACTAGTACTAGTATCGCGATAGCAGCATATGGCGTTTCCATTTGGAAGTTCTGAAGCTTCAGAAGATGCAGCCTGCCACTGGCAGTGCCAGTGAGCGCGCGGCGCACAAAGGCTTCAAGCAACTTCAATTGAAGCTCGACTAGGCTAGCGCCTTTCGACGATCGTTCCCTCGGCAGAGATGCGGCACTGGCAATGACCAGTCTCTATTTTCTGTCTCTCGGAGAATATGGATCGAGGACGTGTTCTGAGGGCTAACGGCTGACGGCTGACGCGCTGACAGTGACTCGGACTCGGAGGATTCCTCGGAATCGCGCGAAACCACTGGCAACGACCCTCCTGACTCGTTGACTCGTTGCGTGCCAATGGCAGTGGATTCGGATCATCCCCCGCTCTCCTTCCGCCGCCAGGGAAGGGAAGAAACGTCAAACGAGGGTTCAACGTTCAACGTTCAACTGCCAGTGGCGGCATTCGAGCGGCGAGCGCCGGCCCCACAGTCGTCCACCGGCGTGACATCGAGTCCCGCCATTTGCCCCGGATTTGTGCCATCACATTGACAAATACGACAGCACGCCGCCGCCGCCGCCGCCGCAGAACCCGTACTACCGTGACATGTTGTATGGCAGGCAGGCACTTGTCCCGGCATCAGCATGATGTCAAGTCAGAAGTGAGCGTCGCGTGCAGTGGACGGGCGATTTCGCCCGAGTCGAATGGCTCAGGCTTTATTCTTCAGTCCCCCCTATTACTAGTAGTACACGGGCCCAGTGGCCTCGGCCGCGGACTAGAGTCTTCGACGCTCAGCCCTGCCAGTGCACTTCACGCGCTTATGATGGTTATGGGTAGCGCGGAGCTGGGCGCAGGTTACGAGCAGGTTACTGCTAACGACACTGGTCAGAACTGGGCCTGGAAGGGGTAGTTCTTGGGTTGGCTTATCGAGACAGTTTGACAGGCGTGCTCACCATTTGGATCCTTCATAACTTAGTACTACTAGTGTTGTGGAGGCACGTCTCGAAATAGAGAGGATCTGGTTTGTGAACGAATTGTCACTGAGATGCTGTATTGCTGGAGTGCTGGGCAGTCGCGATGACTCAGTCCTATCCCTGTTCCGGTATGCCACTGTTTATGTGGGGCATTGTATGTCGTGGATGTCATGTCATTGTTATTAGCCCGTGGATAAGATAAGTTATACCCCCAGCCTAGACAGGAGGAATATACGAGTACATGACAAGAGAAGAGTTCATCGCTCACAGAGACCCAATTTACTATCGTCCGTATGTCCGTAGTACCGCAATAGAGAGGGAAAGAAAGAAAGATTAGAGTGTCCCATACGAAAGTACACGTCTAATACACACCCAAGGAAATTAGATTTTACACAGCTAATGAACACAGAAGGGTGAGAGAGTAAGGAAAGAAAGACGGGGAGAGAAGACGGAGAAAAAGGTAGATACACGAGGCTGAAGAAGGTCGTGGAAAGAGAAATACGCCGCTGAAAGAAGCCAGAGATGGGTAATAAGAGAGAAGACCCCGAGTGAACGGGGAGGCGAAGGCGGGGGAGGGAGAGGGAGAGGCCAACAGGGAGAGACAGATAGGAGTCGCGGTCGTAGGTAACGGTATCCGTACTGTATTGCCTTACGTAGATATATAGAACTGCTAGTGTAATAGTGAGGGGGGCAAGTGTCGATAGAGACGCGAGGGGGTGTTAAACCAGATAGGGCGAGGGAACGTGAGGGAGCGGGAAGGCGAGGAATCGATTACTGTATCATGCAGGTTGCGCCGACACGCGTCGCGCCTTGCGCAACACAGCCGGATTCAACGCACTCCCGCTTGCGCCCGGCGTCCCGCGCTGCACGATACCAGGATCGACGGTACTCGCACGGCCCTTCCTCGACGACGGCATGGTGCGACTGCGCACGATGCCCGGCGCGCCGCCCATCGATTTGTTGCCCGCAGCCGAGGCCTGGGACATCTCGTCCTTCTCGCCTTTGCCCGCAGCGGCGCTCGTGCCCACGCCATGTTTTCCGCGGTCTGCAGGGGCGCGGGGGTGCCGGTCGATGAGGCGCCAGCCATCGGGCCCCTCGTCGTCGCTCACGCTCATGTTCGCGGCTGATGTTAAGGGCGGTGTGAGTGATCGCGACGGTGTTGGGGAGAGCGCGGGGGGCGGAGGGGTATCGAGCATGAACCAGTCTTGGTGCGCGATGAGGAACTCGAGCACCTCCTGGCTCAGCCGGTGCTCCGTCGGCGAGAGCTCGTGTGAGGGGTGCGACATCAGCCCTGGGCGGAAGATCACCGCGAGATCTGTAAACACGAGGCGGCCCGCGTGTGAATAAAACATGGGAAAGTCGGAGATAAACTTGTTTACTTTGCGCAGTCATCAAGTTTTTGTCCGACTTGCGTGCAAAGACTGAAAGGAGATCGAGGACGTAAAGGAGGAGATATTGATTTGCGTGCGGCATCGAGTGGATGAGCCGTTTGTACGTGGTAATAACTAGTTCCTGATCGTAAGGCTTTTTCGCTATCACATCTAGTTAGTTAGCAAGATGACAAAAGAGAGTGATCGCCGCAAAGATATGCACCAATTGGGTCCCGGAACTATATCGTTAAGGCGCATAGGCACAAAACGGTTTATCGATCGGATGGATGGACAAAAGGCGCAAGAGGGTAAAAACGGATCAAAGTGTGGGGACGGATGTGAAGAAATCGGATAATACGTACGGGGAAGTAGAGATCATATGGTATCACAGGCTCCTGAGTTCACAAAACACACGCACGTCAGCGACAGCGGCGATGAGGGAAAGAATACGGGCGCGCGCACGCGTCGGGCCACGCACAGGCAGATGGGTGAGGTAGCGGCGGAAGACGCTCGCGACGTCATGCGTCGTGTAATTCTCCTTTTTCCAGTCGAGTGACTTGCCGTACTATATGTCATCGTCGATGAACAAGAGGGTGGGGGTGATGATGATACACGATGAGCGGTGGGAACGGCGGGGAATTGGGGGACGGGAACACCCACTCGTGGTGGAGTCTCAAAGACCGCTTGGAGATCTCGCATGCGCTTGTTGGAGCCATTGACGCGGAATGTGCCTTCTATTTCGGTCGCTACGAAGGCCAAGTAAGAGATACGTCCAGGGGTGCCAAAGATAAAAAAGAATCCTCACTCACCAGTCTCCTTTAAAAACAAACCACTTCAAATAAGGCCGCAACGGCCCATCAGCACATTCCTGTCCTCAAGAGGAAGGTGGTGGAAACGGAGGGGAGAAAGAAAAGGGGGAGAAGGGGATGCGAGGACGAGGACGACGCACCACTTGGCCACGACGACCGGAATATACCCCCATACATACAACTTTCCAGTCGCATCTGCAGTCGATATCTGCACGTGCGCAAACTTCAAAGTTTCCTTCAACGGACGACCGAACACCGCTCCAGGCGGTGGCGGCACGTATTCCTGCACGAGTCCCATCTGAGCTTGAGCCTGAGCCTGAGCGTGCGCGTGGGCCGACGGCGGGCGAGGTTTCTGCGTCGTAGTGATATGCTGCCACCACGTGCGCAACCCTGGTTTGCCGGCGCCATCGCGGGGATGATGATCGCGGGGGTGGTGATGTTGGTGTCGGTGCTGGTGTTCGTTGGCCATGAGACCTGGTGGTTGTTGTGGTCTTTGTTGTTGTTGTTCGTGCGACCGGGGGAGAAGAATGGGAGCGGGAGTGGGGAGAGGAATAGGACGAGGTGGTGGTGGTGCAGCAAGAGGAGAATGAGGGTGAGGATGATTGGCGGCGGTGGCGGTGTGGGAGGACGAAAACTTGATGTTTGGCTGCGCAGGCACTGTCACTGTCGGAGCTGAGGCTGGAGCCGCAGGCGAAGAAGACGAGGGCTGTTCCTGCTCTGGACCCGTCGTCGATCTGACCTTGACGTTATTGGCAATTTTACTCTGGGCCTGTTCAGACCGGGACGTGCTCGGTCTCGATTTTCTGCGGGATGGCGGGTAGGTATGAGAGTACGTATGCGGTGCGGGAGGCGGGGACCGTGGGGAGCGAGACGACGGAAGCCTGTCACGTTCCACGACGGGTTCGGACGTAGGTTCGGAGCCCCGACGCTCGCGCGTTGAGGTAGATGCGGGCTGTAGCGGAGATTGTCGTTGCTGCCGTCGTGGCTGTTGTTGTTGTTGTTGTTGTTGTTCTCGTTGACGCCGTTCTTTGCGGTTCCAGGAAAGAATGTCGAATGTAAACTTGGAGGGGCGCTTAGGGTCGGGGGTCGGAGCTGCCAGAGCGAGCTTAATTAGGGTGGCCAGAGGCCAAGGAAACAAGGGTTGGTTGCGAGGGAAGAAGAGAGGGTTGTGATTAATGCGGTGCTGGCGAGGATCAAACCAGTGCAATATTTGGTAGCAATTGACAAATCAGTCTCCAAACTGTGGCCAAAACGTCGTGCCGGACACCGAGAACGATCCCTTTATTCGCTTCGCTACAGGAATCGTCATGGGAGTCCGTGGCGACACTTGCTCATCTCAGTGACTTCCAGTCGGACATCGCGATATTCGCGAGGTCGTGCAGGACCGGGATAGGAGATGTGTGATGACAGTAATCTTTGCGACGCTGCACGCACACCTTCCCCACAGCAAAGGCGACACGGATGAGACTCCTGAATGACATTATCCTCGCTTCTATCGAGAGGTTCTCCACACCCCTCCGCCGAGACTCCAGTGGCAACGATGTCATTGTTTGAGACATCGACGACGTTCGCAATGGTCTGTTACTCAGTGCAACCTTACATCGTGCGTTGGGTATTGATCTCGCATTCTTGAAGGTGCATCTGTTCGATCTGATGCTGCACATGGTCGGAAACTGACAGTTTCTCTGAGCAGACACCGAATTTTGCTATGGACACGACTGATGTCGATTCGAATGCAGAATGCCACCTCCTTACACAGCCCTTCGAGCTGCTCGCCGTCACTGGTCAGTGGCGCCTCAATGTGGCTATCAGCTGCCCAGATGATGGCGCACATGGGAACATAGTTGTACGGGTTGTGTGGGGTAGCATATGCATGCAAAGCCTTGCATGATAAGCATTGGCGGTAAGACTTCATTTCGGCGCGCGAACTGAAAGCGCCGCAGCAACTTGTCGCGCGTGGAAGTTGCCGCGCAGGTGGGTTCTGGACATATATATGACCGAGGCGTGCACGCATCCCAGCAACGAATCGCAAAACAAAAGTCCAGACTCACAAAACCACACAGTAACTCGCGAAAAGCTTTTTTTTTCACTTGCAGGTGTCACACACGGCAATGAGTACGCCGAACGCACTCTATAAGTGACATGGAAAAAAAACTTACATCAGACTCATCATTCATCCCACCAGTTCGGATCAGCCGAACGTTCGAGGGTCAACTACATCGCTGGCCAACACCACCAGCACCACATATGAACACGTGCATATAGCGATCGGAATCATCCAAAAGTCTGAATCCAAGCGTCCGATGAAAAAAAAAACTACTAAGCAAAGTCACCGAATGTCCGCAATCAAGATATCAGCAGCCGTGTTGCCAGTTGAACTATTCGGGTCAGTTGTGGAGGTTTCATTCAGATAACTTTGTTCGAAGGCATCAACATCGCCATGCGGACACTAATTGATGTACGAACCCGAGCATAAATTCATTGCCGACAGTGACATCCAAAATGTGATCCGTGCCATGTCTTGATCGCGTCCACAATCGCCTGGCGCTGGTACAGGTATGCAGCATGGTTGTCGTTCGCAAGGTTCCAGATACCCAGATAGACAGACAAGTCCACCTTTGTCTGCTTGATCGCCTCAAGCTGTGGACGAGGGGATTACTGATGGGATAAGAGCAAAGTCAAGTGACGAAGATTACCACAAGGGCCGATTGGTTACAATCAGTAAAGTAGAGACGGAGACGCTATCGAGCATGCATAAATTAGACAGATGATCCAAGATAGGCGAGAGCACGGCTACTGCGTACAGTTGTGAGTTGGGAAATAAGCTACGGGAAATGTCAGGGTACAGCTTCGGGACAACGAATGAATGGAAGCGTACTTGGATATCTCGAATAACGTCATCTAGATGGCGGAGGGAATGTTGAGGTTAAAGAAGGAAAGGGAAATGAGGAAGGACGTGCTGAGGGTGCAGCTACAGTTGGGATTGAATGAGCCTTGAGGAAGATACACCATGCCCCAGAAACTCTGTTTGAGCCGCGAGTCCTTTCCGAAGGTGCTGGGGTCGTTCGAGGAATTGGAAGTGGAGGGTCCGCTGCTAGTCGAGGCACTGTCGCTGTTCTTATGATTTGAGACGGCGACAACGACAACGATGATGACGACGACTAAGGCCCAGATCTATGTATGGGGCGGGTGAAAAAAGGAGAGGGAAACGTACTCTCCACGAGGGCTTGCTTTTAATGCCTTCGTGCGACCACGGAACGACTTCAGTCCTAGGTGTTGAACGATCTATGTGGTTCTCTGTCGAGCCTGTACCATTTCGTCGACTTGAATCGCCACGGGAAGTAGACATAGTTGGAGGGAAGGTGTGGGAAGTGCCAACGAAGGAGGGTCGAGCGAGGGAAGGGGAATAAAGCCAAGGGCGAATTTCAAGGGCTCATAAACCCAGTGGACAACTTCACACACGCCTCTTCCGCGCGCCTCTTCCACAAGCCTCTTTCACTTTCACCAAACCAAAGATCAGTCGAGCGTGTTGTCGGACAGAGTGGAGCGAAGCAAACCTGCACGTGTATAGAGCCTATTCACAGGTACCCCCTAAAAGGACAAATGGTAGAAGGATGAAGGGATGGACGCCTGCTCGTATGTATCGAATCTTCCACCCGTCGTTCCGAGGTAGTAAGCATGTTTGTCAGGATCGAATCTAAGGGCTTGGAAGAGGGACGTAGAGGGTTCCATGAAGAGCACGCCTGCATGTCGGCATAGAGGGTGAGACAAAGAAGTGGGATGTGAAGAGGAGAAAGGTGAGAAAAAAGAACGTGGCTGTATGCGCCCCGGGAAAAACGGTTTGAGGCCTCGCCCATGAAAGCGGCATCCCATCGGTAGCCAGTGCCGGCAGCGATGACGTGGCCGATGGCTCTAAATGTGGCCATCAGTTGCCCAGACGATGGTGCGCACCAGGACACAGTTGTACAAGTCGTGTGGGTCTGTATATGCACACAAAACCTTGCCAGTGCATAATGAACGTTGTTGATAAGTGACTTGGGAAAAAAAACTTACATCAGAACTCGTCTTCAGTGCAGTAAGATACTATTGCTGGGCAGACTCGGAAAATTACTGTAATCCGAGTCCGCTTGAAGTGAGTTAAACAAAACAAGTAACAAAAGCGAAGGGGGAAAAAGGGCGAAGATTAAGAGTTCTGGCCGTAATAAAGGATAAGGTATCACCTCCACTTCGCCAGTTTGCGTTATGACTGGAGCCGAATTTTCCGACGGCTCTGCTAAGAGTGTCAATATTCAATATTTTACGCGTGAGTTTACCTGTCTCATTGTAGTGTTAATGCGGTGCTGGCGAATATCAGGTCTCGCCGTCTGCCAAGGGCCTCGAGGCACCGTGACAGATCGTCCCTTGTATAGAACCGAAAGTTCCGAAAACGAAACCTGTAGGAATTGCACCCCTGGGTCGACAGAACGCTTATATGAGCGTGGTAGGCAGGCGGCAAGCCGGTTCGGGTCAAACGCGGAGAGTTAGCAACTGCGCTATTTATTGATAAATGAGTGACAAAACTGTGGCCATCGCCATCACACTGTCCAGCCACGGATAGGAATATGTACATACGCAGCAATTGTCCAAAGTCTGAATCCAAGCGTCTGATAAAAAAACAACTACTAAGGAAAGCTACCGAATGTTCATTGACATTCGCAGTCCAAACACATCAGGAACAGCTTGGGATCGTAATGTCTTTGAAGCTTTTGCTAAGTTGGAGAAAAAAGGGGTGAGATCTTGCGGATAAATGGAATGAAGACAACTCACTCCGTGTTGAAAAGACCCCAGTGGCCTTCGACGCCGCCGTAAATCTCATCCTGGGATAATAAGTGAGTATATTTTGTCCTGTTCTAAATCATGCTTTTGACTGACCTTCCACTTCTCGTCAAAGGCCTCAAAGTAAAAGTAGCCAGTCCCGTTCTTGTTCGCTTGACATACATAGGTATCCAAAAATTTTTGGAGGTTGGCAATCGATGCCGTCGACGCGCCATTACTCATGTTTGAGGTATCAGATGAATTCTATCCAGATCGTCGTTAGGTCACCAAATGGGTGACATAAGACCAAATGGCTTTACCGATGGCCAACCGGTCTCTGCAATATACATCGTCGGGTGGTTGCTCAACGACGTCGTCGGTGCGACATCCGTCTGCTCGAAAAACTCGTATGTCCAGTCTGCGGACACATCGACCGAGACGTTGGCGAACCACGGGTGCACGTTTGCCATCTGAGAATTCCGCCAAAGACAGAATGGATCATTGTCCTGGAGTAAAGATTCCGAGCAGGTAACCCACCCCGTATTCGATAGCCTGGAGCACCTTGGTATTGAAGTATGCACCCGCATCGGAAGTGCCGACAGGAAGGTGCTTTGGCAAGTTCATCGCGTTGAGTGTGTTGTTCATATCCTGAATGTCCGCAATCAAAATGGCAGCACCCGTGTTGCCAACTGCACTATTCGGGTCAGTTGCGCCGTTTGCATTCAGATAGCTATGTTCGAACGCATCAACATCGTCATGCAAGCACTAAATGATGTACGAACTCGAGCATAAATTCATTGCCGACAGTGACACCCAAAATGTGGTCCGTGCCATATGTATTGATCGCGTCCACAATCTCCTGGCGCTGCCGCAGGTATGCAGTGCGGTTGTCGTTCGCAAGGTTATAGTTACCCAGATAGACAGACAAGTCCACCTTTGTCTGCTTGATCGCCTCGAGCTGTGGACGAGGGGATTACTGATGAGATACAAGCAAGTCAAGTGACGAAGATTACCACAAGGGTCGATTGGTTACAATCAGAGCCATAGAGACGGACACGCTATCGAAGATGTATATGTTGAACAAATGATGGAAAGTAGACGAGAGCATAGCTGGTGCGTACAGTCGTGAGTTGGGACATAAGCTGTCGAGAAATGTCAGGGTACAGCATCGGGGCATGGTATGAATGGATACGTACTTGGACATCTTGAATAACATCACCTAGATGGCACAAGGCACGAAAAGGCTCGAAAAGGAAATGGAAATTGTGATGGGAAAGGACGTACTGAGGGCGCTGGTACAGTTGGGAA
>Ga0137397_10003879_pt1 | contig 10426 bp, 7 predicted proteins | sample czorhiz116metaG_FD_106658 | JGI IMG/M metagenome (GOLD analysis project Ga0137397, IMG submission 106658) | Vadose zone soil microbial communities from Angelo Coast Range Reserve, California, USA - czorhiz1.16 metaG | ecosystem: Environmental > Terrestrial > Soil > Vadose zone | place: USA...
AACCCACCAAATGCCAGCCCAACACTTTACACAGAAGGATGTTGAGATGGTGGTGGTAAGAGGTCAAGAAGGGATGAGGAGTTATCAGTTGGTTGGAGGGAAGCATCAAACAAACAACTTGACGGAAGTGGGGGACTGGATTTCATGATATTTTACGGACACAATCAGCATTCTCCTCCGCATGACGTTCAGACTCAGAGACATGTTGACAGCAACGCATGGAGTGCGCTTTGTCGATCTCGCATGAGCGCGTGTGTCGCTATTTGTCTGTGTTATTACCCTTACCCGTTGATATCGCACGCGTCTTCACGCTCGACAAACCTGCCCTTAAAGCCCTCAATCTAAGATTACAGGCGAATTTACAGCCAAAGCTAAAGGTATCCTAAAAAGAAAGGTATTGAGCTGAGAATGCGCCCAAATGCGTCTTGCACAGCTGCGTGGGCGTGGGCATGCCCGCGAGTGATTCGAATCTCGCCTCGGTGTACCATGCCAACAGCTTCCACGGCATCGATAACCCTGAGGAGGCTAGCCTGAGCGTGAAAAAGTGCAGTGACTCAACCCAGCAGATAGGGGGAAAATATGAATAGGGTAATTTGGGCATTGCAAATCGAATGGCGATGACGGAAGTGAACAGAACTCAGAGTCGCGCAAGCAAAATCAGACAAAGCGAGCGAGTGAGGAATGCACCCCAAGCGAGGCGACGAACTCGCTATCATTGACTTCGCTTTGGCCACTGTCAGCGCCCCGCCCGTTCCCAGTTCGGAATACACGACCCGTCTTCGTAATCTAAACGACGACTATGTCAGCGGCGCCACGAGAAAACGAGTCCATCGCATACCGAAGCTGTGCCGGGGGTCGCACGTGCACCGGCCACGCTTCCAGATGTCACCCGTAGGACAATGCGTGATTTGGTGTTCATACCCGATCTCGCGGAAGAAGTGGATGCGGTCCGTGTCCCCGAGGAGCGCCGCAGCAATCGAGTGAACGGGAGCATCGCCCCAGCGCTGTTCATACGCGATCTCATATCAGTTCGAAGGCTTCGTGAGTCACGGTGAGGGGCGAACGAACTTCATAATAGAAGCCCCCGCTGCGGTCGAGGTGGTTAAAGTAAGCCGTGTAGGCTTCTCCTCGCCAAAAGTCTAAATCGGAGATCTCAAAGTTGTTATAAACTATTTTGCACCTTGCCATGATTAGCATCCAGCCCGCTTCATCGGCCGCAGGGCCGGGGAGTAAAAATGACATACACATGCAAAGATTGTATTCGGCACCACCGTCATCGGACAGGAACTTCATCGCGTTGTTTGGCGCGACGTATTCGGGATGCTCGCTCATGAATTCTACACGGGGAAGTGGATGTGAGCAGGTAGATAAGCGCCCGTTAGAAAAAAGACAGGCTTGCCTTTCACAGTGGACCACAACGACTCGATTGTACGTCGAGTCTCGCGCCGTGCGATTGTGAACCCTAAGTTGGCTAAAGTTGACTTGGGGTTCCAGTGAGTAGGGCATGAGAGAAACGGACCGTATGTCTTGTTAGTCTCGTGCAGGTAGACGAATGGGTCGAAGTTGACGTCGCAATGAAAGTACGAATCATAGCTCAACGATATCTGATTAGCACGCAAAAATGGGTTTCTTAGGGGCAAACTCACTCGACGCGCCAAGCGTACCGGTAATTTTGTAGCAATGGGTGGCGAAAGAAGAACTAGGCAGATTCGTCAGTCTTGGCAGGGTCGACACGTAGTTGAGAGGAGGGTAGATCGGACCCCAGAGAAGAATCGGCACATGTTGCGATACCTAGACAGTAACCCGTCAGGACTCCTGGGACACGGGGAAGGAGATGAAGAAAGCCGCACGGTACACTTTCACTCCTTCCGATGCCATCGTTTATCATCTTAATTCTCTCCTCCGTCGCCTTGGCCTCATCTATCCACGAAGGCTGATACCAATGCTCTTCAGGGATCTGCCCAAAGTAGACAGGCCCTGACGCGAGAATCGACACGCGACTTGGGTTGCGGGCACCCGGTCAGGATACGGGAAGACGGGCAATAGTGGGATGAGGAGAAAAGGACGGATGCGTACGATTTGAATTCGTCCGAGAACTGCTCGTTGTTCAGAAAGATCCATGGGTAGTTATACTTGCTGTTGAACCTGTCTTCCAGCTCGTACACACATCGTACCACGTTGTTGACCTCCGAGTTGCTCGCAAGCATGACGAGCGTCGCGTTTTCGCGGCCGCGCGGTGACGCTCCTGTCGGGGATACGCCAGCATGTGATTCGTCGTTTCCCCCATAGGCTCCGTGATAGTCGTAATACGTTAAGGGTACGGTGTTGAGGGTGGTTTTGTAGGAAGATAAAGCGGAAGTGAGCGGGTTGTATGCGTGACGTATCAAGAGAAAAACCGTCACTGATGCGACCTGTGCGTCGTATCATGTTACCAGCGCGCGTAAGACCGGATATAAATAGAACGCACTATTAAAACGAGGATGAGAAAGGTACGTGAGGGACGTGTGATCCGTTGCATCGTCATGAACCAGGGGAAAAGGTGGCGGAACTCGGATCAATTGTTGACGTGGCTTGGCAGAGGGTGTTGCTCCACGGAGCAACGAAGTGAGGTCGCACTCTCCGGCTAAGATGCACTGTACCGTCAATGCGGCAACGAGGGCGTTGGTGGTGTGAAGGATTGAGGACGCGGAGAATGATTGTGTACTGCGGAAAAAAGGTAGGGGTCCGAGCCGAGCCAGTGTTGGAGCCATACGGCAACGAGCGCTAAGGATAGCAGAGCTCGCACGGTGGCGATGCAACAGCTGAGACCTCACTGCAGAGCCGACATCATAGCAGGTAACATTTTCAGAAGAATATTGTTTTGTCTATCAGTTATTGTCATATCGTGCAGATACCAAATCATATTTACAGCGAACCATAGGTGATAAAAACGAACGAATATTATTGTTCCTACGTTCCAGTCGTTACAGAATGCTTCGGACGGATTTGATCACACAATCAGGCCACCATCACTGTAGAAAAACCTATCGAGTCAGAGAAAACAAGCAAGAGAAAACTCGAAAATCACGTTTTGTGTGCCCCACGGCACAATGTCGAACGTTCAAGGACAAGCGGGTAGGAAATAAGTCGCCGCAGCGATCTCTGACTTCGAGGTCGAATGTGATTCGCTTACGTGCCCCGCCATCTCGCCTCGGGCAGACAAAAGGCCGGCCTCCAAGGAGGGTCACTGGCATGTGGAGTTCAATTTGCACTGCAGGGCTCCTGTTCGAGTAACAGCGCCGATGCAACAGCCCAGGCCACGTCGCTCAACCAGCACATGAATCAGCATTCGCAGATAGATATTTATTGTCGTAACTTCATTCTTATCTACGTAAGTGACAAGTATAATCGTTCCTGCACAGTGCACGGAATGGTACTCCAAACCAACGTCTTGATGGAGTCAGACGAGACTCGCAGTGACAACTACGAGAGATGTGATACAACCTCTAGTATACTGTGTCAGCACCTCCAACCGACCATCTCACCACGCATTTGGAATCTCACTTGAAAAATACTTGGAATGAGTTAATATAGTCAGTTTAATGCTATCTACAAGTTTTAGTGAGGCGCGAGCAAGGAGGAAGCGAGATATTTGGGGGTGGTCGGTTGAAGGTGCATGGTCGGTTAGAGGTGCTGACACAGTAGTACTACTGTTACCCATGCTTCCGAGTCCCTTTCACACTGTTCGTTCACTTGACGCCCCCCTTTTCCATATCATTTGTGATGCCGTCGTTCATGTCTCATAGAAATTTCAGTGCATCTCACTGCTCTCATACCTCCTGCATACTACATCTAAAATCTAAACCGTCGGCTTTCCTTCTCCCAGTCGCGTTTGCTCTCTGTCTACGCCCAACTTCTGCCTCGACCCTATACCTTGGAGCCATCACCATCGACCAACAAGCTCTTTGTCTTATTCATGCTATTGTAGATGTCGGCTGTCGGAGCCGCGATGTAGCCTGGGCTGTCGCATGCTCAATGAGGAACCGTGCTAGGTTCATATGACCACGTTCCGATGCCAAATACAGCGGAGTCGACCCACGCTTGTCCTTGGCTGACACATCGGCGCCGTGCCCAACAAGGAACCGTGCGAGATCCATATGACCGCATCCTGATGCCATATGCAGCGCAGTCGACTTGTACTTGTCTCTAGCTGACACATTGGCGCCGTGCTCAACGAGGAGACGCGCGACATTCACGTGACCCTTCCAGGACGCGAAATGTAGTGGAGTCGACTGGTCCTTAACCTTGGCTGACACATCTGCGCCTTGCTCGACGAGGATCCGCACAAGATCCACATGATTACGGTACGATCCCCAATGCAGTGGAGTCATCGAGTGCTTGTCCTTGGCTGACACATCGGCCCCGCGTTCAACGAGGAACCGCGCGAGATCCACATGACCTCGTTCCGACGTCCCATGCAGCGGAGTCCGCCCGTACTTGCTCTTGGCTGACACGTGAGCGCCACGATCGACGAGGAGCCGCGCGAGATTCACGTGACCACGCTCTGACGCGTCTGCATGCAGCGGACACCTGTGGTTCTTATCCTTGGCTGACACATTGGCGCCGTACTCGAGAAGGAACTGTACAACTTCCACATTGCCCAGTCTGGATGCCCAATGCAGTGGAGTCAACCGGTGCTCGTCCTTGGCTGTCACGTCGGCACCGTGCTCGACGAGGAACTGCGCGATTTCCACATGACCGCACGCCAACGCCCAATGCAGCGGAGTAAGCCGGTCCTTGCCCTTGGCTGAAACGTCGGCGCCGTGCTCGACGAGGGATCGTGCAAGTTCCACATTTCCTAGTTGTGATGCCCGGTGCAGCGGAGTCCACTGGTACTTGCCCTTCACATCGGTACTATGCTCGACGAGGAACGGCACGAGATGCACATGACCATTGCTCAACGCCGAATGCAGCAGAGTCATCCGGCCCTTGTCCTTGGCTGACACTTCCGCCCCGTGCTCGACGAGGAACCGTGCAAGATCCATATGACCATCTGCCGAAGCGTGATGCAGCGGAGTCTGCCAGGGCTTGTCCTTGGAGGAAACGTCGGCGCCGTGCTCAACGAGGATCTGCGCGAGATCCACATCTCCCCTCATTGATGCACAATGCAGCGGAGTCGCCCGGTACCTGTTCTTGGCTGACACGTCTGCGCCGTGCTCGACGAGGAACCGCGCAAGCTCCACGTGACTGAGGTTTGACGCCAGATGCAGTGGAGTCGTCTGCGAGTATTTGGTCTTGGCTGACACATCAGCGCCGTTCGCGACAAGGAACCGCGCGAGATCAAGATGGCCACCTCTCGACGCAGAATGCAGCGGAGTCGACCAGTCCTTATCTTTGGCTGAAACGTCGGCGCCATGGTCCGAGAGGAAATGCGCGAGATCCACATGACCATGTATCGACGCTCGATGTAATGGAGTATAGGAGTACTTGTTCTTTGCTGACACGTCGGCGCCATGCCCGACGAGGAACCGCGCGAAATCCATATGACCGTGCATCGACGCCCAATGCAGCGGAGCCTGTCGGTCCTTGTCCTCGACCGACACATCGGCGCCGTGCTCGACGAGGAACCGTGCAAGATCCAGATGACAATGCATCGACGCCCAATGCAGCGGAGTCGAGCGGTCCTTATTCTTTGCTGACACATTGGCGCCGTGCTCAACGAGGTACCGCGCGAGATCCACGTGACCCACATCCAATGCTCGATGCAGTGGAGTTGACCAATACTTGTCCTTAGCTGACACGTCGGCGCCGTGCTCGACAAGGAACCGCGCGAGGACCACGTGTCCATGCTCTGACGCACAATGCAGCGGGGTCGACCGGTACTCGTCTTTGGCTGCCACGTCAGAGCCGTGCTCGACGAGGAACCGCGCAAGATGCGCGTGACCGTGTATTGATGCCCGATGCAGCGGAGTCGACCGGTTCTTGTCTCGGGCTGCCACACGAGCGCCGTGGTCGACGAGGGCCCGCGCAACTTCCACATTGCCCTGTTGTGCCGCCAGATGCAATGGAGTTGCTTGGTCAAATATGTTTCGAGAGTGCACGTTCCGTGGGTGTTTGATAGCCAAAAACTTCGCAACAGCGTGTAAGCCACAAAACGCGGCATAATGTAAGGGGGTTCCGCGAGGTGACGACGGCTTTTCCGCTCGTTCGTAAGGCGTCCGAATTGGGTCGTGTATCCAGAGCCAAACAGCAAGATGTGGCTTGCTCGCGTTAAGCAGCTGCTTGATCCCTTCTTCAGCATCTTGCGACACACCCTCGAAACGGGCATGCTCAAACCAGTGCTCAGCAGCATATTCAACGAGAGGAAATTTCTCCAGGCCGTTTCTGGTGACGTTTTCGTCCAGATGCAGTAAGATACCTAGGCATCCTTGCGCGACCAGGGAATGAGCGGATGGCATGGAGACGTGGAAACGGTGAGAAGTAGTGTCACGTTTTTCGGCAAAGCGGGTAGATGTCAGGAACTCCTTGACGGAGAAGTGGGCAAATTGTACGATTCGAAACTGACAATCGAAAGCAGAGTGGTGCATGTGGACAGCACCGCTTCTACGGGATCTTCCAAGCGCCAGTCCTCGCGAAATTTCGGAATCGGTCCCACTTTGAAATCAAAGGCGAGAAACTCCGCTAGTTCCTCAACGCGGAGAGGCCGGGAAGCGACAGCGACGCACTGAAACAGTCGGTGGGCAAGTTCCCAGTCTGCCTTGGTGATCTCCCGCAACGTGCGCTCATACGTCTCGTCGAGTGTATCGGGCAATTCGGCCAACGCATGTCGGATACGTCCTGGGTGGCAGCCACGGAGATAGACAACCTGACAATATGCCCAACGGAACCTACATCCGGGTCTAAGTAAGAGTCATAAACAAATTAAGTATGGCTTCTCACATTCCGTCGGCGCGTTCTGTGAGAATATCGATCACTAGTTCCTTGTCCTCCTGTTTCCACCTTCGATTCTTGGGGTCCGTGTTGATGACCGAGCTGATATACCTCTCGATGTCTTCCATTTGTCCGCTCTCGTCATGTATGGAAACGGCACGGAAAGTTAAGGGTTCAAGAACAGCCTTGATATCAGTCTCGGGCCGGCTAGTGACACAAATGCGCAGATTCGGAAGTCGTAACTCGACAAGTTGCACCACAAGCTTTAGGAGTTCCTCGCGGGGGGACGGCATAGCAGATGTGCTTGGACATTCATCCAAGGCGTCGATAATCAGATAGACTGTTGCCTGTCCCGGAAGTTCCAGCAAGTCCTTCAAACACCAGTAAAGTTCGGCGTCGCTGGGACTTTTTGCACCATTGCGGTGTGACGAATAGAGGATAGAAAGGATATCGTGATAGGAGTCGGATTGGTCGCAAAGCTGGAATAGCACAGAGGAGAGTAGCCCGCGGAGATCCTTCTTTTGATCCTCCCTGAAATCATAGTAAAAGATAGCAAGCGATGCGAGCCCAGATTTGCACATCGTCTCGACCACCTCGATAATCGTGGAACTGGTCGATATCGTAAGTTCTCTAAACGAAGACATCCGAAGGTTGACGTACCAAAGCACGCTCTTTCCAGAGCCAGCTAGAAGGGGATGATCATCAACCTCTACAAAAGGGTAGCTGCAGGGCCGGCGACTGACGTTTGCCATGGATCCATAGAAGAGAGCCCGTTCCTGATGCCTTCCATTCCGGGAGCGTGTCCCCTTGAAGGAACCACTCCCCGGTCCCGCTGTGCCGCGATCCGCGGGCGATGTTGTAATTTTTCCACGGATCAGGGGGTGAAAGCCAACGTTGGATATTCCTCTGCAACTTGTCACCTGCCGGTCAATCTCAGTGATCCCAGTCAGCAATTGCGACGTTAAAGAATAACTGACGTTTCGACTTGTTCTTGTCATTCGCCATTCGATGTAGAATTTCTATCGCTCACTCAGACACGGAATTGGCTTACTGTCGCCAACAAAACGTACCGAGGGCTTCCCGGACACCATCAAGTTCGACAGATGCTTTGCCGTCTAGATGAAAGAGTGTTTGATAGACGATAGATTAAAACATGGGTGTTGTCAGGGTTGCTTACCGTCCATGACCACCCTCCTATTCTGGATAAGACCGTGGATGACCTCCAGGGTTTGCACTGCGGTAGTGCGAGCCTCGTCTTGCGTGAGCCGGTCGAGCCTCTGCAGCACCGCCAGAACGTCGCCCTCTCCTTTCTTTACGAATGTGACTGCGGTGCGTTAAGTTAAGGCAACGCGTCAGAGAGAAGGGGCTCACTCGATCGTCCTTGTCTGAGCTCTTTGGTCGCCAAAGCAAGCGTGGAAAGTAATTCCACAATAATATTGAACACCATCTCATGCATTTCGGGCGTAGGAGAGATTCGTGTGTATATACCGACACGCATAAGAAAGTGATCGATAGATTCAACCAAGTTGACGAGTGCCTCATCGTTAAGATTAATGCCGTTGGCCGCCTGGTTTTACTTGGATGTCACAACGATATACACATAGGTACTGGAGAACGGCACATACAATAAATAGAATAGCGAGGCCGGCAAGTATTGCATTCCCAGGTGGGTGTGGCTGTAAAAACCTGTCAGCGACGTAGAAACACGCCAAAGCCTCTCCTTACGTACCATACCGATAGCGTCGTCGAAAGACGCAGCGGCAGAAAGGGTGAATAACATTGATACAGTACTTTCTATTGATTTCATGATTCTGTCGCTTCCTAGGAGACCGCTGGATGCCCGCGCTTCGTTTTCAAGAATTCCAATGATGGACTTGACAGAATGGAGATTCTGGATTTGCAGCGTGAGTGGATGCTCGGCCAACTTTATGCCCGTCATTTGTTGGTAAGCCTGCAGCGCAGACTCGAAGCGGACGCGGAAATGAGTGGATCCTGACTGGTCAGCCATATGACGAGGACGGAAGATTATGGCCTTTAGAAGGGTGAAGAAGGGGGGCGTTGTGAAGAAGATGATAGCAGACGGCAGGATGTGGTGGGTAGAAGGTTAGGGCGAAAGTCGTACCGTACTAGTACACTGCCTCATTGCGCCCATTCACATGCGCGCAAGGTGCCAGGTGGTTACCTGAAACAGGTGTGCGCTGCGCAAGTGGAAGTGGTGAGCGCTAACCACTGCCAAGTGGACTGTGTTTTTTGCGTGACTGTCGGTTGCCATAAAATCACTCGAATATTGTGCAGTGGCATGGTGGTTCGATGCAGTTACCTGGGTCGTTATGTAATACAATACTGCACTGTTATCATTATCACGTTTGTTACGCTCCTCATTTCAACCTATCGCGGCGCTCCACAACAATTCCTAACCTTGTAATGTGACAAGATTTGTCATCGCTAGCGTTGAGGATGCCGAGCCAAGAGTCATTGTGGACAAAGGGCAGAAGGAGTGCCATCACGAGCCCATACATCAACTCGACCTCGACCACTGGGTCAAAGGATGCTTTTGGTAAGTTTTTAGGTTTAAAGGACAGGCCCCCAACCGTCATCTCCACTGCTTTCGGCTCATCCCCTTCTTACAGCCCACCCTTCGCGCATTGCATCGGGACCACCCTTGGCAGCCACGTCACAGGGAAACCGATTTGGAAGTGCGAGCCCAGGAACTTGGAGACACCTGGAGGTACACACTTGCAAGCGACATTGGGTGGCGGCAATCGGGTTGTGTGTATACATCACAATTGCGCAGCGCATCATCTAGTGATCGTTTGTAAGTATACTTCCTGGATCTCGTCTCAAACAGGCCGTCAACCAGTCATCAAATCAACACTTGTTGATTGCATACATTGATGTTGACGCCTTTCATTTCTAGACTCGCTGTCATCCAATTTCATATGTTTCGTAGATTCCTTTGCTCTACATCATCATGATAGCCTTGGCTTGGCTTGGCGTACTTTCATTGCATCTTGTGGTTTCGCTCATCAAGTTCAAGTGAAAATGTAAAGTTCAGGCTGAATTACGAAGCTGCATGTGGCGCCAGGTCTGTCCGCCGCAATGGTCGCATCAACACCGCAATTCAATGCGACATGCGCAGTCGACCGTCGGTTATGGAATTCACGTGAGACCTGCTTACATATTCTGTCTACCTTTTTTAATTAATGGAGCGCAGCATGTTGATCTCGTCTATGATCTGTCGAGCACACCTCGAATGCCTTCAGTATTAATGCTATAATATTACTACAGTTCTGTTCTGCACAGTGTACAGTATCACACTACAAAACAAATACAGCTGGCACCTTTCATGGCTACATCGGGATGACCTGGCGCTAGCCACTGATAAGAACCCGCGATAATCTACGCCACAATAAGCGCTTAATAGCGCTTAGTTCTCGCCAACTCGCCAACCTCGGTCAGTGACCAAAACCGACGAGGTTAAGGCTGCGACGCACAAATGTCTCCCAATGATAAAGTG
>Ga0137397_10003881_pt1 | contig 10424 bp, 9 predicted proteins | sample czorhiz116metaG_FD_106658 | JGI IMG/M metagenome (GOLD analysis project Ga0137397, IMG submission 106658) | Vadose zone soil microbial communities from Angelo Coast Range Reserve, California, USA - czorhiz1.16 metaG | ecosystem: Environmental > Terrestrial > Soil > Vadose zone | place: USA...
CCCGACGATGCGCCCGTTGACCGAGACCTCCCGTGGCCATTCGGCCGGGTTGACCGCCGTCACGCCGCCCCACCTCCACGCATGCGCCCCGCCGAGGCGAGAACGTCGCGGAGCGCGACGAGGCTCCTGGGGTCCTCGATGGCGAGCAGCGGCGGGCGCGGCCAGCCGCCCGGCTGCCCGAGGATCTGCATGCACGCCTTGATCTGCGCCTGCGGCGAGCCGTAGACGCCGCTCCAGTCTGGGTTGATGAGCTGGCTCATGAGACCGACGTAGCGGTGGGCGGCCGCCCGCGCCGCGTCGACGTCGCCGCGCCAGAACGCCTCGTAGAAGGCCACCGCGAAGCTCGCGCCCAGCCCGCCGCCGTCGATGTTGCCGTCGCCGCCGATCCCGCGCAGCACGGCGAGCCCGAGCGGGTTGATGAAGCCACCGAAGACGCGGATCCGGTCCACGACCTTCTCGAGCGTGGCGAGCGCCTGCACGCGATTGGACGTGCTGTCCTTGATCGCCACGACGTGATCGATCTTCGTCAGCTCCAGCGCCGTGTCCGCGGCGATCTCCACGACGACGCCGCGCGCCCAGTTGTAGACCATGAGCGGCAGGTCGACGCGATCGGAGATCGTCTGGTAGAAGGCGACGATCTCGCGCGAGGTGGGCGCCGCGTAGGGCGGCGGCGTGGAGAGGAGGCCGTCGGCGCCGATCTCCTTGGCGTGGCGCCCCAGCTCGGCGCTGTGGGCGGCGGTGTACGTGGTGCAGCCGATCACGACGGGGATCTTGCCGGCGAGCTCCTCGACGGCGATCTCCGCGACGCGCCGGCGCTCGGCGTCCGACTGGGAGAACCACTCGCCGGTGGTCCCGTTGACGAGGATGCCGTGCACGCCCTGGCCGTGGTAGAGACGCAGCTCCTCGCGCCAGAGGCGCTCGTCGAGCGTGCCCTCACGCGTGAACGGCGTGGGAGCGGCAACCCAGTAACCCCGCCAGTTGACGTCGTCGCGGTTCATGTCGTGTCTCCTCTCGGCCCGTCGGGCGCGGCCCCGACCCTAGCACACGTGCGCGAGCAATTCACCCCGGGGACTGCGTTATAGTCCCCCGCGTGGCCCGCACGCATGCCGCATGAAGGTCGTCATCTGATTCGCCGCGAGGACGTCGGCGCGGTCGCCGTCCTCACGCTCGACAACCCGCCGCTCAACCTCCTCAGCCAGGCGATGTACCGGCGCCTCGAGACCCTCGTCGACGAACTCTCCGCGTCCGGGACGATCCGTGCCGTCGTGCTGACCGGCGCGGGCGAGCGGGCGTTCTCCGCGGGCGCCGACGTCAAGGAGTTCCCCGGCGCATCGGATCCCGAGCGCTGGCGCCGCCAGATCCGCTACATCGTCGGCGTGTCCGGCAAGCTCGCCGCGCTGCCGCAGCCCGTGGTGGCAGCGGTCAACGGCGTGGCGTACGGCGGCGGGCTCGAGCTGACGCTGTTCTGCGACCTGCGTCTGGCCGGCGCGCGCGCCCGCTTCGCGCTGTCCGAGGTGAAACTGGGCCTGTTTCCGGGCACGGGCGGCGTGCAGCGCCTGCCCGGACTGATCGGCGCTGCGCGCGCCAAGGAGTTGCTGCTGCGCGGCGAGCCCATCGACGCCGCCGAGGCCGAGCGGATCGGCCTCGTCAACCGCATGCTCCCCACCGACCGGCTGGCCGCGGAGAGCCTGGCGCTCGCTCAGTCGCTCGCCGAGCGTCCGGCGCGCGCCGTGCGGACGATCAAGCGCCTGGTAGACGGCGCCACCGGCCTCAGCGCGGCCGAGCAACGCGACCGTGAGATCGACGCCAACGTCGAGATCATCCAGACGGCGGACGCGCGCGAAGGCTTCGCCGCGTTCATCGAGAAGCGTCCGCCGAAATTCCGGCACCGGTGATCGCAACATCGCTTGGGCGTGCTCGCGAGACGCTATCGGGAGTCGTCGAGCGTGGGCACCGGCGCGATGCCCATCCTCGCGTCGCGGAAGATGCGCGCGTCCATGGGCTTGGGCGGCGTGGGGATCAGCGGCGTGAAGCCCATGTGGCCGAGCACGTCGCGCTTGATGTCGAGACCGGGCGCGACCTCCCGCAGCTCGAGCCCCTGCGGGGTCAGCGCGAATACCGCCCGCTCGGTGATATACAGAACGGGCTTGCCGCGCGCGGCCGCCACCGCGCCGTTGAAGCTGATCTGGTCCACGCGCTCGACGAACTTCTGGATCGTGCCGTCCTTGCCGCCCGTGAACGTGCCGAGGAAGCAGACGGCCTTGGCGTTCTGCGTGATGTCGATGAACCCGCCCGAGCCCTCCACGCGCCCGGCGAAGCGCGTGACGTTGACGTGGCCGTGCGCGTCGACCTGGGCGAACGACACGCAGGCCATGTCGAGCCCGCCGCCGTCGTAGAAGTCGAATTGATAGGGCTGATCGATGATCGCGTCGGGGTTGTAGGCGGCGCCGAAGTTCAGCTCGGAGGCGGGCACGCCGCCGATGGCCCCCGCCTCGATCGTCAGCGTGAAGGCGTCGCTGATGCCCTCCTCGGCCGCCACGCGCGCCACGCCCTCGGCCATGCCCACGCCGAGGTTGATCACCATGCCCGCCCGCAGGGTCATGGCCGCGCGCCGCGCGATGACCTTGCGCTCCCCCATCGGCAGCGGGGGCACGTCGGCCAGCGGCACGCGGCGCTCGCCGCTGAACGAGGGCGAGTAGCGCACCATCCACGTCTGCCACGCCTCCGGCTCCACGACGATCACGTCGACGAGGATGCCCGGCACCTTCACGTGCTGCGCGTGCAGGCGGCCGTGGGCCACCATCCGCTCGACCTGGGCGATCACCAGCCCGCCCGCGTTGTGGGCGGCCTGCGCGACGGAGAGGTGCTCGAGCAGCGCGCACTCGTGCTCGAGCGTGATGTTGCCGCGCGCGTCGGCCGTCGTGCCGCGCAGCAGGGCGACGTCCGGCTTGAACGCCTTGTAGAAGAGCCACTCACGGCCGGCGAGCTGCACGAGCTCGACGAGCGCCTCCTGCGTCCGGGCGTTCATGCGGCCGCCGTCCTGCCGCGGGTCCATGTAGGTCTCGAGGCCCACGTGGCTGATCACCCCGGGCTTGCCGGCGGCGATCTCGCGGTAGAGCTGGCAGAGCACGCCCTGGGGAAAGTTGTACGCCTCCACGCGATCGTCGGCGATGAGCTTGATCAGTGAGGGCATGAGGCCCCAGTTTCCGCCGATCACCCGGCGCAGCAGGCCCCCGTGCGCGAGGTGGTTGATGCCGCGCGCGGCACGGTCACCGACGCCCGTGGTGTGGACCACCGTGAGGTCGCGCGGCTCGCCGCTCGCCTCGAAGCGGCGCTCGAGCGCGGCGAGGACGGCCTCGGCCACGCCGAAGCCCGAGCTGCCCTCGACGATGAGCGTCTGGCCACTCGTGATGAGGGCGGCCGCGGCGTCGGCATCGAGCACACGCGGTGTGCGCATGGCCGGCGCGTTACCCCGCGCTCGCGATCTGGCGCGCGATGATCAGCCGCTGGATCTGGTTGGTGCCCTCGTAGATCTGCGTGAGCTTGGCGTCGCGGTACATCCGCTCCACCGGGTAGTCCTTGGTGTAGCCGGCGCCGCCGTGGATCTGCACGGCGTTGCTGATGTTGCGCACGGCCATGTCGGAGGCGAAGAGCTTGGCGGCGGCGGCCTCGGCCATGTACGGCCGGCCCGCGTCGCGCAACTTCGACGCCTGCCAGAGCAGGCCCTGCGCCGCCTGGATGTCCACCCACATGTCGGCCAGCATGAACTGGACGGCCTGGAAGTCGTAGATCGCCTGGCCGAAGGCCTTGCGCTGGCGGGCGTAGCGCAGCGCCTCTTCGTACGCGCCCTGGGTGAGCCCGGTCGCCATCGAGGCCATGCAGATCCGCGCGAAGTTGAAGCCGTTGAGCGCCACGCGCAGTCCCTCGCCCTCCGGCCCTACGCGGTTGGCGACGGGCACGCGCACGTTCTCGAGGAACACCTCGCCGGTGGCCAGGCCGCGGATGCCCATCAGCCGCTCCTTGCGGCCGAAGGAAAATCCCGGCGTGCCGCGCTCGATGATGAAGAGGCTCATGCCCCGCTTGCCCTTTGCACGGTCCGTGACGGCGAGGATCACGAGCAGATCGATGACCTTGCCCAGCGTGACGAACGCCTTGGCGCCGTTGATCACGTAGTGGTCGCCGTCGCGGACGCCGGTCGTGGTGATGGCCGCCACGTCGCTGCCCGTGTGCGACTCGGTGACGGCCAGGCAGCTGATCGCCTCGCCGCTGGCGACCCGGCGCGCCAGCGGCAGCTGTGCCTCGCTGCCGAGCGTCCAGAAGAAGTCGGCCTGCTCGATGGCGACCGCGTACATGTTGGCCAGCGCGGCCGACACGCGGCCCAGCTCCTGGTGGACGAGCGACGCGCTGTACGTGTCGGCGCCGCTGCCGCCGGCCTCGGGGGGCAGCAGGAGACCGAACCAGCCGAGGTCGGCCATCTTCTGGTAGAGATCGCGCGGGAACTCGTCGGTCTCGTCGATCTCGGCCGCGCGCGGGCGGACGTCCTTCTCGGCGAACTCGCGCACGGCCGCGCGGATCATCCGCTGCTCGTCCGTCAACAGCATGTCGTGCATCGGAGCCCTCTCATGGAATGAAGTAACGCGGCAGCCACGTGGTGAGCGGTGGGATGAAGGTGATGAGCGCCTGGGCGATGATCATCACGAAGATCGACGGCAGCAGGGCGGGCGTCACCTCGCGGATCGACATCTTCGCGATGCTGCACGCCACGAACAGCGTCGCCCCATACGGCGGCGTGACGAGCCCGATCGACAGGTTGACCGAGACGACCACGCCGAAGTGCAGCAGGTCGATCCCGAAGCTCTGCGCGACGGGATAGAGGATCGGCATCAAGATGATGATCACCGCGATCGACTCCATGAACATGCCGAGCAGGAGCAGGAGCGCGTTCACGAGGATCATGAACACGATCCAGTTCGCCGAGTTGGCCTGGAGGAATTGCGCCACCACCGTCGGGATCTGGAGGTTGGCGATCAGCCAGCCGAAGAGGCCGGCTGTGCCGATGATGATGAGGATGATGGCGGAGCGGCACGCGGCCTCCACGAGCATCCGCGGAATCTGGCTGATCCGCAGCTCGCGGTAGACCCACAGGCCCACGGCGAAGCCGTAGACGACGCCCATCACCGCGGACTCGGTGGCCGTGAAGATACCGGTGAGGATCCCGCCCAGGATGAGGATGGCCATGCCGATGCCGGGGATCGCCTGCCAGAAGGTCGTCCACACCCGGCCCCACGAGAACTGCTCGGTGGCCTCGTACGCCGCGCCGCCGCGGCGCGCGTGCACGTAGCACACGACCATGAGAAAGCCGCCGATGATGATGCCCGGGATGATGCCGCCGATGAAGAGCTGGCCGATGGAGGTGTTGGTCACGCTGCCCAGCACCACCATGATGATGCTCGGCGGGATGATGGGCCCGAGCGCGCCGGCCGCGGCCTGGATGGCGGTGACGAAGCGCGGCTCGTAGCCGCGTTTCATCATGGCCGGGATCATCACCGAGCCCACGGCGGCGGTGTCGGCGGTCCCCGAGCCCGAGACGCCGGAGATCAGCATCGTCGCGCCCACCGCGATCATGGCCAGGCTCGCGCGAAACTGGCCCAGCAGCGCCGCGGCGAAGGCGATGATCCGCCGCGCCATGCCGCCCTCGTCCATGATGCTGCCCGCCAGCATGAAGAGCAGGACGGCCATGATCGGGAACGAGTCGAGCGAGGTGAACATGCGCTGAGCGACCACGATGAGGGGCACGCTGCCCCCGTAGAGCAGCGCGAACGTGGTGGCGAGCCCCAGCCCGAACGCGATGGGCACGCCGAGCGCAAAGAGCACGGGCAGCCCGATCAGGAGAACGGCGGTCACGCCGGCCTCCGCAGCGCGCGCACCGACTGGCCCAGCTTCAGCACGCTCTCGAGCAGCATCAGGGCCGCGCCCACGGGCACGGCCAGGTACGCGTACCACATGTTGATTTCCATGGCCGGCGAGGTCTGCACGGAGGCCACGTCGAGGATCTTGATGCCCTGCACGAGGAGCAGCAGCAGGAACCCCGAGACCATCAGGTGCACCAGCACCTCGAGGGCCGCGCGGCCGCGCGGGGGGACGGCGTAGAGCAGGTAGTCTACGCCGAGGTGCATGCTCTGCTGGATACACAGCGCCGAGGCGAGCAGCGCGATCCACACCTGGAGGAAGCGCGCCAGCTCCTCCGACCAGGACGGCGGCGCGTTGAAGAGGTAGCGGCCCAGCACCTGGTAGAACACGGTCGCGATGAGGACCGCGAACATCGCGATGATGACGAGCTGGATGGCGCGGCGCAGGAGTCCCAGGGCGTGACTCATGCGCCGCTCCGCCTACTTGCTGTCGAGGATCTTCTTCAGGCGCGCCTGGTCCTCGGGGCCACCGAACTTCGCGTACACGCTCTGCGACGCCTTGCGGAACGGCTCCGGGTCGGGCGTCGTGATCTTGACGCCCTTGGCCTTGAGCGTGGCCAGCGCCACGTCCTCGCTCTTCGCGTACGCCTCGCGCTCGACCCTGGCCGACTCCTGCGCCGCCTGGACGACGGCCTTCTGGACGTCGGCGGGGAGGCTCTGGAAGAACTTCTCGCCCATGATCATGTCGGAGACGAGCGTGGTCCACGCGACCATCGCCCAGTTGGGCGCGACCTCGTAGAATTTCTGCGCCTCGTAGTTCGTGTTGGCGGCCTCGGCGCCGTCGATGACGCCCTGCTGGAGCGCCGTATACACCTCGCCGTAGGCCATCGGCAGCGGGCTCGCGCCCATGGCGCGGAAGGCGTCGAGGTGGACCGGGTTCTCCATGGTCCGGATCTTGAGGCCCTTGAGGTCGTCCAGCTTGGTGAGCGACTTCTTGTTGGTCATGATGTGGCGGATGCCGGCCTCGTAGTACGAGAGCAGGCGGAAGCCCTTGCCCCGCATCTTGTCGCCCAGCTCCGCGCCCACGGGGCCGTCCATGACGCCGTACATGTGCTTGCGGTCGCGGAACAGGAACGGCAAGTCGAACACCTTCGTCTCGGGCACGAAGCCCGCCATCACCGCGTTGGACGGCACGGTGACGTGGACGGTTCCGAGCAGCAGCCCCTCGATCATGTCGCGCTCGTTCCCGAGGGTGCGGTTGGGGAAGAGCTGCACCTCGACCTTGCCTCCGGTCAGCTCCTCGACGCGCTTCTTGAAGTACTCGAACCCGGCCTGGTACGGCTCGGTGGCGGCCGCCGAGTGGCCCGCCTTGATGACGATGTCCGCCGCCGACGCCGGCGACGCCGTGATCCATCCGCCCAGGACTCCGAGCAGTGCGCACGCTGTGAGCAGCCGTCGACTCATGACACCCTCCGTGGCAACTGTCCTTCGATCGTGGGCTGCCACCCTATGCGATCACGCCGAGCCGAGTCAAGGGACGGGCGGGACACGATCAGGCGCCGAGCGCCTGCCGGACCGCCCGCTCGTCGAGCGTGAAGCCCATGCCGACCAGGATGTCGCGCAGCGGCGCGGCGAGCGCTGGCTTGAGGGCGAGCCGCGGCGGGCGCGGATCACCCATCGGCATACCGATCATCCTGAACGCCGCCTTCATGCCGTGGACGTAGAGGTGATCGCCGAGGAAGTCGATCAGCGGGCTCACCTGGTGGAACGCCTTCTGCGCGCCCGCCAGGTCCTGCTTGTCGACGGCGAGGTTGAACACATCGGCCGAGACGCGCGGCGCGACGTTGGCGCAGACGGCCACCCACCCCTCGGCACCGACCACGAACGACTCGAAGCCGAGATACCCGCCGAAGACCGTCATGCGGTCGCCGCACAGCCGCTGGATCTGCGTCACCCGGCGCACGTCGATGGTCGACTCCTTGATGTAGCGAATCGTGTCGACCTCGCTCAGCCGCTCGACGACGGGAGGCGTGAGGTCGAATCCCCCCGACACCGGGTGGTTGTAGAGCATCACGGGGATCGAGACGGCCTCCCCGATCCGCGTGAAGTGAGTGACGATCTCGTCCTCGTCGAGCGCCGCGTAGTACGGCGTCATGACCATGACGCCGTCGGCGCCGAGGCGCTCGGCCGCGCGCGCGTAGCGGATGGCGTCGTTCGTGTTCTCGGCCGTGCAGCCGGGGACCACGGGCACGCGGCCCGCCGCCTGCCTCACGACGGTCTCGACGACCTCGTCGCGCTCATCGTCGCTGACCGACAGCGATTCGCCGGTGCTGCCGAGCGGGATGAGGCCGTGGATTCCCTCGGTGACCTGGAACTCGATCAGGCGGCGGAGCGCGTCGGCGTCGATCCTCCGACCGTCCTCGGTGAACGGCGTCACCGTGACCGTGTACGTGCCCCGCAGCTTTCGCATGGCGCCTCCCGGTTGGCGCATTCTATACCGCGTGAGGGTCACGGACAGGCGGAGACTCGGTCGCTCGGCGGTCGAGCTCACGGTGCTCGGCTTCGGCGGCTCGCAGGTGGGCAACCTGCATGAGCCGGTCTCGGACGAGGACGCCGCGCAGGCCGTGGCGGCGGCCTGGGCGCTGGGCATTCGCTACTTCGATACGGCGCCGCTCTACGCGCAGGGCCTCGGGGAGCGGCGCATGGGACGCGCATTGCGGGGCCATCGGCGCGACGGCTACGTGCTGTCCACGAAGGTCGGCCGGCTCGTCGAGCCGCACGGCGTCGCGTTCGATTACAGCCACGACGGCGTGCTGCGCTCGATCGAGGACAGCCTGCGCCGCCTCGACGTCGCGCGCATCGACGTCGCCCTCGTGCACGACATCGACCCGTACACCCACGGGCCCGATCAGCCACGCCGCTTCCGCGAGGCGATGGAGGGCGCGTACCCGGCGCTGGACCGCTTGCGGCGCGAGGGCGTGCTCGGCGCCATCGGCGTCGGCGTAAACTCGTGGCGCGTCTGCCAGAACGCCGTCGAGACCGCCGACTTCGACTGCGTGCTGCTGGCGGGACGCTACACGCTGCTCGAGCAGGCGCCGCTCGCGTCCTTCCTGCCGCTCTGCGAGCGCCGCGGCATCGGGCTGATCGTCGGCGCGCCGTACAACTCGGGGATCCTCGCGCGGGGGACGGTCGACGGTGCCCGCTACAACGATGCGGCGCCGCCGCGCGAGATCGCGCAGCGGGCGACGGCGCTGGCGGCGGTCTGCGCGCGCCACCGCGTCAGCCTGGGGGCAGCCGCGCTGCAGTTCCCGCTCGCGCACCCCGCCGTCGCGTCGGTGCTGCCCGGTCCGCGCACGGCCGCGCATGTGGAGGCCGGCGTGCGCTGGCTCGGCGAGACGATCCCGGGCGATTTCTGGCGCGAGCTGAAGGCCCTGCGCCTGCTCGAGACCGGCGCCCCGACTCCGTGAGCGCTCAGCCGCGGGCCGGGTCGTTTGGCGGCAGCACCTCGCACGCGGATCACGAGCTGGGCGCCGGCAAACTCGGCGAGCATCGGGTCCTCCTCGTGCAGCGTGGCCGTGCCGTTCACGCGCACGCGCTTGGGACGCTCGAAGTCGACGAAGAGCAGGCCCACGCTCGGGTTGACGAGGATGCTGCCGAGGCACGACCCGCACGAAGCCCGCCCGGCCGCGGGTTCCCCCGCCGTGCCCCGCTATGTTAACGTGGGCGCCGCACTCTCGATCCGGAGGACCCTTATGAGCTCCACCGAGCTCGGTTTCACCCCCGCCACCGAGCTGGCCCGCTTGATCAGGACGAAGGCGCTCTCGCCCGTCGAGCTCACGCGCGCCGTCCTGGAGCGCATCGAGCGCGTGAACCCCGTCGTCAACGCGTTCTGCACGCTCACCGCCGACCAGGCACTCGCGGCCGCGCGCGAGGCCGAGCGCGCGGTGACGTCCGGCGCGGCGCTGGGCCCGCTGCACGGCGTGCCCTACTCGATCAAGGACCTGAACTTCACCAGGGGCGTGCGCACGATGGGCGGCTCGTTCATCTTCGAGCACCGCGTGCCGGACGCCGACGCCGCGTTCATCCCGCGCCTGCGTCAGGCCGGCGGCATCTTCGTCGGCAAGACGACCAGCCCCGAGTTCGGCTGGAAAGCGCTCGGGGACAGCCCGCTCACCGGCATCACGCGCAACCCGTGGAACCCCGGCATGACGACGGGGGGCTCGAGCGCGGGCGCGGCGGCCGCCGTCGCGGCGGGACTCGGCCCGCTCCACCAGGGCTCGGATGGTGCCGGCTCGATCCGGATTCCGTCGAGCTTTTGCGGCATCTACGGCCTCAAGCCTTCGTACGGGCGGGTGCCGATGTGGCCGGTCTCCAACAACGATTATTCATCGCACAACGGCCCGATGACGCGCACGGTCGCCGACGCGGCGCTGATGCTCTCGGTCATGGCCGGCCCCGATGACCGCGACCGCACCTCGCTCGAGGGCGCGCCGGAGGATTACGTCGGCAAGCTGA
>Ga0137397_10003885_pt1 | contig 10421 bp, 9 predicted proteins | sample czorhiz116metaG_FD_106658 | JGI IMG/M metagenome (GOLD analysis project Ga0137397, IMG submission 106658) | Vadose zone soil microbial communities from Angelo Coast Range Reserve, California, USA - czorhiz1.16 metaG | ecosystem: Environmental > Terrestrial > Soil > Vadose zone | place: USA...
CGCAGGAAATGCGCTCGCGCCATGACCGGGTTCTTGACCTTTATCTTGATGTAGTTGCTGGCGTTGCTCCAGCCGCTGGTGCTGCTACCCATATCGCGCATATGCACCAGCGAGGGCCTGATCTCGAGAATGCGCAGGCCCGGCGGCGGGCAATCGTAATAGACCATGCCATCGATCGGCGCCACGATCGGCCGATCGACAAGCTTGCGCGCTCCCTCGCGGGTGTACACCTGTGCATACATGCCCCAGCCGGTGCGAAACGGCGCCACCACCGCACGGCCCAGGATGGTCGCCTGATGCCACGCGGCGTGGCACTGGCGGTGGTTGTTGGAAAAGAGCCGCAACACGTCGAACGGCGGGATCCGCGAGAGCACGAGTTCGTGCAGAAAAGCGCGAGCCGCATAGGTGAGTTCGATGTCATCCTCCATGGCGCAGACCAACGGGTCGTCACCCGTTGCGATCTGGCGGATCAGCTCAAGGTGGGCGCAGGCACAGCCGAGTTCGCCGCGCGTCATCTCGCGTCCGTAGGCCGCACGAAACAGGTCCATCGCGGGCAGCGCCGTGTCGCCCGGAATGGCGTGACCATCGATCCCAGATACGAAGCTGTGGGGGATCTGCAACGCGGTCAGCTGCTCATGCATCCACGCGCGGCGGGCGGAATCGCGCGGCAAGTTTAGGACCCGTACAGGAATCATGACCACAGGACCATTCCAACAAGAGACATGCTCGCAATCGCGATAACAGCGAAACCTACTGCCATAACAACAAGTGCGGAGGGATCGCTCAACACCATCGCGATTGATCACGTACTCAAAAGTCAACACGGCAAAATGATGTCACGATTTGAAATGCGCGCCAGCTCGTGCAATTCAAACTGCATGACTCACATGTGCAACGATATGGTCAATGCGCGCCTCTCATCCGAATGAATGACATTTGCCTATTTACTAATATCCGCTTGCGCTTTTTCGAGCACTGCTCGATCCGAAACGGTCATGGCGGCAACCCCGATGACAACACATGCTACGCCAATCCACGCAGCCAGCGTGAGCGCCTCACCCAAAAGGGTGATGCTGATCGCAACACCGATCGGCACACGCAGATAGGCTTGCGAGGTCACGCCGACCGATCCGAGCGTGTGCACAAGCCGGAAATAAATGACGAGCGCCAGCGCGGTGGAAAACACTGACAAGCCGATCAAGGCAAGCATCGAGTCTCGCGACGGTGACAAGGTCCATGGCTGATCGATCACCAAGCTTGCCGGAAGGAGAATGGCGGCGCCGCAGATCAGCGAGCCCGCGGCCGGCAGGATCGGATCGAGATCCTTGAACGTCTTGCCGAAGATCGCCGCGCCGGCGTAGCAGATGGTTGCCGCCACGATCGCGAGCGGCGCCAGCAGCTGCTCGCCAAATCCCGATAGCGCCTGCGCCCCGATAATGAGGCACACGCCGGCCATGCCGGATACGACACCGAGAAGCTTTCGCAGCGTGACCGGCTCATGGCGCGTGATCGCGACGGTGAGCAGAAAGACAAAGATCGGCGCCGTCGAATTGAGCACGGTTGCGAGCCCGGCATTGACCTGTTGCTCACCCCAGGCGATCAGCGTGAACGGAATGGCGCTGTTCAGGCAGGCCTGGATGAGAAAGCGCCGCCATGTCACGCGATCACGCGGAAAGCTGAGATCCCGCCAGCGCACGATGGCGAGAAGCAAAGCGGCCGCGATCAAGGTGCGCGCTGCGATCAGCGTCACGGGAGGGATCGTCTCGACGCCGACCTTGATCAGGGAATAGGACGCGCCCCAGAGCGTGGCGAGCACGAGGAGCAGTACGTATTCAAATGTCATCAGCCGCGGTCCATTCCAAGCCCGTCCTCTTAACCGTGTGGGCGGAGAGATGGTTCGGCGTCGGCCGAAATGATCAGGCCGCAGAAGTCACGCGGCGTTCATTGCTCGATCTTGAGATTGGCGCGCTCGATGACACCACGCCAGCGCTCGACGTCGGCATCGTAGGTTGCCTGCATCTCTTGCGGCGAGCTTGGCTTGGTCACGAGGCCGAGCTCGGCGAAGCGCTTGACCATGTCGGGCTGCGCCAGCACCTTGGCAATCTCCGTATTGAGCCGCATGACAATTCCCTCCGGCGTGCGGGCCGGAACCACGAACCCGTTCCAGGAGGTGACCTCATAGCCGGCGACGCCGCCTTCCGTGACGGTCGGCACATCCGGCAACAGCGGACGACGCTGGTCGGACGACAATGCGAGCGCGCGCAGCTGCCCGGACTGGACCTGACCAATGACTCCCGGCACGGTCTCGATCACGGCCTGCACCTGACCGGCGAGCAGCGCCGCGATCGCTTCGCCGGTTGTGCGGAACGGCACGGTCGGAACCTTGAGGTCGGCGCGCGCCACGAACAGATGCGACATCAGGTTCTGCAGGCTGCCCGAGCTGATGGTGCCGAAATTGAATCGGCCGGGAGCAGATTTCGCGGCTGCCACGAGGTCCGCGATGGAGCGTAACGGGCTTGCCCGGTCGACCACGATGATGAAGTCGAAATTCGAGAGCGTGGAGACCATGCGGAAATCGGTGCTGGGATTGAACGGCAGCGACTTGAACACCAGCGGAGCCGTTGCATTCTGTCCGCTGACCAGCAGCAGCGTATGCCCGTCGGGCTGCGATCGCGCGGCGGTCGCCGCGGCTGTGATGCCGCCCGCGCCCGGCATGTTCTCGATGACGAAGGGCTGGCCCAACTGGGTCGAGAGCTTTTGCGCCACCGAACGCGTGACGATATCGCCAATGCCGCCGGGACCGAAGCCGACCAGGATCTTCACCGGCCGCGATGGATAGTCCTGCGCGACCGCTGCGGACAGGATCAGCCCGAGCGCGACGGCCACCGCCAGCAGCCAACGAAATAGTACCACGGCATCCTCCCAATCACGGGCGCGGTGAGTCCGCGCTCTTGCGGCAAACAGGTGCGGCGAAGCCAATCGCTATTGCCAGCTTTGGCTATCATAACGCGGCGTTTATCACGCGATACGCTTCATATCGTCCCAAGGCCCAGGTGAGCCCGGAATCTGTTCTTGATGTGCACGGCATCGCGCGGCGGCAGCGAGCGCGGCGGATTCTCCGCCTTCACCTTGATCGCAAAGAAACGCGCGCCTGAGGATGGCGAATGCAGCGCGCGCGCCACCTCCTCGACGCCTGCCATGTCGCGTACCGTGCGCGCTTCCGCAAAGCCGCACGATTGCGCCACTGTCGCCAGGTCGAGGCCATGGCCGGTATGGCTCATCTGCATGCCGGTCTCGCCGAAGTGGTTGTTGTCGATCACCACGACCACGAGATTGTTCGGATTGCTGACCGCGATGGTGGCGAGCCCGCCGAGCCCCATCAGCTGCTCGCCATCGCCGGTGATCACCACCACGGTGCGATCCGGCTGCGCCTGCGCAAGACCAAAGCCGATCAGCGCGGCCGAGCCCATCGCGCCCCAGAGATAATAGTTGCCGTCATGATCGCCGGCCGCGTGCACGTCGTAGGTGGGCGAACCAAGCCCGGTGATGACCAGCAGGCCATCGCGCCCGGCCAGCAGGCGGGCGACGACCTCGCGGCGATCGAGCGAGCTTGCGGAGGCCGGCATGCGTTCACCACGTCTTGCGGCCGAGCAGCCGCTGCGAGAGCAGCACCGCGACCTGCTGCTCGGCCTCGAATGCCAGCGCGGCGGCGGACTCGACCGTCTCGATCAGGTCGCGCGGCGTGTCGGCGCGCATGACGCGGATGCCCATGGCGGTGAGCACCGGCGCCGTGGCGAGCCCCATCGGCACTTGCCAGGGATTGAACTCGGCCCATTCGCCGCGCATCGTCACCAGCATCAAGAGCGGCGTGCGCGTCATCGTCACGAGCGAGAGCATGTTGACGCAATTGCCGACGCCGCTCGACTGCAACAGGAGCACACTCCGGCTACCGCCGAGCCAGGCGCCGGTCGCAATCGCAATGCCTTCCTCCTCGGTGGTGAGGACATTCGACTTGACCTCGCGGTCGGCCGCGAACAAGCGAATGAGCGCGGAATGCCCGGCATCCGGCACGTAGGACACCTGGCGGACCTGCGCGGCCTTCAACACGCGGTACAATTGCTCAGGCCATTCAGCATCGACCGGCGCCCGATCGAGGCTCTCCACCGCATCGGTCGCGGCGGGCCGCGCCGCAGTCTTTCGTGCCACGATGATCTCCCTCTCCTTCGCTCGCTTAAGCTTAAAGCAATTGCAGCGAGCCGACATGGCGAAATTGACGGGCGCGTTGGCTCGAGCTTCCTCTCGTGTCCCGGGCGAGCGGAGCGAGACCCGGGACCCAGTGCTACAAATTCCGCGCTTGTTTGTAGAGCCCCTGGATCCCGGCTCTCGCCATAGCGCGTCGAAGACGCGCGTGAACGCGCTTAATCTTACTGCGTCACAAAGATTCGGGCGGTTGTTATTGTGCCCTCTCCCCTCCGCGGGAGAGGGCAGCACCGAGTGCTCAACATACTCGGTTGGGTGAGGGGGCGAGCTTCCCCCTCACCCCATCCGTGTTGTTGAATCGCCGAGCTGCCCTCTCCCGACATAAGGGCGTTTACGCCCGTCTGCGCGGGCTTTGGGGGAGAGGGCACAGCGACAGCCACCTCATGCTTGGTGACGCAGTAGTATTAAGGCGCTCAGCCGGGACACGTAAATGTCGATCGTAACGCTGACGGCTGGGCAAGTCCGCGGCCACGTCCTAAAGTGGACGGTAACAGAACAACGCTTTGCATTCTTTGCTCAGGGAGGAAATCGGCCATGCAGAAACGATCAATCGCGCATCCGGTGCTTGGATTGAGCATCCTGGCGACCGCGGCGCTGAGCGCCACCATCGCGTTGGCGCAGATGGACAACGGGCCGAAGACGGAGAAGACCTACGGCATCGGGCTGCCGCGCGGCCACGCCTCGCAGCTGTTCTCGGATGCCGACTATCCGGTGTTTCCGCTCAAGCCCGGCCAGGAAGCCTACAAGGATATCGACGGCGCCCGCATGAAGCGCGACGTCATCGCACTGTCCAACATCGCGCTCGCCTATCGCGACAGCGTCAACAAACAGTGGTGGGGGCGCTTCCCCGGCACCGACGCCGACAAGGCCGGCATGAAATACATGACCGACGAGTTCACCCGGCTTGGTCTCAAGGTCGAAACCTTCCCTTACAAGCTGCCGCGGGACTGGCGCCCGTTGAGCTGGGAGCTCGGCTACAGCTCATCCAAGGGCAGCAAGATCGATCTCGTGACTGCGTTTCCAGTCTCCGGGACCAAGGGCACCGACGGCATCAGCGCCGAGGCGGTTTGGGTCGGCATCGGGGCGGCGCCGGATTTCCTCGGCCGTGACGTCAAGGGCAAGGCAGTCATCATCTACAGCACCTTCGTGCCCGGCGGGCGCGCCCATTCCGCTTCCGATCGCGCCGGCCTGTTCAATGCCAATACGCGCGCGCAGCAGCTTGGCGCCGCCATGGTGATCAACGTCATGGCGGTGCCGGGCAATGGCCAGTTCCAGCCCGAGGGCGGGTTGCGCAATATCCCGCAGATGACGATCAGCCAGGACGAAGGCTTCGCGCTGCGCGACCGGCTCGGCGCCGGCGAAACGATCACGGTCTCGCTGCGGCTCACGGTGCCCGAGCTCACGAACGTCGAGACCGCCTGGACCAAGGCGACGCTGCCCGGCGCCTCCGCCGAGGAGATCGTCGTCATGACCCACACCGACGGCTACTTCCAAGCGGCGACCGACAACAACTCGGGCATGGCTGGAACGCTCGAGCTGGCCCGCCACTACGCGGCGCTGCCGCAGGCGCAGCGCCCGCGCACCTTGGTGTTCATCCAGTTTCCGGATCATCACCACGGCGAGGTGGCGCGCGGCCGCAAGGATGTCGGCATCGACGCGACCTACAATTGGAAGAACGTGGCCCTCAAGCTGACCATGGAGCATCCATCCGAGACGCTGCTCTATATGTATAACAGCGATCTTACGGCGACCAACGCGCTGAGCGCCGCGCGCTGGAGCGCCTATGGCAGCGTCGAGTTCGAGCGCATGACCTTGCGGGAGCTGCGTGACTTCGGCGTGTCGGTCTACGGCGTCGAGGACGGGCCAAAGAACGGCAACTACGCGCCGTCCTTCCACATCATCAATCACGTGGTCTATCACACCAGCCTGGACACGCATGAGCTGGTGCCGGCCGAGGGCATGAGCCGCTCTGTGCGGGCGTTTGCGGCGATCATCGACAACGTCAACACAATGACACTCGCGCAGCTGCGCGGGCCGAACTTCCCGCCGAAGGACGAGCGCGGCACAGTGCTTGGGCCGATCGGGCAGTGACGGCAGGGTCGCCGACTAGAGCATGTTCCGTTTATTTCGGCGCAGGCCTTCGTGATCAGCACGGACTCTATATGCGGCACGGCGGGACTCCCTCTCCCCAACGGGGAGAGGGTGGGGGTGAGGGGGAACTGCGCTATCGGTAGTTCGTAACCCCCTCACCCCACCCCTCTCCCCAGCGGGGAGAGGGAGCAGGCCGTGCTCGCGGCATGTCCGTGACTCCATTCGACCGAAACTGGCTCTAGTTGAGCGCCCACGCAAAGGCGAGCGTCGCCGCGATGCCAAGCGTGGTGCGCACCGCGTGCAATCGTCCCCAGTGCTCGATCAAGCGGCGCGCGCCGGCATCGGCCTGCTCGGTCGGGATGGCCATCAATCGGTTGTTGGTGGGTTTGATACCCAGGAGCGTGTAGGGCCAGTTTGCCAATATCAGCACGGCGCCTGCGATCCAGCGCCAGTCCGTTGTGAGCCACCAGGCTCCCAATCCGAGCGCTCCCGACAGCAGCGCAAAACTCGCCTGCATGTTGAGGCCACGCTGGTAACTCGGCTTCCATTCCATCAGCAGACTGCGGTCGTCGAGCATGAGCCGTGCGGGCTGCTCCGCAATGTTGATGTAGAGGGCCGCGCCCGCAAACGCCGCGGCAAGCACCAACGCCATCTGCCCTGCCAGCATCACACACGCCTCCAAGACCATGATCCGATCAAGTGAATGCTTGAGCATGATTTTTTCCGAAAACCGGTTCCCACTTTTCGGGATCATGCCACGGCTCGCGACGGCACACCGCAATACCTGATCGAGCTGCAGGCAATTGACCACACACAGCGTCGGCTGGAAAGACCGGTGCTGCCCTGCGGCGGCGCGTATGGACTAAGCGTGGTCTATGCGGCCAAGATGATCACATGGCCACATCCCTGCGAACCCTTGTTGAAACACGGCGAGATCAGATGTTTCCGGTGCTGGAGGCATTCGAGATCGAGCGCTTGCGCCGCTTCGGCGAGCCTCGAACCTATCGCGAGGACGAAACGATTGCGAAGGCCGGGGCGGCCAATCACGGCCTGCATCTCATTTTGTCCGGCACCGCCGACGTCATGCAACATGCGCTCTCGGATCCGGGCGAGGTCATTGTCACCCTCGGTCCCGGCAGCTTCACCGGGGAGCTGGCGCATCTGAGCGGGCAGCCCGGGCTTGTCGATGTGCGGGCACGCAGCCCCGTCGAGACATTGGTCATTCTGCCCGACCGCTTGCGCGCCCTGCTGATCGCGGAGGCGGAGCTAGGCGAGCGGGTCATGCGCGCGCTCATCCTGCGCCGGGTGAGCCTGATCGAGGCGGGCACGGCCGGACCGGTGATCATCGGCAGGGCGGGCAGCGGCGATGTGCTGCGGCTCGACAATTTTCTGTCGCGCAATGGCCATCCGCACCAAAGGCTCGATCCCGAGACTGACGCGCAGGCGCGTGCGCTGGTCGAGCGCTTCCATATCGATCCAAGCCAGCTGCCGATGGTCCTCTGCCCGAACGGTGAGCTTCTTTACAACCCGGGAGAGATCGAGCTTGCACGCTGCTTGGGGCTCGTGAGCCCGGTCGATCCGGAGCGCGTGTTCGACGTGGCGATCGTCGGAGCCGGGCCCGCCGGTCTTGGCGCGGCGGTGTACGCCGCGTCGGAAGGCTTGTCGGTCGTGGTCTTCGACTGCCGCTCGTTCGGCGGCCAGGCCGGTGCCTCGGCCCGGATCGAGAACTATCTCGGATTCCCGACCGGCATCAGCGGCATGGCGTTGATGGGCCGCGCCTACAATCAGGCGCAGAAGTTCGGCGCCCAGATGGTCATTCCGGCGGAGGTCGACGCGCTCGAGACATTGCAAGATGGGATGTTCCAGTTGACGTTGTCCGACGGCGAGCGCGTTCGCACCCGCTCGGTGGTCATCGCCGGCGGTGCGCGCTACCGCAGGCTCGCGATCGAGAACTTTGACTCGTTCGAGGCCACAAGCGCGCACTATTGGGTGTCGCCGCTCGAAGGCAATCTCTGCGCCGAGCAGGAGGTGGTGCTGATCGGGGCGGGCAATTCGGCGGGCCAGGCCACGGTCTATCTGGCTAGCAAGGCTGCGAAAGTGTGGCTCCTGGTGCGCGGACCCGATCTCGGCGCCCGCATGTCACGCTATCTGGTCGATCGGATCACCGGCCTTGGCAATGTCGAGGTCCTCACCCGCACATCGCTGACCGCCCTTGAAGGAAGCAATGGCGGCCTTGCGGCGGTGCGCTGGCGCCAGGCCGGCAGCGACGAGGTACGGCGGCCGATCCGCCACCTGTTTCTGTTCATCGGTGCCGATCCAAACACGGATTGGCTGACCAGCTGCGGCATCGCGCTCGACGCCAAGGGCTTCGTGCTGACTGGGAAAGACACGGGCGGCGCCAGCCGGCCGCTGGAAACAAGCCAGCCCGGCGTCTTCGCGATCGGCGATGTCCGCTCAGGGTCGATCAAGCGCGTCGCGGCGTCGGTCGGTGAAGGCGCGCAGGTGGTTGCGGCCATCCACGCGTTCCTGGCCGAGGCGGCTGTTGTGCGGCAGTGATTTTACTCGTCCACTGCGACATAGACGCTCTTACAGTTACGCATTTTGTGAACAGCCGCCGGTTCCCGGTGGAACGCAGTAATACAAGGGAGTTCGCTGCGGCGAAATCTTCGCTCGCTATCCGGCTCGTGGCAGTGTAAACAGCGGCTCCCCATCCTCTTTTGGCGCTTCGTCCTCGAGAGGCTAATTGCCACCGTGTCGGCTGCCTACCTCGCGCGCCGACCCCTTCGCCCGATCGGCATCTAGAACCATTGCCGAGCCACACGACGAGCCACACGACGAGCCACACCAGGAGCAACAGCGCTATCCATGAGCAACTACCATCAAAGCCTGAACGACCGCCTGAGCCTCGCAGCGCAGGCCAAGAAGAGCATGCTCGAAAAGTTCAAGAAGTCACTGATTCTTGATGATCCGGCCAAAATCGAGAGCCGACGGCAGCGCGAAGCCATCGTGGCGGCGCGGGCCGAACGCGAGGCGCAGCGCGAAGCGGCCCGGCAACAGCGCGAAGCCGAGGTTGCCAGGCAAGCTCTGATCGCGGCGGAAGCGGCGGCGGCCGCCAAGCGCGCAATGGAAGAACAGGCTGCGCACGAGGCGGCCGAGCAGGAAGAGCGCCAGGTCGCTCTCCTGGCTGAGCAGAAGACGGCCCGCGACATTCGTTATGCGGCGCGGAAGGCTGCGAAAAAGGAACGGCGAAGAGGCTATTGAGTAGGGGCATAGCCCACGCCGTCATACCCGTCCGGGTCATCCGTCTGGCATTGCTGGCGGTTCTGCTCGCGGGCTTGATGAGCGCAGATGGCCATCGCTTAGAGCGCGTGTCCCGGGATTGAGGATTGACTGCGCACGCAGCCGTTCAGCGAACGCGAAAGACGAGCTTGCCTCTGAAATGACGGCTCTCGCTCAGTCGATGGGCGTCGGCAGCCTCAGATAACTGATAGAGCTTGATCTCGGGCGGGCGAACAGCGCCCGCCCGGTAGAGCTCGACAATGCGCTCAAGAGGCCGACGACCGCGCTCAACAGGAGGCCGCAGCGCCGTCACATCGGAGCGTTCCGGCCTTGGCGCCTGTGCGCCCGAAGCGATGAAAGCCGCTCGGCCGCCTGGCTTGAGCACCGCGAAGGACCGCTGCGCCACGTCGCCCCCGACCGTGTCGAAAACAGCGTCGCAATTGGCAACGGCCTGCGTGAAGTCACGAGCATTGTAATCGATAATTTCATCCGCCCCGAGCGCTCGCACATAGGCATGGTTCGCCGCACTCGTGGTCGTGATGACGCGGGCACCGATATGCTTGGCAAGCTGGATGGCAAAACCGGCGACGCCCCCCGCCCCATCCTGGATCAAGATTGTCTCGTCGCGTTGGAGTTTCAGCGTATCCTCGATCGCACTCAAAGCCGTGAGGCCGGTGAGGGCCAGCGCGGCGGCATTGTCATGGGATAGATCGCTGGGTTTCTTCGCGACAATCGCTGGCTTGACGGAGACCTTCTACGCGTATGTGCACTCCTGACCGGCTTGGCATACG
>Ga0137397_10003887_pt1 | contig 10418 bp, 7 predicted proteins | sample czorhiz116metaG_FD_106658 | JGI IMG/M metagenome (GOLD analysis project Ga0137397, IMG submission 106658) | Vadose zone soil microbial communities from Angelo Coast Range Reserve, California, USA - czorhiz1.16 metaG | ecosystem: Environmental > Terrestrial > Soil > Vadose zone | place: USA...
CCCGTTCGCGGTTGTCGTCGCGCGATCGCGCGACCTGCCCGTGGACGCCAGCGCCGTCCTCCGGGCGCTCACGGAGCGCTTTGGGGGCCGTGGCGGCGGAAGAGCCGACCTCGCGCAGGGTGGCGGACTCGACGGCGCCATCACCGACATCGCTTCGACCGCGCGCGAGTTGCTGCGCGGATCTGCACGCGCATCGAATCCGTAATTTCCTGGCCAGATCCGTCAGCGGCACCCGCACAGCTTGCACCGTTTTTTGGGCAATTCCGCGGCATATCAATTGAAGCCACCGAGCGGCATCCACATATGGGTCTGGTGCTCGCCTACGAGCCGGACTCCGCGCAGGCGGATCCGCTCACGTCAGTCGTCCGCGCGAAGCTTGGCGCCAAGCTGCAGCTCGTGGCGTCCACGCATGCCGCGATTGTCGCGATCAACCAGCGCATCCCCGACGTCGTCCTGCTCGGGCGCGACGTGCCTCAAGACCAGCGCACCAAGCTCGTCACGCACCTCCGGTCGCTCGGGGGCGACGGCAGCCAGGTTCGCACCGTAGACCTTCCTCAACTCTCCAACCCGAAGACGTCCGAGGCGTTTGCCAAGGAGCTTGGCGTCTGCCTGGCGGCCGCCGAGGACGCGCGTGTTCGCGCGGTCGCCGTCGTGGCCGGGCGCTCGGGCGACTCCGAGTGGGACGCGATTGCGCTCGATGACACGCCCGAGCACGTCGACCGGCCGCCGGCGTCCAGTACGGACGACGCCGACGACGCGGAGGACGAGCTGCGCGCGGCGGAAATCGCGCTGATCGAGGCGGAGGTCGAGTTCAGGCTGAAGAACGAGGTCGATCGCCTGCAGGCGCAAGCGGCCAAGCAGCAGGCGCTCGAGTTGTCGCGCGTGGAAGCCGAGGCGGCGGAGCGCCGCGCCAGCGACATCGCGCGCGTCGAGTCGGAGGGCGCGCAGCAGCGCGCCACCGAGATCGGACGCATCGAGCGCGAGGCCGCGTCGCAGCGCGCCACCGAGCTCGAACGCATCGAGCGTGAGGCTGTGTCGCAGCGTGAATCCGCGGTCGCGGAAGCACGCGCCGCGGCGGAAGCGGCGGCATGCGAACGCCTGGCGACGGAGCTCGAACGCGTCCGGCGCGAGGCGGAACAGCAGCTGACCAACGAAGTTCGCCGGGTCCGCGAGGAAGCGGACCGGTTGCTGGCGACGAAAGTCGACCCGGCCGAAGTCGAGGCCGAGCGCGACCGCGGGATTGCACGCGTGGAGGCGGAGGCCGCGCAGCGGCGCGCCGCCGAGATGGAGCGAATCGAGCGCGAGGCCGTCGCACAGCGCGAAGCCGCGGTCGCCGAAGCGCGCGCGGCCGCCGAAGCGGCGGCACGCGAAAGCCTGGCGACGGAGCTCGAACGGGTCCGGCGCGAGGCGGAGCAGCACCTGGCCCAGGAAGTGCGCCGGGTTCGCGAGGAAGCGGACCGCTTGCTGGCGACGAAGGTCGACGCGGCCGCCGAGGCCGAGCGCGACCGCGAGACGGCGCGCGTGGAGGCGGAAGCCGAGCGCGACCGCGAGATTGCGCGCGTCGAGGCGGAGGCCGCGCGGCAGCGTGCCATCGAGCTGGAGCGTGTCGAGCGCGAGGCCGTGTCACAGCGCGAAGCCGCGGTGGCCGAAGCGCGCGCGGCCGCCGAAGCCGCGGCGCGCGAAAGCCTGGCGACCGAGCTCGAACGGGTCCGGCGCGAGGCGGAGCGGCAGCTGGCCGAAGAGGTCCGCCGCGTCCGCGAGGAAGCGGACCGGATGCTGTCGGCGAGGGTCGACGCCTCCGAGGTGGAGGCCGCACGCGACCGCGAGATCGCCCGCATGGAGACCGAGGCCGCGCGTCGGCGCGCCAGCGAGGTAGACCGCATCGAACGCGAGACGGCCGCCCAGCGCGAAGCCGCGGTAGCCGAAGCGCGCACGGCGGCCGAGACGGCGGCGCGCGAGACGCTGGCGGCGGAGCGCGATCGCGTCCGGTGCGAGGCGGAGCAGCAGCTGGCCGAAGAGGTGAACCGGGTTCGGGAAGAAGCGGATCAGATGCTGGCGAGCAGGCTCGAGCTCGCGCAGGCGGAGGCCGAGCGCGACCGCGAGGAACGCGTCGCGCGGGCGCGCGCCGAGGGGGAAGCCGCCCGCCAGGCGGCCATCGCGGAAGCCCGCAGCATCGTCGAGGAAGCGGCCGTGCGCGCGAAGATGGCCGAGGACGAAGTCGGGCGCGTCAGGGCCGAGGCCGAGGCGCAGTTGAAGGACGCTGTCGCGCGGGCGCGCGCGGAAAGCGACGCGGAGCTTCAGGAACAGGTCGCGCGCGCGCAGGCCGAGACGGAAGCGCGGCTCGAGCGGCAGCTCGCCAACGTGATGGGCGAAGCCGAGCAGGTCAGGCACGCGCACCGGCAGGCGACCGCCGATGCGGACAAGATTCGGACGGAAGCCGCCGAGACGGCGCGTGCGGCTGCGGAGGCTGCGCTCGCTTCCGAAACCTCGCGCATCCGCGCCGAGGCGGACCAGCAGCTCGAGGCGGAGATCGCGCGGCTCCGCGACGAGGCCGCGCGCAGGCAGGCCGAGAAGGTGGACGAGGTCTCGCTCTTCGCGGCCAACGAACGATCGGCGCAGCCGTCGGTCCTCGCGGACATCTCCCGCACGGCGCTGCGGGGCATCCGCTGGGACTATGTGTTGACCGCGGCCCTCATCCTGGTGGTTGTCGTCACCGGCGTGATCTACCTTCCGCGCGCCGTCACGACCGCGGCGAAGACATCATCCGCGCTGGTCGGCACCGCCGGGCAGGCCGCGAAGAACGTCGCGAAAGAGGCCGTTGCCGCGGCGCCGGGCGTGACACGCCGAGCGCTGAACGCCGCAGAGCGCGCGATTCCGCGTCCGGAAGTCGTGACGGCGAAGACGGAGCCTGCCGCTGCGCAGTCCGCGGCCGCCGCCGCCGCTACCGCCGCTACGGACAACGGCCCCGGCTTTGTCACTGCCTTCTCGCGGATTCCAATGGAGGTCTACGCCGACGGCACGCGCATCGGCACGACCGAAGACGGACAGCTCCTGCTGAAGAGCGGCACCCATCGGCTCGAGTTCGTCAGCCAGCGATTCCGCTACCGGTCATCCACGACGCTGACGATTCGCGCCGGTCATGTCCACCCGTACACGGTGGCGTTGCCATCGGCGTCGGTGCACGTCACGACGACGCCCGGGGCCGAGGTCTGGATCGAGGGTGAACGCGCTGGCATGGCGCCGCTGGCAGCGGTGCAGGTTCCGATCGGCACGCGCGAGATCGTCGTGAAGGATCCCAACGGTGGCGAAGTGCGCAGGGCCGTCGAGGTGAAATACGGCGACACGACCGAGGTCGCGCTCGCGCTGCCGCAGAGCGGCAGCGGCAATGGATCGGCGCCCGCGCCACACCTGGCGCCTCTCAGTCAGTATCAGCCCAAGTAAATCCCTCCTGGGATTTATCTGGCGCCCCTCTTCATGAACCAGTTCTTCGTATCGAGCACCGGCGCAGAGCTCATCGTCTCGAACCCGAACCGCTCGTAGAACGTCACGTTCGACGGCTTGTCCGTTTCGAGATAGCCCGTCGCGTGCGCGCGGTCGAGCCGCGCGCAGTACTCCGTCATCAGCAGCGTCCCGATGCCGTTCCCCTGGAGGTGCGCATCCACCGCGACGGGCCCGAGGTGCCAGTGCGGCTCCGGCAGGTCGTGCTCCGTCCACGCGTTCATCCAGCGGGCCACGCGGGCGAGGGCGCCGCCGCCGACCGCCGGCATCAGCCGCGGCATCACCGCGAGCTTCTCGGTGACCGACGGCTGGCAGTGCCCGGGCGCAATCATCCCCGCAACGCCGGCGAGCGCGTCGTCGTCGAAGGCGCCGAGCACCACGCCCTTGGAGAGGATCATCGGCAGCGCGACGGTGAACAATCGGGTGAGCCGCTGGCCGCGCAGCCCGGGATCCGTTCCGAGCGCGGCGACATGGAGAGGGTTGTCGCGCATCCCGCGCGCGACGACGCCGACGGCCGCGGGCAGGTCGCGCTCTGTCAGTTCGCGAACGACAATGACGCCGCTCACCGCGGAGATACCAGCCTGAGCGCGACCGTCTGCGTGCCGGACTCGGCGAGCCTGATGCGCTGCCCGTAGCGCCGGATCGACTCGAGGTACTCGGGGTCGTTCCAGGAGCCGTCCTCGACGTAATCCATCGCGACCGCGAGGTAGTCTCCCGGCAGCAGCCCCTTGATCTGGAACGTCCCCTGCTGGTCCGGACGCGCCGAGCGCACGTTCGCTTCGTCGAGTACGCGTCCGCTGACGAGGCTCATGCGCGGGAGCGTGAAGTCCACGTTGTCGGCGCGCTGCCCGTTGGCGAGATCGAACGGCCGGCCCTGCTCGAAGGGTCGCCGCTGGCCGTAGCTCAGTCGCAGGTAGCCGCTGCGCGTGACGGTGACGGTGTAGCGTCCCCCGGCCAGGTTCTTGATCTCGTAGCGCCCCTCGGCATCCGTGCTCGTCGTCTGTCCGTTGTTGGGAAGCCCGGGTCCACTGATCTGCACGCGTGCGCGGCGCAGCGGACGGCCGCTGTCGGCGGCGAAGACGCGTCCGCGAATCGCCGCCGTGCCAGTTGCGGTTCGCGGCGCCTGCCCCGCATCGCGAGGCGGCACCGGGCCGCCGCGCTGCAGAACCTGCTGCTGGTTGGTCTGCGCGCCCACTGGGCCTACGACCAAGAGGAGCGAAACCGCCACGAGAACCGCGTTCGTCGTTCTCATCGAGTCCCTCGCCGCCGTTACGGGACGCTACCCCGGAATTAGACAGCGGAACGGGGCGGGCGGTCTTTAGAAAATGGGGTAGAAGCCGACTGGATGCGTCTCGACGTGCGCGATCGCGCCGGCGCTGTTCAAGAACAGCACGAGTTCGCCCTGCCTGACGACCACGCCGCCGCCCCCGGTCGCGTAGATGAGCTCGAAGCGGTCCTTTTCCGGTTGCCGCGTCCAGGCGACCTTGCCCGTTTGAGGATCGAACGCCACGAGCGTGCGCCCGTCGCATGTGTAGGCCCAGTCCTCGCCGAGCACGTAATCGCCAGCCGTCGGCAGCGAATATTCGCTGCGGGTGTTGTCCGCCGCCAGTCGCACGACACGCCCCTCGGACCTGCCGTCCTTGAACTGCAGGCGCATGAGCGCGATGAGGGCGTCGTGCCCATCGGGCACAACGTAGTGCAATTCGATCTCCGGAAGGGTCGCAACCACGGTTTCCACGAATTGCGTCAGCGGAACAATGTGTGCCTCGCCCGCGTCGGTAACGCGGAGGACGTTCACCAGCTTTCGCGCCAGGCGCCTCCCGTTGCCGTCGTCAACGTAATCCGTCAGCACGAAGGGTGTCGCGGCAGCCTTGTCATCGGGGAAGGTGATGGGACCCGCCTGTGCGGGGATCGCGACGGCCGACGCAGGGTTGCCGACGTCGCGCGTGACGATCGTGTGCGGCAGCACGACGCGGTGCTTGACGGCGCCCGTCATCGAGTCGAACAGCGTCACCTGCCCATAGCCGTTCGGCAGCACTTCGACAACGAACAACGTGTACGGGATTCCCGCCCAGAAGCCGGTCACAGGCGAGGCGCTCTCGAATCGCCAGGTCGGAGCATCGTCGATCGCGCGCCCGATGCGGACGATCGCTGAGGGCCCCGCGGCGCTTCCCTCGACCCACGTCAGGACGCCGCCCGCGTAGTCGCCCATCCACTTGCGGATGCGCTCGCCAGGTGCCGTCGCGGGGAACTCGGTCCACAGATAGTCGGCGTCGGTGCTGACCACACGCGCGACCGTCTGCTGATAGCTCGCGTCGTGCTCGAGCGAGAAAAGCACGGGAGACAGCCGCGCAAATTCGCCCGCAACGTCGCCGGGGTATGGGTTCATCTGCCAGATGGTCGTGCCGGGCGCCTTGAACTCGGCGGGCGATTTGACGGTGAGCACCATCGACGCGGACTGCCCCGACGCAAATGCCGTGATCGATGTTTGCCCGGGTGCAAGACCGATGACGACGCCTTGCGCGGTCACGCGGGCGATCGTCGGGTCCGTGACGGACCAGCGTTCGGCGGCAATTTGGTCACCGGCACTGTCCAGAAGCTGCAGCCGGCGTCCGCCGCCGGCTGGAACCGTTGCCGCACTGGGCACCACTTCGACGGCTGCGGATGTCGCGCGCCGTGGAACCTGCAGCGACGCGGACGCCACGTTGCCTGCCTGGTCTACGGCCGTGATCGCGATGTCGTTGAGGCCGTCGCGGGCCGGCAGCACGCACGACACCATGCCGCGATCGATCGTCGCCGCGCGCCCATTGCAGCGTGCGTTGGCGATGCCCGAGAGATCGTCTGCAACCGCGGCGGGCACGGAGAACCACAGGCCGTTGCGGTCAGTGGCAGTCTCGAGCTGGATTCGAGCCGGCGTGCGGTCGATGTTGATTGTCACCGTCGCCGTGGCGGCGTGTCCGGCCGAGTCGTGAACCTCGCGGGTGAGTTGCTGGGCCGCGCCTTCGCGGTCGAATGTGACCGGCCCTGGACAGGTAACGGCGTTCTCGCAGACAAACGAGACGGTCACGTCCGTGTTGTTCCATCCGGAGCTGTTTGGTGGAGGCGTGATGATCGGCCTGACGGCGGGCAGCGACGGGGCGCCAGGTATCGACCAGGCGGTCGAGGCGAACCCCCATGCCGTCGCGAAGATGATCAGTGCGGAGAATCCCGCCCCGCGGAATCCGGTACCCCGCACCCAGACATCGTAAGACGACGAGAGGCGGACCGAAAGGTCCGCCTCTTTACAGAACTGCCTACCGTCGCGCGGAAGCTGGCACCGGGGCGAACTTCTGGATGCGCTTGTTCTCCTCGACCTCGCCCGTGTAGATGTTCCCCTTCGAGTCCATGACGATCGCGTTGATCCAGTGGAACTGGCCGGCATAGGTGCCGTTCCTGCCGAAGCTGCCGATCGTCTTGCCGCTGGCCCGATCGAGGATCCACACCTTGTCGTTGGTGCCGTCGGCGACGTAAAGGTACTTCTGCTGCGGGTCGCGCGAGATCGCGAGCTTGTAGGTGGTCCCGCACGGCGGGAAGTCCTTGCTGTAGAGGCCGCCGCAATCCTCGGCGCGCTGCGAGGGGGTGTTCGGCGACACGTAGAACTCCTGCAGGAACTTGCCGTCGGTCGTGAAGACCTCGATGCGGTTCTGGCCGCGCTCGCCGACGTAGACCTTGCGGTCCTTCGAGATTTCGACGAAGTGCAGGTCGGGCACGAGGTTCTTCTCCTCGGTCGGCGGACCGCCCGTCCATTTGTACTTCGGCAGCGGGTCGTTGGTGATCTCGCTCAGTGGCATCCCGTGGCCGCCCCATCCGCGCTTGAAGGCGCCCGTGTTCATGTCATAGATGATCACGCGGCGCTGATTGATGATGTAGATCTCGCTGGCGACTTCGTCGAGCTGGAAGCGTCCCTTGCTCACGAAGGCGTCAGTGTTCTGGTTGTTCTCCTTGAAATTCTTGTCGTCGGCCGGCGGGCGATGGCCGAAGTCCCACACCAGCTTCCCTTCCTTCGTGTACTTCAGGATGCTGTCCTGCGCCCCGGTGCCGGCGACCCAGACGAAGCCCTTCGAATCGACGATGACCGTTTGCAGCGCGGTCGGCCACTTTTCAATGGACTTGTCGCCCCACGCGTGGACGACATTGCCTTCCTGGTCGAGCTCGATCAGCTCGGGGCCCTGGATGCAGCAGTCGAGGCGGCCGTTGGCGCCGCCGGTCTCGTCGGGATTGGCGGCGGCCGCGCGGTTCAGGAACCAGATGTGATCGTTGCTCGGATCGATGCCCATGCCCGTGACCTGCTGCATGCCCCACTTGTTCGGCAGCCATTTCGGCCAGAACGGATCGACCTTGAAGACGGGCGCTCCGCCTTCGTCCACCGCCTGCGCCGGCCTGGCCTGCGACCGCAGCCCGAGGCTGGAGAGCACGACGACGAGAGACAGGAGTCCAAGGAAGGTTGCGGCTTTGCGCATCGGAGGTCCTCCAGACCGGCGCTAGCGTAGTCGAATCGCCGGAGCCGGACAAGGCCAGGGAGCTCACCTCGAGAAGGACGCCAGACGGACCGCGATGGCGTCGAGGGCGGCGTTGGCCTGCGCGCCCGTCCCCTCGAAATTCTCGACCATCGCGACAAAGGCGAGCGGTTCACCGTCGCGCGTCGTCACGTAGCCCGCCAGCGACCGGACGTTCGACATCGTCCCCGTCTTCGCGCGTACGTTGTTCTCACCCGGAGTCCCCTTCATGCGGCCGGCGAGCGTGCCGTCGACGCCCGCGATCGGCAGCGCCGTCATCCACGGCGACGTCCCCGACGGGTCGTGCATGCGCGCCAGGATCGTGAGCAGCGTGTCGGGCGCGAGCACGTCGCGCCGCGAGAGGCCCGACCCGTCCACGAGCTGGAATCCCTCCGCGGCGATGCCCCAGGACACGAGCCGCTGCTTCATGCCGTCGAGCGCCTGGTCGTTGGTGCGCGGCGGCGGTCCCGATGCGTTGAGCCGCTGCACCGCCTCGCCGTACAGGTTGATGCTCTCCTTGAGCAGCGGCCGCACGATGTCCGACAGCGGATGCGAGCGGTACGTGTAGAGGATCACCGCGGCATCTGGCGAAGGCATGCTGATATCGTCGCCATCGACCGCGGGTCCGGTGACCTCGATGCCTGATGCCATCAGCCTCCGCCGCAGCACGCGCGCGAACCAGGCGGTGGGGTTGCCCGCCGACACGGTGAGCGTCGCGGGCATGGCGCCGACCGGCACCGAGCCGGCAATCGTGAGCACTGTTTCACCGGGACGCATCTCGGGCCAGACCAGCGTGGCGCTGCCGGCCGCGCCCGTGACGCTTCGATTCGTGATCGGCAGGTCCTGTGCCTCGACGTTGAAGACGAGGCTCGTCGACGCGCCCGCGAACGCTCCTGGGTTCACGGTCACCGTGAGGCGGTTCTCCGCGAGGTTCAGCGCGCCGAAGATGGCGCCCGTGGAATAGCCCAGGTCGTCCCACGACCACGCGAAGCCGGGCCGCGGCTCTTCATACGAGTCGTCGACGCCGACGACGCGGCCGTCGATGCGATGGATGCCGGCCCCCTTCAGCGCCTCGACCCACGCCGTGAAATCGTCGCCGCCCCGCCCGCCAATCGCCGGGTCGCCGCTGCCGACGACGAGGAGGTCGCCGCGCAGCACCGGACCGTCGACCGCGCCGCCCGCGCGCAGCGTCGTCGTGAAGCGATAGTCCCAGCCCACCGCGTCGACCGCGCTCGCGACGCTCACCAGCTTGGCGACCGACGCGGGAACCATGAGCGTCTGGGGGTTGAGGTCGAAGAGGCGTTCATTGCGCGCGAGGGACTGGACGGCGACGCCCCATGTCCCGCGCTGCACGCCCGGCAGTTTCGTCGCGGCGGTGAGGTCGGTTTGAAGCTGTCGGGTCGAATCGATCGGCGGGGGTGTCACGACCGCCGGTTGCGTCTTCGCGCAGGACGCCGTCAGCAATGCAAAAGTCAAGATGCAAAATGCAAACACTACGCGTGTACGCAACAACGGGGTGAAAGTCGTTGCGACGTTCACCCCGCCTATGTAAGGGCCGACCTTAAGGTCGGCCCCTACGTGACTGTTTGCATTGTGCATTTTGCATGTTGAATTACTGCGACGCCCTCACTTCACGGCGTCGATCGCAGTCATCGTGTCGTTGAACGCCATGACTTCGACCGTGGCGCTTCCCGGCTCGCCGGAGCGGTTGGCGAGCACGGCGTTGCCGTTGCGCGCGAAGGTGACCGTCTCGGTCGTGTTGTTGTCGAGCTTCAGCGTCGCGACCAGCGTCGGCATCCTGAGCACGGGATCGACGCGCTCCTGGAACAGCTGCGCGCGGATGTTCGACAGCTTGGTGAGCATGTCGTCGACCTTCATCGCGTCGACGTCCTTGCCCGCGGCGTTCTTCCAGACGTCCTTGCCGTCCTTGTCCTTCGACTTGTCGAAGGTCAGCGTCTCGGTACCGCGCTTCAGCTCGACGCGCGTCGTGTTGAACGACCGGCCATCGAACATGTCCTTGCGGCGCAGCGTCGAGGCGTCCTTCTGGAGGTCGTTCGCCGTCATGGCCGGAATGGTGAACACGATCGGCCGCGAGAGGTCGCGTGCGTAGACGGACTCGCCGTCCTTCTTGCCGAGCGCGAGCGACGCGCGCGTGCTGCCGGACATCACGGTGACGGTGGTGTCGGGCTTGTCGAGGCCGTAGGTGCGGAGATCCTTCGCCTCGTTCGAGACGATCTTCTGCATCTGCGCCGACGAGATCCCGGTGAGGATCGCTTCCGCGCCGGCGAAATCGGCTCGTACCTTGTACGGCTTGGTCAGCGTCCAGTCGCTGCCCATCTTGGCGAGCGCGGTCGTCCCGTCGTGCACGATCTCGACGCCGTCGGC
>Ga0137397_10003888_pt1 | contig 10416 bp, 7 predicted proteins | sample czorhiz116metaG_FD_106658 | JGI IMG/M metagenome (GOLD analysis project Ga0137397, IMG submission 106658) | Vadose zone soil microbial communities from Angelo Coast Range Reserve, California, USA - czorhiz1.16 metaG | ecosystem: Environmental > Terrestrial > Soil > Vadose zone | place: USA...
CGACCGGCAAGCCGACCGTGATCATCGCCAAGACGGTCAAGGGAAAGGGTTTCTCCGAGATCGAGAACAAGGACGGCTGGCACGGCAAGGCGCTGCCGCCGGACATGGCCGAGCGCGCGATCAGGGAACTGGGCGGGATCCGCCATCTCAAGGTCAAGACCGCCAAGCCCGAGTCCGCGCCGCGTGGCCCGAAGCGGCTCGAGGCCCAGCCCGTGGTGACGCTTCCGACGTACACGAAGGACGACAAGGTCGCCACGCGCAAGGCATACGGCGATGCGTTGGTGGCGTTGGGCGCGATCCCTGAAGTGGTGGCCATGGACGGCGAGGTGTCGAACTCGACGCACGCGGACGAGTTCGCCAAGGCGTACCCGGACCGTTTCTTCGAGATGTGGATCGCCGAGCAACAGCTGGTCGCAACCGCAGTTGGTATGAGCGTTCGCGGGTACAAGCCCTTCGCATCGACCTTTGCCGCTTTCTTCAGCCGCGCCTACGACTTCATCCGCATGGCCGGCATCTCGGAGGCCAACATCCGGCTGGTCGGCTCGCACGCAGGGGTGGAGATCGGCCAGGACGGCCCGTCGCAGATGGCCCTGGAGGACCTGGCCGCAATGCGGGCGATCGCCGGCTCGACGGTGCTTTACCCGAGCGACCCCAACCAGACAGCGAAGCTGACCCGCCAGATGGCCGACACCAACGGCATCGTGTACATGCGGACCACGCGTGGCGCGTACCCGACCATCTACGGCCCCAACGAGACCTTCAAGGTCGGGGGCGCAAAGGTCGTCCGCCAGAGCCCGAAAGACAGGGTGACGCTCATCGGGGCGGGTGTGACGCTGCACAGCTGCCTGGCCGCGGCCGATGCGCTGGCGGCCAAGAAGATCTCCGCGCGCGTGATCGACCTCTACTCGGTGAAGCCGGTCGACGTGAAGACGCTCCGTGAAGCCGTGAAGGCGACCAAGGGACACCTGGTCATCGTCGAGGACCACTATCCCGAAGGCGGCCTGGGCGCGGCGGTGATGGAGGCGTTGGCGCCGGACGGGCTCCCCCGCATTGCGCACCTTGCCGTGAAGGGCCTGCCCACGTCAGGCAAGCCGGAAGAGCTGATGAACGCCGCAGGCATCTCGGCGCGGCACATCGTGGCCGCGGCCACCAAGCTCCTGCAGGCGAAGTGATGGCGACTGAGGTCAAGCACAACCCGATCAAGGAGCTGAAGCAGGTAGGCCAGTCGCTGTGGCTGGACAACATCCGCCGCCAGCTGATCACGTCGGGCGAGCTCGCGCGCTTGCGGGACGAGGGGTTGACCGGGGTCACATCCAACCCGACCATCTTCGAGAAGGCGGTCAGCGGTTCGACAGATTACGACGAGGCTATGGTCAGCCTCGTCAAGGAAAAGGCGACTCCTTCCGAGATGTTGTGGGGACTCATGGTCGAGGACATCCAGGCCGCCGCGGACGTCTTCCGGACGGTCTTCGACAAGACCAAGGGCAGAGACGGATACGTCAGCATCGAAGTCTCGCCGACGGTCGCTGCGAGCACTCGCCGCACCATAGCCTTTGCGGAGGACCTGCGCGACCGATGCCGGCGGCCGAACGTGATGGTCAAGATCCCGGCGACCAAAGAAGGGCTCCCCGCGATCGAGGACCAGATTTCCAAGGGCCACAACATCAACATCACGCTGATCTTTGCCGTCGATCGGTACGACGAGGTCGTCGAGGCGTACCTGTCGGGGCTCGAGAAGCTGCAGAAGAAAGGAGGCGACCTCAGCAAGGTCGCCAGCGTCGCGAGCTTTTTCGTAAGCCGCGTGGACACGAAGATCGACAAGATGCTCGCGGTGAAAATCCAGCAGACCACCGACCCTGCCCAGCAGCGCGCCCTCGAGCAGCTCTTCGGCAAGGCGGCGATCGCCAACTCGAAGGTCGCGTACGAACACTTCAAGCAGCACTTCAGCGGTGAACGGTGGGAGAGTCTCCGCAAAGCCGGCGCTCGCACGCAGCGGCCCCTGTGGGCCAGCACATCGACGAAGGATCCGCGTTATCCCGACACCTATTACGTCGAGGAGCTGATCGGTCCCGACACGGTGGACACGATCCCACCCGCGACGCTCGCGGCGTTCCGGGAGCACGGCGAGGTTCGCCGCAGCCTCGACGAGAACGTCGACATCGCAAAGCGCCAGCTGAAGCTGCTCGCCGAGATCGGGGTCGACCTCGACCAGGTCACCAATGAGCTGGAGATCGAGGGCGTGGAGTCCTTTACGAAGTCGTTCGAAAGCCTCCTCGAGGCGCTGACCAAGACCTCGAAGGACATCAGGGCGGGGAAGGGGCCACGGCAGTGGCACTCGCTCGGGCCGCTCCAGCCTGCGGTCGACGCGCAGGCGGCCAGGCTGCAGAAGGAAGACGCGCCGCGTCGCCTATGGGCGAAGGACTCGACGTTGTGGAGCGCGGACCCGGCCAAGCGCGACGAGATCCGCGACCGTCTCGGCTGGTTGAACGTCGCGGAGAAGATGCTCGAGCACGCATCCGAGTTCCAGCAGCTTGCCAAGGACGGCCGCGCCTACTCCGACGTTGTCTTGTTGGGCATGGGGGGGTCGAGCCTGTGCCCGGACGTGCTGCGCACCACTTTCGGTTCGGTCAAGGGCCATCCGCGTCTGCACGTGCTCGACACCACCGACCCCGCGACCATCCTTGGGGTCCGAGCCAAGATCACGCTCAAGAAGACCCTGTTCATCGTCGCCTCCAAATCAGGCGAGACGACCGAGACGCTTTCGCACTTCGCGTACTTCTGGGACCTCGTCAAATCGGGCAAGCAGTTCGCGGCGATCACGGACCCAGGCAGCGGGCTCGAGAAGCTCGCGAAGGATCACGGCTTTCGCTGGATCTTCCCGAACCCACCCGATATCGGCGGGCGCTACTCGGCGCTGAGCTACTTCGGCCTGGTGCCGGGCGCGTTGATTGGTGTCGATGTCGAGGAGCTGCTCGAGCGCGCGGTGGAGATGGCCCATTCGTCCGCCGACTCGGTGCCTGTCGCGAGCAATCCGGGCGTCTGGCTCGGTGCGGTGATGGGACAGCTTGCATTGAAGGGTCGCAACAAGCTCACGCTGATCGCCTCGCCGAAAGTGGCGACGTTCGGTTACTGGGTCGAGCAGCTGATCGCGGAGAGCACCGGCAAGCAGGGCAAGGGGATCGTCCCGGTCGAAGGAGAGCCGCTCGGCAGGCCGGCGGTCTACGGCAATGACCGGCTCTTCGTTTACATCCGGATGGATGCTGACGCGCCGAACCGCGCTGTCGCCGCGCTGGAGAAGGCCGGCCATCCCGTCGTCACCTTGACGCTGCGCGACAAGCTCGACCTGGGCGGTGAGTTTCTCCGCTGGGAGATCGCGACCGCCATCGCCGGCTCGGTCCTGGGCATCGACCCGTTCGACCAGCCAAACGTGCAGGAATCCAAGGACAACACGAAGAAGGTCCTGGCGACGTTCAAGGGCAAAGGGAAGCTGCCGCCGGCGGAATCGACCCCGGCATCCAAGTCGAGAGCCAGACTCAAGACTCTGCTCGGCAAAGCGAAGCCCGGCTCGTACTTCGCGACCATGGCCTACACCGGCCGCACCACCACCTCCGAGGCGGCGATCTCAGCCATCCGGACGGCGGTCAGGGACAGCACCCACATCGCAACCACGGCGGGCTACGGGCCGCGATTCCTTCACTCGACCGGACAGCTGCACAAGGGCGGTCCGAAGACCGGCCTCTTCCTCCAGGTCGTGCAGCAGGACACCAAGGACGTGCCGATACCCGGCCAGCCGTTCAGCTTCTCGATCCTCAAGCAGGCGCAAGCGCTTGGCGACCTGGCGTCGCTCGCGTCGCGCCGCCTGCCCGTGGTGCGCGTGACGCTCGGCAAAGATCCGGCGGCAGGCTGGAAAGCGCTGGTGGCCGCCGTCAGATCGGCGGTGAAGTAATGGAAATGGGAATGGTCGGCCTGGGCCGCATGGGCGGCAACATGGTCCTGCGGCTGCTCAAGCGCGGTCACCGCATGATCGCTTTCGACCTGTCACCCGAGGCAGTGAAACGTCATGAGGAACAGGGCGCGGTCGGGGCGCATTCGTTCCAAGAATTTGCGGCCAAGTTCCAGACCAAGCCGCGGGTGATGTGGATCATGGTCCCCGCCGGCGACCCAACGACCCAGACCATCAACAAGCTGATCGAGGTGGGCGAGCCGGGCGACATCATCATCGACGGCGGAAACACGAACTGGAAGGTGGCCATGGACGACTGCGCGCGCGTCAAGGCCAAGGGCATGCACTACGTGGATGCTGGCACCTCAGGCGGAATCTGGGGCCTCGAGTACGGCTACTGCCTGATGGTGGGCGCGGAGCAGGAGGTCTACGACCGCATGCTGCCCCTGCTCAAAGACCTGGCTCCCGACGACGGCGGACTGGTGCGTACCGGCCCCGAGGGTTCCGGGCACTTCGTGAAGATGGTGCACAACGGCGTCGAGTACGGGCTGATGCAGGCCTACGCCGAAGGCTTCCAGGTCATGAAGCTCTCGAAGTCCTTCCCGAGCATGAACATGCAGGCCATCGCCGAGGCCTGGCGCACCGGCAGCGTGGTCCGTTCGTGGCTGCTCGACCTCATCGCCAGGGGCTTGAAGCAGGATCCGGAGCTCTCGGGGATCAAGGGGTGGGTCGAAGACACCGGCGAGGGCCGCTGGACCGTTGAGGCCGCGATCGAGGAATCGGTGCCCGTGCCGATCATCGCCGAGTCGCTGTTCGCACGCTTCCGGAGCCGGATGGAGAACACGTTCGGCGACCGCATGCTGGCGATGATGCGCAACCAGTTCGGCGGCCACGCGGTGATCACCGACGCGAAGGGAGAAGCCTCCCGCAAGTGACGACTGTGGCCCCGAACCCCCTGGCTGAGGGGCTACACGATTATCGGGTCGCCGAGCCGTGCATCATGGTCATCTTCGGCGCGACCGGAGACCTCAGCGGCCGCAAGCTGCTGCCCGCACTCTACAACCTGGCCAAACAACGCCTGCTGCCGGCGGGCTCTGCGGTGGTCGGAGCGGCGATCGACGACCTGACCGACGACTCGTTCCGCAAGCGCGCCGCCGAGAAGATCACCGAGTTCTCGCGCACGCAGCCGATCGACCAGCGTGTCCTTGACTCGTTCCTCTCCGCGTGCTTTTACACGAAGGTCGACTTCGGGAGGCTCGACGACTTCAAGACGCTGCAGCGCCGCCTGGTCGAGCTCGACACAAGCCGCCACGTCGGAGGCAACCGCATCTTTTACTGCGCGACGCCGCCTCCGACCTACGAGACGATCGTCGAGCAGGTGAAGGCCGCGGCGATCGCGAGCGGCGATGGATTTCACCGGATCGTGATCGAGAAGCCTTTTGGGTCCGACCTGAAGTCGGCGCGCGAGCTGACCAAGATCCTGCAGCGCGTCTTCCACGAGGACTCGGTCTTCCGCATCGACCACTACCTTGGCAAAGAGACAGTTCAGAACATCGTCGCGTTTCGCTTCGCGAACTCGATCTTCGAGCCGGTGTGGAACACGAACCTCATCGACTCGGTGCAGATCACAGTCGCCGAGGAAATCGGCGTCGAGGGCCGGGGCGCGTATTACGACAGGGCTGGCGCGCTGCGCGACATCGTGCAGAACCACGCGCTGCAACTGCTGGCTCTGGTCGCGATGGAACCGCCACTGGCTTTCGAGGCCAACTCGGTGCGAGACGAAAAGGTCAAGGTCCTCCGAGCGATCAGGCCGATCAGCGAGCAAGAGGCAGAGCGCTCCACGGTTCGCGGCCAGTACACGAAAGGCTGGGTGCTGGGCGAGCACGTGCCTGGTTACCGCGAGGAGAAGAACGTCGCGCCCGGCTCTCTCACCGAAACGTTCGCAGCGTTAAGGCTCTTCGTCGACAACTGGCGGTGGGCCAACGTGCCGTTCTACATACGGGCCGGCAAGCGTATGCCGAAGCATGTGACGGAGATCCGGATCCAGTTCAAGCTCCCGCCGCACATCACGTTCGGGCGTGAGGCGACGCAGGAGCTCGACCCCAACGCGATCACCTTGCGCATCCAGCCAGAGGAGGGCATCTCGCTGCGGTTTGGCGCCAAGGTGCCGAGCGCAGGTTTGAGGATCCGCAGCGTCACCATGGATTTCCAGTACATGACCGCGTTCCTCACCGAGACACCCGAGGCCTATGAGCGCCTGCTGCTCGACTGCATGATCGGAGACCCGACCCTGTTCACGCGCGCGGACGAGGTGGAGGCGGCGTGGCAGCTCATCGACCCGATCGAGGCGGCGTGGCGCGACGATAAGCCGCCGCTTGCGATGTATGCGGCTGGGACGTGGGGCCCGCCGGCGGCGGCGAAGCTGCTGTCGCAGGATGGTAGGGAGTGGCACCGCCCGTGAGCGCGACGATCAAGCCGGAGCCGGACGTCGTTTGGAACCGTGAGAACGTGTCCATGTCTGTCGTGCTCGAAGCCCTTGGCGACATCCGCAAGAAATTCGCGCTCGAAGAGGCGGAGGACGCCGAGCATCCGCACCCGCGGTCATGTGTCATGACGCTGATTGCCGTCGCATCGTCCGAGGCCGAAGAACGCCGGGCGCAGCGCGCCGCGCGGACGATCGGCATGCTGCACCCTGCGCAGCTCATCGTGATTCGCGACCAGCCGGAGCTGCGGCCGGGTCAGATCGACGCCGCGATCGTCACGGACACGCACCGCCCGCAATCCGCGTATGCCGTCCAGTGCGAGCTGGTGGTGCTGCACGTGCGTGGCGCGGCGGGCGAGCACCTGGCCGCGCTCGTCGACCCGCTGCTCCCGAGCGGAGTGCCGACGTATCTGTGGTGGGTCGGCACCCCGCCGTTCGGGAGGCAAGAGTTCACCGACGCGCTGAGAGTCTGCGACTCGCTCGTGATCGACTCGACGCGCTTCGAGGCCCCTTACCGCTCGTTCATGGAGCTGACGCGGCTTGGCGAGAGCTCACACCACAAGCTTGGCGTGGCTGACCTGCAGTGGGCGCGGCTGGAGCCGTGGCGGGAAACCGTCGCGCAGTTCTTCTCGCCAGCCGACCGGCGTCCGTTCATGAACGGCATCTCAGAGGTCGGCGTCGATTATGTGGGGGAGGGCCGCGGCAACCGGGTGGGGGCGTCCCTGCTCATCGGCTGGTTCGCCTCGGCTCTGGGGTGGAAGCTCCAGAAGGCCGCTGCGGGCGCCGGCGGAATCGTCGCTGCGCACTTCGCTGCCGACGGCTGGCGTCCGGTGGAAGTTGCGTTCAGATCGGTGCCCAAGGAGCAGATGGCGCAGGGTGAGATCAGCGCGATCCGCGTCGCAGGCTCGGCCAAAGGCAAGACGTTCAAGCTGACGGTGATGCGCGACCCGGAGCGGCCGCGACGCGCCGCGCCCGACATCGGGGCGGGCGCCTACCAGGTCCTTCACGCGACCGGCGGCGGGGACGACGCCGGGCTCGAGCTCGCGCAGCGCAAGGCCGCCTGGCACCGCGACGTGCTGCACAAGAACGAGGAAAGCCTGCATCACACCGCGACCGGGGACCCGCCCGGCGAACGGCCCTCGCAGCCGGGCGTCTTCGTGCACGAGCGGCGGGGGGCGGACAACTCGCTGGTGCTGCTCACCATGATCGACATCGGCGGGGCCGACACCCTGCGGCACGTGCAGCGGGTCGAGCCCGAGGACGAGGCGACCCTGCTGTTGAGGCTGCTTGCCAACGGCGCGCACGACCACGTTTACACGCGCTCGCTGCTGGCCGCAGCCGAGCTCTTCCGCGCGATCTAGTGCCAGAAGAGTTCACCGTCCTGGGTTCAGCGGAGGACGTCGCGGCGGCAGCTGCGGCCGACATCGCCGAGGCGCTCCGCGATGGCGCTCGGAGCCTGGTCCTGGCCGGCGGCACCACGCCGCAGCGCTGCTACGAGCTGCTCTCACGCATGGAGGTCGTATGGGGTCGGGTGAGCATTCTGTTTGGGGACGAGCGATGCGTGCCCCCACACCATCAGGACAGCAACTACCGCATGGCGCGTGAGGCGCTGCTCGATCGCGTCGCGCCGGCCACCGTGTACCGGATGCCCGCCGAGCTGGGGCCGGACGAGGCCGCGGGACTGTACGCGCACGTCGTCGCCGCCGTGGCTCCGCTCGACGTGGTGCTGCTGGGAGTGGGGGAGGACGGGCACACGGCATCGTTGTTTCCCGGCCACCCTGCGCTCAAGGCGCCGGGACTTGCTGTTGGCATTCGCGATTCGCCAAAACCTCCACCGCAGCGTGTGACGCTCACGCTCAACGCCCTGCAGACGGCGCGGCGGGTGATCATCCTCGCCACGGGAGCGGGCAAGGCCGACGCAGTCGCGAAGGCCAAACGACACGAGGTGCCATCCGGGATGATTGCGGGCGCGCGATGGTTGATCGACCGGGCCGCAGCCGGCCAGTGAGCAGGATCGAGATTGTTCCCTCGATCCTGTCCGCGGACGCCGGCAGGCTGGCGGAGCAGGTGAAAGAGGCCGAAGCCGCCGGCGCGGATCGGATCCAGGTCGACGTGATGGACGGGCATTTCGTCCCGAACCTCACATTTGGCCCGCTCGTGGTCGAGGCCGTGCGGCGCGCGACCAGGCTTCCGATCGAGGCGCACCTGATGGTCGAGCGACCCGAGCTGTTCATCGAGGCGTTTGCCAGGGCTGGTGCAACTTTGATCGAGGTGCAGGTTGAGTCGACGACGTCGCTTTATCGCACAGTCCAGTCGATCAAGGATCTCGGCTGCAAGGCGGGCGTCGCTATCAACCCGGCCACACCGCTCGAGGACCTGCGAGAGATCCTGCCCTACATCGACCTTGTCAACGTGATGACCGTCGAGCCCGGATTCGGCGGTCAGAAGTTCATTGCGCACAGCCCGGAGAAGATCAGCCGGCTGCGGGCGATGGTTCCGCAGATGGAGATCGAGGTGGATGGCGGCATCGACGCCAAGTCGGCGCCCCTGGCCGTCAGCGCGGGAGCGACTGTGCTGGTGGCGGGAAGCTCTGTCTACGGCTTCAAGCAAGGGGTGGCCGCAGGGATCAAAGCCATACGACACGCCCTTGAATGAGGAGCTGAAGAGGGCGGCGGCGGAGAAGGCCCTCGAGCTCGTTCAGGACGGGATGCTGCTCGGGCTGGGCAGCGGATCGACGGCGAAATACTTCACCGAGGGAGTCGGCCGGTTGGTAGCGGAGGGCATCAAAATCCGCTGCGTGCCGACCTCGCGCGCGACCGCAGAGCTGGCGGCCGAGCTCGGCATACAGATCGTCCAGGAGCTGGTGGGGCAGATCGACCTTGCGGTGGACGGCGCTGACGAGGTGGACCCAGTGCTGAATCTGATCAAAGGGCGCGGCGGCGCGCTGTCCCGCGAAAAGCTGGTGGCCGCGGCCGTCAAGCGTTTCGTCGTCATCGTGGACGAGTCGAAGATGGTCAAGCAGCTTGGAGTGGGAAAGCTGCCGGTGGAGGTGCTTCCGTTCCTGTGGCGAACCACCGCGGAGCGCCTGACCGCGCTCGGCGCGAGCTTGACCGTACGAGGTGGGGAGGAGACCCCCTACATCACCGACAACAACAACCTCATCCTGGACCTGACCGTCGAAGGCGGCATCAAGGACGCCGCCGGTTTCGGTGAGGCGATCAAGAAGACGACCGGAGTTGTTGAGCACGGCCTCTTCATCGGCATGACCGACACCCTGATCGTCGCGGGACCAGATGGCCCCAGGGTGATCGGCAGGCTTTCCGGCGGGGCCGCGTAACCACCAGCTGTCGGTCTCGTTCGAAATGAGGTGAAGGCAGCGGCGGGTGGGCTCGTGGCTTTGTTCGTCGTCGCGTGCAGCGGGGTCACCACTGGCAGCGTTGTGTCGAGTCCTCGCACCACCGGTACGCCGCCACCGATGGCGACCAGGCTGACCTGCGGCGATTCGCGCATCGGCGCCACGGCGCTGGCCATTTACCGATTTGACACGACATCTCCATTCGTGGAGCTCATGGACGTGTCAAACCCCGTCAAGCCGTACCTGGCCTGCACGCTGATGCCGGCCTCCGGCGCGCACTTTCTCTCCGACACGAAGCTGGCCTTCTGGACCGGAGATGAGCTGGGCACGGCCGACCTGGGCTCCGGCGTCATCACCCGAACGGCCCGCCTTCCGGCGCGCGCCGGCACAGGGGCGTTCAGCGCCGATGGCACGAAGTTCGCATATCGCCACTGGGACGACGCGGGCGGGATGAGCCTCCACCCCTATGTCGCCGGGTCGGGTCGAACGCTGTACGTTCGGGAACCCATCGGTGGACACGGCGGGACCAGTCTGACCTTTGGTCCGTTCGACCAGTTGGCCTTCTCGCCCGACGGAAGTCTGCTGCTCGATCACTACGCGTTCGGGATGCAGCCGTTGACGGTATTCAGGTTGGAC
>Ga0137397_10003892_pt1 | contig 10412 bp, 6 predicted proteins | sample czorhiz116metaG_FD_106658 | JGI IMG/M metagenome (GOLD analysis project Ga0137397, IMG submission 106658) | Vadose zone soil microbial communities from Angelo Coast Range Reserve, California, USA - czorhiz1.16 metaG | ecosystem: Environmental > Terrestrial > Soil > Vadose zone | place: USA...
TATCGGTCGCGTGTGCCCGTGACTTCGACCTGCTTGCCCACGAACGGAAGCAGTTTGGCGCTGTTGTTCTCGGCGTACTCGCCGACGAACTTGAACAGGCCATCGCCATCGGTCAGCAGGCCGAGCGGCTTGCCCTGCTTGGCGCAATCCAGTGCGCATGACACATGACTGGCGCCTGTGCCTTTGGCGACACCTTGTTTGCTGTAACAGGTCACGTCGACGACCTCACCCTTCAGCGTGACCTCCTCGGCGGCCGCGCACAGAGGCGCAGCGGCGACCAGCAGTGCGGCGATCAGCAATCCCAGGGTTCTCTCCATCCGCAAACCTCCACCAGCCTTACCGTCAGGGCGTTTTCGCCGAGGCGGTCACATTGATGGTCACGTCGGCCGGCGTCGAGAGGATGCCGTCGTCAGCGTATGCCCGGATCACATACGTCCCCGGTTCGGTGAACACGACGTGCGTGGTTGTTTTGCCGTCCTTGACGACCATGGTCATCGGATCGAACGTCAGCTTGCCCGGACCGCGCCAGTGGGTCCACGTGACCGCCAGCCCCTGCCGGCTGGGTTTCACGATTGCTTGAGTGGTCGGCCGTTCCCGCGTCGTGAACAGCGGGACGCCGTCGACGACGGCCACGTTCGGGTTGGCGCCGCGCCCGCGCTGGGGCGGCGGCTCCGGAATGCCATCGTCGCTCGCCGAGGCGGTGAGCGTGACGGTGTCACCGACGGAAAAGGTGCGCTTCGTGAGCTCGTCGATCGAGATCGTCGGTGGCTTATTCGGCTTGGCCGTCACCGAGTCGTTGCCCAGTCCGCCGCGATTCTCGCTGATGACCACGTCGGTGAGCTGCTCCTCCATCATCAACGTGCCGTACGCGTTTTCGGTCTGACCGTTCCGCGTCACCGTCCAGACGAGCTCCTTCTTGCCAAAGTCGGCCGGCACTCTCACCCTGAACATGAACTGCTGTCGCCTGGGATAGAAATGAGTCGGCTGCCCCTGATCGGCCGGCCCGGGGGAGATGGTGTTGTCCGCTCCGATCGGCAGTTCGGGTTCTTCCGCGTAATTGCGGTTCATGTACCCGAACACCATGTCGAACGTGCCGTCAGCGTTTTTCTCCCAGCCTTCGAAGACCGGGACGACGTTTTGACCGGAGTTGTGGCGGATCTGACCAATCTGCTGCCCGAGCTGGGCGGTCGCACCAATCGACGTCATCACCGCCAGCGTTGCGACGAGCGCGTACATCAAGCCGCGTGCATGCTTTTTCATGATGCGTCCACGATCCGAGAGTGAACCGTTTTACCGATCCTGCTGACCCGTCGCGACTTTTTCTCCTTTGGCCTTGCGCGCCTCGACCTGCGCTTTGAAATCTTCGTCAGTCAACCAGATGTAATTCACCCACGCGAACGACATGTCGTCGATCGACCGCTGTCCGAATCCGACCCAGTTCCTGGGATCCGGATTGTAGCGGTTCGAAGCTGTGTTGTTATGCCAGCTGATGACATGGAGCATCGTGCCCGCCGGCAGCAGCGGCTGCACCTCGTCGGCGTAGTTGTAGACGATGTGCCATCCGAACTTGTAGTTGTTGACGCAGTTCAACTGCTCCACCTTGCCGTCCGGGTAGATGGCTTCGATGCACTGCGCCTTGCCGCGATTGTGCAGGTGCGGCTGGAAAGACGTGATGCGCGCGTTCTTGGCGAGGCGCGTGTACCCGTCCGACCGAATGTTGTCCATGCCCGCCGGCAAATCGAGATCCTCGAAATCGCCTGTGTGCGACGCCTGAATGTAGTACTTCGGTTTGACGTCCTTCGGGTAGAAGACGAGGGCAACCTCACTCTGGTCGACCGTCTCTTCCCCGATGGGGTGATAGTGCATGTTGAATCGAATCTTCGCGCCGGCCTTCACCAGACGTCCCGTCCCCTCCGGGAACACGTCGCCATTCTTGCCGACGGCGTATTCGTTCAGAAAGCCGCCAGTCTCTCCGCCCCCGCCTCCGCTTCGAGTGGCGCCACGGCCGATGAGGTCGGAGTCAGCCTCGTCCTGCAGGAGAAATGTCACCGCGTGGTGGACGACCTTCTTCGCGCCCGGAGCGGGCTTCGTCTCGACCGCCTTCAGATATCGGTCCTCGGTCAACCCGGTGTCGACGACGTAGTCTCCCCACCAATCCGAACCTGTGGTCGGCACGGTGTGCTTGACCGACTTGACGACGAGATCCGGTTTTCCGATGTGCCAGATGTCGTTGTTTTCGAACTGGCGTGGCGGCGGTAAATCGGCCGGGTTGCCTCTCACGGCTCCCTGGTCGGCCCAGGCGGCGATCGTTTCGATCTCCTGATCGGAGAGCGAGATATCATCCTTGAACTTCGAAATCCCGATCGTCCGATCGATGAACCACGGCGGCATTTCGCGCGCGGTCACCTTCTGCTTGATCGCGCGGGCCCAGGGACGGACGTCCTCATACGTCAAAAACGACATCGGCGCCATGGAGTCGAGCCGATGGCAGTTCTGACAGGCCCGCTGCATGATGGGCGCCACGTCCTTCGTGAACGTGACCTGGCGCGCCGCCGGCGCTTGCGCCGCAAGGGCGTGCGTCATCACGACCGCCGCCGACGCGATGCTGGCGGCCACCCAGCTTCTGCTGAGAGCGCTCATTGGTGTCCCCTTCCTCAAAAACAACGCGGTATCAGAAAGGCAGCTTCATGACAGATTGGCCTATACAGCCTACGCCTGCTGGAACGCGGGAATCCAGGTGATTCTCATGTGAAACCGGGCATCATTCGCCCCACCCCTGTCCGCCGGATACCTGTGCATGGCGAATTGCTGAATGCGGGAGCATTTCCCGTATTTCACGCTGCTAGGATTGTGCGTGCGCGACCTGGCCGTCTTGTTTCTTCATCTGCTGGCGACGGTCGCCCGACTCGCCGGTCCCGGGGGTGTGCGTTCCGTGGTCGCCGAATCGGTGCTTGTCAAGCAACAACTGCTCATCCTTCGGTTGTGACGCCAGTAGAGAGTGACCTCGCTCAGAACGACAGACGCGCGCCGAACTGGGCCTGGAACGAGTTGGGCAGGGTCGCTACTGCGCCGGCGCCGCCCAGATACCCGATCGGCTGATTGTAAGTGGCCGGCGCGAACTGATTGCCGCCAAGCTGGTTGCCGAACGGTGGGCGGTTCGTGATGTTGTATAGCTCCACGAACACACCGAGCCGCTCGTGCTGAGGCAACGAAAAGTTCTTCGTGATGCGCGCGTTCAGGTTGACGAGCGGACGACCGCGGGCGTTGTTGATGCCGCACGGCACTTGGGCGGCGCCGAAGCCGGCGTTCTCGTTGTTTCCTGATGCGCACAGGAGCTGGAGGCTGCCGTCGCCGCTCGGGTTGGTCGCGCGGTACTGCGTGTACGGCCGCGCCGACGCCGCCACGAACGTCGGAGACACCTCGAAGCCGTACGGCAACGGCAGCACGCCGCTGACGGTGACGCGGTGACGCTCGTCGAAGTCGGTCGGACCATATTCCCACGGCGCGTTGACGTCGCCACCGGAAACGGTCGGAGTCTGTGGGAATGGAGCGGCCCGGCGAGCGCTACCGTCCGTCACGCCGCCCATCCCACGCGCGTACGCGAGCACGTAGTCGGTCCGAATCGCCGTGGAGGCGGTGAAACGACGCTCGAAGTGGAGGATCATCTCGTCGTACAGCCCGTCGTTGGCCGACGTGATGATGTTGACTGGGCCGAGGAGGGCGGGATCACTGTAGACACGCTGCAGGTCCGCAGACAGCGGACGGGTGCGGGCACCACTTGGGTTCGCCGGGTTTGGAAGCAGGGGATTGATGTCGATCGTGCGCCAACCCTGGGTTCCCTTGTACCGTGAGTAGTCGATCGACACGACCGTATCGTGCGGCAGCACGTGTGAGTAGCCGGCTGCAAACTGGTCGGTCTGGAAGTCCTGCAGATTCGGATCGTACCAAGCGCCAACGTTGTTGCCGCCCCGCGGGAAATCGGTGATGTTGGTTGGCACCGGCGGCAGGGGCGAAACGCCGTAAACGAAATTGGCAAGCGCCCCAACCCCAATGGCGCTGTTGGAGACCGTCTGCGTGAGGAACAGCGTTGGCTTGTCCTGGATTGCCGCCAGATAGTAAGAGTTCTTGATGCCGAGCGTGTAGTAACGGCCAAAGCTGGCGCGCACCACCCGGTCGCCATTGCCCCGAACATCCCACGCCATGCCGACCCGCGGTCCGAAGTTGTCGGTGTCGGTCTTCGGGAGGGCGCCGAAGGGATTGCCAATCGCCTTGAGCGCCAGATAGGTCCGGTTCGCGGCAAACGCGTCATTCCCCTGATTCATGAGCTGGTAGACGTCGTAGCGCAGCCCAAGATTCAGCGTGAGCCGTGAGGCCAGGCGCCAGTCGTCCTGCGCGTACCCGCTGAACGACCAATTGTTGTAGGAATCGTAGTCCCCGATTGGCGTCCCGGTGATGGAGATCGACCGCACGATTCCCGGGGTCTGGAAGCCTTGTGGGTAGCGTCCACTCGCGTTGCTCAGGATCACCGACGGATCGTCGAAGAACGCGATGCTTCCAGGGCTGCCAGGACCGTAGATCCCGCCGTTCTTCGGTAGCCGCGCGTAGTCCACGCCGAACTTGAAGCCATGACGTCCCGACTGGATCGAGGTGTCGTTCCGGAATTGCCACTTGTCTTCGAAGTTGTACCAGTGCGGGAACCCGCCGCCCGACACCGGCCCGGTATTGACAGTCGGGAACGTCAGCCGCTGAACCAGACATCCCTGTGCCAGCGGACAATCAGGATATTGGTTGTCGTGGGTCCAGGTGAGGAACTGGACGGTGAACTGATTCACGGTTCTCTGGTTCAGAATCCAAGACCACCCGGACGAGCCGTTCAGCAGTTTCTGGTGGTTGCGCTCCAGCCTGTCCGCGTAGTCGAGCATCGCCGACCCATTGCCGCCGAAGCTGTTGTCCAGATAGCCGTGCTCCCCCGCGTAGCGAACGAAGATGCTGTGGGCCGTGCTCGCGTTGAAGTTCAGTTTCGCCTGCGTCAGGAGATCGCGGGCAGGCTGTGGCAGCGTCGGCGTTGCTTTGACGCCGATGTTCAGCGGAACGAGCAGAGACAGCTCCTGGAGGATTTTCTGCGACCGCGGACGCTCGATGTCCTGACGGCTGAACTCGGTCGCGCCGAAGAACCAGGCATGGTTGCGCACGATCGGTCCGCCGAACGAACCTCCGAGCTGCGTACGAAGGAACGGAGGCTCGCCAACGCCGCCGTTCTCCGGTTTCGAGAAGTAGTCGTTCGCGACAGTGTCCTTGTTCCGGAAGTATCCGAACAGCGAGCCTGAGAACTGGTTGGTGCCCGACTTGGTCGCCACCAGAACGGCGGCGGTGCCGCGGCCATACTCGGCCAGCGCGCCGGTTTTGAACACCTTGAATTCCTGAACGCCCTCGAGGCTGTACGAAAGACTGGCGCCGCCGCAATGGTCTTCTTTGTTGTCGACGCCGTCGACCACCATGACGACGTTCTGACCACCGCCGCCGCCGATCGACACCCACGACAGGCTCTGCCCTTTCGCGGAAACGGTCGCCGGCACCTCGCGCGCGCCCGGCAGCAGCGTGATCAATGCCGTCATGCTGCGGTTGATCATCGGGAGCTGCGCCACTTCCGTTTGCCGGATCGACGACGCGATGACCGACTGAGTGGATTCAACGAGGGGCGACTGGCCGCTGACGGTGATGGTCTCCGCGACCGCGGCAACGCCAAGCGTCAACTCCACGGACATGTTGGCGCCGGTGAGCACCTCAACCCGCTCGCGCGCCTGCGGCGCGAAGCCGGTGAGCTCCGCACGCACGTTGTAGATCCCGGGGTTCAACGCGGGAATCGAGTACAAGCCCTCTCCATTGGTGATGGTGTCGCGCGCGGCGCCGGTCGCCGTGTTGGTCACCGTGACGGTCGCGCCCGGCAGCACGGCACCTTCCTGGTCCACCACGCGGCCACTCATGCTGGCCGTCGCCTGGGCGAACACGGAGCCGCTGGCGGCTAAACACAAAAAGACCGCGAGCCCAACTCTCTTCAACATCACGGTGTCCTCCTGCTCCCGGACCAACGGACGCCGACCAGCTGGAATGCGAGGGGACTTTAGGACAAGGGTGAGCGGGGGTCAAGCGCAAACGCTCAGGTCCCTGGCGAAAAACGCCGCGCGGGCGCGCGAAATTCGGATTTCCAGCTCGTTATCACGGCGCGAACGGATCATGCGGAACGGAGGTGGACCTGCAAGTAAGGAATTGTAAATGCCGACGCGCGGCGGCACACCGACGTGTTGACATCCACGAGCCGATCGGGAGGCCGGCGGCGTGGGAAGCGCCCATCGACGTTTGCGATCGGTAAAATCTGGTTGGGCTGGGCGAATACAATGCGGAGAATAGTGCCACGGGGCCGCCGGCCGATTCTCTTCTTTCTAGCCATTGCCGCTCACTTGAGCGTGGTGCGCGGCCAGAGCGGCGTCGCTCCGCCCGTTCCTCCGCTTCCCAGCATCCTCCAGCGCCCCGTCCCTCTTCGCGACGGCATCGGGCGCGCGAACCAACGAGTGACGACCTCCTCGGCGCAGGCCCAGGCGTTCTATGACCAGGGCCTCGCGTATCTGCACTCCTACGTCTGGATCGAAGCGGCGCGTTCATTCAACGAAGCGCTGCGCCACGACGCGAATCTTGCGATGGCCTATGTCGGCCTCAGCGAAGCACTGGGCGAGCTGGGCCTGTCGGCCGAGGCGCGCGACGCGAGCGCGCACGCACAGAAACTGGCAGGTGCCGTCACCGAACGCGAATGGCTTCGCGTCGCGCTGCGGGCGAATCAGCTCGATGCCGCGGCCCATCCCGACGATGGATCGCGTCACACGGCGTACAAGCAGCGGCTCGATGAGGTCCTGACAAAATATCCGGGGGATGTCGAGTTTCTGCTGCTCGTCGGGCAAGCGCAGGATCCGTCGACCGATGGGCACGGAATGGGTGGGGGAAGCTCGTCGTTGCGATTTTACGAGCGGGCCCTCGCGCGGTCGCCGGAGTACTTCGCCGTCCATCACTACATGACGCACGCGTGCGAAAACATCAACCGCATCGATCGCGCCCTCGTCCACGCAGAGCTGTACGCGGCGGCGGCGCCGGCGGTGCCGCACGCTCACCACATGTACGGTCACGTGCTTCGCCGCGCGGATCGCGTCGAGGACGCGATTGCCGAGTTCGAGACGGCCGACCGACTGGAGCGTGCGTACCTGCAGGCGGAAGAGATCCCTGTCGAATACGATTGGCACTATCGCCACAACCTGAATCTCCTCGGGATGTCGCTTCAGTACGCGGGTCGGATGACATCTGCCGAGCCGGTGCTCCGCCGGTCGTTCGAACTGAGGTCGCTCGATCGCTCGGCGCAGGATCTGAACCGCAAAGACTGGCCCACATTCCTGCTGGCGCGCGGACGCGCCGATGAAGCCCTCGCGGCCGCTCGCACGCTGGCCACCGATTCCACGCCGCTCGCGGCAGCCATGGGACACCTGCTGGTCAGCCGCGCGCTCCAGTCGCTCAATCGTCCGGATGCTGCGGCTGAAGAAGGCGATCTCGCGCTCGGTCAGATGCGGGCGATCGGGCCGCAGGGGGGGTCGATCCTGCCCGAGTTCCAGCTCACGCAGGGAGAATTCCTCCTGCGAAGGGGCGAGGTGGAGCGCGCGCGCGCGATGCTGCGTGACGCCGCGGCGAAATTGCGTGGGCAGTCGGGCCCCGATGCGTGGGTGCAGACGCTCTTCAGCCTCGAGCAAGTCACCCGTGTCGCGCGGGAGCTCGGGGACTGGTCGCTCGCGGCCGAATTCGCGAGGCTGATGCAGAGCCACGACCGTACATACGCGGGAACGCAGTACGCCCTCGGGCGGGCGAGCGAACACGACGGAAACCGCGCCGCTGCTCGGAGATTCTATGCCGAAGCGTTGCGCGGATGGGCCAGAGCCGATCGCTCGCTCCCAGAGGTGTTCGACACGAGGCGCCGCCTCTCCGCGCTGGCTGCGACGCAGCCGGCACACCGGTAAGCAAGCTCTCGATGGGAATCTTCACTTGCTCGACCTTCACAGCCACCCGCGGAGAACAGCAACGATGCCACTTTACGAGTATCGGTGTCGCGCGTGCAGCCACACCTTCGAAGCGCTCGTGCGCGGCTCGGCGAAACCGTCGACGTGCCCGGCGTGCAACGCGACGGATCTGGAACAGCTGATCTCGCTGTTCGCCGTCGACTCCGAGAGCACGAGGAAGTCGGCCCTCGAGTCCGGCCGCAGACACAATCGGAAGACGCAGCTCGACAAAGCGGTCGCGGATCGCGAAGAGATCGAGCATCACCGCCATTGATCCTGGAGGGACGATGAACGCACCGACTCCCGTCCGACGTACCGCGCTCCTCGCGGTCGCTATGGCATGTTTGTCGTCGTACCAGATCGCACGCATGCAGGCACCGAAGACCCTGGACGTCTTCTTCGTCGACGTCGAAGGGGGCCAGGCGACGCTTGTCGTCTCTCCGTCGGGCGAGTCGATGCTGGTCGATGCGGGTAACCCCGGCGATCGCGACGCCGATCGCATCGCGGCGGTCGCGAAGCAGGCGGGCCTGCATCAGATCGACTACATGGTCACGACCCACTACGACGGCGATCACCACGGCGGCGTCAAGGATGTGTCGACGCGGATACCGATTCGACATTTCGTCGATCACGGTCCGCGCGTGCAGGATCCGGCGCAGCCGATCACGCCGCAGTCTCAGAGCTACGTGGAGCGGACGGACAAGGCCTACGCCGACGCCGTCGCCACCGGCGCGCACACCATCGTCAAGCCGGGCGACAGGGTTCCGCTGGCCGGCATCGATGTGACGGTCCTGGCAGCCGACCGATCGGCCATCGCCAGGCCGCTGCCAGGCGCCGGCGCGCCGAACCCTCTCTGCGGCGCGTACCAGCCGCATGACGTGGATCACAGCGAGAACTCCTTTTCGCTGGGGATACTGCTGCGCTATTCCGATTTCCGGATGCTCGATCTCGGCGACCTGACCTGGAACAAGGAATCCGATCTGGTGTGCCCGAATAACTTGATCGGCACCGTGGATGTCTACCTGACGACGCATCACGGTCTGAGTCTGTCTGGCCCGCCGGTACTTGTGCACGCGGTCAGACCGCGAGTGGCGATCATGAACAACGCGGCCAGGAAGGGCGCGGCCGCTGAGACGATGGGCACGCTCAGATCGTCGCCGGGGCTCGAGGATCTGTGGCAGCTTCACTATTCGGCGCCGCGTCCCGCGAACGCGGCGTACTACGAGAAATCGGACCCGGGCGGGAAAGACCTGAACACGCCGGAACAGTTCATTGCGAACCTCGACGAGCCGCCGACCCATACGCCGGCCCATTTCATCAAGCTGTCAGCGCGCGCGGATGGCAGTTTTGTCGTGACGAATTCGCGCAACGCCTTCAGCAAGGAGTACAAGGCGCGGCCGAGCGCGGCGAAATCGCCGGCGCTGCCGATGCCGAGGTATCACCACATTCACCTCAACTCGGTCGACCCCGCTCGATCGCTCGACTGGTATGCGAAGTACTGGCCGGCTGGCAAGAAGACGACGGTGGCCGGTTTTCCCGCCTTCCAGGGCGGCAACGATCTCTACCTGCTCTACACGAAGGTCCCTCAGCGCGCGCCCGGTGGGTTCGACAAGACGCTGCACCGGTCGGTTCCACAGAGCGCGTTCTGGACCTTCGGATCCGGAGTCGCTGATACCGCAGGGCTCGTCGCCCGCCTGTCGAAGATCGACGCGAAGCAGTTCGCGTTCTTGCCGGTCTACACGAGCCCTGACGACACGAACGGCGTGATCCGATCGGCGCTGGCGCCGCAAGGCGACCAGCTGTTGACCGTGTCGCAGCTGAAAGAGCGCGCCGAACGGGAAAAGAACGCGCCGCCTGCGCGGCGGCCCGGCTCACAGGACTTCGGCTACCTCGTCGATCCGGATGGGATGCTCGTCGAGTTCAACTCGGCGCCGGAGGACCATTTCTGGTCCCACAATCACTTCTGGCACGAGCAGCCGCTGTGTGCGGCCAACTGGTACGTCGATCACCTCGGCATGCAGTTTCCGCCCGTGCGCGATCCGCAGAGCGGCGCGATGGCGGCTCGGGATCGGTGGACGCCGTGCGACGTGGCGGTGGGCGAGGTCGGCTACCCGAGCTTCATGCCGCAAGGGCAGCTGCGGATTCCGATCGGCAACGTACGGTTTGCCAACGGAAGCTGGGCCTGGTATACGCGGCAATGCCACGATGGGCGCTGCGGTCCGGGGAATGACAAACCGCTCACGCGGTCGCCCGGTCTGGTCGTCGATCATGTGGCGCTCACGTTTCCGGATCTCGATGCGGTCATCGCCCACCTGAAGGCCA
>Ga0137397_10003893_pt1 | contig 10410 bp, 11 predicted proteins | sample czorhiz116metaG_FD_106658 | JGI IMG/M metagenome (GOLD analysis project Ga0137397, IMG submission 106658) | Vadose zone soil microbial communities from Angelo Coast Range Reserve, California, USA - czorhiz1.16 metaG | ecosystem: Environmental > Terrestrial > Soil > Vadose zone | place: USA...
CCTCCGACCGCTCCTCCGACCGCTCCGATGGGCGAGAGCCCCGCTGGTGGCCCCGCCGCTCCAGCGAAGGAGACGTTCAAGCAGGGCCTCCAGCGCGGCGCTGCGGGAGAGCAGTACTTCGTGGACGCGCAGGGAAACATCACCAACGCGAACCGTACCTCATCGTCTCCACGTGGTACGTTTGGCAGCATCCTCGGCGGTATCGTCATGGGGGCGCTGGCGGGCGCGCACTCCGCACGACCTGGAGGAATACCGAGCCACGAGTTGGGCGGCGGCGCGGGTCAGGCCGCGGAGGGAGCTCAGGATTACTTCACGAAGCGTGACGTGACCAACCGAGCGAAGGCTCAGCAGAACTTTGAGAACCGCAAGACGGCGCAGGAGGCCCAGAACCGGGATCTCCAATACAAGGCCGACCTGCACATCAAGAACCTGAACGAGATCAAGCTCGCGCACGAGATCGGGGAGGCGGAGCGCAACGACCCGATCATCCGACAGCAGCACGTGAACGCGCTCGAGACGAGCAACCTGACCTTAGACACCGAGGCTAAAAACTTAGGCCTGATCAACGAGCGGGAGTACAAAGACTACATCGACGTACCGAAGGCCGACATCGACAAGTTTAATCGGCACGAGGTGAAGCTCATCGCCATGCCAGACGGCTCGGTCAAGGTCTGGGACCGGACCTTTGACCCGCGCACGACACCCAACTCGAGTGACTTTGAGGTTCGCGACCTGGTGGGTCTAGACCCAAAGAGCGGCAAGCCGGAGTGGCGGACCGTGGGTCACGTCAAGGCGGGGGCTGGCACGGCCGCGCAGCAGGAGGCCGAGATTGATAAGGAACGAACGCAACTGCTGGATTCGGCGACGAAGAACGCTTCCCTGGCGAAGAGCAAGGCGGAGACAGCGAAGGATTACTCGCAGGCTGCGCTAAACGAGGCTCAGGCCAAGCTGATGGGTACGCTGGGAGTGGACGTGCCGCCGGGCTATAAACCACCACCGAACGTGTTCAGTCAAGACCAAGCCACACTGCAGGATACGATCATCAAGTCGGGGGTTAAGGCACCGTCGGACTTTCCGACCATGTATGCCATCGGCCACTACGACGCCGATTTAAAGTCACTTACAACCAACCCGCGTAAGGGCATGCCGTCACGCGACCGCAATGCGGCGATCTCCTACATCCGGACGTTTATTAATCCAAACTTTGACGAGAATACTTATGGTGCAGTGGGCCAGCTTAAGAAGGAATTTGCTTCCACCAAGAGTGGTACCGCGGGTGGCAACCTATTGACGTTTAATGCAGCGATCGATCACCTGAGCCAGTTGTATGACATCTCAAAACAGCTTAAAAATGGGCAGACACCGGCGTGGAACTTCATCGCGAATGAGTTGAGTAAGCAAACTGGACAGAAGGTAAAGCCCGAGTACGACTCGATCAAGGGCGTCTTGGTCGGTGAAGCCGGACGTTTGATGAAGCAAGCTGCCCCGGACGTGGAGGAGATGAAGAACATCGGGGCTAACCTCTCAAGTTCTAACAGCCCGGAAGCGTTTCAAGGTGTGGTAAATACGTTCGCTCACGCTTTCTTAGCGAAGGGCGAGCCGGCGATTCAGAAGTATTATGATTACACCGGAAAGCTGCCTCCGTCCACCTTCAGCTCTAAGACGCTTAAGGCGTTACAAGATATGGGTGTCAACGTTAGTGATGCGTTCCCGACCGGTTCGCAGGTCGCTGTGGGTGGCACGGGAAATATGAGTCCGTCGCAGCCCAACGCTCCGGCCGCGCCCCAGCTACCGACGGGTGCCATCCCGATGCAGGACGCGCAGGGCAACGTCGTCGGTTACCGCTTGAAAGACACGCCGGAGGGTCAGATGATACCGCTCGGAGGTAAGCCCTGATGGCTGACACCGTTCCCATTCCCGCGGGAGTGACCGCGGCGGCGCAAGCGACGACCGTGCCGATTCCGTCGGGTGTTCAGCCGGGTCGCTACCCCCTGGCCGCGGAGGGACAAGTAACGGGCCTCGGCGCTAACACCGGAACGCGCTCGGATGACCCTGTTGGTCGCGCGATCGACACGGGTGTTGACTACCTGGGCGGCGCGGTGGCGGGAGCCGGAAAGAGCCTACTGAAGGGAGCGGGCGGTCTTACTGAGCTGGCGGGAGAGGCGATCAACAAGATTCCCGGTGTGGGTGAGACGCTCGCGCCGCGCGCGGGTTTAGAAGCTGAAAAGAAGGGGCTGGCCTCCGCCACGGCTGACACGGGGTTACCTGGCGAGAAGGCCGGAGGTGTCATCGAGGAGGGAGCCGAGTGGCTGGCGGGTGACGCGGCGCTGACAAAGTTTGCGAAGATCGCGAAGTTCGCGCCGGCGCTCTTGAAGATCATCGACAAGTATCCCACCGCAGCTAAGGTAATCTTAGGCGCGGGTAAGGGCGCGGCCATCGGCGGCACCCAGGCGGGAACGAAGGCCGCGGGTGAGGGAAAGGAACTTAAGGACGTCAAGGAGGCCGCAGTCGGCGGGGCTGAGGGCGGCGCGGTCGGCGGGGCGGCGGGTGAGGTGCTGGACACGGCGTTGTCGAGCAAGGTGGCCCGCGGCGCGGTAAATCGTTCGGTGGGAGCCGGCGCGCGGGACATCACCTACGGCAACCCGGGTAAGGCGCTACTGGACGAAAAGATCATATCCCCGGTGACCGGAGACATCGAGGCCTACAAGTCGGCCATGCGGACTGGTAAGACCGAGGCGGAAGCCGCCCAGGCTGCTGGCGGCCGCATCGCGAGCGTCAGTCAAAAGATAAACGAAGTCGAGCCCCAACTCACGCAGGCGCTTAAGTCCTCAAAGGCGAGGATCCCTGTTAAAGATGCGATCCTTGACCCGATCTATGAGGCGACCAGCGAAATCATCAACAACCGGGCGATGGACGAGGGCATGAAGGACGCGGCCATCGATAAGATCCTAGGACTGCAGAAATCGCTCGTTGAGGGTCTAGGCAAGGACCTCAGTCCCAGTGAGGCCAACGAGATCAAGCGACAGATCGGTGACCGGGTCAACTGGGGTGGTACGGCCGCGGTGGGCGACGAGGTCAAGGCGGTCTACAAGAAGCTGTACGGCTCGCTCAAGAACGCGGTGCATGATGCGGTGCCTGAGGCCGCGGAAGCCGACGAGCGGTTGACCAACCTGCTGGCGGCGCGCAAGGACATCTTAAACCTCTCGAAGCGAGAGGAGGCGGGCATCGGCACCGTCGCGGGTAACTTCAAGGAGGGCGTTCTGGGTCGGATCGAGGCGCTCATCGGCCGGATTATCCCCGGAGCTGCGGCCGCCGCGAAGAGTCCGGTGACGAAGGCCGCGGCGGGTCGCGCCGGCGTGGTGTTGTTTACTGACTCGCAGGGCGGGATGCACAGCGTGCCCGCCGACAAGCTCGACGACGCACGAAAGATCGATCCTGATCTCAAGGTGATCCAGCAGCAATGAGCACGTCTCCTACTCCGATAACGACGGTTGACCCAAAGTCAAAGCTCGACTTCGGTTCAATCCCCGGTCACCTGGAGCACGCCGCGTCGTGGTATGCGAAGACGGGGATGGGCAAGTTCTTGACGCTCGGGCCGCCGGTCGAGGAGGGCGCGGCCGACGTCGAGAAGCTGGGTCAGGTCGCCCGCGGTGAGGCGCCCGCGCCGGACCAGTCGCCGCTCGCGCCCGAGATGACGCCGCCAGCTGACCCGAAGGCGCCGTGGAATAAACCCTTCGCGGAGTTCCGCGAGGGTGCGAACCGGATGGCGGCGGACCTGCACGGCTTCGCCGATAAGCACGGTGACAAGTTGACTCCGGCGGCCCGGGCGCTGCTGCACAGCGCCGCGACCGGCCTCGAGTTCACTCCCGTGGGTAGTTCGGCCGGTGAGACGGCCGCGATGCTGCCGCTCGAGGGGGGCAAGCCCTCACCGAAGAACATCATCGAGGACGCGGGCCTGAAATATAAAGGCGAACTTGTGAAGGGTTCACAAGTTCACATGTTCGAGCACCCGGATCACCCCGGACAGACCGCCGCCCTGCACGAGTCGAAGATCACGCCCGAGTCCGTGAAGGCCAAGATGGCCGAGAAGACGGCGGAGTTCGAGGCGGGGAAACTAGAGGCGGCGCGGACCGCCAAGACCCAGCCGAAGCTCGGACCGGGGAAGGACTTCTACAGCACTCTCGAGCACGTGATCGAGACGAAGCTGCCGGAGAAATTTTCGGGTCAACAGTTGATGAGCACGTTGCAAAATGCGGGTGTGTCGAAGCGAGAGATTGAGCACGCGCGAGTACATGAGTTTGCCGGCGCGGCTACGCTGGATAAGAGCACGGTGCTAGGAGCCGCAAAAGAGCGAACACCGCACGTGGAGACCATAGAAAATGGCGCGGAATCAAATGAAGCTATCAAGGATGCCTATGCCCAACATATTAAATTTTCCGAAAATCTTAAAACAAGTCTGCGTTCAAAACTAGGCCTTTCTGACCAAAAAGCCAACAATGCAATCGCTGATCTCAAAGCTACTATGTGGCTTAATGGAAAAGTTACAGCAAATTCTTTGGTTAAAGAATTAGAAAACAATGGGGTAGGCACAGAAGCTAGGGGATGGGCCCAAGAGCATCTTAATGAAGTACAAAATTTGGTTGATTCACATCATGAAGTAAACTATTTTAAAAATAACAGTAACACAAAGTACGAATCCTACACCCTTCCCGGCGGCGAGAACTACCGGGAGGTGCTGCTGCAGCTGCCGTCTAAGGAACCGCGGGCTAAGTCAGCCGACCCGTATGAACGACGGGCCGCTCGTGTTGAGGGTGAGGACTATCAGGGGCCGCACTTCGACGAGCCCAACGTCGTCGCGCACCTGCGGTTGAAGGACCGCACCGACGTTAACGGCAAGAAGACGCTGTTCATCGAGGAGCTACAGTCGGACTGGGCGCGAGAGCTGCGGGAGCAGCAAAGTAAAGGCGGCCTTAATTATGACCCTGAAAAAGGTGCTAATGCCCGCACTCCGGATATGCCCTTCGACAAGAGTTGGCACGAGCTGGCGCTGAAGAAGGCGCTGCACCTCGCCGCCACTGAGGGCTATGACCAGGTCGCGTGGACCACGGGCAAGCAGCAGGCGGAGCGGTATAACCTGAGGAATTACTTTGACAAGCTAGGACTTCGAGAAGAAGATGGAAAATTACAGCTACTCACAAAGAGGGCTGATGCTAAATTTGTAAGTCCCGATGACTATGGTTCGATAGTGCCGGTTACCCGTGAGAATTTATCACAGTACGTGGGCAATGATCATGCTAAAACTCTTTTAGAACAGCTAGACAAGAAGGAATTAGCCAGCGGTTGGGATCCACTGGGCATCGTTGGCCATTACCGCGATAAATACCGTGAGTCGTCGATTGATTTAAAGGATAAACCACTGGCCATGGGCGGCGAGCACCACCTGCGGCTGTACGACGAGATGGTGCCGCAGTTTCTGAACCGTCACACGAAGAAGTGGGGCGGGCAGGTCGGCGAGACCGAGATAAAGATGCCGGCCAAAGGGCATCCTTCTGACGCAAAGAATTTTCAACCGCCTAGTTTGTCAAAGGTGCAGTCGCTACCCATCACGCCCGAGCTGCGGGAGGGAATCAAGCGAGGACAGCCGCTCCTCGGCGCCGACAAGCTGGACTTCAGTTCGATTCCTGGCCACCAGGAGCACGAGATCGCGTCACAGGCCGAGACACCCAAGCCCAGCGCGCGAGAGCTAGCCGACGTCAAGAGTAAGACGGGGCTACCGCTGACGGATGAAGCGGCCCAACGCCGGATCAAGGAGCGCGCCGCCATATCCCAGGAGGGTACGACCGTGCCCAAGACGGGTATGGAGGCCGGCCCCCAACCTTCAAGGGCCGAGCTCGACGCCGTACGAAAAGATACGGGGTTGCCACTTACTGACGAGGCGGCGGCGAAGCGGGTCCGTGAGCGGACCGCGGGCGACAAGCTGAGCGGGAAGACAACTTTGGAAGGAAAACAAGGCGGACACGCGGGTGGTGATGTCTCCTCAGAGGAGGAGCTAGCTCGACCGGGCCGCTTTGTCAAGATCAATCAATCAGGGATACCCACTGACCAGGGTAAGACACCCGACTTTAACCTAAAGGCCGGTGAGGCCGGTTACCAAGTAAAGCCTGATGGAACGTACGAGCTGAAGGCAGGGCAAGAAACCTCAGCGACCAAGCGCGGTGTTGAAGGTTACACAAAAGAGTTGCACGGTAATAAGGCCCAAGAGAAGCTGAGCGGCAAGCAGAAGCTAAAGCCCATCAACTTCACCGCTCGGAGCGGAGGCAGCGCGCCGACCGACCGCAACCGGATGGTCATCGAGGGGATTGATGAGCCCAAGAGTAATCCTGAGGGGCGCTTCGCTGACCGCGTCAAGATCGACCCGTTCGCGAAGGGATACAAGGGCTACAAGAGAGGCCCCAAAGAATCACTGACAAGGACGTGACAAATGTGGACTTGGCTGGCGATACCGTGGGTCCGAAAACTTGGAGAAATAGTGCTACTCTTAGTAGCACTATTTGCCGTCGTACACTACATCTATCACCGGGGAAAGCAGGCGGGCCTCGCCGAGGAGGGCGGCCGGCAGGTGGAAGGAAACAAGGTGCAGTTTGACCGGCTGAACGCGACCTTCCAAGCGCAACTGTCGGCGGGGCAAGTCCGGGAGACACAGCTGGCGCAGCTCGCCACCCAGTTCGCCTCACTCGCGGCCCAGGCCGCGACCCGCGTACAAACGGCACAACAACAATCAACGAACGATGCCACAAAGGTGGCATCATTGCCCGATAGCGCCGTCCGGGCTGACCTCGAGCTCAAGCTCGGCGGCCCGCTGACCGACCCTGCGGTCCTGCGCCGGGACGACACAATCGTCACGGACTATCCCCACAAGGTGGACGAAGCGAAGGCCGCTGAAGAACAGTTGACAGCGCTCAACCAAAGCTTGGACACCGCGCAGTCCCAGACGACTAATGCGAGGCAAGAGCGCGACGCGGCCGTCACGGCCTATAACGGTCTGGTGCCCCTGTACGCTCAGGCCTACGACGTGGCCATCCGGGGGCACCGGAGGTGGTACTGCCTCTGGCTATGTAAGCCTAAGAAAACAATAGGGTTACCGGCGCCGGTCACGCTGACCCCGGTGGTTTCTCACGTTAAGTAAGCTTGGGTGTCTTGAGAGGGCTTAGAATGATGAACTACAAGGGCCTGGCGGGCAAGGCGGGCGACTTCCTAAACAACTACTCCCACATGGCCACTGGAGTTTCACTGGCGGGAGCGGTGACGGCCTACCACCTGTGGACCCACCGGGACCTAGGGGCGAACTTCGTCACGTTCGCGGCGTACTTCTACGGCTTCCTGGCGGGGCACGCGTTTACCTTTCAAAAGTGGCCCGACTCACCAGGCGCCGTGCCGACGGCTGTAGACAAGTCCTGATACGTTGTCCGTGATGCTCGCTAGCCGGATCAACCGCTCGAGCTTGTGGCGGCCGTGCCGGTGTAAGAGATAGGCGACTCCCTCCTGCGCGAGAACCTCACCGAATAAAAACAAGTTCACCTGGGGACAGCTCTGGGTGGGTAAGAACACCTCCCGCCCGCCGCGTGCGAGGTTTCGGCACGTCTGCGCCGTGTCCGTCGCGGCGGCGGTTAGGGCCGCCGTCAGTAGCAGCTTACCCGGACGGTCGTAAAACCGGTGCTCGGCCGTCGACTTCGCGACCGGGGCGTCGGGCAACGCCCAAGCGGGTATAGGCATCAGCAACAAGCAAACTAGCCGCCGCAGCCTCATGACCGTGACCCGATCTGCAGGGTGGATTTACCCGTCTTCTCAAAAGCCTTTCCCTGTAGGTCCACCGCGTCGGCGGCGCTCTTGCCCCGGGCTCGCCCCTCCCGGCTGCCGTCATCAAGCTGGGTGCCGCGGACCGGTCGCAGGTTCATGTTGTCCTTCTGCCACTCCTTGACCTTCGCGAGCGAATCACGCCGCACGTGCACGATGGCCGTCGTTGTCGCGAGGGGAACGTCCGCCTTAGGCCGAACCTCCTCGTCAAACCGCTCCTTGAGCCGCGTGAGGAATCCGTAGGTGAAGCCCGCCTTGAAGCCCCGGCACAACGTCACGTCTCCGGCTGCTAAGCACCGTTTCCAAGCCGCCGCGTACTCTTGCTCGACTAGCTTCTGCAAGAAGCGGCCCAGTGTGACGTACATGTAGGTCGCGACCTTGCGGTCTGTCTCGGCGCCCACGAGCATGCCGATGTGCCCGCCCCAACCGCAGATGACGAAGTCACAGTAGTAGGCCTCCGCCACGAAGTGGCCCAGCCGCTCGGTCCAGCCGACGCGCACCTTACGGCTCTCGAGCCCTAGATCCCTCCACGACACGTAGGTGATGTTGATGGGTTCGTCTTTGGGCGCCTCGCCGCCGATGTCCGCCCGATTGAGCTTGTAGGCGGTGAGCAGCTCTTGGACCTTCGCGGCGAAGGCCTGAGCCTCGTGCTCGCTGCCAAGCTCGGCGGCTGACTCGGCCATCGCGTTCAGCTTGCGCAGCTTATCGAGGATCTTCTCCCGTTCCTCAGCGGCGGTCATGACTTTCCTCCGAGACGGCCGTTGGGGGAGGGATAGTCGGTCAGGAGCCACCGGGCGCGGCGTAAGAAGTACTGCTTTTTCTTGCCGTAACAGTCACCCCAGCCGTGGTCGTGCAGGATGGGACGACTTCGCCGCTCGCATCCGTTGTGCATGACCGCGAGCGCCTTCGCCGCGGCACGGTACTGCTGGTGCAAAAACTCGGCAAGATTGTTCACCGTACCGTCATTAAGATAAGGGGAGTGGGCCGGGTCGTTGGTGAATGACTGCAGCAGCCAACGTGCTCGTGTCGCGTGTTCCAATTCGACTACCGAATGCATGTACTTGTCTTTCACGTGTGTGCTCCTTCGCTGAGATGAGTAGGTCTAGGAAAACGATCTCCGCCACGAAGTTTGAGAAGCAGTTTCCCTTGCTCGCGACCCAGGTGATCATCGTGCTCTCCTCATCACTACGATTATCATCATAACCGCACAGAGGTACTTATGTAAATGGTACTTTAGTACCATTCTTTGGCTAGTACTTTAGTAATGGTACCTGGTTCTTCTCCGCGGTGACTTGCTGCTCCCGTCGCAACAGCTTATACGCCCAGACGCGGGAGCAGCTCTGCTCACGCATGATCTCGTGCAACCGCAGGTTGCTGATCGGCCGTCCCGACTTCTTTTTATTTGCCATGTTGGTCTCTTCGGTTAAACCACCACATGTAAAACCCATTGCAGAGGCGCCCTAGGAGTGTCTTAGAGTAGCACTCGCAGCAATCGTACTCGGGCGTAAAAGCGTCAACCGGCAGCTCATCCCAGTCAAAGCACCAGTGCGCGTCAGGCCCCCTCCAAGAGCGGCCGCGCCACTTCAACATCTCTTGCCGCCACTGATTTATTATTTTGTTCGCCACAAGCTCGCTCCCTCTCCGACTCCCAGAACCTCAGTAACCATTCCGGTCTGTTCAAGTTGCTTGAGCGACTGAACGATGACATCATTCGTTACGTCAGGATATTGATCTAGGAGCTTTCCCTTGATCTGTCCCGGTGTCAGCATCTCGGGCTCCGCATCCCGCAACGTGTCAAGTACAGTTAAATGGATCACTGGACCACTCCTCCACGACTTTATTGTCGGGCACCGCCACGATCTTACCTGCCTGGCCTTGTCGCTCGAGCGCCGCCCGGTACGCGTGGGCCATCTCGAGGTCCACCGGCCGTTTCGCACTGGTGTAAGCCGCGAAGAGTCCTGTTACTTTGACCAGGAACAGTACTTGGTATCCGCTAAGCTTCGCCTTGAACCTGGGTACGTTCACGTCGGTCATATTTTATTTCCATAACGATCCACCTCATAACAAGGCAAGCTGACTCGTGGCGCTTTCACTTTGTTCGGCATCGTTGCTTGCGGATGAACGAAAATGTCTTCTAGCTTCACAGGACAGGCTACGAACTTTGTGGCGTTTTGGTTGTATTCGAATGTCATTGCTGGATGCGGAGAAAAGTGCAATCCGCCACCGCACTCTTGGCCTTTGAATTCCTTTGCGTCCCTGTCGGGGGCTTCTGGCATGGTCCCTGGCGTGTAAACTCCACCGCGAGGACTTCTGAAATTGTCATCAACCCCCTTGAACAGAATCGCGTGACCGCCCTCTACCTTCGCACCGTAGAACTCGCACCATTCAATCGGAGTTTTCGGCATCTTTACGACGATCACGACTCCGCCCTTTACTTTGGAATTCTCGGAGTGTTGGTGGATTGCGACTTGAGGAGTCGCCACGACGTGCGAGCTTTCCCGCGCCACGACGTGCGAGCTTTCCCACGCCTCGACGTGCGAGCTTCCCCGCGCCTCG
>Ga0137397_10003895_pt1 | contig 10409 bp, 9 predicted proteins | sample czorhiz116metaG_FD_106658 | JGI IMG/M metagenome (GOLD analysis project Ga0137397, IMG submission 106658) | Vadose zone soil microbial communities from Angelo Coast Range Reserve, California, USA - czorhiz1.16 metaG | ecosystem: Environmental > Terrestrial > Soil > Vadose zone | place: USA...
GATCCCACGCGAATCGGATGTGCGGGGTCGATCGCAATGACCGCCCGTAATTCATTCAACGCGTCAATGCTGAGCTGGGGCCGACCGGCGGACATCGCAGCAGACGCTGCAGCGTCGCACATCCAGGCCGGGATCTCCCGAGACACTCCGGCACGAGACTCGACGTAGAGAATCTCGCGGCCATCACGCCTAGTCCGTTGATACAGACGCAATCGTTCGCCGTGCAGCGGGTGCCACCGGTATTCGATAACGACAAATTGCGATCGGTATGCTGAATGTCGTTTGGCTTGGCAACCTCCTCAAGATCGTGTTCTGGGATGGGACCGGGCTGTGCCTCTTCACCAAGCGGCTTGAGCACGGTGTCTTTCTGTGGCCATCGAACGTTGATCCGGGCGGGACGCTGCCGCTGACTTCGGCGCAACTGTCGAGCCTCATTGACGGCATCGATTGGCGTGCTCCCGAACGCCAGTGGCGACCAGCCGTAGCGGGATAATTGCTGCGGCTGATTGACTCACAAGACACGTTGTCCGGTGAGAAGGCGCGCGAGTCAGCTTAGACTCTCGGCGCATGGACATCGATCTTGCTGCCCTGCCGGACGATGTGGAGACGCTGCAGCGGATGGTGCGGACGCTTGCAGCCGACCGCACCGCTCTCTCCGAGGCGCAGGCCGAGATCGAACGGCTGCGGCTGATTGTGCAAAAGCTGCAACGCAGCCAGTTTGGCCGCCGCGCAGAACAGCTTGATGCCGACCAGCTGCAGTTCGGATTTGAGGACCTCGAAGCCGATCTCGCACGGGCTGAAGCCAGGCTTCCATCGACGGCGGGTAAGACCCCCAGGGCCAGGTCGTCACGGGTCGATCGGCCAAGCCTGCCAGCGCAGCTGGCGCGCGAGGACATGCGGCTCGACATCGAGCATCAGGCCTGCCCCTGCTGCGGCGGCGAGTTGCACCTGATCGGTGAGACTGTCAGCGAGGTGCTCGATCATGTGCCGGCGCGGCTTCGGGTCATCCGAATCCGCCGACCACGCTATGGCTGTCGTGCCTGCGGGAGCATTCATCAGGCGCCCGCCCCGGAGCGCCCGATCGCCAAAGGCCTGGCCAGCCCGGGCCTCCTCGCTCACGTGCTCGTCTCCAAGTACTGCGATCACCTTCCGCTTTATAGGCAGAGCCAAATCTTCGCTCGGCAGGGTGTTGAGCTGGATCGCTCAACGCTTGCCAACTGGGTTGGCGGAGCGGTCTGGTGGCTCGAGCCCCTGCAGGAGAGGCTCGCCAAGCATGTCTTTGCCTCGCAGACGCTGTTTGCCGACGACACGCCAATCCCGGTGCTCGATCCCGGCCGTGGCCGCACCAAGACCGGCCGGCTCTGGGTCTACGCCCGAGATGACCGGCCCTGGTGTGGACCCGATCCGCCGGCGGTCGTCTATCTCTACAGCCCTGACCGCCGGGCCGAGCGGCCTGCTGCTCATCTGAAGCAGTTCAAGGGTATCGTTCAGGTCGACGGTTATCCCGGGTTCGAGCGGCTATGCACTGGCGGCCATATCCAGCTGGCAGCGTGCTGGGCCCATGCGCGGCGCAAGTTCTATGAGGTGCACCAGGCGACCAGCTCTCCTGTCGCAGCCGAAGCACTGAGGCGCATCGCTGAACTCTATGCGATAGAGGCAAACATCCGCGGCCAGTCGAGCGCGACGCGGCAAAGTGTACGGCGGACCAAGTCGCTGCCGCTGGTCGAAGCCATGAAGGTCTGGCTCGAGATGGAGCTCAACCGCGTTCCCCCGCGCGGCGGCCTTGCCGAGGCGATCCGCTATGCTCTCGCCCGTTGGAGCGCCCTTTGCCGCTTCCTTGATGACGGACGCATCGAGCTCGACAACAACACGGTCGAACGAGCGATCCGCCCGATCGCGCTTGGCCGCAAGAACCATCTCTTCGCCGGTTCCGACGGCGGTGCAGCGCGCTGGGCGACCGTCGCGTCGCTGTTGGCCACTGCAAAACTCAATGGCGTCGAGCCGTTCGCCTACCTCAAGGACGTGTTGGAACGCTTGTCCAACGGCCATCCGATGAGCCAGCTCGATGACCTGCTGCCCTGGAATTGGGCCCGGTCAAGCGCTACAGACTGACCCACGTGTCAGAAATGGACGCTTACACACTTCCCGCAATTTCAGCGCTTCTTCGTTTTTTGGCCGTACGCAATCTCGGGCGTGGCCCAACCAGACCACGGCGGGCGCGACCAGCTGCCTTTTTGGTCCCTCAAAAAGTGGTGTGTGACAGGTCTTCGGCGCCGACGGTAGGGCGGGACATGGCTGCACTGAAGATCGTCTATAAAGACCCCGGCCAGCTCAAGCCGCGGGCAAAGAAACCACGGACGCATACTCGAAGGCAGATCAGGCAGATCGCCGCGAGCATCACAGAATTCGGATTTATCAATCCGATCCTGATCGACGCCGCCAATGGAATAATCGCCGGACACGGCCGAGTCGAAGCGGCAAAGCTCCTTGGGATGAGCGATGTCCCGACTGTGCGAGTCGACCACCTGACGCCCGCTCAGATCCGGGCGTACGTAATTGCTGACAACAGGCTCGCCGAAAACGCCGGATGGGATCGGGCACTTCTGGCGCTCGAACTCCAGGAGCTTTCGGTTCATCACAATTTTGATGTCACCATCACTGGTTTCGAAACCGCCGAAATCGATCTTCTCATCCGCGACCTGAACGGGGACAGCCCCGAGGGGGGTTGTGCGCCAGCACCTCTACCTGCTCGATGTCTTTCGCCGCAAACTCGATTTCCCAAGCCTCAAACGTGCCGTCCTCGATCAAGCGCGCCTTCATAAAGCGAAGCTCGTCTTGGTCGAAGACAAGGCTTCTGGGACCCAATTGATCCAAGAATTGCGTGCCGGGCATTTTTCAATCGTCAAAGAGGCGCCGGCCATGGACGGTGACAAAATCATGCGATTGCATTCGCAAACAGCAAAAATAGAGGGTCAGTTTGTTCTCTTCCCAAAGGAAGCACCCTGGCTTGATACCTATTTAGCCGAGCTAATATCGTTTCCAAACTCGAAGTATGATGACCAGGTCGACTCCACGGTCTTTGCGCTGGCTTGGAGCACCTTATCAGGACGATCTCGGTATGACGGCAGCTTGCTTTGGGTCACCGGGAAGTAAGCCACAGCATCAGGTCGCGTCAATCGCGGCCTGATGGAGTCCCTCGAGGGCTTCGAAGCGTTCGTCTATGCTGGGGCATTCGAGCGGTACGCTCGCAGCTCTTAGACTGCGGGAGCTTCCCGCTGTGTTCTCGATCCAAACAGGTGGAAATTCCGGCGAGTCGCTGCACTTGTGCTCCCCGAAGAGTGAGCGCCAGCAAGGTGCTTTCTATTGGCCGCGGCTTGGCTCACATTGCACGTCCTTGCTGTTTTCAGGAGGGCACGTCCGGGTCTCTCTCGTCCGACGCAGGAATCCAGGAAGGCCGTCATCAGGGAGCGGCGCGGCGGTTTCGGATTTCAGTTGTTCACCTGAAGCCGCCAGATTGCCCACGGCAGCACTAACTTCCGTATCGGCGGCCTTGGGTCGTTCGTCACCCTTAACGTCGGGGCGTGAGGGCAATTGGGCGAGACCAAGTTCTAGGAGAAGCCTTTGCTCGGAAATAGTAAGCTCCTCCTCAAGAGCCTGAGAAAGGATATGGCTATCTGTCTTCTGAAGGTGGTGCCGTAGTTCGGAAAATGAAGCATTGACGACAGCGTTTATGTCTACGTTTAGGTTAGTTGCACGCTCTGCGTTGGTCGGATGCGTGTCAGTAGGGTGAGAAACACGCTCGTTCTCGAGAACTAAGAGTATTCGGGATAGGGCCTCGTCGTGATCGGTCATCGTGAGGACCGATTCGGCAAACGTTTGACACAAATTATTGAGAAACACTCCCTTGTTGAGCGCGTCAATATTTTCTTCTCTGAGCTCGCTCCATCTGCGAGCAACAAGTCCGATCTTCACGAGCGCCGATATAAGAGCCTCGGGCGGTGCAATGGATGCTGCCTTTCTGTCGGCCTCCAGTTCGCGCGTTCTGCCAATCGTGCGCTCCTTTGACGCAAAGATAGTCATGAGTATTGAGAGAAGCGCGAGACCGGGCAGCTTTGCAATGTCCGACGCATGCTCGATTTTGCTCAGTCGATCCAATGAGTGATTGAGCTGTGCATAGATTGGCGCGAACCGCCTGCTGTAGAGGGTGTCGCGGCCGACAAAGTGTCCGAGTTCGTGCGCCACTACGGCGGTAAGTTCGTCCGGCTTTAGGATGCGCAAGAGCGACGCGGAAAGGTAGAGGGTCTCTCCTGTGAGTTTTTTCGGTTCTCCGACCACGACAACATTCGCGCTTGTGACAAAGAACGCTGGGTCAAGACCGACGACAATATGATCAGGTGGTCGCGCCCCCATCTTCGTTGCAATCGATCTGATGCCGCCGATAAGACCGTCGCTGTCGGAGAGGGCAAGCTTCTTCCCGATAATGGTGAGTTCAAGCCGGCGTCCAAGGGCAAAAATCGATCGAAGAAGACCGAGAGCAGCAACGATCGCTCCCAGCCCGACGGCGGCGAAGAGACCGATGGGAATTTGGGAAATTGTAAGCGCGAAGCTCCAATATAGGGAAAATATGAATATCAGGGCGTCAATGAGCACCAGCGCGACAGTAAAGAGGATCGAGAGCTTGACCAGGGTCGAGAAGACGATTGCGACGAGTAGCCGATTCCTGCCCACCAAGATTGCGACGCCGTGGTAGGCGAGCAGTATAAAAAGGGAAGCTAGGAGCGCAAGCGAACTCGCGTCGCGCAAGAGGTAGATCTGCTCGATATCGCTGCATGCTGATGCGAGTTCCTGCTGGATTTCGGGAATGGAGCAGGCGGCGCGGATTTGCCCGAGGTCGTAGGTCGTATCGATAATGAGAGTGCAAACAATGCCAACAGCCGGCAAAGCGACGAGGATAAGAAGCGGTGCGAGATAGGGAAACCTCCGCATGATACATCCCCCAGACATTAACATTCATTGCACGGCCTAAGTCGACAGAGTGCCCCTTGCGTTACCCAGGCTTCGAAAAGGTCCGCTGATCGCCGGTCAGACGTACCCCCAATATCAGCGTCAGCTGTGCGGATATCTGGCTTGGCCCGCACGCAACGATGAGGCAAGCAGCGTCGACAGCGCGGCAGCACGAGCGAACGCGGCAAACATGGTGCCCCTACGGTCAACCCTCTGGGTCGCGATAATAGCCTGCTGGGAGAGAGCATAGAGGTATCGAATTCGCGTAACACGACGCGGTACACAGGCAGAAACTGAAATGTCTCCTAGGAGTCAAAAGCGTAGTCTCGCAATTGTGGCGCGCACGTCCGCTTTGCAGATTCCTTACATTGGCCTCGACTTCCCCGCACAGCAAGCATGTGTGGCGCCGAAAGGAGGCGCCCGTGGACACATATATCGTTAAAGCCACGATCAAAGCCCATCTCGCTCAAATCCGGGCCGAGCTGGAAAAAGGGCTCAGGATTGCCAATGCCGCGGAAACTATGCGGGCTCCGGCAGGATTAATTAAGGCATCGAAATCGTCGACAGGGCGCCGGCGTTGCCGCCGGCACCCGTGATGTTCGCAAACCGTCCGCCGTGATTAGCCGCGGTGGTCGTTATCGTCTCTATTATCATTGCGTCCTTTGCGATCGCGATCACCATCGCGATCGAAGTCGAACATATCGAACAGATCGCCGATCGCGGGCATGTTGCGCGGCACATAGGCGTCGTCGTCATGCTTCGGGTTGGGGAGGTTGTCGCGGCTGCGCGCCGTCAGCGTCTCCTTGAGCTTCCAGTTCCGCTCGATGAACTTCACGAACGAGGAATGCTCGTTGTAGACGTGGCTGACGCGCCCGCCGGTCGAGAACGGCGACACCGCAATCATCGGGATGCGCGGGCCGGTGCCGAAGAAGTCGACCGGCTGAATGAAGCCCGAGTCGTAGTAGCCGCCGCCCTCGTCGACCGTCACGAAGATCGCGGTCTTCGCCCATTGCTGCGGGTTGCTCTGGGCGAGCTGGATGATGTTGTCCACGAACGCCTCGAACAGGCTCCACTTCGACGACGCAGGATGGCCGTCCATCGCGCCGTCCGGCTTCACGTAGGACACCGACGGCAAGGTGCCGTTCTTGAGATCGGTGAACAGGTCCGTCACGTCGCGCATGTGGTCGGCGCGCAGCGACGGATAGTTCGCCTGGTGCTCGAACGGATTGCAGATGTTGCAATAGCCGTTCACCGGATTGCCGGCGACCGCGAGATTGTAGCCGCCGCCGTAGTATTTCCACGAGATCTTGTGGTCGTTCAGCACGTCGCCGATGCTGCGGATGAACACCGGCGGGATGATGTTGTTGGTCGGGTTGACGTTGTCGGGCACGCCGGTCGGCACGCCGCCGGGCGTAAACGCCGGATTGACGTTGACCGCCGGATAATAGTGGCCCGGCGCGCAGTTGGGCGACACCTCGTAGGGCAGCTCCTTGAGGTAGTCGGTGATCGCCTTGGTGCCGGGCGCGTTCTGGTCCGAGCAGTTGAACCATTGCGCGCGCGTCGTGTAGAGGTTCAGCGTTCCGGCCGCCGGATCGGGATTGTAGATGCGTGCCGCGGGCGGCGTGCCGGGCCCGCCGGTTGAGTTGCTGAAGAAGATCTGGTCGGCGAAGCCGAGCGGGATGCTGTCCGGCCCGGTGCCACCCATCACCGGCTGATGGTAGTTGTCGCTGATCGTATACTGGTCGGCAAGCCGCTTGGTGATCGGCGCATCGCCGGTCTGGATGTTGAAGAACGCCATGGTCTGGCCGGTGTCGTGCGGCGTTCCTCCCGGCGGCGTCGCGAAGGTGGTCGTGACCGCCGACTGCAGGTCGTGCAGGCATCCGGTCGGGTTGCCGCGCGACACGTGCTCCTTGTCGATTGCGCAGTCCATCTGCTGCCACATCTGGAAGAACTGGTGGATCGTGTCGGCGGTGAACGCGTCGTACGGCATGGTCGGTCCGGTCATCTGGAACGGGCCGGGCGGCAGCGTATTGACGTTAGTGATGCGCGAGTCGGGGCCGAGCGTGGCGGCGAGCCCGGTGCCGCCGGTGCCGAACAGGAACTGGGACTGCGGCGGCAGGCCCGGATCGCCGCCGGGAATGCCGAGGATGAAGGCGAGCGGCGACGTCGCGGGCACGCCGCCGATGTCGGGCGGAGGCAGCGTCGCATAGAGCGCCTTGTTGCTCGCCTTGGCGCTGATGAAGAACTTGCCTAGGTTTGGCGGCGACACGAGCTGGAACTGGTGTCCCTGGGCGAAGTTGGGGCCGGGCGAGCCGTCGGCCTTGACGATGCCCTGCGACAGGAGGTTCAGCACCTTCTGGTGCCGGCCTTTCGGCACGTAGGTGGCGAAGATGTGATCGAAGCTGCGGTTCTCGCCGACGATGATGACGACGTGCTCGATCGGGCTCGCTGTCTTGCGCGACCCCTTGTCGGAGTTGTCATCGGCGGCGGCGATGCCGAGCGTTGCGACGATGGAAACGCCGGCGGCGAATGCCGCGAGCAGCCGGTTGGTGTGTCGTGAGGGCATTCTGACCTCCACTTCAGTAGACGTTGAGTGAACGGGTAGAAAGCACTCGGGCGAATAGTCCTCGTTTGTGACGTGTGCTGTTCGGTCGCATGTCGGCTACATGAAACTTTCATGAAGTGATGTTTGTGCGCGAAATCGCCGGGCACTACCTCGTTGAGCGAGATCCGCGCAACAAGCCTGGCAATGCCGGGGGAGAGTGTGTCGATCACAGTATGAGCGTTGGTATTGGACGGCGCCCAGCACATGGCAAAGCCAGCGCGGGTCGAGAAGGTCGAGGTTCCTGGACATCGCGACAATGTCTGCGCAGACCTTCGCGGGGACGCGCCTCGACAGCTCCTGGGCAAATCGCGTCTCGTGCTCCTCGAAGGCGGTGAACATCATGGGCGAGTAACCCAGACTGCCGGACATGAAATCCCGATAGGCGAATGCAGATCGCGAGCGATGACCGCTGTGGGTCTCAACCGGTAAGGCTCACAGCGAACACATCACGTCTCCAATTCCTCCTTGAGCAAACATTGCTGACGCATGTCAGGACATAGCGGTGTGTAGGACCTGGGCAACGGATCTGGGCGACATACTCGTGATCGTGCTCGGGTCGGTGACTGCCCGGCCGATGGCCCTTTGGGTCAGCTCGGCGATCTCGGCCGCATCTGGACCCGACGGAACGCGAAACCAGCGATCGCGACACATTCTAAAGCCGGCCGTTGGCCATCACGCCTGGAAACGCGCGATGACATGCCCGGAACTCCAAGACCAGCAAGGAAGCCGCGACAACGCGTGGACCGACGAAGCCATGTTTCCTGCCTGGCCTAGGCACGTCCTGGGTGCCTGCCCGCTCGCTGTGGCAGCAGCAGAATACAGCCCACAATAAAGGCCGCGATGACAAGAGAGGCGAGCGGACGGCTGAGGGCAAGACCGCCATCACTGACCGGCTTGTCCAGAAAGTCTCCGACAGTGGCGCCTAGTGGTCGCGTCAGGATGAACGCCGCCCAGAATAGCGCAACGCGTGAGACATTCGTCCAGAAGTAAAGCGCGGCGACGACCACGAGACCTGCCCCGAAAACAAGCGCGCCGCCTTCGTAGCCGAGGCCTCCCGTATCAGCGATCCAGTCGCCCAGGGCCGTGCCAAGCGTCTGCGAGAAGGTGATAGCCGCCCAATAGAATGCCTCCACCTTAGGAGTAGTCACGGTGTTCACCGAAATGGTGCCTTGCGACCAATACCAGAGTGCAAGAACGACGGCGAGGCAGGCGAGCAATAGCGTAGAGCCGCCCGTGTACCCAATGCCGAGCGAGCGGTCCGCAAAATCCGCCATGGTGGTTCCGAACGTCGTGGAAGCGATGATCGTTGCCCAATAGAGAGCGGGGTGAAACTTCTTCGCGAGAATCTGCGCGATGACTAACATGACCAGCAGGCCAAGAAAGATCGCCGTACCGGCAAGATAACCCCAGTTCAGTGTCATGGTGACGGTGTCGCCGCCGGTCTCGCCCAGCGTCGTCGCGGCGATCTTGATGATCCAGAAGCCGAGCGTGACTTCCGGAACCTTGCTGAAAAGTTCGTCGGTCTGGGTTGGTACGTGGGAACTGCGCAGCGCCACATCATTCATGGGAATTCTGCCGATGGCTATGAGAGGTTCTAAGGACTCCAGTCACGAGCACGGCCAGGCATCCGAACAGAAGGCCCGCACCGGCCGTGAGCGAATCCACGGGCCAGGTCTTGGTGATGACCGTCGCGACGCCAGCCACGAACAGGATGCCGAGCGCCAGGAACTCATCTTCAAGGAAGAGTCCAAGGAGCTCGCGTAAGGCAGTGATGACAAGCTTCATGACACGGGCCACGGCGTTGTGCGGGGACGGGCGAGTTGAACGAGAAGAGCCGAGACGGAGAGGAAGCAGAGAATAAAGCCGACCAGGGCGAGATCGCTTCCGGGCCAGTGAATACCGAGCCCTTCTCCGGTCCAGAACACGCCAAAGGCCGACAGCATAGCGCCGACCCCAAACTTCAGCGCGTTCTCCGGAACGCGTGCGAGGGGGCGGTACAGGAAGAACCCGGCGCCCAGCACCAGCGCACAGGCCGCTGCGGCACCGACGCTGGCCGGCCATAAAAGGCCGGGGCCTGCGCCAACCGCAATCACGATGAATACGACCTCAAGCCCTTCCAGCAGTACGGCCTTGAACGTGGTGATGAGGGCGACCCACTCGGCGCGACTGCGGCCGGGGATTACCGCGAGATCACGCGTCTCCGCCGCAAAAATCGCGGTTTCATCGTGATATGGGATGAGACCGGCGTAGCGCAGAATCGCTTTCCGCAGCCAGCGCATCCCAAACAGCAACAGCAGCACGCCGATGAGCAGTTGCAGCCATTCAAGCGGTATACGGTTCAGGGCGGGGCCGAGCACGATGACGAGAGATGCAAGGACCGCCAGTCCCACCGCCGTTCCGGTCAAAGCCGGTCGCCAGCCACGGACGGTTCCGACGGCCAGCACCACCGTAAAGGCCTCCACCGCCTCGACGATAGAGGCCAGGAACGCAGCCGTTATGGCAGGAGCGGCCGTTCCCCAGGATAAGAGTTCCATAACAAGCCTTCCAACCATGTTGTGAATACAACATTCTTGATCTAATATTGTTGCATTCGCTACAGGGTCAAGCACCCCATGCGCCGCAAGGACAAAGACAGTTTCGCCGAGCGGATTGCTGCGACGCTGAACCGCCTCAGCGCCGCCGAGCGCCAAGCCGTACGGTTTTTTCAGGAGAATCGGGAGGATGTCCTAGTCGCCTCCGCGGCCGATCTGGCTCGGAAGATCGGAACCAGTGACGCAACTGTGATCAGGGCCACCCGGGC
>Ga0137397_10003896_pt1 | contig 10406 bp, 7 predicted proteins | sample czorhiz116metaG_FD_106658 | JGI IMG/M metagenome (GOLD analysis project Ga0137397, IMG submission 106658) | Vadose zone soil microbial communities from Angelo Coast Range Reserve, California, USA - czorhiz1.16 metaG | ecosystem: Environmental > Terrestrial > Soil > Vadose zone | place: USA...
CCGGTGTTCGGGCTGCTGCTCGGCGCGGCGCTCTTGAACGAGCAGTTCACGCCGACGGACGGGGTGGCGCTGGTGGTGATCGCGACGGGGCTCTGGCTGGTGGCGCGAGGCTAAAGGCGGTGCACCGCGACGCGGAAGTCCGCATAACCGAAGACGGAGTCCCTCGGGTAGTACACCGCGCTTCCGTCCCAGCCATTCCCCTCGCCGTTTGGCTTCAGCGAGAAAGCCATCACGATCCCGTTGTAGGTCGGGTAGTGGGTAATCTCGTTTCCGATGGCCAGCAGGGCCCACGAAGCGTTCACCGGCCCACGGTAGGGCGGCCGGAGGGCCGCCTTACCGGGGAGGATCGAGCGGAAACTCAATCGTCGTCGTGGTGGTGCTTATCGGGATCTTCGCCGAGGCCGATCGCCTTCGCCCTTCCGGTGAGCTCGAGGATGTCCAGGCCCGCGCCGTTCCGATCCGTCGCGTAGATGAACCCGCGGTTGTCCACCTCGAGGTTGTTGGTCATGTAGCCATCGGGGTCGGTGTTGGCGTTGGACTCGGGAACGTAGAAGGCGAGTTCCACCGGGGCCTGCGGCTCGCGGATGTCCCAGGCCCGCACGCCGCCGGTGAAATACGCGAGGAAGCTCACCCGGCCGTAGTACGGGTTGCGGAAGTTCTCCTCGCTGGAGTGCACGCCGTAGCGTGCTCCGCGATCGCAGTAGTTGCCGCGCGGATACTTCTCTCCCAGGCGCGGATCCACCGACATGGTGGAGAGGACCATCGGGCCGTGCCAGGGGTTCTGCTCGACGCGCGTTCCAGGAGGCGCGTTGCGCGAGTTCTCCACCGTGACGTCGACGACGAAGCTCCAGTGCGGAGGCTCCTGGCACTTGTTGGACGTCGCCTCGGAAGCGAGCAGGACGATGTCCCGGACCTTGAACTCGGAGTACTTCGCGTAGCTCGCCGGGGCCATCCCGAAGACCGGCATGCTGGTGTGGCCGCCTTGATCGGGCGACATCAGGAAGAAGCTGGTCTGCGCCGACTCGATGTCGGCGACCGTCGGCCGGTCGGGGTCGCCGACCCAGGTGCCGCCGTAGGCGGGCGGCAGCAGCTTCTTGCGGTCGATGATCTGGAGCACGCCGTCGTCGCCGACGCCCCAGGCGGCGTAGATGCGGTTGCCGACCACGTCGTCGGGCCCGGCGCCGCGAGCGAGCTTCATCCCGGATTGCGGGTGCTCGAACGTCGAGATCGGCCCGTGCAGCGAGTTCGGCGCCGTCCCGGCTCCGTCAGGCTGCGAGCCGACGATGCCGTAGGTCCGGATGTACTTCGGGTAGCCGGCGACGACCGGCGCGGTGGTTCCGGGCAGACCCGCTGCAGGGGGATTGCTCCAGTCGTAGATCACCATCGACTGGCCGGTGCGCCACCGGTTCGGCGCAGGCACGTCCCGGCTGCCCGGCATGTAGGCCAGGCCGGTCTTGCACTCCCACCAGTCCTTGTGCGTGTTGCGGAGGCCCTGAAGGGACGCCACAGGCGCGGGGTTCCGGATGTCCGTGACATCCCAGATCTCGTACCCGGAGCGCTGCGCGGCGTTGCCCTGGATGTTCCGCAACAGGTAGACGTGCCGGGCGATCCCGCCGGGCAGGTCGGTGCCAAGGCAGAGCCGCGCCATCTGGGCCTGGCCGCCGGCCACCGGGACCGGAATATGTGCAGTCTCGACGGGACGGGACGGATTGGTGACGTCGATGATCATCGTCCCGTCCGGCTCGACCGGGCTGCCCGGCTTGAGCGGATTCGGTTTCGCTCCGCTGTGGGTTCCGACGAAGGCGATGGTCCGTCCGTCCGGGTAGACGATGACGTTTGGCTGATACGAGGGGCGCCCTTGCAAGTCGACGTGGCCCACGCGGCGCATTTCCTTCTGCTCGCCGCTCTGGCTGATGCGGCTGCGCCCCCTGTCGTCCCTGTCCCTGTCGTGCGCGAGGCCCGGTCCCGCAACCAGCGCCGCCATCGCTGCTGCCAATCCCGCAAGAATGCGCTTTCGCGCAGCGGGCAATCCGCTTCCTGAATGCATGGGTTCCCCCTGGTGATGTCCGGGGCGGCGGCCGCCGTCCCAACCAGCTACGAGAGAGTCTTCGTTTGTCTTGCGTCCCGTTCCGAGGTCCCGCCGCTCTGACGCTGCTCTTCTTGCGTTGCCGGACTCGAGCCAACCTGCTCAAGATGCACGGTCGGGCTACGGCGCTAGCGCATGCTCCGCGTGAACCTGCGAGTCAAGGCTGCCTGCGTCAGCTTGCCGCAGGCCACTGTCGGCCGAGCACTTTCGTTTTTCGCGCCGACGAACGTCGCATCCTTTTGCCGCTGCGCGGCATCGCCGTCCTTCCCGAGCCTTGCTCTTCCGACGCAGGGCTGGATAGCCTCACGCCACGCGGCGCATCCGTGCGCCGGCGGATGCCGAAGCCCGGCGACGGGAGGGGCACTCCATGATCGCAGCCTGTGTGGCGCTGGCCCTCGCCGCGCCGCCGCCTTCCCTGCGCCTCGCCGATCTGCTGCGCGAGGCCCGGGAGCGGAATCCCGACTTGAAAGCCGCGCAGGCCCACTTGCGCGCGGCCAACGAGAGCCTTCCGGCCGCCGGCGCGCTGGACGATCCGATGTTGACGGTCCAACTCTGGAACGCGCCGGTCGATTTCTCCACGGTGCCTCTGATGGTCGAGCTGTCCCAGACCATCCCGCTCGGCGGCAAGCGCGGAGCGCGGACCGACCTGGCGCGCGCGGACGCCAGCCGGGCGGAAGCCGATCTGGCGACCATCCAGCGGGAGATCGAGACGCAGGTCGCTTCGGCCTACTTCGATCTGTTCCTGGCGGAGCGGACGCAGGCCGTCAACGACGATCTGGAGACGATCCTCAAGGTGCTCCAGCACACCTCGGAGGTGCGGGTCTCGCACGGCAAGGGCGAGCAGCTCGAGCTCCTGCGGGCGCAGGCCTCTTTGCTGCAGCTCCGGGCGCAGCAGGAGACCGCCGTGGACCGGCGCAAGTCGGCCTGGGCGCGGCTCGCGGCGCTGGTCGATCGCAACCCGGCGACACCGGCGGGACCGACCACCGCGCCCGACGCGATGCTGCCCATTCCGGATCTGGACACATTGCAGGGCCATGCGCTCAAGGGGAGACCGGAGCTGGCCGGCGCGCGCGCCCGGGTGGCAGCCGCCGAGGCGCAGGCGCGCCTTGCCAAGGCCGAGAGCATTCCCGATCTGGACCTCTTCCTCGCCGGGATGCACGAGTTCGAGAGCACCGCCTCCGTCACCAACTTCCTCTTTGCCGGCTTCCGGATCAAGCTGCCGATCTTCGGCGGCGGCAGGAGCGCGCCGCCAGCCTCGGCCGCCCAGGCGCAGGTGATCTCGGCCCAGGAGTCGGAGCGCGGCCTGCGCAACCGGGTGGCGGCCGAGGTGGCGGAAGCCCACGCCCACGTGGTCGCGGAGCGGCGTCAGATCGATCTCCACCACCAGCTCGTGCCGATCGCGCGACAGGTCGTGGAAGGGGCACAATCGAGCTACGCGGCAGGCCGGGGGGACTTCGCCATGGTGCTCGACAGCGCGCGCGAGCTGCGGATGCACGAGCTGGAGCTGGCGATGCACCTCGCGGCATACATCCAGCGGCTTGCGGAGCTGCAGCGCGCGGTGGGCGAGGAGCTGGGCGTGGACGAGTCGGCGGAGACGGGACATGACCAGCGGCACTAGGGTGCTGCTTCTGCTGCTGGTCGCGGCCTGCGCCAGGCGGGACAGCTCGAGCGCCGTCCACGCCGGAGACCTGCGGCTGCAGATCCGGCTCGACCCCGATCCGCCGGTGGCCGCGGACAACGTGCTGCACGTCGAGCTCATGGACGCGGGCGGAAACCCGGTGGACGGCGCGCGGTTGGGCTTCGCCTCCAACATGCCGGCCATGGGCGCGATGCCGGAGATGAAGGGAGGCGGCGACGTGCAGGCCCGGGGCGCCGGGAAGTACGACGTCGCCTACACGCTCTCGATGCTCGGGGACTGGACGCTGACGCTGCGGATCGACGCGCCGGGGCACCCCCAGGCCGAGCTGCACCTCAAGGTCGCTCCTCCGCACAAGGGATACGCGGTGGAGACGCGGGCGGCGGCCGCCCCGCGGGAGAGCGGGCCCAGGACGCTGGCGCTGACGCCCGAGCGGCAGCAGCTCATCGGCGTGGTCTACGCCAAGGTCGAGAAGCGGCCGCTGCGGCTCGACCTGCGCGCCAGCGGCCGGGTGGAGGTCGACGAGACCCGCGTCCGCGACGTGGTGCTGAAGTACGACGCCTATGTCGAGGAGCTGGTGGTCAACCAGACGGGACAGCGGGTGCGCAAGGGCGAGCCGCTCTTGATCCTCTACAGCCCCGAGCTGCTCTCCGCCGAGCAGGAATACCTGGTCGCGCTGCGCGGCACCGGCGCCGGCGGGAGCGAGCAGCTCGCCCGCGCCGCCGAAGACCGGCTGCGGCGCTGGGGCCTCGACGACGGGCAGCTCGCGGCATTGCGCAACCGGGGCAACGCGGAGCCGCGCGTGACCGTCCGCAGCCCGGCGGAGGGCACCGTGCTGGAGAAGGCCGTCGTCGCCGGCACGAAGGCGATGGCGGGGATGGTGCTGTACCGGATCGGAGACCTGGGACGGATCTGGGTGATCGCGGACTTGTTCGAGTCCGACGCCCCGTACCTCGAGGCCGGCTTGCGCGCGACGCTCACCCTGCCCTTCGCGGGTGGAAGGGCGCTCGACGGGACGGTGGAGTTCGTCTACCCGACGGTGGATCCAAAGACCCGCTCAGTGCGGGCGCGGCTGGTCTTTCCCAACGCGCGGCTGTCTTTGAAGCCGGGGATGTTCGCGGACGTGCGCGTGCAGGTGCCGCTCGGATCGCGCCTGTCGGTGCCCGACGACGCCTTGCTGGCCTCCGGCGAGCACCGGTACGCCTTCGTCAAGCGCGGCGAGGGCGAGCTAGAGGCGCGCGAGGTCAAGGTCGGAGCGGTGGGCGACTACGACGAGGTCCTCGAGGGCCTGGCGGAGGGCGAGGAGGTCGCCACCCAGGCGACGTTCCTGCTCTCGAGCGAGGCCCAGCTTCGCAGCGCGCTGCCGCGCTGGAACCGGCCGTGATCGGCCGGATCATCGCGGCTTGCGCCTCGAACCGGCTCGCCACGCTGCTGGTCGTGGCGCTGGTCACCGCCTGGGGCGTGATCTCGCTGCGCAGCACGGCGCTCGACGCGATCCCCGATCTCTCGGACGTCCAGGTGATCGTCTACTCCGAGTGGATGGGCCGGGCGCCGGACCTGGTGGAGGACAACATCACCTACCCGGTGGTGTCGTCGATGCTCGGATCGCCGCGGGTCACGGCGGTGCGCGGGCAGTCGATGTTCGGCATGTCGTTCGTCAACGTGATCTTCGAGGACGGCACCGACCTGTACTGGGCACGCAGCCGGGTGCTGGAGAAGCTCTCCAGCATCTCCAACAAGCTCCCGCAAGGCGTGACTCCGGTCCTGGGCCCCGACGCCACCGCGGTCGGCTGGGTGTTCGAGTACGCGCTGGTCGACCGGACCGGCCGCACCACCCTGCAGCAGCTCCAGTCGTTGCAGGACTGGAACCTGCGCTACGCGCTGCAGGCGGTGCCCGGCGTGGCGGAGGTCGCGAGCATCGGCGGGTTCGTGAAGGAGTACCAGGTCAACCTGGACCCGGATCGGCTCGCGGCGCTGAACATCCCGCTCGGCACCGTGGTGAACAGCGTGCGCTTGTCCAACGCGGACGTCGGGGGCCGCGTCCTGGAGGTCAGCGGCACGGAGCATTACGTGCGCGGCCGCGGCTACGTGAAGACGATCAAGGACCTGGAGAGGGTGGTGCTCGGCTCGCAGATGGGCACTCCCGTGCTCTTGCGCGACGTCGCCGCCATCGGCATCGGCCCGGCCCAGCGCCGCGGGCTGGCCGACCTGGACGGGGAAGGCGAGACGGTCGGCGGCGTGGTGATCGCGCGCGCAGGCACCAACGCGCTGGCGGTGATCGACGCGGTCAAGGCGCGGATCGCGGAGATCGCGCCGACCCTGCCGCCGGGGACGCAGATCGTGCCGACCTACGACCGCTCGCGGCTGATCCGCGAGAGCATCGAGACGCTGCGGCGCACGCTGATCGAGGAGCTGATCGCGGTAGCCGCGGTGATCCTGGTCTTTTTGCTGCACCTGCGATCCACGCTGATCCCGGCGCTGCTGCTCCCCATCGCCGTGGTGGCCGCCTTCATTCCCATGAAGCAGATGGGGCTCACCGCGAACATCATGTCGCTCGGGGGGATCGCCATCGCCATCGGCGCGATGGTCGACGCCGCCATCATCGTGGTCGAGAACGTGCACAAGCGGCTGGAGAGGTGGGAGCGCGAGGGCCGCAAGGAGCCTCGCGCGGAAGTGGTGCTGGGAGGGCTGCAGGAGGTGGGTCGTCCCATCTTCTTCTCGCTGCTGGTGATCACGGTGGGCTTCTTGCCGGTGTTCACGCTGGAGGGGACGGAAGGCAGGCTCTTCTCCCCGCTCGCCTGGACCAAGACGTTCTCGATGGCGGCGGCGGCGCTGCTCTCCATCACGCTGGTCCCGGCCATCGCTGCCACCTTCATCCGGGGACGGATCCGCGACGAGGAGCACAATCCGGTCAGCCGCCTGCTGACACGCCTCTACGACCCGGTGTGCCGGCTGGCGCTGCGGTTCCGCTGGGCGGTGATCGCCGGGGCCGTGGTGCTGATGGCCGCCACCATCCCCATCGTGAGGCGGCTGGGCAGCGAGTTCATGCCGCCGCTCAACGAGGGCACCCTGCTCTACATGCCGAGCAGCGTCCCGGGGATGAGCGACGCCGCCGCCCGCGACGTGCTCCAGCGGATGGATCAGGTGCTGCGCCGGTTCCCCGAGGTGGCGCGCGTGTTCGGCAAGGCAGGGCGATTCGACACCGCGACCGATCCGGCGCCGCTCTCGATGTTCGAGACCGTCGTCGAGCTGAAGCCTCCGTCGGAGTGGCCTGCCGGAGAAGACTGGGACGGCCTCGTGCGCAAGCTCGACGGCGCCATGCAGTTCGCCGGCATGCCCAACGTCTGGTGGATGCCCATCCAGACGCGCACCGAGATGCTGGCCACCGGCGTGCGCAGCCCGCTCGGGGTGCTGGTCCTCGGGCCGGACACCGCGGTGATCGACCGGATCGGGGCGCAGATCGAAGCGGCCCTGCGCGAGGTTCCCGGCACGCGCAGCGCGTTCGCGGAGCGCATCGGCGGCGGATACTTCCTCGACTTCGACGTGAACCGCGACCACGCGGCGCGGTTCGGCCTGAACGTCGGCGACGTGGAGGACGCCGTCGAGACCGCGATCGGAGGCCTCACCGTCTCCACCACCATCGAGGGGCGCGAGCGATATCCGGTGACCGTGCGCTACGCCCGCGACTTCCGCTCCGACCTGCAGGCGCTGCGGCGGGTCCGGGTGGCGACGATGGACGGGGCGCACATCGCGCTGGGGCAGGTGGCGTCGCTCGAGCTGCGCACGGGTCCCGCGATGCTGCGCGACGAGAATGGCCAGCTCGCCGGCTACGTGTTCGCCGACACCGCGCGGCCCATCGAGGACTACGTCCGCGACGCGAAAGCGGCGGTCGCGCGACGTGTGAAGCTGCCTCCGGGATATCGCCTGGAGTGGGCCGGCCAGTACCGCTACCTGGAGCGCGCCAAGGCGCGGCTCGCCGTGGTGGTGCCCGTCACGCTGTTCCTGATCTTCCTGCTCCTCTTCTTCAACTCCCGCAGCCCGGTGGAGGCGCTGATCGTCATGCTCGCCGTGCCGTTCTCGCTGGTGGGCGCGTTCTGGCTGCTCTGGCTGCTCGGCTACAACCTGTCGGTCGCGGTCTGGGTGGGGATCATCGCGCTGGCCGGGCTGGACGCGGAGACCGGGATCGTGATGCTGCTGTACCTGGACCTGGCCTGGAAGGAGCGCAAGCCGCAGAGCCGCGAGGAGGCGCGCGAGGCCGTGGTGCACGGAGCGGTGAAGCGCATCCGCCCGAAGATCATGACGGTCGCGACCATCCTGGTCGGCCTCGTGCCCATCCTCTGGTCCGCGGGCACCGGCGCCGACGTGATGAAGCGGATCGCCGCGCCGATGGTGGGCGGCGTGGTCACTTCCGCGCTGCTCGAGCTCCTGGTGTATCCGGCGCTGTACCTGCTCTGGAAGGGGCGCTACTTGCGGGCGTAGGTGCCGTCCATGAAGGTGGGCGTGTAATTCGGAACCGCCTGGAACCTCCGCATCGTACCGCGCGCGCGCCGCCCCTGATCCTCGATCGCGAAGCCGGCGGACTCGACCGCCGCCTCCGTGTCCCGGTTTGGATGACAGCCGCCCGTCACGCGGGTCCAGAGCGGCTGGTAGAGGTCCTGGAGGCGGGCGCCGAATGCGCTGCGGGCGCGCACGTGCTCGACCATCCGCAGCTGTCCGCCGGGCCGGAGCACGCGGCGCACCTCGCGCAAGGCGGAGGGCGGATCGGGCACGCTGCAGAACACCAGGCTGCTCACGACCGTGTCGAACGCTCCGTCGCGAAACGGCAGCGCCTGCGCGCTGCCGATCACGAGCGGGGTCCGCGGCGCCCTCTTGCGGGCCCGGCGCAACGCTTCCGGAGAGGGATCCAGGCCCACGGTGCGCGTCTGGTCGCGGAAGAAGCGGAGGTTGCGGCCGGTCCCGCAGCCTAGCTCCAGGGTGCGGCCGGTCGCGCCGCGGGCGAGCCATTCACGCCACCGGCGCAGGCCTCGCCAGTCCGACAAGGCGCAGAAGGCGTCGTACACCCAGGGGATCTGCTCGATTCCGCGCACGGCCCGGGAGGGTACCGCAAATCGTTTACTTGGGCGGGTCGCGCTGTTCGGCGGCCGGCACGATGGTGGGCGCCGCGTGGTTCGAGTCGGGCGCCTGATAGATCGGCCCGACCGGAAGCGCGACGCCGCTGCCGTTCGCCTTGGTCGCGATCCCGGTCCCGCCCGGAACGCACTTGCCGCCGGCGAAGGTCTCCTCGCAGCGCTCGTCGGCCGCGCACTTTCCGTCGCAGGCAAGGCGGTCGCAGAGTCCGGTGTTCGTATTGCAGGCCGTCCCGGCCGTGCAGATGGCGTAGCACCCTCCTGCGGCCCGGTTGGCCGCCGACGCTCCGAGAGCCAAGGCGGTCGTGGTGGCGGCACCCAACATGGTGTTCGGGCTGCCCGTCTTGCAGGCGACGAGGAAGAGCGCGCAGAAGAGGAGGCGGGGCAGGCGCGTCATCATTGCTCTGGTTTCCTCAACTCGGAGTTTAACAGGAAGCAATGGCTGGTGCCGGGATCGGGCCTGGAGACCTCAGATTCAGGGTTGAAGGCGGGCAAGGATTCGGGCGAACCGCGGCGACCCCCGCAGCGAATCGAGATCCGGATCCTCCTCCATCCACGCCCTGAATCCTCTCCCCGTATCCACCGCCCGGTCCAGCAAATCCAGCGCACGCTGCTGGTTCCCCACCACCGCAAACCCGCACGCCGCGTTGTAGAGCACGGCGAAGTCGTGCGGCTTCAGCGCGACCGCCTGCTCCAGCCTCTCGACGCCCTTCTCCGTCTGGCCCAGGTTGATCAGCGCTCCTCCCGAGAAGTAGAGCGCGCGCACGTCGTCCGGCCTGTTGCTCAGCACCCGGTCCGCCGCGGACAGCGATCGCTCCCGGCTCGAGCGGACCTTCCGCTCGTCGCCCAGCTTCGCGTAGGGCATCGCCATCAGGGTCAGCGAGTCGTAGTCGTCGGAATCGCAGCGGGCCGCTTCCTCGTAGGCCTGCGCCGAGTCGGCGTGCCGGTGCACGGAAAAGAGGAACCGGCCGTAGTGGTACCAGGCGTCCCGCAGTCCAGGGGAGAGCTGGATGGCGCGCCGGAAGGCCTGGTCCGACTCGTCGGAGCGGCCGAGCAACGAGAGGACGCTCGCTCGCGCGACGTGGGCCTCGGCCAGATCGGGCTCGAGCTTGAGCGCCTTCTCGCTGGCCGCCAGGGCCTCCGCCCGGAGCGCGGGCTGGGCGTCGCGGGGAACCAGGAGCCACTGCACGAGGTTGATGTCCACGTCCGCGAGCCCCGCATGGGCCTGCGCGAACCTGTCGTCCAGCGCGATCGCGCGCTTGAACATCTGCCGGGCCAACTCGACATTCTCGGAGCCCAGCGAGCGGAAGTATTGCCGCCCGCGCAGGTACATCTCGTAGGCCTGCGGGTTGGCGGTCCCGCCGCGGCGCAGCCGATCGGCCGCGTCGCCGGACATCCGCAGCCGCAGCGCCGCGACCACGGCGCGCGCGATCTCCTCCTGGATGGCGAACGCGTCCTGAAGGCGCCGATCGAAGCGATCCGACCACAGCTCGTAGCCGTCGCTGCTCAGCAGGCGGGCGCTGACGCGCAGCCGATCGTCCAATTTGCGCACGCTGCC
>Ga0137397_10003898_pt1 | contig 10405 bp, 9 predicted proteins | sample czorhiz116metaG_FD_106658 | JGI IMG/M metagenome (GOLD analysis project Ga0137397, IMG submission 106658) | Vadose zone soil microbial communities from Angelo Coast Range Reserve, California, USA - czorhiz1.16 metaG | ecosystem: Environmental > Terrestrial > Soil > Vadose zone | place: USA...
CGAGCTTGTTCCCGGGCCGGAGATCGCATCCGAGGTGCAGGTCCGAGATGGCAAGCAGGTTGTGCCGCCGCTCCGAGAGCGACCGGACCCGCTGCCACATCCTTCCGAGGACCATCGGTAGACGCCCCCTTCCCGAGGGAACGTCTGAGCAAGCCTCGTGCCGCTCAGATGGCTTTCTCGTAGACGCGATACGTCTTGTACTTGCGGGCACCCATCCGCTCGATGCCGCGGTTGATCAGCACGTTGTCCTCGAGCGTCCAGGAGAGCTCGCCCCCGACGTAGCCGCGCGCCGCACCCCTCCGCGCCACCTCCACGTAGAGAACGGCGGCGAGCGTGCCGTAGCGGTGCGAGGCGCGGTACTCCTCCTTGACGCCGAGCAGCAGGAGCCGCGCGTGCTTGGGGCGCTTGAACCTGAGCCGCCAGAGCAGCTTCACGAGGTTGAGCGGACGCTTGATCAGCTCGCCGTCGAAGTCCTTCACCATCTCGTTCACGTCGGGGATGGCGAAGCACATCGCCGCCGGCTTGCCGTCCACCTCGGCCACCAGCGCGATCTCGGTGTCGACGAACATCTTGTACTCGGTGGCGATGATCTCCAGCTCGGCTGCGGTGAAGGGCGTGAAGCCCCAGTTCTGTGACCAGGCGGAGTTGTAGACGTCGCGCACGATCCCCACCTCGCGCCGGAACTGGCCGAGGTCCATCGGCCGCACGCGGACGTTGGGGAGCCGGAGGGTCTTCTCGGCGATCCGCTGGGTGCGCTCGTCGATCTGTCCCGAGGTGTACCACCAGGCGTAGAGGTCCTTGGCCTTGGACAGCCCGGCCGACTCGATCAGCGGACCGACGTAGGGCCGGTTGTGCGGCATGCCGATGCGCGGCGGCGTGTCGAAGCCCTCGACCAGAACGCCGACTTCTCCTTTCGAGTCGAGCGTGAACGGGCCCCGCAGGCGCGAACGGCCCTTGGAGCGGGCCCAGCCGGCGGCCGCGTCGAAGAGCGCGCTGGCGACCGCGGCGTCCTCCTGGCTGTCGAAGAACCCGAAGAAGGCGACCCCCTTTTCCTCCGGCCACTGCTTGTCGAAGTCGGTGTCGATCTGGGCGGAGATCCGCCCGACCGGCCGGCCATCGCGCAAGGCGAGGAAGCACTGGACCTCTCCGTGCTTCAGGAACGGGCTCTTCTTCGGGTCCAGCGAGCGGCGGTAGTCGTCCAGCAGGGGGGGCACCCAGTTCGGGTCCGATCTCATTCCCAGCGTCCAGGGCACGCGCAAGAAGGTTTCCAGCTCCCGCTTCGACTCGACTGGACGGATTTCGACGGACATGCGGCCGCGGAACCTAGCACACGGAATCATTGCGGCGGCGGGCCACGCGTGTTACGCGAATGCCTTTTCTTCCAGGGCCTTGGATGGACTACCGGGATACCGTTCACCTGCCGAAGACCGACTTTCCCATGCGCGCGGCGCTCAGCGAGCGCGAGCCGGCGCAGGTCAAGGCCTGGGAGGACGAGAACGTCTACCGGAGGCTGATCGAGAAGAACGCCAGCGCGGACAAGTTCGTCTTCCACGACGGGCCGCCCTACGCGAACGGGCCCATCCACCAAGGCCACTTCCTCAACAAGATCCTCAAGGACCTGGTGTGCAAGTACCAGATGATGGCCGGGCGCCTGGCGGACTTCGTTCCAGGCTGGGACTGCCACGGCCTCCCCATCGAGCGCCAGGTGGACAAGCAGCTGGGAGCGAAGAAGCGCGAGATGAGCGTGGGCGAGTTCCGCCGCGCCTGCCGCAAGTTCGCCGAGGAGCAGATCGACCTGCAGCGGAAGGACTTCAAGCGCCTGGGCATCTTCGCCACCTGGGAGCATCCGTACAAGACGATGGACTTCCGCTACGAGGCGGACATCGTGCGCGAGCTGTCCAGGTTCGCGCGCCGCGGCGCGCTCTACCGCCGCAAGCGGCCGGTGCATTGGTGCTTCACCGACGTGACCGCGCTGGCGGAAGCGGAGGTCGAGTACGCGGAGAAGACCAGCCCCTCCATCTACGTCCGGTTTCCAGTCACGTCGGGGGGGCCGGAAGGGTGGGGCCTCGCCATCTGGACCACCACGCCGTGGACCATCCCGGCGAACCTGGCCATCACCGCGAACCCGGATCTCGAATACGTCGCCTACGATCTGCCGCGCCAGGGCGTGACCGTCGTCGCCAAGGACCTCTTGCACGCGTTCCTCAAGGAGGTCGCGCCGGAAGAGCTGTCCCAGGGCTCGGGCGGAGACGATCTGGTCTCGGCCGCGCGCGCCACCGGCGCCACGCTGACGCATCCGCAGCGGATCACCAAGACGCTGCAGGGGAGCGATCTGGAGGGGTGGAAGTACCGGCACCCGCTGATCGCGCGCGAGAGTCCGGTGGTGATGGGCGCGCACGCCACGGCGGATGCGGGCACGGGGCTCGTACACACCGCCCCCGGCCACGGCGAGGACGACTTCAACATCGGCGTGCAGCACGGGCTGCCCATCTGGGCGCCGGTGGACGGCCAGGGCCGCTTCACCTCCGACGTCGGCCTCGAGGGCCTGACCGGGATGAAGGTCTTCGACGCCAATCCGAAGATCATCGAGATGCTCGCCTCGGCGGGAGCGCTGCTGAATGCCGGGGGCAAGCCCGGGCAGATCCGCCACGCCTATCCGCACTGCTGGCGCTGCAAGAACCCGGTCATCTTCCGCGCCACCGACCAGTGGTGGATCGGCATCGACCTCGAGGTCGACCTTCCCGGGCGCGGGCGCACCTCGATCCGGAAGGCCGCTCTGGAGGCGATCGAGGAGATCGACGCGCGCGGCGGATGGATCCCAGCCTGGGGCAAGGAGCGGATCCGCAGCATGGTGGAGGGCCGGCCCGACTGGTGCGTCTCGCGCCAGCGGGTGTGGGGCGTGCCGATCCCGGTCTTCTACTGCGCGAAGGACCGCGAGCCGCTGGTCTCCGCGGAGGCGATGGAGCACGTCGCGGGCATCTTCGACGAGGAGGGCGCGGACGCCTGGTTCGATCGCCCCGTGACCGAGCTGGTCCGTCCCGGCTCGCGCTGCCCGAAGTGCGGGGGCACCGTGTTCGAGAAGGAGAGCGACATCCTCGACGTCTGGTTCGACTCCGGGTCGTCGTTCGCGCCGGTCCTGGAGTCCGGCGTCTGGCCCACTTTGCGCTTTCCCGCCGACCTCTACCTCGAAGGCTCGGACCAGCACCGGGGCTGGTTCATGTCGTCCCTGATGATCGGCATCGGCACCCGCGGCGAGGCGCCATACCGGAGCGTGCTCACGCACGGCTTTTTGGTCGACGGCCAGGGCCACAAGATGTCCAAGTCGCTGGGCAACGCGCCCGACCCGCAGGGGCTGCTCAAGAAGTACGGCGCCGAGCTGATGCGGCTGTGGGTTGCCGGCTCCGACTACCGCGACGACATCGGCTTCTCCAACGCCATCGTGGAGACGCTCTCCGAGAGCTACCGCAAGATCCGGAACACGCTCCGCTACTGCCTCTCGCAGCTCTACGAGTTCGATCCGCGGCGGGACACGACCACCGAGCTGCTCCCCATCGACCGCTGGGCGCTCTCGCGCTTCGAGCGGTATCGGGCCGCGGCGGTCGAGGCCTACGACCGGTACGAGTTCCACAAGGTGTACCGGGCCACGGTCGAGCTCTGCGCCGTGGACCTCTCCGCCTTCTACTTCGACGTCCTCAAGGACCGCACCTACTGCTCGGGCAAGCGCTGGCCTGAACGCCGGGCCGCGCAGACGGTCCTGTACCGGATCGTCCGTGACCTGAGCCGCCTGCTCGCCCCCGCGCTCTCCTTCACGGCGGAGGAAGCGTGGAAGTTCGTCCCCCAGCGCGAGGCGGACAGCGTGTTCCTCGCCGGCTTCCCCGCGCCGGAGCCCGGGCTGGTTTCCGACTCTCTGGAGGAAGAATTCCGCGTCCTCCAGGGTCTACGGGAGGTGGTCAATCTCGCCCTCGAGCAGAAGCGCGCCGCCAAGGAGATCGGCAAGGCCACCGAGGCGGACGTGACGCTGACGGTCCCGCCCGGGATGGCGAGGGAGGTCGCCCAGCGTTACGAGAAGGAACTGGCAGATCTCTTCCTCTGTGCGAGCGTTGTCCTCCATCCCGGCGCGAACGCCTCGGCGGAGGTGCGGAAGAGCCCCCACCGGACGTGCGAGCGCTGCTGGCGGGCGCTTCCCGACGTCGGGGAGAAGGGTCTGTGCGCGCGCTGCCAGCGCGCCGTGAGCGAGGGTTGATGGGAAACGGGATCTCGAAGTGGAAGCTGCTCGCGCTGCTGGCCGGGGTGTGGGTCGTCGCCGACCAGGTCACCAAGTATCTCGCGGTCGAGCACCTCACCACCGCCTTCGAGAGGGCAGGCGCGAAGACGTTCTCCGAGAAGGTGCGCGCCTTCGCCTCTCGCAACGAGGCCCTGGAGCGCGGCTACCCGATTTCGAAGCCGGTGGTCGTAACCCCGTTCTGGCAGCACCGGTATACACAGAACAAGGGCGCGGCCTGGGGGCTGCTCTCGGGGACGGGAGACAAGTTCCGGGTGCCGTTCTTCTACCTGGTCAGCATCGCGGCGGTGATCTTCATCTTCTCGTACTACCGGAAGCTGCGGAACGATCAGCGCTATCTACAGATCGCGCTGGCGCTGGTGCTGGGAGGGGCCGTCGGGAACGCGCTCGACCGCGTGCTGCGCGGGTACGTGGTCGACTTCATCGACTGGCACTGGTTCGATCCGAATTGGATTCGGCCCTCGCTCCACTGGCCCACCTTCAACGTCGCGGACAGCGGGATCACCGTGGGCCTCTTGATGCTCTTCTTGGAGATGCTGCTCGCGAAGAAGGCCGCGAAGCAGCCCGCGGCTCCCGCTCCGAGGCAATTCTGATGCTCCCCGTCCTCTTCACGCTGACCATTCCTCCCTCCCTCGGGATCGTGATCTGGCTCGCGGTGTCGCTGGCCTCTGGAGGCTGGCAGCTCCGCTCCGCCAAGGCCGCGGGAGAGAAGAACCTCCTGAAGACGTTCGCCACCTGGACCGCCGGCACCGCGGTGGTGCTGTTCGCGGCGGTGAAGGCGCTTGGCGGCCAGAACATCCTGCATCTGGAGCGGCCCCTGGCCATCCCGGTGCACACCTACGGCATTCTGGTCGCGGCCGGCTTCCTGGTCGCAATGGCGATGGCGGCCCGGGCGGCGGAGCGCAGCGGGCTCAGCCGCGACCGGGTGCTGGATCTCTCCTTCGGCATCCTGATCGCCGCGATGATCGGGTCGCGCGTGCTTTTCATCATCGTGAATTGGAGCGAGTACTCGAACGACCTGCTGGGCATCTTCCAGTTCTGGAAGGGCGGCCTGGTCTTCTACGGCGGCTTCATCGGCGCGGTGCTCTTCTCGCTCTGGTACATGCGCCGGCACGAGATGCCCTTCCTGCAATACGCCGACGCGCTGGGCCCGACCGTGGCCATCGGACAGGCGCTGGGACGGCTCGGCTGCTTCTCGGCGGGCTGCTGCTGGGGCGCCGCCTGCGACGCCCACTATCCGCTGGCGGCGCGCTTTCCGCCCGACTCGCTGGCGTACCAATCGCAAGCGGCGGCGCACGCCATCAGCGCCGGCGCGCCCAGCACGATCCCCATCCATCCCACGCAGCTCTACGAAGCGCTCGGGTGCGCCCTCATCTTCCTCTTCCTCACCTACTGGCGCTCCCGGAAGCGTTTCCACGGCGAGCTGCTCGCGCTCTACCTCATGCTCTACGCCCCCCTGCGCGCGGTGGTGGAGACGTTCCGCGGCGATGAGGAGCGCGGCCGGGTGTTCAACTTCCTGGGCGGGTGGGCGCGGCACGCATGGTGGAACCTGTCCACCAGCGAGCTGATCAGCATCGGCATCTTCGCCGCGGGCCTGGCCATCTACCTCACCCAGAGCCGAAGGTCCGCACAAGCTTCGGTTCCCGCCACCGCGTGAGGTAGACTCCGCCCGTGGCCGCGCCGACCGGGACACAGCAGCTCCCGCAGGAGAAGTTCGCCGAGGAGCTGACCGAGCTCGACGAGGCGATCCAGAACCTCCAGGTTCTCTACGAGAAGTACTTCCTGGGGATCGATCGCCGGCCGCCGGACCAGGAGCGCAAGAGGATCTCGCAGAAAGTGCGCGAGATGCGCAACGCCGCCATCCGGAACACCGCGCTGAAGTTCAAGATCAACACGCTGTTCGCCAAGCTGCTCTCGTTCGAGCGCATGTGGGATCGCACGCTGCGCGAGATCGAGGACGGGACCTACAAGCGCGACGTCTTCAAGGCGGGCATGCGCAAGAAGGATCGCGAGGGGAACGAGGCCGCCCCGGCCAAGCTCGCGCGGAACGCGGCACCCGAGATTTCGGACACGAACCTTCGTCGCCTTTACGACACGTATCTGGTGGCGAAGAAGCGCTGCGGCGAGTCCACCGCCGGAATGACGTTCGAATCGATCGCCTCCCGCATCCGCGCCCAGGTCCCCGACCTGCTGCAGAAGCACAAGGCGAAGAACATCGAGTTCAAGGTCGTGATCAAGGGCGGCAAGGCGATCCTGAAGGCCGTCCCGCGCACGTAGAGCTCACCGTTCAGCGGCTCCGGAATGTTCGTGCTCGAACAGGGACGCTGACCGGCCTCCGGCCTGCGCGGCGACCTTCCATCCACTAGTGAACGCCCCCCCGGCTCCAGGCAGTTGCCGGGCGGCGGTCCGGTTACCACCGTTCCGCGCGTGGCGACAGGGGGGGTCCCGATGCGTCAAACAGGCCTGCTCCTGCTGCTTGCAGCCGCGGCGTGCCTGAGGGGCGCTCCCGAGCCGCGCCAGTCCGAGGCGATGGAGCGCTCGGCGCGGATGCTGCGGCAGCTCGAGCGCCTGGAAGCCGACCTGCACCAGGGCACGGCCGAGACGACCACCTACTCGGAGCTGGTCGAGCGGCACAGCCGGACGGAGCAGATCGCCTGCAACATCACCGACGCGCACGTGCTCGAGATCAGCCGGCTGGCCGCGATCCAGGAATCGCGGATGGCCCGCAAGCAAGTGGAGCGCGAAGGGCGCCGCGCCAGGAAGCGCAAGGTCGTGGCGCTGGCGCGGGTGCGCCCCAGCCGCGTGGCGGCCCGGCAAGCGAATTGAAAAACCCGGGAATTCCGGCTTCCAACCGAATGGTTTGAAGCGAGGTGAACGCTGCCCGAGGGGCGGGCAGACAAGGAGGCTGCATGCGGAAATCACTCACCTGGGTCACGCTCATGGTTCTGGCGGCGGCATGCGCCACGCCTGGTACGCGCACGGCGATCGGCGCCGGCGGCGGGGCCGCGGCAGGCGCGGGCGTCGGCGCGATCGTGGGCGGCTGGAAGGGGGCCGCGATCGGAGCGGCGGTCGGCGGCGTCGCCGGCGGCGCGGTGGGGAACTACCTGGACAAGCAGGCCCAGGAGCTGAAGGAAGTGGCCGAGACCACCAGGCGGACGAAGGACGGCATCCTGGTGGACCTCAAGTCGAAGCTGCTGTTCACCACCGACAGCTCGGTGCTGAAGCCGGAGGCGGTCGAGCTGGTGGCCAAGCTGGGCGACATCCTCGCCAAATACCCGGACGATCGGATCAAGATCGCCGGCTACACCGACTCGACCGGGTCGGTCGCGCACAACCAGGAGCTCTCGCTGCGCCGCGCGAAGTCGGTGCGCGACGTTCTACAGGGCCGCGGGGTGAAGCCCGAGCAGATGATCGTGGAGGGGATGGGTCCGGAGAAGCCGGTGGTCAGCAATTCCACGCCGGCGGGCCGGGCGCAGAATCGCCGCGTCGAGCTGCACATCGACGTGCCGACCCAGGTCGCTTCACACTAGCGGCTACTCGAACATCTTGTCGACCGGCACCACCTGCACGTCCGCGTCGCCCTGCGCGCCGAAGGGGAACTTCTCGATCTCCTTGTCGGTCGCGAGCTGCGCGGGCGGCTTCTCCGGCGTCTTGCCGGCCGCGTCGCGCTGGTAGTTGATCGGGGTCGGATCGTTCGCGAGGACCGTCTTCTTCACCGAGGCCATGTCCTTGCCGGCGAGGACGATCTCGAGCTTCGAGGGTTCGATCCACTTCCGCCAGGCGGCGTTCACCTGGTCGGGGGTGACGAACCGGAGCCCGGACCGCCAGGTCGCGAGGAACCCGGGCATTGCGTAGAACTGATCGTCGAGCGCGTACCCGAGCTTGCGCGCGTCGGTCTGATCGAAGAGGAGGATGTAGCCGTCGAGGAAGCCCTTGCTCTGCTCCACCTCCTCTGGCGAGAACGGCTCTTCGCCCAGGCTGCGCGCGAGCTCGTAGAGCGCGGCGCGCACGGCGAAGAGCCGGTTGTCGTCCCGCACCGGCCGGAGCCAGATGGTGAAGTCCTGCTGGTGGCGGGCGCGCCCGGTCTGGGCGGTGGCCGCCTCGAATCCCTCCTGCTCGAAGTGCTCGATGTACGCGTAGTCGCCGTAGTTCAGCCCGCGCGCCTCGCGCAGCCGCTGCATCAAGCGGCCGTTGAACGTCCGGTGCTCGCCGAACGCGCTGCGCGCGACTGACATGGCCGGCCAGTCGGCATCCTTGTGCGACAGCGCGTACGGCAGTCCCATCGAGATCGCGGTCGAGTCCGCGTTCTTCTCCACCAGAAGGAAGCGCGGCCCATGCGGAGTCTGCTGCGCGGGGGCGGCGGGAGGATTGGACTTCGCCGGCAGCCCGGACAGCGCCTGCGCGACGTCCTTGCCGAGCGATGGCGGGGATCCGCCGGAGACGCCCACCGTCAGCCGGTCCGCGGTGAATATGCGCGCCGCATGCGCCTTCAGATCCTGGAGGCTGAGCGACCTCAGCTCGGAGACACGTCCGAGAGTGAGGCGGCCGTAGGGATGGCCCTTGTACATCAGCTCGAAGAGCGATTCCTTCCCCAGGTTCTCGTCGTCGCCCTGCCGCAGCCGCTTCTCGATGTCGTTCAGGGCCGCGTCGCGCAGCCGCCCGAACTCGGCGGGATCCCAGCGCGGATGGAGCACCGCGTCGGTCAGGATGGGCAGAAGCTTGGACAGGTTGTCCTTGTGCACGCGCGCGCGGAAGGTGGTCATCTCCTGGTCCACGCGGACGTCCAGCTCGGCGGCGATCGGGAACAGCGCCTCGAGCAGCTGCTTCGCGCTCAGCGCCTGCGTGCCGCCCTCGGTCATGACGCGCGCAGTGAGAGAGGTGAGCCCTGCCTTGCCCTTCGGGTCGTCGACCGCGCCGGAGCGGAAGCGGAGCTGGACGCTCACGATGGCGTTCTGATTCCCCGGCAGCTCGAGGAGCTGGAGGCCCGCGGGCAGCGTGCCGGCCACCAGCCGCGGCTGGGACGCGACGGCGGTCCCCGGCTCGCGCGCGGACGCGCCCGCCGCGGCGGCGCCGGGCGCGGCAAGGGCAGGCTGGTGCGGCTCGGCGCCTGGCGAGACGATTCCCGCATCGGGCACGCTGATGGCTCCCGCCGCGGGCCGGCCTGCGGTGCTCTCCGGAGTCGCGCCCTCGCGCTTCACCTGCTGCCCGCCGCAGGCCGCGGCCAGGGCGATCGCCAGGGCGAAGGCTCGGAGGCGATTCATCGCCCACCTCCCTTCGCCGTCACCAGGGTGACCGTGGTCCGGTTCAGATCCATGAAGTGCGACTTGGCGAACTCCTGGAGGTCGCGCGGCTGCACCTGCGCCAGCGCGGCGAACTCTTTGTTCAGGTAGTCCACCTCGCCGGTGAGCGCCGTGTTCACGGCTAGCGTGACCGCCGCGGAGTTCGCCGTGTCGAGGCCCATCACGTTCGAGTAGCGGAGGTTGCTGCGGACGGCGTCCAAGCGCTTCGCGTCGACGCGGCCTCCGGCCAGGTTCTTGATCTCGCGCAGCACGGAGGTCTCCACCGCCTTCAAGCTCTTCACGTCCTTGACGCGGAACAGGACACCGAAGAGGTTGGGGTCGCGGCGGTCGTTGTAGGTCGGGTAGATGGAGTCGACGATCTGCTTGCCCAGCACCAGGCTCTGGTAGAGCGGGCTGGTCGGCCCGAACAGATAAGCGTTGAGCAGGTTCTGCACCGCGGCGCTCTTGAGGTCGCTGGCGGCCGGCGTGTGCCAGGTGATCCAGATGCGCGGGAGCGTCGGCTTGTCCCAGTCCACCTGGGCGCGGCGGCTCTGCCGCTGCCTTGGCTCGCGCGGGACGGCGACCGCGTCCAGCTTACCGCTCCAACCGCCGTAGGCCTTCTCGATCAGCGCGAGCGTGGCGGCCTTGTCGAAGTCTCCGGCGATGAAGAGGGTGGCATTGTCCGGCGTGTAGTAGCGGCGGAAGAACTCGCGCGAGTACGCGAACCCCGAAGGCATGTTCTCGATGTCCTTCAGGTAGCCGATCACCGTGTGCCCTTAGGTGTGCCGGGTGAAGGCGGTCTCCACCATCTTCTCGTACATCTTCTGGCCCGGGTTGCTGGCGC
>Ga0137397_10003899_pt1 | contig 10402 bp, 13 predicted proteins | sample czorhiz116metaG_FD_106658 | JGI IMG/M metagenome (GOLD analysis project Ga0137397, IMG submission 106658) | Vadose zone soil microbial communities from Angelo Coast Range Reserve, California, USA - czorhiz1.16 metaG | ecosystem: Environmental > Terrestrial > Soil > Vadose zone | place: USA...
ATGCTTGTGCATTCCTACGCGACAGAAATCTGCATAGTACATATTGGTTGGTTAACAAAGTCCTCACTCTCCAAACGTACAAATGGTGGAGGTCCCTCGAGGTTGGCCAAAAAATGTTCGCTGAAGATTGTTTCCATCTCGTCGTTGAGGAGCGTTGGATCACGATGCTGATCCTCCAACTTCATCATGATATCGCGCCTGAACTGGTCATACTTAGTGAACACTGCTATCACAGGAACTAGAAAAATGCCTCATTTTGATCGCCAGTTCATAAAGTTGTGCTTGGACGACGTACCATTCTTATCTGGACAAATATCGCCAAAGTGCTTCAAATCTAGCAATGGCCGATCATTGACCATCGAAACGCAATACCTGAAAAGAAATCCTTGTGAATGCACAGATACAGATACTCAACGCTTTCCACTCCGACATCTCGTGAAAGGTACAAACCATATCGCGTGCAATCTCTTCTCCAATCTCTTCTCCTGCGACTTTCGACGGACAAACTCTTGCACAGTCTTCAGCTCGCCTTCGCCGCCAGCCTCGAAGCCACGAGAGTCGTGGAAAACATAACCTTCATGACTTGAAAAGACCAGTTCGTGCTCGATGTCATGCTCGCCACGCTGCGAGCAGGATCGTCACGATCAGCCATCACCGACAAGAATAAGCCTGCTCGACCTCTTGGGAAGCCTCGAGTTGAACCTGGCTAGACGATGAGATCAAAAGAGCCACCAAGAATGAGAACGTACCCGCTCGCGCTTTCCCCGTGGACCAAACCTGTAGATCTCTGGACTCTCGGTGGTATCGCAAACTCTTTGCAGAATTGAGGTCTTGCCTGCGTTTGCTCTTCCAATAATGAGGACTCGGAACTTGACATGGTTGGGGACTTTGGGGAGGAATTGCTGTGCGTCCATAGTACCAATGTGTTGTAAGTTGGGAGACTCACTAGGGCTGCACGTAGCGCTGAACACACGAGGCCGCAATTAATGCAGAACTTATGTTATTTACCCTTGTGTGTTGTACAAACAGGGAATGACTATCGATCCGTTGCGGGCCGGCTCATGTAACTCGCCTCACACATCGCTGCTGTCGTTGTCGGTGTTAGTAGCCATGTTGAGCCAGCTAGTCTTAACGATTGCCATAGTGGCTCTCTTCCACGGTGAGAACAATTATCAACGTTCATGTTTTATGAGGTATTTATGCTGCTCTCACAGCTGCTTTCTCAGCCTATGAACGTATGCCCTCCCTGATACGCCACCTTATTGTCCTACAGCACACGTACTACCATCTAGACCTTTCCCTCTTGAAGGCGCTGGGAAGACCCGAGAGTTTCATTCAGTCGTCTGTATGTGTAGTCCATTCCTCGAATTTCTCTGAAGCATTTACCATTACCACTTCCCTTCCGTCACCAGATCGTCCTCGAGTCTTTCGTCGCGCTGTTCCTCGGAATCATCGGCGCCTGCTTGAAAGCACACCCTCTCAAAGAGATTACATGGGCGAGCGAAATGAAGACACGGTACGCCACACACCCACCATCCTCATTCTTTACGTTTCATAACGCCGCCTCTGCTTCACTCCACCTCGCTATCTGCGCCTATAGGAAAATCGACGATATGGACGCGCGAATGGGATTTGCAAATTTCGTGACGCGGGGAAGGGTGTTGGGTAAAGAAGCGGTGCCGAGCTCATGATATCGTTGGATGTCCACCGCACCGCTGTTACTGGTCCGTGAGTTTTCACAAGTTGTGATGGCATACATGCATTCGCCGATTCCGTCGCTAATATAATTCCTCTCCATAGCCTTCACATTTTCAGGGCCTCTTATCCGATATATTACTTATCCTGCCTCGACGCGTTCTGCTGGGTTGCGTGACTACAGTTCAAGTCGGACATTTCCGGCATCTGAGCAAGCCTGAATTTGTTCATGTCACTCCTCCCTCAGATTTGCACCAGATCACCTGAAATAATGTGCATTAGGATTGCATTTAAAAGTAGAATAGCCCTTATTCGTTAGATTTTTTTAAAATATGAGAAGCACCTGTTTTTCTGACCAAAATTTGAAACAAAACACAAAAAACTGTGTTCCTGCCTGTAAAACTACTGTGGACACTTAAAAAATACCTGAAATGAGGAATAGACGATTTACAACATGTCTAGGCTCTTTATTGGGTCTTGGAGCGGGGGCACATCTAAATCAGGCAAGTTAAGGAGGTATTTCCTAATTGGTACCTCCCGGGCCGTGAGCCTATGGCATACCGTATACTCACTCGGACCGTACAATACCTTGTAGTTATCAGATGGAACCGGAAGAAATATTGTCTTCGTCTCTTGGGACACTCTACGACTATGTCCATATCTCGCATTCTTCGCCAGGCGAATTGTTCACATACGAACATCGCTCTCAGGACCCTAGCTTACCGCCACTCACGGTAACGGTATCTGTACCAGACACCCAGGCCGAGAACTGGTCGCTTCAGGCCTCCAGCATTTGGATCTCTGCGCTATACGTGGTCGATCACATCTCAGAGCTCGGTCTCCCAAATGCAAAAAGGACAGGGACCAGCTTCCCCGATACGTCTCCGCCTCTGCGTTTAATAGAACTTGGCGCAGGCGCAGGCCTGCCGAGCATCGTCATCGCCAAACGCTACCCACACATCAGCGTCGTCGCGAGCGACTATCCCGACGCTGATCTGATCCGCACGCTCCGCTCAAACGTAGCGCGGAACGGCGCGACGCACAACTGCGCCGTCGTCCCGCACGCCTGGGGCAGCGACCCGTCCACGTCCACGTCCACGCTCCTGCCCGTAGCGGACGTCGTGCTGGCGGTCGACACGCTCTGGGACCGCGCGCTGCACGGCGCGCTGCTGCGCACGATGTGCGCCGCGCTTCGGCGCGCTTCCGGGGCACGCGCGCACGTCGTCGCGGGGCTGCACACGGGGCGGTACGCGATCGAGGCGTTTTTGAGGGCGGCGGAGGCTGAGGGGCTCGTGCTTGTCGGTGGTGGCGGGTCGACGGAGCGGGAGGTCGGAGGCGGTGAGGGTCGCAGGGAGTGGGATGTTGAGCGCGTGGCGGGGGACGAGGATGAGGATGAGAGAGAGCGGAGACGATGGGTCGTTTGGAGCGTGCTCAAGTGGGCGGATTTGTGACGATGAGGGTGTTTTCGTTGGGTAATTGATGGGGGAGATGCGTAAGGGCTCGTTACTCGTTCCCATCGGCAGTTCGTATTGCTGGATCCATCATCTGGCCTATGCATCTACATGCACCACCGAGTCGTGACAGGTCTAACTACGATACAAAGGTGTAACAACGTGCTGGTTAGTGAAAAGTGAAAGAGCGTCGAAAGTCCAACTTGAATATGCGGCTGGCTAGCTTCTTTCGTTATCTTGAAGAATTGCATAACATTGTATACAATTGTATGTCTGTATGTCTTTCAAGCACCTTAGCCAATAACATTTACCTCCATACATACGTATATTCTACGTTCTATATATGGAACGGAATTCTCAATGGGATGTTTGAGACGAAGCCGATCACCATCGTAAATCAAGGTGTCATGGTGCTTGTAAGAACGAGCTCTCGTGCCTTACTATCTCTGGGGATGAAAGAACTCGGAAACGAATTCGGATAACTAGAAGAATCATCAACCTCCGGGAATCTAGGAAATAGTTGAACAATTACCTCAAGACACCACCTTTATATGTGTAATCAGAGAGCTTATCCCCACCGTTTCCTGCTCTCTTGATGTCGAAAACCGAGAGCAAAGAAGCGATTGCAATAAATAGCGTCGCGTCAGCAAGGTGCCTTCCAGGACATATCCGCTTCCCAAACCCAAAAGTCGCGCCCAGGACAGGATCGTCGCGCAAACTTCCATCTGGATTCAGGAACCGTGCTGGTTTGAAAATATCCGGCTCAGGATAGGTGGCAGGGTCGTGAAGGATTGACCTGAAAAGAGTTCAAGCTACTCAGGACAGCATATCATAGGAAACATAATCTACCATATATTTCCAATCACGACAGCGCCTGGGAAAATATGCTTAGGCAAACCTTGTACCATTCCTGTCAGGAGTCAGGACTCACCCTTCGGTATGAAGAAGCCTTCATAGACGTCATCTTGTGTGACCGCATGTTGGACACCTGCCAGTGAAGATGGTATGACGCGACGCTGCTCCGATACCTCATAAGTGGGTTACTGGGGATACTAACCAACAGGAGTGACAGGACGCCATCTCATAGTCTCCTTGTACACAGCGTCAACGAACGGCAACCTCGGACGATCCTCAAAAGTAGGAAGCCGATCTCGTCCTATCACAGAATCAAGTTCGTCCTGGGCTTTCTTCTGTATGTCAGGCCAAATTATCATTGCCACGAAAAATGACTTCATGACCCCAACGACCTAGAAAATGACGTCAAGGCTCCCATACATCCAGTCTCGATTTACCAGTCCCGCCGACTTACGGTATCAAGCCCAGCTATAGAGAACTATCTCAACAGGATCTACGCAAGGGAGCGGGTAGTACTAACCTGAATACATCGAGGCTAGAGCACCAGCAATCGTTTCTTCTGCCTTGTCACGGTCAGGTCCACTTAAGTTCAGGCCCTCTACCTCCTGAAGATCCTCGAGAGCAAGCGACGGACGCGCAGTGCCATTGAGCTGCAGTGCGTTTTACGAGCCACTTTGAGATGCTGAGTTACTGTAATGAATAACTACTTACCATACTTTCCTTCACGGAACACATTGGAAGATGCAAGGCATGATCTCCCAATTCGCGACCAATACGCGCTATTTCTTTGTAGCTAAACCATGGTAGCCACTCAGGGACATGCTGTACTAAATGACACGCCCTAAGTCAATCCTGTTGCGAGTGGAAAAGGCAAAAATACACACGGAAAGAAACGTAATTGAGGAGCAAAGTTCCCGGAAGGACCTTTTCGAGCGCAAACCTTATCCTCCCTCTGGAAACGTTAAGCAACCTATCGTCGTACCCTTGCACTTGATATCCATATGTCACAGCGAGGATCAACTCCCCCTGAAAGCTGAACATTCGCCAAATAATTCAAGAGCCTGATGCAAGTCAGAGAGAATTACTACGGACAGTTCGACATGATCATTCCATTGATGAGGGTTTTCCAGTAGCCGGGAGAGGAGTACAAGTGTCTTTGCCTGTATAATCGGACGATATGAGGCTGTGGCGACTGGGCGAAGGCCGCGGTCAATCATCCTGCGTCCCTGGCGCCAGTGGTCGCCGCTTCTCGCGAATGTCAGAACCCAGTTCCACCCCATCCTGATTGACGTGAGCAGACACCCCACAATAGATGGTGCCAACACACATGTCGTAGAACGGCATTACAGGACGATCAGAATAGATGGCCCCACGCTTATCAAGGAGGTCCCTGGTAGCTTTGACGGTGTTCAATACGACGATAACCTGCCCAAAAATATGGAAAGACAAGACATCCCCTGTCGTTCTTGTCAGAAAAGGACTTTTGCGAAAGAAAGGGATGGCACACCATGTGTTTCTGAAAATCTCGTATAGGCAAGCCAGGAAAAATGCTTTGGGATGTCGAGAAGATTCCCGATGATTGGCAAGCGTCGTGGGCCAGGGGGATAGGGTAGTCCTTTCCGCCTTCGATGGTCACGGACAGCCTGGATAGCAGCAAGGAGCAACAGAAAGGCGAAAACGTGAACGATGGATGTGAGGTAAGTCATGCTCTTGCCAACAATGAAAGTCAAGTCAATCAGGGTCGACAGGCCGGGAACACAAGTGGAGGTTACTCATATCATGACACCTCAGACCGCAGAATTTATATGAGCTACACTGGCTTCTATACTTCCATCGAAGCAGTTCCTAGGTGCCACGTGACATTTGCGTGATTTGCATGGTAAGGCCCGAAATAGTCCCGCCTGAGTCGCGAGGTGAGTCGAGACTCCAGACTGGCCACAGTTCTTGGTCCCAACGTCGACGCTACCTCACAAGCCACCAAGTCAGCGTGGCCACCTCGAACACCTCGCGAACCGTACGTAATCCTCTGGGTGCCTTGGCCGTCACTAACATAATCGCTCATTAAATACTTCGGACTCTTGGCGAACAAGTTGATGAGAACTTAAACCGAAGAAGTCAGCTCGCTTTGTTCACGCGAATATCGACTTCAGGGAACATTCCGTTACCTCGAATGCAGTTTTTCTGAACAGAGGGCTGTCCAACAAGTAAACTACGATACCCTCCGAGAAGGACATCAATGTGTTCTGCCGATCAAGAAGCGTACGCGATATGCTGCAGTCACGGTGGGCCATTGCGCCGCGTAACCAAGCAGGAATCAAGGTGTTCACCAGAGTTGACATGTTGATACGTTGATACCACAGTATCGCGTCACAGGAGCGTTTCGCTTCTTCCTTTCAGTCCAGTCCAGAGCGTGTGCAAGGAGGAAGAACAGGGACGCAGTGCCTTCGTCGTCAAATCCAAATCCAACGCACACGTGATTCGTCCTACTGTAGTAATCGCGATCCGGATACAGTATTCCGCAATCATAGCTCAGGTAAGCATAAATGAGAATTATGTTGTACTCGCATGTCAGGGCATCCGACTTAGTGACCCCGGGGCCCCGGATTAATTTTATCCTTCTGGTTCTCATACAACTGAGGATACTGTTGGACGTGCAACATTGCAGAGAAAGGCTCGGGACTCATGCCGCTGACTCGGACATAGCTACGGCCCGGGCACTGTCCATACACCACAACCACAGCTTCACACGAGAATATTAAGGACCAATTGGGGAATCGCAGAAAAACCATCATAACGTCAAAATCTAAACCATCTTGGACCTCTGACTCGTGCCGACCAACATTGGTGTACTGTACAGTGACTCTGCCCCAGGTCTCGCTAAGCTACCGGGGGCGCCGGCGCCCACAATACCGATTTGCACACATCACGGTATGACAGTATATTGTACGGCGTAGCCTTCGTGCAACGACCAACTGTGGCATCGTGGTGTGGAATATTCGGCCTTGCAAAAGGATGGTATCCATCTTTCAGACACCCGGGTCAGAAGAGGTCATTCGGTGACTGTCCACCTCTTCCAATCTCGTCTTGCATCCGAGTCGGGTGTACACAATATACTATGTGCGTCCAGACGACGGTTTGTGAAAAGACATAGCTGTGAGCCACAGGCGAGAACCATACATACATTCACTCAAGGCACGAAGTAGGTAACCTCAACAAAATATTTGAGATGAAACAGATCACCATCGTAAATCAACACGACGTTGTATTATTAGCAAGAATGAGTTCTTGTGCCTTGCTATCTCTGGGGCTGAGAGAACAAGGAAATGGATTTGGAGCACTAGAAGGATTATCAACCACTGCGTTTCTAGAACTGAAATAGACAATTACCTCAAGAGAGCACCTGTAAATGTGTAATCGGAAAGTTTATCACCCCTGTCTCCGTCCTTTTCGATTTTGAAAACCGAGAACAAAGACGCAATTACAATAAACAGAGTCGTGTCGGCAAAGAACCTCCCAGGGCAGATCCGTTTCCCAAACCCAAACACCGAGGTTAGGACGGGATCGTCGTGCAAGGTTCCATCTGGATTCAGAAATCGCCCCGGTTCGAAGGCATCTGGCACCGGATAGAGAGCAGGATCATGAAGGATTGACCTGAAAAAAGTTCGAGATTCTCTAACAGGGTAGAGAATATGGCCCACCATATATTTCCTATCACTACCGCGCCTAACATGCGTCGGCAAATGTTATGACCACTGGCAAGCAGATCTTGTCCAGGAATCAGAACTCACCTTTCGGTATGAAGAAGCCTTCATAGATGTCATCTTGTGTGACGGCATGTGGGATACCTACGAGCGAGTAAGGACGACAAAGATATGATGCTGTTCACCTCCAAGTCAAGTGAGTTGTGATTGAGGAAACACACCAGCAGGGGAGACAGGGCGCCATCTTAAAACCTCTTTGCACACGGCATCCACGAATGGTAATTTCGGACGATCCTCAAAAGTTGGAAGCCGCCCTCGCCCTATCACAGAATCGAGTTCGTCCTGTGCCCTCTTCTGGATATCAGGATGGAGCAACATTGCCACGAACAACACCCTCAGGGCCGAAACGGTCTGGGAAATGACATTCAGGCTCTAACACATCTACAGGCTTGAATGCACTTTTCACGTCAACTCACGGTATCGAGCCCAGCTTTTGAGAACTGTCTCAGCCGGATCTACGCGATGGAGTGAGTACTAACCTCCATACATCGAAGCTAGAGCACCAGCGACAGTTCTTTCTGCCTCGTCACGGTCAGGTCCATTCAGGTTCAGGTCTTCCAACTCTTGAAGATTCTCGAGGGCAAGCGAGGGAAGTGCCGTACCGTTGAGCTGCAATTGTTTTGCGAGCCATCGTGAGATGATGATAAAGTGTCGAATTATAGTCACTTACCATACTTTCTTTTACCTTCCGAATAGGAGGATATAGGACCTTATTTCCCATGTCGATACCAAGGCGCATCAGTGGTTTGTAGCTGAACCACGGTAGCCAATCGGGAATGTAGCGTACTGAGGTGTATGTGCGAGGTCTATCAGGTTACCGATGCATAAAAACAAAAAGCAAAGAAACACATACAAAGAGGAACATGATTGATGAGCAAAGCTCCCGGATGAATCTTCTCAGTCGCGAACTTTGTCCTCCTTTTTGCATCGGCAAGCAGCCTATCATCACGCTCGTACTTTCGATGTCCATAGGTTACAGCGAGGATTAACTCCCCTTGAAAGCTGAGCATGCGCCAAACAATTTAGGAGAGTGATGCAAGTCCGAGATGCACCTTACGGACAGGTCCATGTGAGCCTCCCATTGGTTCGGGGTTTCCAGTAACCGAGAAAGAAGTATGTGTGTGTTCGCCTGCATGATTGGTTGATATGAGGTTGTGGCGCTCGGGCGAAGGCCACGGTCAACCATCCTGCGACCTTGGCGCCAATGGTTGCCGCTTGATGTTGCCACCATCAGAACCCAATTCCACCCCATCCTAATTGTTGTGAGTTAAGACCCCCTGCGTGCAGAAATTTATCACGCACATCTCGTAAAGTGGGAACACGGGACGATCGGAATAAATCGTTGCGCGCTTTTCAAGAAGGTCTTTGGCAGCTTTGGCGGTGTTCAATACGACGATGACCTGCCCAAAGAGTCGGAAGGACAAGATATTCCCTGACATTTTTGTCAGAAGAGGGACATCTGCCGAAGAGGGTGTGGTACCATGTATTTTCGAAAGCTTGGAGTAGGCGAGCCAGGAGGAATGCTTTGGAATATCAAAAACATTGCCAATGATGGGCAAGGGTCGTGGGCCAGGAGGGTAAGGTAGCCCTCGCCGCCTTCTATAATCACGTATAGTCTGGATAGCGGCAAGGAACAGTAGAACGGCGAAGCAATCGAGGATGGATGTCAACCTGAGGTAGGTCATGCTCTCAGAGTCGCTGACTGAAACAACCAGGGTGAAGAGGGACACAAGCGAAAGTTGATCATATCAGGACACCCCATGCCGCGGATTTTATACGAGCTTCAGGTTAAACGGGTTCACCCGCTGTGTGACGCATAAGAGGAGCGCCGAAAGCCGGTCAGCTCGGTTCTCGACGCAGCACTTTGCACCTGACCAGAACGACCTGCGTCGCGAAGCCGAAGCTGATAAGGGTTAGCCCCAAGTTGGCCACTCGCACCTAGCCGGCCATAATATTACCCAAAGTGGTCTGCGAGAGATCCGAACATGATTACGTAATTTGTTATCTAATTTACCGAGATCTGTCTTCTGACACGTTGTTTACTCATTTGCGCCCCCTCAGACTAACGATCAACGTGCCATGGTGTGAGCATGAATAAGTTCCTGTGCCCTCTTATCCCTGGGAATAAAAGAACATGGAAATGGATTCGGATAACTAGAATGACGATCAGCATATCAGAGCTTTTAGAAAATGATCGGACAATCACTTTGAAAGAGCGCCCGTATATGTGTAATCCGAAAGCTTGTCCCATCCGTCTCTCCCTCTCTCGATGTTGATAACAGAGAACAGAGACGCGATTGAAAGAAACAACGTCTCGTCAGCAAAGTGCCTTCCAGGGCAGATCCGTTTTCCAAACCCAAATGCCGATATTAGGGTAGGATCGTCGCGCAAGCTTCCATCTGGATTCAGAAATCGTTCCGGTTTGAAAATATCTGGCTCGGGATAGGCGACAGGGTCATGTAAGATGGCCCTGAAAAAAACAGTTCAAGCTCCTTAGAGGTCGTAGGAAACGTAGCCCACCATGCATTTCCAATCACTACCGCGCCTGTGGAAATATGCATGTGCAAACATCGTAGCATATTCGTTCAAAAATCGAGACGCACCCTTCGGTATGAAGAAGCCTGCATAGACATCATCTTG
>Ga0137397_10003901_pt1 | contig 10402 bp, 6 predicted proteins | sample czorhiz116metaG_FD_106658 | JGI IMG/M metagenome (GOLD analysis project Ga0137397, IMG submission 106658) | Vadose zone soil microbial communities from Angelo Coast Range Reserve, California, USA - czorhiz1.16 metaG | ecosystem: Environmental > Terrestrial > Soil > Vadose zone | place: USA...
GTCCGGGTCAACACCGGGTTCGGCTTCGGCCCCGAGCAGATCTGGCCGGTGGCCGATTGGCCGGTGCAGAAGCCGCAGCTCCGGCTGCCCTTCTCCGCATTGCAGACGGTGGTCAACGATCTCGGCTTCGGCGGAGGCGCAGACAGCATCGAGGCCAGCGCGACCAATACCGCCATCCCCAGCGTCGGATTCGCCGCCAGCGTGACCATTCCGCTCTCGCCGGCCCTGACGCCCTGGCTGATCATTTCGGTCGGGGGCGACGTCAGCCCGCGCAAGCTCACCGGCTTCGAGCTCAACCTGACCGACATCGACGGCGACGGGATCCCCGATCACGTCCTCAAGATCGACGGGGGCAATTCCGCCTCCCAGTCGGCGGTGTTCGCGCGGCTCAACCAGAACGCCGGCGCCAACCTGCTCACCCACGTCGACGAGCCGTTGGGCGGCAGCTTCGACATCACCTGGGTGCGCGCCGGCAATACCGTGGCGATGCCGGAGAACCGTTTCGTGATGAGCTCGGTCACCCTGCACGACGGCTTCGGAAGCGGGGCGGGCCACGACCTGACCTCGCTGATGCGCTACGACGGCGGGCTGCACGATCGCAACGAGCGCGAGTTCTTCGGTTTCGCCACCGTGCAGACGGTGCGCCCGGACGGGAGCTTCCTCGTCCACCGCTACCACAACGACAGCTCCCGCCGCGCCAACCTGCTCGCGGTCGAGGAACTGCACGACGCGACCGGGGCGCTCTTCGGCGCCACCTTCAACCTCTTCGACGATTCGCCGGCGCAAGTGGCGCCCGCTCTCGACGAATGCCGGGCGATCACGCCCTTCTTCCTCTCCGGCGACGACTACTGCAGCGCGGCCTGGATCCGGCTGCTCCGCACCGAGCAGCGGTTCTATGAAGGGACCACCTCGGACCTCGCCCAGGCGCCCATCACCACCGCGCAGGACTTCTCCTATGATCTCACGACCGGAAACGTGATCGCGGCGGACGATTTCGGAGACGTCGCCGATCCTGCCGAGGGCTACAGCGCCACCGTCGAGTATCTCACCGGTCCTGCCGCCGACACCCTGCATGCGATCGATCGGCCGCGGCACATCGCGGTCCGGGCCGGAGCGGTGGGGGCAAGCGGCCCGATCCTCCGCGAGCGCCTGGCGGAGTACGACGGCCTCGGGAACCCCGTGCGGACCCGGCTGAGCCTGGGCAACGGCGTCGCCGTCAGCGACTTCGTCCGCGACGGAGACGGAAACCTCAAGACCTACATCGGCCCGTCGAATGCGCGCGGCGAGAGGTATGCGACGGACTACGTCTATGACCCGACCACGCGCTCCTTCGTCGTCCAGGCCACCGACGTGTTCGGATACTCCTCGACCGCGGACTACGACCTGGGGCTTGCCGAGCTCATTCGCACCAACGATCTGAACGGCAACTCCACCTTCAGGGTCTTCGACAAGTTCGGGCGCCTCTGCCAGGTCTTCGGGCCTTACGATCCGCCGCCATCAGGACGGCCGTCGCAGAATTGTACCGACGGGCAGCCCACCATCAGCGTGTCCTACACGCCGGCGGCGAGGCCGGCCTTCGCGCTGACCGCCCAGAAGCTGCCGCAGCCCAAGCGTGACGGAAGCACCACGCTGGACACCGTCGTCTTCATGGACGGGTTCCGGCGCGTGGTGCAGTCGAGGGCTGACGCGGAGGTCCAGGGCAACCTCGGTACCACCGTGTCAGGCAGGCTCGGCTTCGACGCCAAGGGGCGAGTGATGTCGCGAGGCCAGGCGACCTTCTCGCAGGCGCCAAAGACCACCTTCGTCCTGACGCCGGCGCGAAACCCGACGACCTATCTTTACGACGTTCTCGACCGCATGCTTCTGGTAGCCGCCCCGGACGGCTCCAACACCATTACCGCGTTCGGCTTCGGAACCACGGCGGGCGATCCCGTGCTGCGCTTCCGCACCGCGGTGATCGACGCGGAGCAGCGCCTGCATGCCACCTTCGTCGACGGCCGCGACCGCACCAGCACGGTCGAAGAACGGATCGAGGGCCGCGTTCCCACGGTGCACTACGTCTACGATCCGCTCGGGCAGCTCACGGCCTCCATCGACGCCGCCGGGAACGCCACCACCATGGCCTATGACCTCGGCGGGCGCACCACCGCGGTGGCCACGCCCGACTCGGGCCTGACCGAGTTCGCCTACGACCCGGCGGGCAACATGATCTCCAAGGTCGATCCCAACCTGCGCGCCGCCGGTCGCGCCCTCTCCTACGTCTACCAGTTCAATCGTCTCACCCGGATCGTGCGGCCCATCTCCGGCGACATCACGTTCGAGTACGGCCCGCCCGGCGCCCCGGAGAACGCGGCCAGCCGCGTGACCCGCATCGTCGACGAGGCGGGCTCCGAAACCCGCGGCTACGGGCGCCTCGGGGAGCTCGTGCGGACGAAACGCACGCTGATCGCGCTGACGCCCGGCGATCGCTCGCGCAGCTTCGAGACGCGGTCCATCCTCGACAGCTTCGGCCGCCTGCTCCAGCTCGTCTATCCCGACGGAGAGACGGTCAGCTACGGCTACGACGGAGGCGGCCTGCTCTCGTCGGCGGTGTCGCAACGGCCCGCGACGCAGCACACGCCGCCCGAGACCGAGGTCTACCTGGCCTCGCTGCGTTACGACGAGTTCGGCGCACGCGTCGCCCTGCAGCCGGGGAACGGCGTCGTCACCAATTTCGGCTACGATCCGCTCACCCGCCGCCTGAGCTCGCTGCAGACGGTCACGCCGCAAGGGCGCGTCCTGCAGGCCCTCACCTACGCGTACGATCGCGTAGGCAACCTCAGGTCCGAGGTCAACGCGCGGCCGCCCTCGACCAACAAGAGCTCCGGGCCGGTCTCCTACAACTTCCAATACGACGCCCTCGATCGCCTGGTAGAGGCGACGGGAGTGGCGGATGCCAGGCCCAACCTGGTCGACCGCTTTTCGGCAAGCTACCGCTACTCCGACATCCACAACCTGACGCGCAACGTGCAGGTGCACCAGCTGCTCCATGGGCCTCCCGGCAACGCCCAGCAGCCCAAGGACACCAACCACGACTTCACCTACCTGTACCAGGGCGCGGGCCCGCACCAGGCCACGCAGATCGGCGATCAGCACCTGGTCTATGACCTGAACGGGAACACCGCGTTCCAGTGCCGGACGCTCAGCGGCACCTGCGCCGGCAGCGCCGACGTCACGGGCGGCCCCGTCAGCCACCAGCAGCTGCGCCAGTACCTCTGGGGGGAGAACAACGAGTTGCGGGCGTCGTTCGACCAGGGCACCAACGACCCGGTCCGCTTCCTCTACGACGCCGCCGGGCAGCGGGTGGCCAAGTTCCAGAACGGCATCGGCACCCGCGACATCAGCATCGGGCAATTCTTCACCATCCTCGGCCAGCACCACATGACCAAGCACGTCTTCGCTGGCGGCATTCGCATCGCTTCCAAGCTGATGCCCGACAACGACGAGGTCGACTTCCTGAAAGCGGCCGAGGCCGGGACCGCGGCCGTCTGTGGCGGCGCAAGCCTGCCGGCCTGCCAGACGAAGGCCACCGGGCCGAAAGGGCAATTCGCGGCCGAGACGTATTACTTCCACCCCGACCATCTCGGCTCGACCAGCTGGATCACCGATCACGCGGGCTCCATCCACGAGCACGTCGAGTATTTCCCGTACGGCGAGGTCTGGCGCGACTTCAACGTCGATCTGGATCCCGGGCCGCCGCCCAAGGCTCCGCCGTTCCTCTTCACCGGCAAGGAGCTCGATCCCGAGACCGGCCTCACCTACTTTGGCGCGCGCTACTACGACTCCAGGCTCGCCCGCTGGATCAGCAACGATCCCGCGCTGCTGAAGGCGGAGTCGCACACTCCGCCCCTGCTCTCGGGCTACCTGTACGGACAGGGCCACCCGATCCGCCACGTCGATCCGGACGGCCGCGGGCTTCTCGACATCGCCTTCGTCGCCGTCGACATCTACGAGTTCTACAAGGAACCGAGCCTGCTCAACGGGGCGTTCCTCGCCTACGACGCGCTCTCGCTGGTCATCCAGACCCCCAGCGCGGGCACCGTGCGGGTCGCCGCCAAGGGGATCGAGATCGCCAACGCGGTACGCAGGGAAGCCGAGATCGCCTCCACCGCCAAGAAGATCGCGGAGACGACGCACGTCATCGAGGGCACCGAGAAGGCGGCTCAGGGCGTCCACGCCGCCGAGGGCGCGACGCACGCGGCGGAGGCGGAGGCCCAGGCGGTCAAGGTGGAGGAGAAGACCGGCCGGATCCGCGACCCCGAGACGGGCAGGTTCCAGAAAGATCCCAATCGGCCGAAGTCGCCGTACGAGTACACCGACTCGCAGAGACGAGCCGACTGGAAAAAGCTCGCCGAGGATCCCAAGTCTTCGTTGACCGATGCGCAGCGCAAAGAGATAAAGGAGCGTGGATGGCGAGGTCCACAGCGCGAAAATCCCGTCACCCGTGAAAAGGAGACGATGGAGCTGTCGCATGAACCGGTTCCTCTCCGCGAGGGCGGTACCAACGTCGTTCCCCGGTGGCCTGCCGATCACGCGAGGGTGGATCCGCACCGGCAGCTGAAGAAACCCTCGCTCGACTGACGATGCCCATCGACTATGCCGATACGGGGCTGACCATCCAGCAGGCCTTGGTTCAAGCGAACCAGGCGCGCAAGGGGGCGCCGTTGGAGAGGGACGGCACGCCGTCGATCCTGTGGGGCGGGAAGAAGGTCGTCACCGCTCATTCCCTCGCGGTGCCTCCGAAAGGAAGCCTGGAGCTGCGATTGATTCACCGCAAGGGCGATCTGCGGCAGGGTTGCGACATCAGCATTCCAAACGGCGGCTGCATCCTCCGCGGGGGCGAAGTCGTGTCCCTCTTGCGAACCTGGTGGCTTCCGGAGTTCGAAGACTCCGTCAGTTATGAGTTCGTCGCGCGCGAAAAACGCCTCTTCGTCTGGAACGTCTACGAGATGGTCTGGCCCGGAGGTCGCAAGACGGAAGAGAAGTGGACCGACAACGCGGGAATGTGGGTGGAAGACAAGCGACCAGGGGAGATCGTCTATCACTGCAGTGCTGGACCGGCGGTCAAGCCCACCTTCGACGATTTGGTGTTCTCGCTCCTGGTGCGTGAGCCGCCGTCCTAGTCGCTCCCGCGCCGGAGGCGCGGGTGTGCGACTACGCTTTGAGATGTGTTCTAGAAGGGGGGAGAGGCAGCGATGGGCAAGTTGCGGACCTCCATGCGCGGATTCCTGGTTCTTGCCGCTGGCCTGGTCGCCGGCTATGCGGCCGGCCGCTGGACGGGATCGACCGGTCGGGAAGGCACTCAGGACGCGAGCCCGGCAGTGGCGACGTTCCAGGGGGGCTCGGTGACTGCGGACGAGCTGCGCGCTGCCCTGGTGGAGCAAGGGCCGCTGCTCCGGCAGGATTCCGCGAGCCCGGCCGGACGGAAGCGGCTGGCCCAGGAATTGGTGCGGCAGAAGCTGATGGAGCAGGATGCCGCCGCCAAGGGCTACGACCGGGCTCCAGAGTTCCTCCGCGAACGGCGGCGCGCGCTGGTCGCCCTGTATCTGCGCAAGGAGCTGGAGGAGCCACTGGCGAGGCACGCGCCGACGGACGCGGAGCTGCAGGATTACCTCGATCGGCACCGGGCGGAGTACGCGCAGTCGGAGCGGGTGCGCATCGCGCACATCTTCCTCGCCGCACCCGCCGGCGATGGCGCTGCGCGCAAGAACAAGCTCGTCGAAGCGGAGGCGCTCTTGCGAAAGCTCGCGAAGGCGCACGACTACTACGCCTTCGCCACGGCGGCTCGGGAGCGCTCGGACGATGCGGCCACCAAGGCGTTCGGCGGTGACCTGCCTCTCCTCAGCCGGCCCGAGATGGAGGCGCGGCTCGGACGCGAAGTGGCGGACGCGGCTTTTGAGCTGCGCGGGACCGAGGTGCTCGCCGATCGCGTGATCGAGTCGCGTTCCGGCTTGCATTTGATCAAACTCCGCACGCGTGTCGAAGCGACGAACGCCGACCTCGCCAGCCTCAGCGGCTTGCTCCGAGGCAAGGTGGCGGCGGAGCTGCGCAGCAAGCAAGAGCAGGAGTTCTTTGCCGCGCTGGAAAAGAAGGCCGGCGTGCAGTTCGACGAGGCGGCCATGGCCGGCGTGCAGATCGGACCGGCAACGGGCAAAGCGGTGAGCAGCGCGAGCGGCCGGCGGTAGCCGTTTCGAGAGACGCTTCACGCCCCCAGGAACGCCTCCTTCACCTTCTCGTTCGACAAGAGCTCCGTGCCGGTCCCGGAGAGCGCGATCTTTCCCGTCTCCAACACGTATCCGCGCGCCGCGATCCGCAGCGACTGGTACACGTTCTGCTCGACCAGCAGCACCGAGGTCCCGTGCGCGTTGATCTGCGCGATGGTGTCGAAGATCGTCCGCACCAGGAGGGGTGACAAGCCCAGCGACGGCTCGTCCAGCAAGAGGAGCCGCGGCCTCGCCATCAACCCCCGCGCGATGGCCAGCATCTGCTGCTCGCCGCCCGACAGCGTCTCGGCGAGCTGGCCGATGCGCTCCTTCAGGCGTGGGAACAGCGACAGTCCGCGCTCCAGGTTCTTCTCTCGCTCCGCGCGGGCCTGCTTGATGTAGCTCCCCATCCGGAGGTTCTCGAGCACCGTCATCTCCGGGAAGACCCGGCGGCCCTCCGGGACCTGGACCACGCCCAGCTCGACCACCTGGTGCGAGGCCAGCTCCGTCAGGTCGTGCCCGTCGAACTTCAGGGTGCCGGCGCGGGGGCGGAGGAGGCGGGAGATGTTGCGCAGGGTGGTGCTCTTGCCGGCGCCGTTGCTGCCCACCAGCGCGACGACCTCTCCGGCGTTCACGTCCAGGGAGACGCCGCGCAGGACCTGCACGTCGCCGTAGGCGAAGTCCAGGTCGCGGACCTCGAGGAGCGCGCTCATGCCTTGGCCCCTCCGCTGTCGCCGAGGTAGGCGGCCATCACCCGCGGGTCATTGACGATCTGCTGCGGGCTCCCTTCGGCCAGCTTCTCGCCGGAGTTGAGGACCACGATGCGGTCGCAAGTCCTCACGATGGCCTTCATGTCGTGCTCGATCACCACCTGGGTCAGGCCGCGCTTCTTCACGTCGAGGATGAGCTGGATGATCTCCTCGCTCTCGTGCGCGTTCAGGCCGCCCATCACCTCGTCGAGGAGGATCATGCGGGGGCGGGTGGCCAGGACGCGTGCCAGCTCCAGCTTCTTGCGCTCGCCGATGGGAAGGCCGCCGGCCAGCACCGGGGCGCGCTTCTCCATCCTCACCACGCGGAGCTGCTCCAGGGCGATCTCTTTCGCCTCGGCCACCGAGTTGGTGCGGCAGAGGGCGCCCACCACCGCGTTCTCCAGCACCGTCAGCTTCGCCAGGGGCCGCACCTTCTGCCAGGTGCGCGCCATGCCCAGCTTGCAGACCCTGTCGGGCGGATAGCCGTTGATGCGCTTTCCGTCGAAGAAGACGTCGCCGTGCGTGGGCGGGTAGTAGCCGGTGATGCAGTTGAAGAGCGTGGTCTTGCCGGCGCCGTTGGGACCGATCAGTCCGAGCACGATCCCTGGCTCGACCGAGAAGCTGACGTCGTGGTTGGCCCGGACGCCGCCGAAGTGCTTGCTCACGTTGCGCACCTCGAGCAACGCGCTCATTGCGTCCCTGCCTTCCGGCGCATCCGCTGCACGACGAAGCCGACGATGCCGTCGGGCATGGTGAGGATCACCGCGATCACCAGAACGCCGTACACCAGGAGATGCGCCTGCGCCAGCGAGGATCGGAGCGCCTCGGAGAGCAGGACCAGGACGATGGCGCCGAAGAGCGGGCCGGTGATGGTCCCGATCCCGCCGATGATGCAGGTGAGCAATAGCTGGATGGAGATGTCGATGCCGAACACCGCCTGCGGCTCGATGAAGCCGATGTACAGCGCGGCGAAGCTCCCCGCCAGCGCGGTCAGGGCGGCCGAGATGCCCAGCGCCGCGTTCTTGCAAAGGGTGAGCGGAATGCCCAGCGAGTGCGCCGCGTCCTGGTCCTCGCGGATCGCCTGCAGGTAGTAGCCGAGCTTGCTCCGCTTCACCACCAGGTTCACCGCGATGCAGAACACGGCCAGCAGCAGGCCCATGTAGTAGTAGGGCGTCTTGCTGTTCCAGTCGGTGATCACGGTCTCGCCCAGCTTCAGCGGCGGGATGTCCGAGGCGAGGATTCCCTCCGCCCCGTTGGTCAGGTCCTTCCAGTTCAGGGCCAGGAGCCGGATGATCTCCGCCACCGCGATGCTGGCGAGCACGAAGTAGGGCCCGCGGAGGCGGAAGGTGATCCAGCCCACCGCGAGCGCGACCACGACTGCGACCGCCACCGCGACCCAGACGCCAAACCAGGGCGGCGTGGCGTTTCGCTGCAGCAGGATGAAAGCGCCATAGGCGCCGAGGCCATACCAGGCCGAGTGACCTACCGAATACTGGCCGGCGTACCCGCCGATCACGTTCCAGCTCTCCCCCAGCGCCACCGCCATGAACAGCAGGATGAAGATGTGCAGGGCGTAGGGGCTCTGGACGAAGAGGGGGACCAGCAGGAACGCCAGGAGGGCGACCGCGCTGATGATGAGGGTCCTCACACGCGGCTCTTTCCCAGCAGGCCGGACGGCTTGAGCAAGAGGACGAGCAGGAAGATGACGTACACGCAGACGTCCTTCCAGCCCGACCCGAAATAGGTCCCCGAGACCGATTCGGCCACGCCGATCAGCACGCCGCCGAGAGTGGCGCCGATGATGCTGCCCATGCCGCCCAGCACCACCACCACGAAGGCCTTCAGCGTGAAGGCGCCGCCGACCTGCGGATAGATGTAGTAGATGGGCGCGACCAGCGCGCCCGCGGCGCCCGCCAGCGCCGAGCCCATCCCGAAGGCCAGGATGCCCATGTTGCGCACGTTCACGCCCATCAGCTGCGCGGCGTCGCGGTCCTGGGCGGTCGCGCGTATGGCGTGGCCGGTGTCCGTCTTGACCAGGAACCAGTAGAGGGCGGCGGTGATCGCGGCGGTGATCAGGAAGCAGTAGATGAGCGGGGTGGAGAGCCGGATGGCGCCCAGCGCCACGCTCGAGGACGAGTAGGAGGTGGAGAGGATCCGGTAGTCGCTGGTGAAGGCCAGCATGGCGAGGTTGGAGAGGACCAGGCCGATGCCGATGGTGAGCAGGATCTGGTTCTGCGGGAGCGCGTCGAGCACCTGGTTGATCAGCGTCCGCTGGAGCAGCGCGCCGAGGAGGAACAGGGCCGGCATGGTCAGGACCACCGAGAGGAACGGGTCCACGCCGAGGAGCTGGAAGAGGAAGAAGGTGACGTACATCCCCACCATCACCAGCTCGCCCTGGGCGAAGTTGATCACGCGCATCACGCCGAAGATCAGCGTCAGGCCGATGCCGATCAGCGCGTAGACGCCGCCGATGAGGACGCCGCCCAGCACCGACTGGATGAGGATCATCGTTCCCCCCTCGGGCCGCTCAGAGCCGCGCGATGACCGCCTCGGCCTCGCGCAGGAAGCCGGCCATCAGCTCCCGCGCTGGCTGCTCGCGCGCCAGCGGCGCGGCCTGCCCGGCAAAGAGCGAGAGCAGGCCCGCGTCGCCCGCCTTCGCCGCAGCTCCGCGGATCTCCCTGGTGAGGGAGTTCTGGACGGCGAAGGGAGCCAGCGGAGCCGTGGCCATCTCGCGTGTGAAGCGATTCTGCAGCCCGCGCGCGGCGCGGCCGGAGAAGGCGCGCGTGATCACGGTGGAGTCGTCGCGGGCCTCGCGCAGCGCCGCCCGGAATGGAGCGCTGGTGCCGGCCTCGGGACAGCGCAGGAAGGCCGTGCCCATGGCGGCCGCGCCGGCTCCCAATGCAAGGGCGGCGGCGATCCCGCGCCCGTCCATGATGCCGCCCGCGGCGATCACCGGGATCCGCACCGCGTCGACGATCTGCGGCACCAGCGCCATCGTCCCGACCAGCCCCGGCTCGGCGTCGCGATCGAACGTCCCGCGGTGGCCGCCCGCCTCCGCGCCCTGGGCGCAGACGTAATCCACCCCGGCGTCCTCCAGCGCGCGCGCCTCCGCCACGGTGGTGGCGGTCCCCATGGTGGCGATGGACGCCTTGCGGCAGGCGTCGAGCATCTCTCGCGGCGGGATGCCGAAGGTGAAGCTGAAGATCGGAACGCGCTCCTCCAGCAGGATGGGGAAGACCTCGCGCAGCGTGCCGGAAGTCACCGCCGGGCCCGGCGGCGTCGGAGGCAAGCCCAGCTCGGCGCGGTACCGGGCGAGGGCGTCGCGCGCGGCCCGCACGGTAGCCTCGTCGGCGGCCACTCCCTCGTCGGCGAACAGGTTGACCGCGAAGGGTCGCGAGGTGGCGGCGCGGA
>Ga0137397_10003902_pt1 | contig 10401 bp, 9 predicted proteins | sample czorhiz116metaG_FD_106658 | JGI IMG/M metagenome (GOLD analysis project Ga0137397, IMG submission 106658) | Vadose zone soil microbial communities from Angelo Coast Range Reserve, California, USA - czorhiz1.16 metaG | ecosystem: Environmental > Terrestrial > Soil > Vadose zone | place: USA...
CACTTATTCCATCTTATTTCTTACTTAAACCTCTTATTTTGGGTGTAAGAAAGGAATAAGTAGGAATAAGATAAGTTTTTTTTTTCTGATGTCACTATGGCCAATTGAAACATACAAGAAGCCAAGACAAGACTCAGGACTCGGAAGCTCGACGAAGATAAGTTGACATTTTGCCCTGCAACCTGTTGAGCCCGGAGACAGGTAGGCTTGCATGAGCGAATGGTTGCTCACGGTCGGATACCGTTGCTAGGAAGTTTTCTGTTCCCTTCTTGTGAATCACAAGACTACGCTACACTGCTCCAGTTCTTATCATAGCCTACCCACCCACCCCACCCAAACCCGCGCCATATCAGGAACTCATTGAGCTGGAAGTAGGAACTACTACACCGTTCTGAATGCTCAATCCGAGATGGTATCCGAAGGCCACATCATGTCACACCTGCATTTCCTTCTCCCGAATGATATTGGGGACTATCTATAAGTGAAGGCTGAGGGAACTACAGATGTGTTGGCATTCGAATCTACAGGGAAAATGGCTGCAGTCGTAGAAATGAGGAATAACTTCGGCGTGCATGTGTCCCGGAGGCAACTTCTGGGTGGACGATGGACGCATGGAGCGAATGAGTCAACCATGACGATACTCTTCTTCCAAGCGTCGAACCTGATTCATATAATCTCTCCCAGATTCACCCGTCGGGCTTCCACAGCCTTGCGGAAAGATTCTCCCAAAGCATTGCGCCCTTTACGACATTCGCAAGGACAACTACTGTGTCACACATGAATTGACGAAAAAATGGGGGTGCGAGCGCACGCTTGCCATCGCCGTCGTCTTCCCCTATAGTGAGCTGCACAACATACCGCTCCCCTTCAATAATAAAATAACCCAGTTACTGTAAGTAACATTTCAGTGCGAAGCGCGCTCGACCGTGAGATGGAGAGGATCGTCCCGCGCATCCGGACAGCCCGCGCACGCAGAATATTGATGTGAATGAGCGAGTTGGATCGTAGAAATGGAGAAGATTGCCACGTCGGAGTATGGATCGGAAGTAAAGCTTGTAAAGTTTCACACACAGCACAGTCCCATTTCGCCTCTGATCGATCTGATCTATCCATGTACTGAAGCAGGACGATGGCTCATCCTTTCTTTTCCCTCGTTCACATACAATCGTACAGTATAATATTGTTGGAAGCCGCGAATTATTGCAGTCAAACTGGAGTGTTCTGATCCAAGCCGCTCAATCCACTGAAAGACAAACCATCTCGTCTCCAATATCAGATCTCGAGGACCACCGGCACTACTGCCTCATTGCCAGGGGTAATGCCGATCTCCTGCACCCAGCATAGCAACCGTGGCGGTCTGCTTTTTTAGTTCGACGATGACAGGGGTATGGAGAAAGGACATCAGGAAGGGAGAAGACCTGATTAGCCGCGAGAAGCGTGCTGCGGCTCGTCGCATACAAAGGAAGCGAGCGCACGCAGCTCCTCGACGAGCTTGGAAAACGCATCTTGTCGCTCGGGGGAAGCATGGTGCTTGTTCGCAGCCACCGTTCGAGTCGAGTGCGCGTGTGGATGCAGATTCGGGGGCTTCCCAGCATGGGCTCGCGCGTCTGCGAGCGCACTCACGAACTCACACGTATCTGCGAGGGCACCGCGCACGGTGGGGACGACGCGCGCGCGAAGGTCCCACGGTGGAAAGAGCCAAGGCACGACCTCGCCTACGATGCGCGCGATCTGCACCGAGAGCGCGTCTGCGGCACTGAGCGGCGCAGCGAGGTCTGCCAGCAGGTTGATGAGGACGAGTAGACCGCCGTTGGCGCGGAGGCTGTCCGTGTCCCGGACGGCGTGCTCCAGGCCCGGCGGGGGGCTCACGAGCGCGGCGAGTACGTCGGTGTCGCGGTCCGCCGCCGTTATTCCTTTGTCTGTGTGGGTCTGCGTGTCGTCTGGGGGCACCTTGGTCACCGCGTTGGAGGCGACGATCGCTTGGATGCATCGCGCAGCAGCGGCAACGGCGCGCTCTTCGTGACAGAGCAGCGGCGCCATGGCGAGAAACCACGAAGTCACGCTTGGGCCTTCGAAGGGCGCGCCAACGAGCAGTCGGAACGGGTAGTCGTCCGGTTTGAGCGAGAAGACGTCCCAGAGCGCACGGACTCCGACCAACGCACGACGCTGTCGCGCGGGTTCTGGAAGCGAGGTGTCGCAGCTGTCAAATAGGCATTGGAATCGGAAGGAAAGTAGCATCTGGTGTTCGACTAGGTACTTCACGACGGGTCGAAATGCACTGTCGACCGCGAGCGCTGCGTGAATGCCCTCGAAAAATGCCTCAATTTCGTCGACGTCTTCCGTCGTATCCAATTCTCGTATTAGTTGCTTCCCGAGAACGCTAGAATCAGCATGGACGGCTTGAGCAGCAAAACGTTTCCGGAGGTCAACGCGGAATTGGTGGTAAACTGAAGGAACGTCGAACAATGTTTCATCGCGGGCATCCTGCCAACGCTTCATGTCACACTTGTATGTCGTCCAAAGGCGATTGACCGTGAGGACTAGCCAGTGTAGGCTGGACACGACCCGAGCTGGAAGATCTGTGAGGTGCCAAACCAGCGGTGACAATGGTGTTGAATATGGGAAATTGAGAAAGGAGAGAGGGAATATGGTGAGAAACATGTAAGTGCAGGCCATCGCGATGAAGAAGCCGAGGACTACAAGTGCAATGGTGTCATTGATGGGAAACAGAAAATCGACCATTCCAAGGAAGAAAAGGAAGACGGAGACGTGTAGCAGCAATGGAACCAATCCTAGTGCGCGAGACATATGGAATTTCGAGACGCCGTCAAATGCAAAAGCGCGCAGGCGCGCTTGGGCAGCAGGGTCGGAACGATGTCCTTGGGCCATTTGCAGGTAATTTCGGGACCATTGCTGCATCAAGGTCGCCAACAGCGCACACGTCAGACTCAAGAACAAGCTCAGGAACCAAAGTGCGTTGACACGGACGCTTCCTGAGGCGGGGCGAAACTGTGGGGATGAGGGTGGAACGGGAAGGACAGTTCCGTTCGAGATGGCTACGAGTTGGCCAGAGATCTGGGATAGGATTTGGACGGTGGCGTCACCGGTGTCGCGTTGAAGGGTCTTGTAGCTTTCCAAGATAAAGCTGGCTACCGTGGAAGAGAAAAGTCCGGTCTAGGTACGCAGGTGTGCGCGTTGAGTTGGAGTGTAGGTAAAAAATAGTTGGTGGTCACGTACGAAGATCAAGATTCCGTCTGCATCACCCTTCCATGTGTCGACGAGCTCCTTGTCGTGCTTTTCGGATTTCCTGAGCGAGCGCGACCAGAATCTCGATGCGATCTCGTGCTGGTTCTCGTGCGCAGCTACAAAGGGTGAACGATAAAGCGATGGTGTTACATAAAATCGAACAACGCACCATTAACGTCACATGGGAGAGTGTTTGACTGTTGCTCGTAAGGGGGAGTTGGAGGTGGCAAGAATTCCTGCATCTACGAGGCGGATAGTACGTATGCTGCGGAACGAGAACACTCCAAAGTGAAGCAGGTTTTATATTGCCGATGCAATTAGTAAAAAATCCGCGGGCTTCACATTTCAGGTCCTAGGATAACGTGAACTCGGTTGGGTACGGGTACAGCATTGTTATTGAGTAACTTAGCAGTGGACTAATCGGTGTATGTGAGGCAGTGGACTAATCGGCATTTGCCGGTTGAGACAATCTAGTTCAATCTCACGACCGGGCTCGGGAACTCATGTGCCTCCTGGGGACTTCTGCTTGGGCTTACTGTATATCGTGTGGGAACCATCGGACACGTTGACTGGACTCCGGCCGCCAGTAATCTGTGCTAGTAAGGTAATGCAGGAACAATGACATGATTGCGCGGTTTATAGTGGCAATAGCCCAGTTATCTGGGTCGACATAGACAACGTGGTCAATGAGGCTGTCGAGCAACCAGAGGTGCAGCTTGATGTACTGGACAAGAACTAGCTCAATGCAATGAGATTGGATACAATTGTCCCACGCTTGCAAAACTAGGCAACAAGATCTAGTTTTTGAGAAGGTATCTCTCTAATTCTAGACACAAATTGCTGATGCGAAGAGATCAGGCAACAGCAGTACATTATCAACCACGTCAAGTCAGTCTTCCGTCTTTAACACAGGGTGTGTGGGAGGAGGTGCAGGTGCGGAGGGGCGCGAGGGGGTTTGAGTGACATCGGAATCATGGCCTGTGGAAGGGTTCGCCTGCCTTGGAAGCGTGGTTGAAAGGGTTGGAAGCGCGGGGGGAAAGAGTGAAAAAGCTGGAAGGGTCAGGGGAAGGTGGTTTCGCCGCTGCCGGGTTGGGATGAAGGGGAGTGGAAGGGGAAGGGGAGGAACCGTGAGTGAAAAGGGGGGGACCGCCAGTGGAACTTGAAGCTTGAAGGGTTGGGACCTTGGGATGTGACTGTCAGTTTCGGAACGAGGGAATTCGACACGACGAAAGACATCGACAGCGAGATCGATACCATCAGGTAGGCCTGGCCTCTAAACTCAACAAGTAGATGTCCGTACCTGTACTGAATTGGGACAGACAGAGTAAGGGAAACAGTAGATGCGGCAAGGGCTGCCCTCGTGGCATCTACTGTTTCCCCTGCTCTGCCAGTTTCTGCCAAGGACGCGGGGGCCCATGATGATTCATGGTGGCAATACCATAGGAGACATCATGACATGGCCGCGAGTTGATCGATTTATCCTCGGTTTTTCTCTGGAGCAACGCTTTTCGCCAACTATCCATTGTAGCGGGGATAGACAGATCTTAAAAAAACAACTGGCCACGCCAGGCTCCTACCCACCCGTCTGGGCTGGTTTCGCCTGATCCTGGTAGGCCGAAAATATAGGGTAACCCTGTCAGCCAATCAGAATAGAACGGGTAATACCGAATGATTATGTCAACCATGAACTTTAATGCACGCCGCGCTGGCACGCGCGTAGCCTGGGCCGGGCCCCGAGCCGTTATGAACAACCGTGATCGCGCTTGCCACTACAGTACTCAGGCTGTACTTGTATTATCGGGGTTTTTTATACTATCATTTCGTTCTCCCTTTCCATACTCATCCGAACCAGTGCAACCTCTCCGTAGCGCTGAAGGTTACTCTGGATGCAGTCTCTCTGTTTTCCCTGAGTCATCTATCTGACTTATCATGTCTCGCTATCCAGAGGTCTGTCCTTACTTTGCCTACTACATGCTCACCCGTTCACTTCACTTTATTAGCCTGACGAGGGCCAGCACGGGCGCTACAACGATGGATACTCGCCCTACCCAGCGACAAATCCACATGACTGGCAGAGCTACACCCAGGACCACTCCTCGACTCCCTATGATAACCCTCTCTCAGAAGGATACCCACCACGCGGTCAAAAATACCAATCGAGTAATCCACCTGTGAGGCACGATCGTGACAATCCTCGTGCAGTCCCAGACAGTCATTCCTCTTCACCAAATCACCACGAAACACGCGCTGCGTCCTCGTATCCTTTACACGCGCTCTTCCGACCATCTACACCGGAGACTTCCTTCCAACCTCAACCACACCAGCAACAGCACCACGACGTTGCTTACTCCGACACACCCAGCCAATCTTTCACTCCTGCTGACCCCAACGTCCCTCCCCTGCCTTCACCGAACAATCAAAACCCCACAGCTTCATCCCACACATCTGAGCGCCCGGATGGCGAGTTTGGAGGTGAGGGAGATTAGATTTCGCACGTTCCCGGGAGCCTCTCTATGCGCATGTCTGATCAGTAGCACGCACCCAGGTGAAGATGCAAGCAACAATATCCGCCATCGTCGCACGCCGAAACGGGTTCCCCGCCGGCACAAGACCCTCAAACGCGTGGAGTGCGTCTGCTAATCAGCCTGTCAGGGTTTGAGACCGGTTGACCCCCTCCGCCCCTAATCGCTTACTTAGGCTCTTCCATGGCAACTTCGTGCTCGATTCGGTAGTCCCAACAAAGTTACTGGACCTGTGCTCCCATAAGGATGGGCGCGAATTCACTCACATGCGCTATTCTGCTGTGACTGGTGACCCGAACGACTTCAAGGACAATGATTTCACCCTCCGTCAGGTGCACTATGACCCGCCCCGTCGAACAGAGCTATTCATCGTCATAACCATGTGTGACGAGGATGACAGTCTATTCACAAGGACCATGGGCAGCGTCATGAAGAACATTGCGTATTTGTGTAAACGGGATCGCAGTAAGACCTGGGGAAAGGACAGTTGGAAGAAGGTCGTCGTCTGCATCGTGAGCGACGGTCGTGAGAAGCTCAACTCGCGGACGCTCAACGTTGTTGCGGCCATAGGTGCCTATCAGGAGGGCATTGCGAGAAACGTTGTAAACGGAAGGCCTGTGGTGGCGCATGTATACGAGTATACTACTCAGAGTGCGTGTGCCAGACGCTTATCTTTCTAGCTATCTTACGTCCTCTGCAGTATCCGTCACCCCGTCGAACGAGATAGAAGGTGCGGAGGGAGGTATTGTCCCCACGCAGGTCATTTTTTGCTTGAAGGAGAAAACCCAGAATAGGATCAATTCTCATCGCTGGTTCTTCAATGCATTTGGCCCGATTCTTCAACCCAACATTTGTGTCCTCCTCAATGTCGGTACCACACCCGGTCTCAGCTCAATTTATCATCTCTGGAAGGTATTCGACATCAACTCCGATGTAGGCGGTGCTTGCGGTGAAATTGTCGTCATCAAAGGCAAATACGGGGCGAAGCTCTTGAACCCTCTCAGTCAGTCTCCCTTTGACCCTTGTACAAGTCCTCCCCCTTTTTAACCCCATGCGTGACAATGCAGTGGCTGCCCAGAACTTTGAGTACAAGATGACCCACATTCTTGACAAATCTCTGTATGTCTTCTCTGACTTCTTGACTGCCCGTCTCACGCCTTTACTGTAGAGAATCTGTGTTTGGTTACATCACCGTGCTCCCCGGAGCTTTCAGTGCGTATCGCTATATTGCACTTCAGAACAACAACCGTAGCGAGGGCCCGCTGCAGAAGTATTTCCTTGGCGAAACACTGGTGCTTTCATCCCTTCTTTGTCAAGTCTCTCCGAGTCGCTTAACAGCTGTAGCATTGTGGTGGCGCGGATAACTTCACCGCGAGCATGTACCTGGCTGAGGATCGTGTGCGTGGGATGTGTGATGTGAATATGACATGGGCCTTCTTTCCTCATATGACTCCTTCGTAGATCCTATCCTGGGAACTTGTGTCGAAACGCGGCGGCTCTTGGCTTCTTCACTACGTCAAATCCGCATACGCCGTTACTGGCGTGCCGGATCAGGTTGGCATCGATTTTCTTGGGACGGTTTACCAATCTGGCCAATCTGATCTTCCGGTCAGGTTCCAGAGCTGATCTCGCAACGTCGCAGGTGGCTCAATGACTCGTTCTTCGCTGCGATACACAGTATGGTCAAGTTCCATTACATATATCGTTCTTCGCACGGCTTTGTGCGCAAAGTTTGGATACACGTCGAACTCCTCTACCAGACATTCAACTTCATCTTCTCGTGGTTTGCCCTCGTGCGTTTACCCCTAGTTTACGAACTTCACATTCGAATTCTCACTTGGTCTTGTTTGCGTATGGTTTAGGGCAACGCCTTCATCTCGTTCGATGTCCTGACTAATGCTCTCGAGGACCCGACCATCATCGGTGGGAAGAAAATCGAAGTAACTAACGCGATCCTCAAGTATTCCTACGTCGGTCTCTTGCTCACCTGCTTCATTCTCGCTCTTCAAGTTGGTATCCGGCCTCGAAGTTCAAATAGAGGGTACACGCTTGCGCTCGTGGGCTATGCCATCCTGACCGTCTACATGATAGTACGTCATCGTGATCGAGCTTAACAACAGAAGAGCGAGTAGGCTAACGATGAATTGAATTCAGTTTTCTGTGATCTTCCTGGCAGTCAAAGGCGTACAGCAGGTGGTTGCTACGAAAGGTCGCCGCGCGCCATTTAGTGACCTTCTCAGGAATGCCATATTTCGTGATGTTATCTTACCACTGTCAGTTACGGTTGGTTCATACATCGCCGCGTCTATTATCCATGTGTGTGGCTCTAGTTTTGAGGACTATCAATGAGTGCTAATTATTATATCCCATTAGATGGACCCGTGGCACATGGTTACCTCGACCGTGCAGTCCACACTCCTTGCAACCTCATACATCAACATCCTGACCGTCGACGCTGTGAGTCATATGCCTTCCCACCTAATTTCCAGAGTAATCGTTGATCTCGATCTCCAGTTTGCAAATGTCCAGTGGGCTTGCTAAATGATTACACAAATTGACATAATCTCACCTGTTTTACACAGCCATGTTTCTCCGGGTACGAAGGGCGATGAAAAGGTCCAGACGAGCAACGGAAAGTACACCATAGATGAGGCCGTACCGACGGCCGAAGCGGACGTCAATGCGGCGTACGATGACGTGATAAACGTTCTGTCGACAAAGCCACCGAAAGAGGGGGAAAAGATGGATGCAGCAACTACCCAGGATGATTCTTACCGCAGCTTCTGGGCAAAGTACGCTGTGTCTGTCCCTCATTCTTGAAGTGACTCATATCTTCTGTTTTATAACTTTTTGGTTTCGTATAGTATGTTTATGGTTTGGGTACTTTCCAACGTGGGTGGATTGATCGATCCTCCGCTTCAACTCATCTCAGATGGCTTATGATCTGCATTTCACATTTTCAGGTGTTGTTGGTTGCCGTCATTCTGTAAGCTCTTGTCCCCCTTCCTCCCACCTTGCCCATCTACACGCGCTTACCCGGAACGCAGCACCATCAACGGGAACGCCAAGACAAGGGGTGCGGACCACACCGTCAATGGATACCTCATCTTTATCCTCTACTCTGTCGCCCTCCGAGCCTGTGCGTGACTTTCCCCCCTCTGTCAGAAGCTATCCACCTTTGACGCTTGCCCCCTTCTGTCCCCACCTTCATCTCCAGTTATTCGTCTCACAGGGTCGACGGTGTATATGATCATCCGCCTGTTTGCTGGAGAGTAGTATTCAGGGTAATATCGAGTGAAATGTGGGACTTTTTGGAATTCGGATTTGACTGTTAACTACTTGGCTTTATGGACGACTTTTTCCTCATCTGCGGAGTATTCATGGACTGTGTTGCTCTCTTCCTCCACCCCCCCCCCCATTTCAGGTCATCAGATCATCAGATGTGAAAATATAGGCAAAGAGCGTTACAATCTGGTGAATGGTGACCACTGACCTGTGCTGGCACGATGGTCACGTGCTACGGTGCCACGAGTCCCATTCTCATGCTGGGCCAGTACCGTACCAGTGCGGTGCTCGTTGACTTTGTTCGTCCATTGTTCCTTTGGTTCGATATCCCTTCCACTCCGCCAACATCGAGATTTGCCGTGGTTATCTGTCTTTGTTTTGTACGAGGCTGTTTCGTCAGGACTCGGACACGCGTTTCGTTAGCTCTCAGCGAGTCAGCGACATCATAAGTAATGGTACTTACGAACGACATTCGAACCTTTCCACAGCTTTGAAGATAGCTGGGTCTCTCAATTTCACGGGTTGACGAAAGGGTTCATGGCCTAGACTCTCCACAGACCACAGACTCTCCACAGGGCCCAGGCTGGGATTAGCCTGAGATTTCGGTATAACCCCGACGCCACGAGCGACCACGACGACCACATATAAGAAGTCATAGTATTTCGCACACCAACAGCCATCAGACAACTCACGTTGCCCATCAATGTATCGACGGCCCGGGCACATCTTTTACTCCTCATCGGTACACTCTTTCCGACCCTACGTCTCCCATAGTCTGTTATGTGCCGTATGGTATCATACTTATAATACAATACAGCTCATAACAGACTAGAAGTTTCTCGTTTAGCCGCAGACTTGAATCCCTTACATGGCTGCAGGTGTTGTTGGGGGCTTGCCTGGGCGGCTGCCAGTGGGTCCTTGTTGGGGAGCGCCTCACTTTTACAGTACCTTGTGTGGGTTTGTGGAAGAAGCGACGCGAGGGCTCGCTGGGATTTCGAGCGATGACCTGTGGCGAAACTACGTGACGCGAGATATTCTAGGCGGAGAGGATGGGCTCTGAGGGAGCGTGTGGAGACGCAACTCCGAACACACCACACAAGACCTTTCGAGAAACAGTATATATCTACTAATCTAGGTTTCTTCCCAACGATCGCCATCGGCCGGGGTGCCCACATCCCAGTGGCCTTTTGTTGTCATTGCCGTCCCGTTGTCGGATCGTTATTGTGGCGATTTTAACAACAGTTCGGGAGGTGTTATGAAACAGGGACATGGTGGCGGCAGCTGTCGCTCCTTGTATGCGTGTCTTCAAACATTATGGGAATAAATAAATCGATCTTTTGTTCCCCTG